>ERZ1645192.554-NODE-554-length-31178-cov-9.400668_pt1 | contig 31178 bp, 24 predicted proteins | sample MGYA00575354_ERZ1645192 | MGnify/ENA primary metagenome ERZ1645192 (study PRJEB40844, sample SAMN11349763) | freshwater sediment metagenome | isolation source: river sediment | host: Sediment | place: India: Faizupur Khadar , New Delhi | collected 2017-02-21 ... | reverse complement strand
CCGTTCATCCAGTGCCACCAGACACGTGGCGCTGCCTCATGAGGCGGGTTGAGGAATCCTGCCTCAAGTTCCGATGCTTCACGGGATGTACTGTTACAGCCCGTAATAAAAGAGGCTGCAAGCACCATAAAAAGGAACATGATCATCTTTCCGGCCGGAACGAGATACTTCTTCATTTTAAGATTTGTTTTAGGTTATTAAAGTGCTGTTGTAAATAAGTAACTTCCTGAGGCGAGTTCGAAAAGAGCTTTGCCGTTCTCATATTTAACGAAGGTCACTCCCTTTGCCTTCCTTAACTTCTTACCGCTTTCCCTGATATCTGATACAGAGGCTGCTGGCAGATAAAGCCTTGCTGTCGTATTTGCAGGAACCACGGCATTGTATGTCATTACTCCATCTGCTACCTTCCAGCCGCTCTCAATCCTGCCGTACATTGATTCATAGTATCCTTCAGCGCTTGTCATTTGTCCGGTAGGATCTGGTTCGGGCTGGAGGATGAATTTTCTGAAGCCTGGTTCGTCGCGTTGAATTCCAAGCGAATACGCCATCATCCACTGGCCGACAGCTCCAAAGGAATAGTGATTGAATGAGTTCATGCTGTTATTGCCGCCAAAACCATTTTCAACCGTGTATCCGTTAAGCCTTTCCCAGATCGTGGTTGCACCCTGATCGATCGGGTAAAGCCACGATGGATATTTGTCGTTCTGAAGAAGTTTATAGGCAAGATCACTCATTCCGTTATCGGACAGTGCCTTGCTTATCCACGCAGTACCTATGAACCCTGTCATAAGGGAATATTCCGGACGCATTACGCCTCCGTCGTCCTTGTTTTCACGTTTGACGGTCTCTGCAAGGTTTTTTATCATTTCAGTTTTGTTCTCATCATTGAAGAGGTCCAGAGCCAGGCCGACAGCATAGGCAGTCTGAACATCAGCAACCTTGAACTCCGGAGCGGCTGCAGGCTGAGGCCCAAAGCCTCTTCCGCCCCCGATGAGTCCGAGAGCTTTCCTGTCGTTGTTCACGAAAGTCTTGTTGAAAAATTCTTTTCTCTCAAGATACTGTGTCCTGAATTTTTCCGCATCAGCATTTTTTCCAAGCAGTTGAGCAACCTTCGACATAATATCAAGATCGAAAGCATGGTAAGCAGTCACGAGGTAAGCGGACCCCAGCTGGTTATTCTGAGGGCCGAGCCAGTCGCCAAGCGTAGCATCAGAGCTCAACCTGGTCTCAGGGTCAATGGTTGTTGCAATATAATCCATGTATCTGACCATTGCCGGGTAATGTTCTTCAAGAAGGCTGAAGTCCCCATACTGCTGATATGTTTCCCATGGTATAACAATTCCTGCGCTTCCCCAGAGTATTCCCCCGAAACCGCCTCCAACAGGAGCCACGTCGGTGAACCTGCCGCTGGCAGCCTGAACATCTCTCATCGCCAGCAGATGGCGCCGGAGAAACTGACCGGCGTTTGAAATGTATGTAGCTGTGCGTGAAAAAACATTTATGTCACCCGACCATCCCATTCGCTCATTTCGCTGCGGGCAGTCGGTGGGGATTGAAAGGAAGTTGTCGATATTTGACCATACCAGGTTCGACCATAGCTGGTTCACTTTTGGATTTGAAGTTGAATAACCGGCAGTCAGTTCTCTGACAGAACTGATCGCAACTCCCCGGACAGCTTCAGGGGGCAGCGGAGCATCGATGCCTGTTATCTCGACATACTGAAATCCGTGTGAAGTGAATTTTGGCTGGAAGACCTGAGGACCATCCTTCATAATATATATGTCCTGACTCAGAGCAGCCCTGTAATTTTCGGTCATGATCATTCCCACATTGCTTCCCGATTCTTTCAGGTCGGGATACAGCATTTCAGCAAATCTAAGGGTGATAACGCGCCCTGAGTTCCCGTTTGCAAATGTTATTCTGGGAACACCTACTATATTCTGTCCAAGATCGTAGACGAATACCCCCTTCCGGACCTCTTTAACTGATTTTGCAGTAATCACCTGAAAAACACCGGCATTATTACCGATCTGTCCGGTAAGTTTCATCTTTTCAAAGCTGAATTCGCTGACAGTTCCGTCTCTTTCTGTCGAGCGACCGGTGAATGAGGTACCTTCAAGCGGAACAGCAATTGCACTTTTCCACGCATTGTCGTTGTATGCAGATGTTGTCCAGCCTTCCGTGGCTGCTTCTCTTGTTGCATCATAAACCTCACCCATATCGAGACTGCTGTAGATTACCGGTCCTTTGTCAAAGTATTTCCAGTCTTTATTATTTGTTGTTATCAAAGTTTCTGTTCCATCGGTATAGGTAATGACAAGCTTTGCCAGAAGCGACTGTCGGTCGCCAAAATGGTTCCATATATTGCCGAAGCTCAGCAGCCCGCTCCACCATCCTTCTCCCAGCATTGCACCCATTGCATTCTCTCCATTAATAATCAGACCTGTTACATCATAGGTCTGGTAAAGGTGAGTAATGTTATATTGTGTGAGGCCGGGATTATAATAATCATCACCGACTTTTTTTCCATTAATAAAAAACTCATATATGCCTCTGGCTGTTACATATAGCCGGGCGTCTTTAATGTTTTTTCCTGCTGTTTTGAATTCTGTCCGCAGCATGGGAGTTGAGTTTCTGCACGGGTCAGCAGTTATTAAAGTTCCCCCGGTACCTCCGTCGATCAGATATTTCCCGTCGGTAATCTTTATTCCTGAAGCCGGATCAGAAGCATGTCCGGAAAATATCCCGTTATAGCCGGAAGCCGTAAGGTTTTCAGAGAACAGGATTGCATTCGGAAACCTGTTATTGGTTACCACGACTTCTGAAAAAGATGCTCTTTGTCCAGGCTCGGCCGAGAACCCGATGTCGCAAAGTAACCCGAACGGAATGTAGTTGCCTCCGTTACCAAGAGGATTCAGGTTAACTGACGGGCCGCCCTGTCGTCCCATAAAGTCGGGTCTTGCTCCGGGAGCCGGAGTCTGTTCGGGAGCAGACGGCGGCACATGATTAAAGGAGGCGCTGCCGTTGATTGTCAGTGATATCTGGCCGAAGATGCTTGTGAACTGAACGGTATGTTCGTTGTTTTTGTTTTCATTATTTATGAACTCTGTTTTGATCTCAAATGTCCTTAAGGGTTTTTCGGATGTGTCGGTATTAATATAACCGGACCGGTAAACGTTTATCTTTGCCCTTCCGCTTTCAGAACCATCGACGGCGGATATGTCGAGTTCAATTTTTATATAGCTCTTGTTCCTTTTATTCTCAAGCTGCCAGATATTCTTGTTCCTGTCCATGAGCCTGGAATCATTGGCGCCATAAATAAAGGAAGCTCTGGAGCTTCCGGGTTCAATTGCTATTTTGAATTTTGTGTTGAAGATCGCCAGGTAAGGCGAATAAAGAACAAGGTCCTCATTCCCGCCGCCTATCCATTGAGCGCCGCTCCAGGCGCTGATCTCAGAATTCATCAGTCCTGTTTCGAACCATGATTCTCCGGTGTTGGATTTACCTGACTGGTCCCAGACGCTTACCTTCCAGCTGTATCTGGTTTCCGGTTTCAGGGGAGCCCCGGAATATACAATCCCGACTGAGGCGCTTCCTTCCTTTTTCCCGCTGTCCCAGGCAAGCTTTCCCGCCTGATCTGAAACAATTATCTGCCAGGCAGTCTGGTAAACTCCGCGCTGATCATCTTCTGCTGCCATCTGCCAGCTGAAGCGGGGCTTCTCCACATCAATTCCGATGGGAGTGGAAGAATATTCCACCTTCAGCCCGGTGACTGACCGGGCTGAAAGGGTGGAAAGAGGCATGCTGACAAAGGTCATTAATACCAGCATTGTGCAGATAAGGGCAGATGATCTTCTTTTCTTCATTTGATACAGGTGTTTATTTCCTGTCTTTGAGAATTTCCTTTTCGTAGGCCTGTATTTCTGCGATATAGTCTTCAGCTACCGCTACGTTGTTCTTCATGCAGTAATAGTTATATACTGCTCCAAGCGGTTTGGTCTTCATGATCTCAAGGGTGGCCAGGCGTTCGAAGAAGTTGTTGTTCTCTTCATATTTCCTGAGCGTGCCGACCGGTTCGAGGAGAGCGTTCAGGAATGCAAGCTGGGCTGATCTTGTGCCGACGACATAAGCTCCGATACGGTTGAGGCTTGCATCGAAATAGTCGAGTCCGACATTTACCCTGTTAAGGGCATTGCAACGAACTATCTCCTGGGCTATGAACTGGATCTCGTCGTTGTATATAACTACGTGGTCGCTGTCCCACCTCACGCCGCGGGTTACATGAAGCATGAGTTCATCAACATATAAGAGAAGGGAGGAGATTTTATCAGCCACCTGTTCGGTGGGGTGGAAGTGGCCATTGTCGAGGGTGATCAGCTTGTTGTTCTTTATCCCGTAACCGATATAAAACTCAGATGAACCCACTACCATTGCTTCCGAGCCTATTCCAAAAAGCTTGCACTCGATGGAATCCTTTATATGTTCTTTTGGGTATTCGACGCTGAATATCTCATCGAGCGATTTCATAAGGAGTTTTCTGTGTGCTATTCTGTCGACAGGTACGTCTTTAGAACCATCCGGTACCCAGATGTTGTTTATGCAGGGTGTTCCAAGCTGCTTTCCCATTTCGGCACCTATCTTGCGGCACCTCTTGTTGTGCTCAACCCAGAATTTCCTTATTTTCTCGTTTTTGCTCGAGAGGGTGTACCCGTCGTCCGACAGAGGGTGTGAGAAGCAGGTAGGGTTAAAGTCGAGACCTATTCCAATTTTTTTAGCCCAGTCGATCCATCCCTGGAAGTGCTCCACGTCTATCTGGTCGCGGTCAACCTTTTTCCCTTTGAAATCTCCATAAATGGCGTGAAGGGAGAGGCGCTGTTTTCCCGGAAGGAGGCTCATGACTTTTTCAATATCAGCCTTAAGCTGTTCTATTGTTCTTGCCTTTCCGGGATAATTGCCGGTAGCCTGAATTCCGCCGCCGCCAAGAACAGCATCAGGAGTTTCAAATCCTGCAACGTCATCGGTCTGCCAGCAGTGCAGGCTTATGTTTATCCCGTCAAGTTTCTGCAGCGCTGCATCTGTGTCAACACCTGCTAAGGCATATTCTTCCCTGGCATCTTCGTATGCCCTGAGGATCTTTTCTTTTTTCATTGGAATATAGATTAAACGTTATTGATTGTCATAGTTTTATCACAAAAGTTGAAAGAACCAGTACTACAAGTCCAATCACAAGTACTGTGATAGTCTTACGGCCGGCTCCCTTCCATTCCTTGAGGAAGATTCCCCAGATATTGCTGAAGGTAATATTCATCGACATGAGGATGCTCCATGAGAAAGCCATCATTGCGGCGGGCAGTTTGCTCTCGCCCATACCCATGAAGAAGAACTGCATGTACCAGAGTGTTCCTCCGAGCATTGCAAATAGTATGTTATTGAACAGTACCGATCCTGAAACCGACAGGTAATCCTTGTATGTATTATTTTTGATATTCAGGAAGATGCAGTATATAAGGTTTGTAAAGAAACCGCCAAGGGTAACAAACATTATTACCGGATTCTTTGCAAAGAGGGCATTGGTGCCGTTTGCAAGAGCAGCCTGCCTTATGGGCTCGCCAGCTGTAAGTCCGAAATTGAAGCATGCGCTCATAACGCCGGAAAGGATCGCTATCAGGATGCCTTTTTTCAGGGCGAACTCTTTCACAGCAGCCCTTTTATCCTCTTCTGACATATTCCTGCTCTTAAGGCTTCCTGCATAGCCGATTATTGAAATACCAACTATACTTACCATTACTCCGATAAGTATCAGTATCCCGGCCCTGCTTTCAAAAAGGTTATTGCCGCTGATCAGCGGGGGTAAGATGGTACCGATGGCAGCACAAAGGCCGAGGGCAATCGACTGTCCGAGAGCCACTCCGAGATAACGCATGGTAAGACCGAAGGTTAGTCCGCCTATTCCCCAGAGGGCGCCATAGAAGACAGCCATCCATTTTGCTGACGAAGGAGAGTTGCCGACAATGGTTCCAAGTGTTCCTGAAGGCACAGTAAGCCATGCGAACAGGATTGGCATAATTATCCATGAAAAAATGCCCTGGACGAGCCAGTATGATTCCCACGACCATCCCTTTATCTTTTTAATTGGAACATAGAAACTTGCAGCACAGATACTGCCGATGCTCATTAGTACAATACTCATTACGGGATCCATATTGTTTGGGTTTTATGGGTTAAACGGAATATGCAATAGTCAAACTTAAGAAACACTTTGATTCCGGTCAATTAACATTCTGGCATTATTTTTATACAAAATGGCATTGCCCGGCCATCCCGGATATTCAAAAAAAGTACCTGATGTCGTAAACTTATGTTTTTTAATAGTTTTCTAATGATTTATTTTTATAATTTGGCCAGAACCTAAGGCTGTAAAGGATAATTTATGTAAAAAGCCTTTATATATTTTGTTGAGGGAACTTATTTAATCAGGCAAAATCATGGAGAGTAATTTCAAATACCTGACTCATAATCCCGAGGATAAAAAATGGGGATTATATCTGATGGTAGCCGGATCGGCCAGGATTGGACCTGAGACTCCGTATCCGCCGAAGGGACATCCTACGGGTTATAATTTTGAATGGAAGAACGGAAGGGTACTTCAGGAATACCAGTTAAATTATATCACAGAAGGAGAGGGTATCATGGAAACCAGGAAGGGCCGGTACAATGTAAAGGCCGGCTCCATAATTCTTCTGCATCCCAACCTCTGGCACCGCTACAAACCGGTCAGGGAAAAAGGATGGTTTGAACACTACACGGGCTTCAGGGGTGAGATGGCGGAAAGATTTATTCAGTCATCGGAGATACTCAGTGACATGATAGTCCTCAATATAGGATTTCATGAAAATATTCTTCGCGATTTCAATGAGATAATTGAAGAAACGAGGATGGAGCGCCCGGGATTTCACCAGGTATGTTCCGGTCTGGTTATGCATATTCTCGGACAGATCATTTCTGTCGAAAAGAATAAGAACTTTATGTACACTTCGCTGGAGAGCGATATCCAGAAAGCATGTCTGATAATCCGGCAAAACATCCAGGAGAATATTATTGTTGAAAAAATAGCAAGAGAGCTCAAAATTGACTATTCCCAATTCAGGAAAGCCTTCAGGAAGTACACGGGTCTGTCGCCCATGCAATATCACATGTCGCTGCGGATGAAACAGGCAGCATATCTTCTGACTAACTCGGATATGTCGATAAAGGAAATTTCTTCTCAGCTCGGGTTCTGTTCCCAGTATTATTTCACAAAACTCTTCAAGGAGAAGATGAAGAAGACTCCCAGCAAATTCAGGGAGGGAAACGGAGGGCAGTTGAAATAAAGGCGACCTGTGTTTGCGTCTGTGTATCTATGTTTATGTCTGATCAGTCGACCGTATACAAAGTCAACGATTCCACATCCTTGATGAAGATTCTTTTACCCGAAACAATGGGATGCGAATAGATACCGGTTTCTGCAAGCTTGAGCTGTGCGACCTTGTTGAACTTCTGTCCGTCGGGCCTCAGAACAACAAAATGTGAATTGCTTGTTACGGCAATGAGTACCTGGCCTGCATCAACGATAGATCCGAAATTCTGAAGGGCAGTCTCGTCTGTCCATGCTGTTTGCCCTGTGGCAGCATTGATGCAGAACAGTCTGCTCTGGCTTGAAATTCCGTACAGGAATCCGTCCTTCAGGACCGGAGTATTGTAGACAGTTGTAAACTCGGGATTGGTCCAGAGTTTACTGACGGTGAAACTGTTCCCTGTCTTTTTTATGTCAGCAGCATTTACCCCGTTGTTCAATCCGGTATAATATATTCTATTCCCGTCTGCAACCGGTGAAGCAGCATTGTTAACCCTTCCTGTTCCGACCGGGGTTGCCAGTTCCCAAAGTTGTTTGCCGTCGGTCAGATTGAAGCTGACCAGCTTTGTCTGTCCCTGGAACACAACCTGTTTCGTTCCGTCGACAGTCATTAAGACCGGAGAACCATATGGAGGTGCTTCCCCATCGACTTTCCATTTTATGGATCCTGAGGTAAGGTCGAAGGCAATAAAAGTTCCTGTTTTAGGGCCTCCCAGGTGCGCAAAGCACATTCCTGAGCTGATCAGGGGCGACATCCCGGTGAAAAACTGGGGTACCTGTCCCTTATAGTCCTCGTTCCTCCACAGCAGTTTTCCTGATGCAGCGTCAAAACAGGCAATGTCGCCTCCCACTCCGATAGCTACTGCCTTCCCTTCTGCAACGGCAACAGAGCTTCTTGGTCCGGGATGTGAGGATGCCGGTCCTGTAACGGCAGTGGCGGGATAACCGGCTGACTGCCACAGTTGTTTCCCTGTTGCAGCATCGATGCACTGAAGTACTTCGTTTTCCCCGGTTTTTGAATAAACATAGATTCTGTCCTTCACCAGGGCAGGTGTTGCGTCTCCGAGGCCTACGGTAATTTTCCAGGTCGGGGTAAGTTGCTCAGGCCAGGTCTTCGGATTTTCGAATCCTGTTACTTTGCCGTCACGGTTTGTTCCCCTCCATTGAGGCCAGTCCTGTGAGTGGCTGACAATGGAAGTCATCAGCAAAATAAAGCATGTGGTTAAAAACCGGCTGGTCGATCTTTTCATACAATTGTGTTTTTGGTTGCTGATAGAAATTATTGTTATAAAGTAACACTATTATTGATGGTAAGTCAATATGGTTTAAGTTAAAATCTGGGACATGGGATGCTTTTTTTAAGCATTTTCAGCCGGTCAGGCAAACAGGATACAGAGCAAAACAAAGGTTACTGCTCCAATGCCTGCCACCAGAAGTCCTCTTGATCTTTTCCTGACCATAAAGAAGATCATAATAAAACCAGTAAAGGAAACAATTACAAGGATGATTGCTGTAACGTCTATTATCGCGTTCCACCCGCTTCCGGTGTAGCTCCCTTTGTGAAGGTCGTTCATTGCGGCAATAATACCGGCTGATGTGGCAACCAGCTCGTAAGACCCGTCTGACCGGTCAATCATGCCATAGGCAGTAAAACCCGGACCATCGAATGCCACGGAGCATTCGGCTTCCGAGATCCTGAATTCTGTAAGGTTGCCCCTGACCTTGTGCTTGTCCCTGACATATTCCACTATCAGGGATTTTTTTACTGATGCGGTATCAGTTCCGGCAACCCAGGCCGGATCAACATTACCCTTCATCGTTTCCACTTTCTGCCGGTTTTCCGTCCAGGATGGATGGTTCAGGGTTATGCCTGTCAGTGCAAAGAAAAACAGGGCGGCAAAGCTGAACATCGACAGATAGAGATGGACCCATCGTGTCCAGCCACCGAAAGATTTCTTTTCCATTATCTGGATGAAGTGATTTCCGGATTCAACTTTATATACTCAATGACAGCAGAAGCAATTTCGATGCCTCCTTCCAGATCGATCCTCTTCGGTTCATCGTTCAGTTCGATCTCACTGTTTATCAGCTGATATGTTCCCCTTTCCCGGACAGCTTCAATATAAACAGTATATTTCCCGGGTGCGACGGTATTGCCGTTATCGTCTTTCAGGTCCCATTTCAGGGTATATTTTCCGGCGGAACGAGTGGCGCCTGTTATTGCATCTACGAACTGAGGTTTCTGGACCTTCCCGAAATGTTTTGCATACCATCTTTTCAGATCCGGCAGCCAGCGGTTGCTGTTATACCAGACCGATATGGTACGGACCGGTTCGGATTTTTCGTTTTCCACCCAAACGGCTACGAAAGGTCTGTGAACTCTTCCTTCGAAGCTCGAAAGTTCAAGTTCTATGTTGAATTCAAAATCATGAATGGGATCGGCAAAATTTGTCTGTCTGGCTTGGAAGTCTGGTACTGCTCCCGGAAAAAGCATTCCTGCCAGTATCATTGAATAAAGTATTTTCATGTATCTTTTTTTACTGGGTTTAAAATTATTCTTTTACCACGCTCACTTTCTGAAAAACCTGTGAAGCATCAAAAATGTTATCTGAACCTGTCTTTCAGACATCTGAACTGTTAAAAATATTCCCTGTTAAAAGAGTTGCCTGATCAGATAATATGGGTTTTTTCATGTCGGTTCAATACCTGAAATGACAGCTTCAGGCTTTGTTTATGCAGGTTGATGCATAATAATCAGTTGGGTAGTCTGTCTTTCTTATCTTTGTACCGGTAACAGATTCTCTTGATTGTAAGATACGGTTTCCGGTCATTTCGGTTAATCAGATGGTAACAAAATCATTCAGGCAGTATTTTCTGATTGTGGCGCTTCTCTCAGTTGCCATTGCCCTTACAATCAGGTTTCCGATGATAATGGAGCTTATTTTTGAGGATGGTGACAGAGGCAGCAGGGGGGGGCATCCTCACCGTGAATTCACTCCGGATTTTGCGCGATTTTTTATTGAAACAGGTATTTCATTCATTGTGGCTCTTGTAATGTTCATAATGAATTATTTCATATTAAAGCCTACCGACAGGCACAGCCATGTAACTGCAGTCCGTATTGTTCTGGCAATCGTGCTGACCATTATCCTGGTCTCAATTCTCAATCACGGATTATATTCAGTTTCAAGTATTTTCGATACACGGCCGCCTGGCCGGGGACGAAGGAACGAGTTTGAATTCATGAACTTTTACGTTTCTGCACTTGTTGTCGGCTGCGTACTTATAATAAGGCTTGTTTTTCAGAAGCAGGGAATAAAGCTGGAATATGAGGAGCTGAAGCGTGAAGCTCTGCAGCGGCAGTATGAGTCGCTGAAGAATCAGCTCAGCCCGCATTTTCTGTTTAATTCGCTTACTGCCCTGAAAGTACTGATCCAGGATGCTCCCGACAAGGCCCAGAACTATGTAAATTCACTTTCAAAAGCTCTGAGGTACACCCTGCAGAGCAATGAGAAACAGTTGGTCACCCTGCAGGAGGAGATGGAGTTCATGAATTCGTATATCTACCTTATCAGGATGAGGTATGATACCAATCTTATTGTGAACTATGAGATTAAGGAGACCTTCCGGTTGTATATGCTTCCTCCGCTTACCATACAGACACTCGTAGAAAACGCCATCAAGCATAACGAGATAAGCAAGCGCCGGCCTCTTATAATAGATATTGAGACAACCGGAAATGAAAGTCTGATTGTAAGGAACAACATTCAGAAGAAGTACACAGAAGAAGCCGGTACCGGGCTTGGCCTGGCGAATCTCTCGAAACAATTCGGGATACTGATCGGGAAAGACATAGTAATTACGAAAACCGATGAGTTATTCATCGTAGAAATACCTCTTGTCAGACAGTAAAGATGAAAGCACTGATTATTGAAGATGAGATACTTGCCTCACGCCATCTGAAGCAGATACTTGCCGTGGCCGGAGATATTGATGTGATTGACACCCTTGAATCGATTGCCGAGACCATCGCATGGTTTGGCAGGAATGCCCAGCCCGATATAGTGTTCATGGATATTCATCTTGCCGACGGCATTGCATTTGAGATTTTCAATCATGTAACTATAACCTGTCCGATAATCTTTACAACAGCCTACGATGAATATGCTCTCAGGGCATTTAAGGTGAACAGTGTGGACTATCTTCTGAAACCTGTTGAAGCGTCAGACATAGAGGCTGCCCTTAAAAAGCTGAAGGCTCTTTCAGAAAGCGGGTCGATGCAGAATACCCTGACCGGACTTATGGATTTTTTCAGGAAAACACAAAAATACAAAACCCACTTTCTTATACCGGCAAAAGGCGACAAGCTTATGCCGGTAAGGGTCAGCGACATTGCATGTGTTTTTATCGAAACGGGGATTGTGAAGGCGGTAACCTTCGATAACCGGAGCTACCGTATTGACAACACTCTGGATGAGATATCCGATATGCTTGATCCGGCCGACTTTTTCAGGGCGAACAGGCAATTCATTATATCAAGGGAATCAGTAAAGGATGTTGACCTGTGGTTCAGCGGCCGGCTTTCTCTCAACCTGAAAGTCGAGACTCCCGAAAAAGTAGTGTTGAGCAAGGCGAGGGTCCCGGAATTCAAAAGCTGGTTTTCCGGCAGGTAACCAGCAAACCGGCACCGGGCAACCAGCAACCAGCATTACTTACCCATTAAAAACTCAACCTTCAGTGAAACCATTTCAGCCTTATTTTTTGCCGTTTCAGTTTGTTTCAATGATGCAGGAAATAATATGATGCAATATTTACCTGACAATTTTTAACGGTTTAAGCGCAATAATAAATGAATCGAACTCTTACTCTTTTTGCGATTTCACTTATGGTGATATGCAATAATCTGAAGGCACAGGAAGCTGTTTCAGTGTCGCGCCTGAACGATCCCGTGACGTTTGACGGAATCCCCGATGAGCCGCTATGGGATAAACTCAGCAGGTTTGAACTGACGATGCACCGGCCGACTTTTGGTTTGCAGCCTTCGGAAAACAGCGATGTAAGGATAGGTTATGACGAAGAGTTCCTCTGGATTGGAGCAAAGCTTTATATGAGGGATGCTTCAAAGATATTCTCACCATCCCGGAAAAGGGATGAAGAGCTTGAAGAATATGATGGTCTGGGCATATTGCTTGACACCTATGATGACAATGAAAATGCACTTGCTTTCTATACCAATCCTTCGGGACTCAGAACTGATTATACAATTTCGGGTGATGCACAGATGTCGGGCGGACCGGGTTTCGGTTCAGCCATGAACCTCAGCTGGAACACGTTCTGGGATGTAAAGACTACTGTTGATGACAAGGGATGGTACCTGGAAATGAGGATCCCTTTTTCAAGCCTGAAGTTCAAGCCGCAGGGTGATGTTGTTACGATGGGGCTTCTTATTGTAAGGACTATCAGCGCAAACAACGAAATTGACACCCATCCGGCCATTGACCCGAAATATGGATTTATGTCGACCAACAAGCCTTCCCTGGCGGCAGGCATTACCTTCACAGGGCTAAAGCCAGCAAAACCTGTTTACGTTTCACCCTATGTGATCGGCGGACTTTCTCAGGACTGGATCCTGAATGAGGAAGAAACCGGATATGTGAAGAATGATCCTTATCCTGATTATACAGGTAATGCTGGTCTGGATGTAAAATATAACATCAACAGCAATCTCACGCTTGATCTCACAGCGAACACCGACTTTGCCCAGGTCGAAGCGGATGACCAGCAGGTGAATCTGACAAGGTATTCCCTGTTTTTCCCTGAGAAGAGAATGTTTTTCCAGGAACGGTCGAGTATTTTTGATTTTTCTCTTGGCGGTTTTTCGGATAACCTTTTCTACAGCAGAAATATAGGAATAGCCGGCCGCGATCAGATCCGGATCCTCGGAGGCGCCAGGCTGACAGGAAGAGTTGGTAACTGGGATGTAGGTCTGATGGATATGCAGACCGCCGGGCATGAGTCAACACCGGGAGAAAACTTCGGAGTTCTGAGAATGAGGCGGCAGGTTATAAACGAGAACAGCTATGTGGGAGGAATTTTTACATCGCGGCTCGGAATGAACGGCGAGAATAACCTCGCTTATGGCCTGGACGGCATCTTCAGGCTTTTCGGGGATGATTACCTTAATGTGAAATGGTCGCAGACCTACGACAGTCAGCTTGATAACACCCTGGGATCGCTCGATCCGTCATTTTTCCTCGTCAACTGGCAGAGACGTTCGGAGAAAGGATTTTCATATGATCTGAAATATCTTTATTCCGGACAGGAATTCACTCCGGGAATCGGATTTGTCAGAATGGAAGCAGTTCAGGGTGTAAACACATACCTGAGGTACGGCTGGTTCCCGGGGGAAAATTCAAAGTTTTTCGATTATGGCATAGGTGTAAGATTTGAGCGTTTTAGCAGGCTTGAAGATGGTGAACTCGAGTCGATGGTTGTCTCTCCCGAAGTTGAATTCAGTACCAAGAAAGGCCTTAGGGGAGGAGTTTCCGGAGAATACCAGGAAGAAGGTGTGTTGTTCCCTTTCAACATTTCTGATGATATTGCGATCGCTGCCGGATCATATTCATTCTTTGGTGTCCGTACAAGATTCAATACCCCTGAAAACAAGAAAATTTCTCTGGGAATTGATTTTGATGCAGGGCAGTTTTATGACGGGAACCGTAAAGGAACCGAGATTGAGGCGAACTTTAACCTGTCGTCGAGCTTCAGGATAGGGACTTCGTATGAATTCAATGCCTTGCGTTTCCCTGAAAGGACCGGGATAAACTCCCTTGACATTCATTCGGTAAATGTGAAGGCATTGTACATGCTCAGCACCAAGTTATCGGCTTCAGCGCTGGTTCAGTATGTCAATACCGAGGATGAGCTTATAACGAATTTCAGGATCAGGTACAACCCGCGTGAGGGCAATGATTTCTATGTAGTTTACAACGACTTCAGGGGAGTCAACCGCCTTAATTCAGTGCCTGAGATACCTTCCTTCTTTGGCAGGACGGTGATGGTGAAGTATACTCATACTTTTATTCTGTAATAACCGTACGGACTATTTCACGAAATCAGCATTCTTCAGATATTCACTGCTTAGCCTTATGCCTTCCAGGGATTCCTTCAGCTTCATTGCCATTACTTCGGGAGTCTGAGGTTCGAAACCCGGTATGGAAGGAGCCTGCTGCTCATTTCCCTCCTGCTGCAGAGAGTCACCCTGCTGACCGGCCTGCGGCCGGGGAGCAAACGGATTAGGACCACCGTTAAGCATTATGTCGGTAAACATCTTCATCATGCTTTCAGTGGCAGCCATGGATTCGGGAGTCATCTTTTCCTCCATCTCAACAAACCAGTCTCTGTGGCCGTTGGTGTAAAACTGGTTAAAAATTGCCTCGAAATCAATTTTACCGCTTTCACCGATCACATAGTCATCTTTAATATGGAGAACCTGAATACGATCCGGGTATTTCTTCTGATATTCAACCGGATCCTGACTGCCGAATTTAGTCCAGAACACATCAAGCTCGAAAAATACCCTGTCGGGACCGGTATTCTCAATAAGGAAATCCAGGTACTTACGGTCGGTTCCGGGAACATTAACAAATTCCATGCTATGGTTGTGATAACCGAATTTCAGGCCTCTCCGGTTTGCCTCTTCACCAATTTTGTTCATCAGTTCACATTCAGCCTTCAGTACTTCAGCATTGTTTGACCAGAAGTTCATCGGCAGAACAACATATTTGCATCCCATTGCCTTGTGGTCATCGAAGATCTTTCCCCAGGCTGCAAGGGTACCTTCAGGATCGTTTACATTTAGTCCGCCGCTCGTATGGCTTGAGATAATGTCGAGTCCGTATTTCTCAGCCAGCGCCGCATATTCGGCAGGGTTGAAACCTGCAACTTTTCCCGTAGCAGGGTCGTAGTTTGAGATTTCCATAACAGTGTATCCGTCTTCAGCAAGAGAAAGGAATGAACCTTCAATATCAGATTCAATCCCTTTGACGGAATATGTGGCAATGCCCAGCTGTTTTCTGGGATTGCAAGAGATCAGGATGGTTGCGGATAACACCAGTAAGACGGTGCAGCAAAGGTTGGTAAACTTTCTCATAACATTATTATTTCATCAGTTTATAACGCCTCATTCCTAAAGAAACAGGAGCTGTGCAAGCTCATAAAGACTCCGCCTCCAGGTCTGGAACTCGTGTCTTGTATTTTCAGAGACATATGATACCGCATTGATACCGGCCTCCTTTAGTGCAGCTGCAGAATTCACAACACCTTCAGGCCTTTCGAAGCTGCCGCAGCTAAGGAATATCAGTTTCACCTTCGACTTGTCCTTTATTTCCTCCGGACTGTAAATCCCGCCGCTCAGAAGCCCGTAATGAGAGAAAACATCAGGACGGGCAAGTGTGATGGATTTTGTTTCCATTCCTCCCATTGACAGACCTGCCATTGCACGGTGAGGCTGATCGGCAACTGTACGGAAGTTAAGATCGATATAGGGGATCAGCTCATCGAGAAGGACGGTCTGGAAAGGTTTAATATCGAAGTTTTTCAGTCCACCCATCTTTACATCGTTAGTCATTCCATAAGTCATGACAATCAGGAAGGGTTTGATTTTACCCGAGGCAATCAGGTTGTCCATGATCAGGTTTGCATGGCCCTGGTTGCTCCATGCAGTTTCATCCTCACCCCAGCCGTGCTGAAGGTAAAGCACCGGATAACGTTTCGACTGATCCTTGTCGTATTCGGGGGGAGTGTAGACAAATGCCCTGCGTGAGGTACCTGTGCTTGGAGATGGGAAAAGGATCTGCTGCACCTTACCGTGGGGAACATTCTTCAGGGCGTAAAAATCCTGATCGTGTGCAGGGATCTCAATCCCGCTTTCCCAGCGCGTCGAACCATAGAAGTTCAGGGTACCGGGATCATTAAAGGTGCCGCCGTCGACAGTCAGACGGTAATAATGGAAGCCTTCCTCCAGCGGTCCGGCCGTTGTTCCGGTCCATGATCCATCCTCATTCTTCGTGAGAGGAGTTCCTCCCCGTGTGCCGCCCAGTCCGAGACTTACCACCACGGTTTTTGCTTCAGGCGCCATGATCCTGAAACGAGCATAACCCTGCGAGTTGACCTGCGGATATTCCTGTCCGGGCTGATTTAGGGTTGAAGGTTTGAAATCGTCTTTAACAGTTGTTTCTGTCTGTGCGATACATTGAGAATAGGATAGCACCGCTATCACCACAAGTGCTGCCAGATGCTTTTTCATTATGGTACTGAATTAAGGATGGTTAATTATTTTATTGGAATTATGATCTGTGTTAGTGAATGGGCCGGAAAACTGTAGCCAATAGTGTTTTCCCTGAACTTGATTTCTTTTGTTGTGACTGTAACTGCAGGTTCCGTTTTGGTGCCTCTTGCGGTAAGATCTTTTCCATTCAGTTCGCTGATTTTTGCTATCCCCTGGAATGTTCCGGACTGCAAAAGGATATCGGTCGTTATGGCATTGGTCTCATGCCTGTTGACAACATTTACCACCACGGCCTTTTCGGTGTCAACAAGTACTGCCGTGACATCAAGATATGGAACATCGGAAAATACGCTGTTGCTGTATTTATCACAGCTTGTGTACACATCTAATGCCGTGCCTGTGCATGTATTTGAATATAGGTTGAAGGTATGAAAAGTGGCGTTTTTGTAATGACCTTCAGGTGAATTGCCTATCAGGCTGGAAAGCATTGTGATATTGGCCATTTTAACAATATCGGCATGTCTGATGAATGAATTCAGATGCTGGGCCAGAACCAGCGATCCTGTAAGATTGTCCCCTCCCCCTGAATATTCATCAAACGAAATGTATATTGGCCTTTTTGTACCGCTTTTCATCGTTGCCTTCTCAATAAGGGCCTGTACCATTTCGATTTTCTGGTCAATATCAATGCCCAGCGACATCATACCGGAAAAGCTTCTGTCTTTTCCCAGGGCTTCAGTTGCATACCGGTGAACTGATATATAATCAATCTTTCCGGCCATGTGCTGAAGTAAATAATCGTTCCAGTCGATCCAGCCGTTGTCGGGCTTGTAGTTTGATGCACCTGATGCTATGTATTTGATGTTCTTGTCAACAATGTTCATCATCTTCTGCGCTTCAAGGGCCCATTTGACATAGTCTTCAACACTTTTCTGTGCCATTTGCCAGGGTCCGTCAACCTCGTTTCCCAGAGCCCAGTACTTAATTCCATAAGGTTTTTCATTGCCGTTCTTTCTTCTCAGATCGGAGTACCAGGTACCTTTTTCATAATTGCAGTATTCAACCCAGTTGGTTGCCTCCTGGAGTGTTCCTGTTCCCCCGTTGACACAGACAAAGTTTTCGGCTCCGATCAGTTCTGATAGTTTTACGTATTCATCGGTTCCCATCTGGTTGCTTTCAATCTGATTCCAGGCAAGGTCGAGTCGTGCCGGCCGTTTATCCTTTGGTCCGATTCCGTCTTCCCAGTAGTATGAAGCCACATAGTTGCCACCGGGCCACCTGAGTGTCCTGATGTTTAGTTCCCTGATAAGACCGGTGAAGTCTTTTCTGAAACCGTTCTCATCGGCAAAAGGGGAGGAGGGATCGTAAATGGTGCCATATACAACAGTTCGGATAGGCTCAACGAAGGCACTGTAAATGTTCGGATCGATAACACTGATCTTACGGTCGAAATCAATCTTGATCAGCGCCGGTTCCTGTGATATAAGTCTCCCCGGCAACAAACCGGACATTATCAAAAGAACAAACAGAATTCTGCTTTTTTTCATTTCTGACAAGTTTTAGACGGGTGAGGTAATTGGTAAATAATAAATCAGGTCATGTTATTTCCAAAAAGAATTCAGAAAGCCGCAACTAAACAAATGTAGCGGGATTCTCGAAAATAAACATGAAAAATTCAACAAATTTCTATACAAAACCTGTCAGCTGAAATATGACATGGTGCATGGTAATTATTTGGGGTGAGTCCCGGGATCGTATATAAGTTCCGAAAATATTCGCAATAATTTATCCGAAAATATTCGCAATGACACACCACTCATCACTCATCACGCCTCACACCTCAAGCCTCGCGACTCAATTGGATCAATAAGTCAAACTATTGACCTTCCAGTTCTTGATTCTGCCTTCCGCCAGTATTACTTTTGATTAAGCTTAAAGGCTAATTAAAACATTATTAATTAATTATAAGGAGGTAAAATCATGAAAAAGTTATTTGTGTTCTTAATGGCAGCAGGTTTTCTTTTCTCACTCGCAGCAAATGGTCAGTCATCAACCTGGTATGATACAGCTGACGGACAGGTTAGCTGCAAAAAGATCACGATCCAGGGAGATAAGGTGAAAGTGGTACTTGATAATGGGGAAAAGCAGCTAATTCCGGCAGCTTCAGTTTCCTCGTATTTCACTGAAGACAAACTCTTTGTGAAAAGGGCAATTTTTACGAACGGAGTGAAGCAGGAGAAATTCATGGAATTCGTAAAAACCAGGGATGGCATGAGTCTGTTCATGTTTCCTGATAATGGGACCTACAGGTATCTTGTATACAAGGGCGATGATCTGTTCGTTGAAGTAGTGGATGGTAACCGCGATGAGTTCATGAAATATTTCGCCATTATCTGATAACTGAAATCAGGTGAGCAAAAAATTTGGCAATCACTCCTCCTGCAGCAGTTTGAAACAATAGTGCAAGTTTTTGGGATTTCAGACGCTTTAGCAGGGGAATTTTAATCAGGCATTCAAAGTAAGAGATATTGACGGGCTAATGAATTACAGATTAAAATACGGGGATTTGAAATAATCTCTGAAGATCTTCCTTGTTGAGTTAGTTGGAATTTTGAAAGGCTGGCGGTCATGTGAACTGTCAGCCTTTTTTTCTAAATTTACCTGCCCTGATTATCAACTGCCGGGTACCGGACAAAGCTTATGCGACGTGACATAACGATATTGCTGTTTTTACTGTTTTCTTTCAGGGCTTTTTCCCAGGGCTCCGGAGTTAAATTTGATCGCATCTCTGTCAGGGAAGGACTGGCTGATCATTCCATCAACTGTATTACACAGGACCATTTAGGATTTGTATGGATAGGAGGGGAAAGCGGACTTTACAGGTATGACGGCTATGAGTTCAGATCGTTTCAGTATCAGCCGGGGGACAGGACCAGCCAGTATTTCAAGGATATTTACCGGATAAAGGAAGACAGATATGGTTTACTCTGGATACTTTCAGAAGTTGGGGTAGTATTGTTCGATCCCGAGTATTCCCGTTCCTTCCTGCTGAAGCTTTATTCGACTGAAAAAAAGTCAATTGAATTCAATTACAGCCCCGATTTGCTTATCGACAGCAGCGGAATTGTCTGGGCAACTTACAGGAATGGTCTGATAAGGATATCCGGTAAGGAAGATTTAAGAAAACTATGGTCATCAGATATTCCCTTCAGTGCGGAGGATGTTGTTGCAGCTGAGTACTTTGATCTGCCTTTCCCTGACCAGGGAAGCGGCAATCTTGTAACCCGGATATATGAGGACCGGGACAAGAATCTTATTATTGGCAGCAATGCAGGACTCTTTTTCTTTGACAAAAAACGGGGCACTATTCATGAAGTTGCAGGAGAAGAGGGTTCAGAAGGTATTAAAAATGTCAGGTCAGTTGTTCAGGCGGCGGATCATTCGTACTGGATTGCTGCAGGTGATTATCTCTGTAACCTGGAGATTCCTGTATCTGAATTGAATGAAGAAGGAAATGCTTTTACGGCGGGAAATCTTATCAGTTACAGGATGACCGGTAATCAGATACCGACATCCCTTCTTGTGGACAGCAGGAATAACATCCTCCTGGGCACGGTCCAGGGGTTTTACCGGATCAGCAAAGACGGACCGGATGGAGGATTAATGTACCACCAGCTTGATGTCAACGATAATGACCCTGAATACTATGGTTATGCAAAGACCATCCGGGATATTTTTGAGGACAGGTCAGGAGTGATCTGGACAGCCCAGGACTATTACGGGATCACCAGGTTTCACCCGAATGGGGCGCGCTTCAATTCATACAGGGATCTTATCGTCAGGCAATTTAAAAACACCGATATAAATCCCATTTTTAAGGACAACAAAGGATATCTCTGGATTGGCACGTACGGGGGAGGGCTGCACAGGATCAGTCCGGACTTAAGTGTAAAACAATATGATCTGCCTGCAAAAAGAAACAATATAATCTGCATGCAGGAGGTATCCCCTGGTTTGTTCTGGGTGGGATCGAACCGTGGCATAGCAGAATTCAATGCCTCGACAGGAATGTCAGGTGATCCGTCACCTCCGGCATTGAAGATAATAAATACAAAGGAAGTTCTCATCTGGGATATGCTGAAGGATAAAAACCGTTTCTATATTGCAGCTATGGATGGACTTTATGTTTTTGATGCCGTAACCGGGGAACTTAATCATCACTCCCTGGTGAGGGATAATGGCGATCCAACCCAAAGAAATCCAATATTCTCTCTGTTAAGGCTGAAAAACGGGGAAATTCTGGCAGGTACCGGCAGTCAGGGGATCTGTAAGATTATCGGGAGCGAAACGGGAATTGAGATCAGTCAGGTTTCAGAACCCGGGTTTTTATCTGCAAACGGAATTAATCTGGACCGGCGGCACAGGCTTTTTGAAGACAGTAAAGGATCGTTGTGGATTGTTGATTATTCAGGATTGCACAAGCTGGATCTTAATGCTGATGTAGTTACCAGCTACAGGCTGTTTGAAGAAATCAATTACCCCGATGCCTGGTCAATTGTCGAGGATAACCGGGAAAACCTCTGGATAGGCACTCACTACGGATTATGCTGTTTCAACATGGTTTCTGAGGAAGTAAAGCTGTACAACCGGGAAAATGGTCTGCCGATAACCATCCATGGAATAAATTCCGTTTTTAAGGCAGATGACGGCAGACTCTTCTTTGGAGGGATAGGCGGATTCTATGATTTCATGCCGGAAAGCTTGAAGCTGAATGATTTCATGCCGCCGGTGGTAATTACGGATTTTCAACTGATCGGTGAATCCCTTACTGACGACGCCCCCGATGTGGTTTCCAACAGCATAGGTATTCCTTATCTAAAGACAACTAAGCTGAAACACAATCAGAATGATATTTCGATAAGTTTCTCAGCCCTCGATTACAATAATCCTGATAACAACAGGTATTCATACAGGCTCGAGGGATATCAGGATCAGTGGGTTAATACTGATGCCGGCAGCAGGACGGCCAGTTATATGAAGCTGAAACCCGGTTCATACACATTCATGGTCAGAGGCTCCAACAGCGACGGGGTTTGGAATGAAGAAGTGACTTCACTCAAAGTAATTATCAGGCGGCCATGGTGGTCAACCTGGATGGCCTGGTTTGCTTATCTGGTTCTCATCACCACAGCAATAATCGGAATCTTCCGATGGCGTCTTTATGTTTTGCAGAAGGAAAGGGAGGAGCTTGAAAAACTGGTTGGAATCCGTACCCTGGAATTGCGGGAGACCAACAGGAAAATATCAGAGCAGAAGGACCAGCTTGAAAAGCAAAACAGGCTTATCCAGGAAACCGAGGAACTGAAGGACAGGTTCTTTTCAAACATCTCCCATGAGTTCAGGACTCCATTGTCTTTGATCATGGGACCTGCCGGGGAACTGCTTGAAAAATCTCATCTTAATGAAAAGGAGCGCAGGAAGATCGGAATGATATCCAGGAATGGGCAAAGGCTTCTGAACCTGGTGAACCAGCTTCTCGATCTTTCTAAAATTGACGGTAAGCAGATGATGCTTGAACTTTGCGAAGAAGATGTGATGAATCATCTGAGAGCAATTGCCGGATCATTTGCCTCACTGGCAGAGGCAAGAAGCATCGACTTCCGGGTGAATACCGATAAAAGGAAAATCCTCGTATTCTTCGATCACGACAAGATTGAAAAGATAGCAACGAACATTCTGTCCAATGCTTTCAAATTCACACCGGTGGGAGGCGAAATAGGTTTCAGTGCCAGGTACATCACCGGAGATGCCTCAGGTGGTCCTGTCACGCTTGAGTTTTCTGTAAAGGACAGCGGTCCGGGCATCCCGCAAAAAAGTATTGACCGGATATTCGACCGTTTTTATCAGGTACAGGAAACTCTTGGTACGGAGAATTCCGGCACAGGCATCGGGCTTTCCCTCTCCCTCGAACTTGCAAGGCTGATGCATGGCGATATCAGGGTAAGCAGCACCGGGGATTCGGGAAGTGTTTTTACGGTAGTTGTTCCTTTGGGGAAGGAACACCTGGGGGAAAATGAATATGTTGAAATAGAGAGCCGGACTGAGGGACAAACTGGTGCCGGGATACCCATGGAAAGTCCTGAGGCAGATTCAACAGCCGAAAGGGAGGAAAAGGCTGAAGAAAAGGGGAGGCCGGTTATACTGATCGTGGATGACAACAGGGACATGCGCAGTCAGCTTTCTGAAGACCTTGATGAATTATATAATGTCAGGCTGGCGGTTGACGGGATCTCCGGGCTTAAGAAGGCGCTTGACCTGATCCCCGATCTGATCGTGACCGATCTTATGATGCCAAACATGGACGGAATGGAAATGTGCCGGCTTGTCCGGGAGAATGAGCTCACGTGCCATATTCCGGTGATCATGCTTACCGCAAGGGATACAATGGATGACAGGGTTACAGGACTGGAGACCGGAGCTGATGACTACATAGCCAAGCCATTCAAAATGCCTGAATTAAAGGCAAGGATTGCCAACCTGATCAATCAGCGCCGTCAGCTGAGGGAACGATTCAGCCGGGAGATCGTCCTGGAACCTTCAGAAGTTACAGTGACCCCGGCTGATGAAAAGTTTCTTAACAGGGCTATAGCTCTTATTGAAGAGCATATGAAGGATGAAAACTTCAGTCTGGATGAATTTCACAGGGAGATGAACCTTAGCCGGAGCACCATGTTCAGGAAGCTGTCGGTGCTGACAGGACAATCGCCAACGGAGTTTATAAGAACGATCCGCCTTAAAAGGGCTGCCGCACTCTTACGGCAGAATTTCGGAAATGTGTCCGAGGTGTCGGTAGAAGTCGGTATCTACAACGTATCCTGGTTCAACAGGTCGTTCAGGAAGATGTACGGAGTTTCTCCCGGGGAATTTGCAAAGAAGAGCGGCCAAAGCGAAAATCAATGACCATTCCTGTTCTGTCACAGGAACAAAAGCCGGGCAAGTTCATAAAGACTCCGCCGTTTTGATATCAGATTTGTATTTGGTTTCTTGTTACATTAGCATAAATTGTTGAAACCCGCATGTATCAAATACACAAACACGTATGTATATAATTATCAAGCATGTGGGTTCCATCAGACCATCAAATTAAAAATTATATACTGATGAAATGAAAAAGTATAGCCTTCTGATTTTTATCGTTCTTGCAAATCTTTCTGCAGCCTTTGTCAGTGGCCAGCAAAAAACTGCCGGCAATCCCATAATCTTTGCCGATGTCCCGGATATCTCTATTGTACGGGTCGGAGGTTCGTACTACATGAGCAGCACTACCATGCACATGAGTCCGGGTGTACCCATTATGAAATCGGACGACCTTGTCAACTGGAAACTGGTCAGCTATGCATATGACACTCTGGGAGACAATGATGCTTTGAATCTCAACAACGGGAATAATGCCTATGGGAGAGGCTCCTGGGCAAGCTGTATACGGTATCACAATGAAACCTTCTATGTTTCGACATTTTCCTCTACAACTGGGAAAACATACATCTGGTCGGCTAAGGATCCGGAGAGAGGTCCCTGGAAAGAGATTTCATTCAGTCCGAGTTTGCATGATCACACCCTGTATTTCGACGACGACGGGAGTGTTTACATGATCTACGGAAACAAAAAGCTCACTCTTGTCGAGCTCAATTCTGATCTCTCGGGGATCAAGTCCGGGGGGATAAATCAGGTAATAATCGAGAATTCAAGCCTGCCTTCGGGAAGCAACAGCAGTCTTGGAGAGGGATCCCAGTTATTCAAATACAATGGGAAGCTTTACCTGTTCAACATAACCTGGCCCAGGGGCGGAATGCGTACTGTTGTGGTTCACAGGGCCGACAGGATAACAGGTCCGTGGGAGGGGAGGATGGTCTTCCGGGATAAAGGCGTAGCCCAGGGCGGTATGGTTGATACCCCCGACGGAAGATGGTTTGCATATCTTTTCAGGGATTACGGATCAGTGGGGCGAATACCTTACCTCGTTCCCATGATATGGGAGGACGGCTGGCCGGTAATCGGAATTGATGGCAAAGCTCCCGATAATCTTGACCTGCCTGAAACCAGGGGATTGATACCGGGCATTGTTTCCTCTGATGAGTTTAAGCGAAAGAGGGGAGAAGCTGCCCTTCCGCTTGTCTGGCAGTGGAACCACAATCCGGTCAATGATTTATGGTCTGTAACCTCACGGAAAGGCTGGCTGCGGCTCACAACCGGCAGGGTTGATTCTCTTTTTGTTCAGGCGCGCAATACTCTGACACAGCGTACCTTTGGTCCTGAGTGTTCAGGTTCGGTATGTCTTGATGTCTCAAATATGAGAGAAGGCGACTTTGCCGGACTTGCCCTGCTTCAGAAAAAATTCGGACAGGTTGGAGTGAAGTTTGAAAACGGATCAAAAAGAATAGTGATGGTCAATGCGAAGTCAGGGGAACCTGTTGAAGTTCAATCTGTTCCCCTGGTACGGAATAAAGTATATTTCAAAGCTTCATGCGACTTCAGGGAGCTTGCCGATGTGGCGGATTTCTTTTACAGCCTGAACGGCAGGACCTGGATCCCGATAGGATCTCAGCTAAAGATGGAGTATTCCATGCCACATTTCATGGGCTATCGCTTCGGGCTTTTCAATTACGCCACTTTGGCTCCGGGGGGATATGTTGATTTTGACTGGTTCAGGATCTGAAAGTCAGTCAAAAGTGCAGTAACCCACTTGTGTCATGCGTTTTGAGTAATGTGCCTGTTTTTGATCCTGATTCGTTAACTTTATCCGACCGAACCGCATATTATGAGCAGGGGATTTGTAAGGGAAGGAGATCAGGAAGAAGTTCCGATTGTGCCGCAGAGGGCCTATCTGCCGGTTGGAGTGCCTAATTTTGTAACACCGTCCGGAATGGAACTGCTCCTGGCTGAAAAAAAGCTGCTTATAAATGAGAGAGATCATGTGGTGGCCAATAACGAAAATGAAAGGCGGATTGCGGTGAACTTCATCAATGCAAAGCTTCAGATGCTGAACGGCAGGATTGCCGATGCAAGGGTTGTTGATCCGAAAGACGGACCTCAGGACGAAATCAGGTTTGGTGCATTGGTAACCCTCAGAAATGAAGGGTCAGGCAAAATTCAGGAATTTCAGATAGTTGGTGTTGATGAGGCCGACATCTCAAAAGGGAAAATATCGTTCATATCTCCTTTGTCGAGGGTGTTGATTCATAAAAAAGCAGGAGACAGGGTTATCTTAAAACATGACAGGCATGATACTATTGTCAATATTATGTCTGTTGACTACCGGTGATTCTGATATTAGACTGACTTACTCTTAGCAGAGCTCTACACCTGCACTGGCTTGCCAGCTTTGCTGTCTATGCCATGACTCTCTGAACCGAATTGCATTGTGTTTTTCTGATAACACCCGTAAGTTTGATATTGAGATAAATGTGGTATATTCCCGGTTATGGAAAACGGATCTCTTAACCCTCCGAAATTTACCTCAGGAGAGGAACTGGCAAATGCCCTTTCCCATCTTGCCGGAGCTCTGCTTGGCGTTGCGGCTCTGGTTCTTATGGTGGTCTTTTCAGCAAAGGTCGGGACCGCATGGCATATAGTCTCGACTGCTGTTTTTGGAGCTACTCTTGTCATTCTCTATCTGTCGTCGATGTTTACACACTGGTTGCCGGCGGGACGAACAAAGGAGTTTTTTTTTACTATGGACCAGATTGCCATATTTATGCTTATAGCCGGGACCTATACCCCAATTGCATTGATCACACTTCACGGGCCCTTTGGCTGGGTTATCTTCGGAATCGAGTGGGGTCTGGCGGTAACCGGGATAGTAATAAAACTTCTTAAGCCGGTAAGTTATAATGCCGGAGTTAGTCTTTTTAACGTAATACTATATGCATCAATGGGATGGCTGGTGCTGATTGCCCTGGTGCCCTTAATAAGAATTCTGCCGGTGATGGGCTGGATGTGGATACTTATCGGGGGACTCTGTTATACGGCAGGTATCTATTTTTTCAGGATAGCCAGGTTCAGGTATGCTCACCTTGTATGGCATATTATGGTTCTTGCCGGAAGCATATCCCATTTCATAGCGGTTTTCTTCTATGTAATTCACACCAGACTGCCTGAATAGAAAAAAGATGATTACTTTAAGTGTCTTGAGGTTGTAAATATTCAATATCGGTAACAGGTTGCGCAGGTTCCCGAATCGCTTTCCTCCCGGGATTTCGGATGCGCCCCGACAGGCAGGTTCAAAACATACAGAGCTGATGTCTGACAACCAGGAAACTCACGAATTTTTATTGTAAAACGATATCCTGTTTATTGTTTTACAACAAATATTTTACCTGAAACGATATGTTTTTCTCATCTCCGGTACTTGCTTTTCTCATTGGCGGCAAGTTCTTTGTAAACTGCACTGACATTTACCATCGGCTCCCTGCAAAGAAATACTTTCAACTCATTCTCACGGAAGAATCTGTTGTGGACACTGCCAATAAGCATTATATTCTTATAATACTTGTCCAGATCATTAATATTCCTGTAGATATATATAATTGACCCGTTAGGGATGGTGTCAGGGGCCCAGAAGACATAACTTTCGTTAAATGTGACTGCCTCCGGCAGATTGAACTTTTTCCCGTAGAAATATACTGCACCGGCATATCCGTAACTCCGTTCACCAAAAATGGTACAGTTTCTTTTTTCTTCTCCAGGGAGGGAGTAGTACGCCTCTGCCACGTATCCTGCAAGCTCTTTCCATCCTGTCATGTCGGACCATACCTGTGAGAAATTGTGCTGTGTGCCGTCTTCCCATTGAAGAAACGGATGGACGATGAACCTCCGGGTTCTCATAACATAACTGCTGTAGTTTTCATACGACAGTAAAGGCAAACCTGAAGGCATTGCCGCAACCGACATCAGAATCGAAACTGAAACAAGAAAATTTCTTGCAATTGTGAGGCGTCCTGTAAAATATTTTTCAAAAACATACCCTCCATATGCAAGCAGAAAAGGAATTACTCCAAGTGCATAATACCCTTTCCCCTTTCCAAGCATAAAAAGAAGAAGTATGGTAAGCGATGCAATGCCAAGATACCTGTATTGCCTCTCGTCGCGAAAAAACAGCAATGCAGTCAGTCCTGCGAGCCAGATTATCGAAGATCCCTGACAGAAGCTGAAGAGTGAAACCGGGAAATAAAGATAACCCGTAAGGTCAAGCTGGTTGCTCCTTAGTTCGCTCATGTGAGAAACAACCGGCCAGCCATGTGAGTATTGCCATAAAATATTCGGGCTTACTATCACTAAACCAATCAGAACAGACAGTAAGAAATATTTTGAAGCCAGTATTTTTCTGTTTCCGGATAAAATAAAGGCAGCCAGGAATCCTGCGATCAGGAAGAGAATTGAGTATTTATTTAGAAAACCTATACCTGAGATTATACCAATAATTATCCATAATCTGTGATTTCCGGTCCTGACCATCCGGAAGATTTTCCAGGTTGCCAGAAGCCACAACAGTTCCTCTGCAGCATTTGGTGTTAACAGGGTATTGACCAGCAGGAAGCCGGGAGCCAGCAGGTAAGATGAAGCCGCAATGACAAGGGCAGTAATTCCGCCTCCAAGCTCCCGTACTATTGATGCTATGATGTATAATGAAACAGCTCCCATTATTGCAGGGAAGAACCTGATCCCGAAAACCGAGAATCCGAAGATATAATTACTTAAGAATGCCAGGAATCCCGTTACCGGTGGAACTGTTGCATAACCTGTGCTGAGGTGCTCTCCTATGTTGAAGTACAGCATCTCGTCCCTCATGAGTTCATACCTCGTATTGGTAAGGAAATGGATAAGCAGTTTTGCCGCCATGAAGAGGATAGCCACTCTCCAGTACCGGCTGGCAGTGAAGTTTAAAGTGATTTTTTTCATTTTATGAATCATATTTTATGAAACTGTTAAGCCAGGAGGAAAAGCTGATCTTGCCGCAATACGAGCTGATATTCTCGAATGCTGACAGGAATGCCTCATGCATGATATCCTCAGCGGCGGCAGGGTCGCTTACGATCCTGAGGCATATTCCGTAAATTGATTTGTAATACAATTTATAGATCTGCAGCTGAGCCTTGTGGTCATTTCTTCTGCAAGCCTCAATAAGATCCTTATCGGGATTGAATGGTGCTGATCCGGAATACATGTTTGCTGGTGTCATGTCAGATAATTTTGGTTTGCTGTGTCAAAGCTACCATCACAGGACGCCTGAAAAAGAACATGCCGTTAAGGATGGTGTACATCCCTATCGGCATGTATTGGTGGAATGAATTATTTGACAGAAAATCAGTTATTTACTGATTTCCGGAATTCTGATGGTGTTTTTCCGGTCAGTTTCCTGAATGAGTTATTGAAAGCAGTTTTGGAATTGTATCCGACCATTTCCGATACCTCTTCGATAGTCAGCCGGCCTGTTTTATCTTCTTTTAAAATGCTTTTTGCCTTTTCTATTCTGTATGATGCAAGGAGCTCGAAAAAATTCTTTCCAAGTTTTTCATTTATCACCTGTGAAACATGATGCTTGCTCTCTCCGATTTTTTTCGCCAGGTTTTCAAGAGAGGCAAGACTATCGGTATAGTAGGATCCCTTCTCGAACTCCTTTAAGATAGTTGTCAGGATTTTTTGCTTATCCGGCTCATTAAGCGATGACTTCCTGTATTTTCCGATTGAGATATCCATGAATGAAGCTGATCGGTCAAAATAGGCAGAATCATTCATTACTCTGAACATAGTAATCATTACGAAAAGCGAAATATACATACCGATGAAATAGTCACCAAGGTCGGCCTCAAAATTCAGTTTTACGATAATGAATATTACAATTATTGCAAGGATATGGAGTACCATGTTTCTTAATGACTTAAGCAAGTCGTCACGTGTTTCGAAAACGGATGATCCGGTCAGCCGCGACTTCTTCTCAAGTTTATATCCTGAAAGCGAAATGTAGAACAGCATCTGGCCTGATGTTACCAGGTTAAGGTATTTCTTTATGTTAAGCGGATCATTTGCAAAAGTCAGTTTCATATCGATAAGCGGCCAATCGGGGTGGAAGCTGTTTACATATGAGTTGTACTGGAATTCCTTTGGTTGCAGGAAATCGGGAAAAATATACCCCAGATAGATTATTGCCGGAAGAAAATGCAGCCACTCTTTTTTTGAACCGCCCTGACCGATACTTCTCTTAATGAAAAGATAAAGGAAAGGGCCGATCACAAGATTAAGAGGTTCGGTTGTATTTGTAAAGAAAAGAACCCTGGTTATAAAGCCTGTCATATTCAGTACCATTTCAAATATGCAGAGGGCAAGTGTCAGAAGCAGTAAACCCTGGAACCTGTTGGCGGTACTATTGGGTGAAGGTTTGAAAATAAAAAACAGAGAGAGAACCAGTCCAAGAAAAACTCCCAGAAAAATAAATACCGAGAAGCCGTCTATGTTTAAGGAAGTGTTCATAAATCAAAACTAATAAAAATTGTATCATGGCGTGCATCATAATTTCAGCTCTCCACCTTACATTACATTAACATATCAGGGACTTCCATGAATGATCCGGCCGGAATTATCATTTGGTGTTGACGCAGGATATCTCATCTATGTTTTCTTTTATTTAAGGAGTCGATGAGCAATAATGACCTTCGTGGTTGAATCCGGTCCCTTGTCGGTCCGTTCGTTTGATCAGGCTAATGAGATGTGAATCGTCAAGTGTGCTTTCAATTGAAGGATTCATCATCAATTCCGTCACCCTTTCAAATACAAAACCCCGCAGATCGTTGATCTTGCGGGGTTTTCGTTTAAAGTGTGTGGTGCCACCAGGAATCGAACCGGGGACACACGGATTTTCAGTCCGTTGCTCTACCGACTGAGCTATGGCACCAGAATTTTCGGTTTGCAAATATATACTTCAATTTTGAGTAACCAAAACTTATGTGATAAAATTAAACAGCTAAGTGCAGATATTAATTATCGTATTCCCTGATTATCTTCTTAATCAAATCAGGATATCTTTTCAGATTCTCTATGTATTTCCGGCTCTTCATTCTTTTTATTTTCATTTCCAGGTAAACAGCCAATTTAGCTGTTGAACAAGGAATCAATAAGAATTCTTCCCAATCCTTGGCCCGCCTCGTATAGGTTTTTCCTCCAAAATGACCGTCATTATGCATTTTTATCCGTTGTTCGAAATCTGAAGTATGACCAACATAGTATCGGTTCATGGATTTACTGTATATTATATAACAGGAGAAATTCACAATAAGGATAATGGAAATTAAGCAATACAAGGACTGGAAATTTACAGAACAAGAAAAACCAGATTTTTATTTCGATAGCTATCAGTCCGTTGCTCTACCTCCCGATAGCTATCGGGATGAGCTATGGCACCAGAATTTTCGGTTTGCAAATATATACTTCAATTTTGAGTAA
>ERZ1645192.553-NODE-553-length-31186-cov-7.508657_pt1 | contig 31186 bp, 32 predicted proteins | sample MGYA00575354_ERZ1645192 | MGnify/ENA primary metagenome ERZ1645192 (study PRJEB40844, sample SAMN11349763) | freshwater sediment metagenome | isolation source: river sediment | host: Sediment | place: India: Faizupur Khadar , New Delhi | collected 2017-02-21 ... | reverse complement strand
GGCTTCACGCACTTCAACATGGGTAATTACCGCGAGGCCATCGCAGATTACACGAAGGCCATCGAGTTAAGACCGAAATACGCCCTTGCCTTTTACAACCGTGCTGTCGCCTATTCCAAGTTCTCCCAGATGGACGAAGCCATCTCCGACCTGAAACAGGCCGCCAGATTCGGTGACAAAGACGCCGAGGACGCATTGAAGCACCTGAAGATCGAGAAATAATCTGTTAGAAATGATTTCGTTTCAGCCGCGGCCTCCGACGATGATGTTGGGTATCCGCAGGGTGGGCTGGGCGTCCGCGACGGGCACCCCCTGCCCGTCCTTTCCGCACGTGCCGATCCCGAAACCGAGGTCGCTGCCCACCATATCGATATCCTTGAGCACCTTGAGCCCGTTCCCCATCATCGTCGCGTTCTTTATCATCGGGCCGACAGCGCCTTTTTCGATCAGGTAGCCTTCCGATATCTCGAAAACGAAGTCCCCCCGCACCGTGTCGACCTGCCCGCCGCCCATCTTAACGACAAAGACCCCGTCGTCGACGGAGGCGAGGATCTCGCCGGGACCTTGTTTTCCCGGCACGATCATCGTGTTGCTCATGCGCGGTATCGGCCTGAACCGGTAAGATTCACGCCGGCCGTTTCCCGTCGAGGGCATCGCGTGCTTCATTGCATGGAACCGGTCGAAGAGATAATTCCGGAGAATACCGTCCTCGACGAGGACCGTTCGCTGCGACACGGTCCCTTCGTCATCGAACGCATACGTGCCGCGCATATGCGGGATGGTGGCATCGTCGACAACGTTTATGAGAGGCGAGGCTATCTTTTGGCCGAGAAGTCCCTTGTAGCAGGAAAGGCCTTCCATGGCCAGGTCCGCTTCGAGGCCGTGGCCTATGGCCTCGTGGATCATCGTGCCGCCCGCTTCGGACGCGAGGACGACGGTCTTCATGCCGCCCGGCGCTTCGCGTGCAGACAGCAGGCCCGATAAGCGCCTGACGGTTTTTTCGGCGAGCGAGTTCATGAGGTCGTCAGTGAAATACTCGAAACCGTAGAAACCTCCGGCGGCCTCGTACGACGTCTGCATCTCGGAGCCGTCACGCCCCACGAGCAGGACCGTGAACACGACCTGCATCCGGCTGTCGAACTTCGAGCCCTCGTCGGTCGTTGCTATCGTGACCTCCTGGCGCGTGTCCCGGTACATGATACGGACCTGTATGATCCGCGGCTCCATGGAACGGACCTTTGCCTCGAACTTCCTGACGAGTGCAAGCTTGTCCCGGACATCAACGCCGCCGGGGTCGCTTAAGATCGCAAAAGGATATGAGGCGCGCGCCTGTCTTTCGGATATCGCAACCTCGCCGCCTGTCCTCGTGCGGGTATACCCCGACAGTTTCCGCGCGAGCGCAACGAGCCGGGCCTCGTCGAAAGAATTCGTCGAGGCGTAATACGTCCTCCAGGGATCGATCACCCGTAAGCCCGCACCTGAATCCTCGCCCTGCTCCAGCTTCTCTACCTTTCCCGATTCAAGCTGGATAAGGGTATAGTTCCGCGTATCGACATATATATCGGCATACGCTCCGGAGCGGTCCATAAGTACTTCCAGTACCTTTCTTTCATTGAACATCGGGGACCTCCCTGAATCCTATTCCGTAGTTCGCCATATCGGCGACGATACCCCGGACGTCCTCCTCAAAACATGCCGGGTAGATAAGCTCTATGATGCCGCGGTCCCCGTCAAGCACGGAAAAGATGGCGACATCCTCGTACGATTCGAGGACGGCTTTGAAAAAACCTATCGCGCTGCGGTCGATGATGTACCGCTTCGTCCGTTCTGCGAAAATGCCCCGGTTGTCCGGCATCGTGTTCAATCCTGCATTCCTTCGAGCATTTCTATGAATGCCTCTATGCGGTTTTTCGTCCTCGTGTCGAGCGCCCGCGGCAGGTCCCCCTCGATCGTCAGGATCGGAACAGGGAGAGTCTCCCTCAGGATGAGGTCTTCGATCGCGCGAAAGCAGAAAGCCTGAACATAATGGATGATCCCCTTGATGCCGCGGCGTTCGACCTCCCTGCCGATGTCTTCAAGCCGGGCGAATATCCCGTACGGATACGTGTAGAGAAGGTACCGTTCAACGATGTCCGCGGTGCGGTGGGGGATCGAGAATTGCCTTTGCGTCTCGTTGTAAACGACGTGGCCGCCTACCTCCTCGACGAACTCGTACAGCCCGCTTATGATGGGCGGGACCCCTATGTACCCGAGAGGTATCCCCTCTATTCTCTCGCGTCTTCGTGCGGCGCCGATAAATGCGGCCGCGGCGTCGGAGTATCGGGTTATATTGCCGAGCATATCCGATGAACGCACAAGCCAGAGATGGTTCTCGGCACCGGTCACGTTGCGTTCGCTCCAGGTCATGGTATCGATCTCTTCGAGATGCGACCTCGCCGCCGTCATCTCTTCTTCGACGCGAAGGCCCGATCCGGCGTCGGGCGAAAGCTCGTCTCTGAGCTTCTCGATCTCCCGGGCCAGGACCCTGACATCACGGTCATAGGGAAACGAAAAGGGAATTGTACGGATGCCCTTATAGCGCAGGATCTCCGCCAGGGCTTGCGTATTGGAGCAATCACCTTCCATGACCGTGATCACGGCGGCCATCTCATGTTCCATGATAACACCGTAGATACCCTTGATCCATGTGCATATGTTGTGCGGGAAACCATCGTGCTCGGCCCGGTCGACAAAATGCTGAGGGTCCGGGTCTGTCACGAATATGTTGTTGAGGTCACAGGGGATGTAACCGGCGGCGAAGATGATCTCGACAGGTATCGTCGTCGTGAAGCCGATCGTTCCCTTTCCGGGTAATGCTGGCGTCATACCTGTAAAGATAATATGTTTTCCTCTGATGTTGCAACCCGAGAAATTCTCTCGCATATTATCATTGACAGACGCCGATGAATATTCTATATTAAACCTACAAAGATGGTAGGTTAATAACGTATACTTCTGGAAGATCACGCATGCACTCTCTACCCCTGACCTCTGAAAGCGTCATAAAAAAATCACCCTTTCTTGTTGCAAGACAGATCAGCGATACTGAAGTACGGGTTTACAGCCGGCTCCACGGCAACCTGCGCTCTTTCGGCCCGGAGATCTTCGCCGTTTTGAAGATCTTCGACAACCCTGTCGATGTCGGCAGTGCGGTGAAGCGGCTGGGGGATTCCTTCCCTGACGCGACGGCAATGATCGGGCAGTTGTATGAAAGGCACTTTCTCGTGGACGGGGACCGGACAATGGAGGCACTGTTTACGGAATACGTTGATGCGGTCAGAAAGCACAACGAGGTCCCGCGGGTCACGAAGATCAATTTCCTTGTGTCCGCCAGGTGCAACCTCGCCTGCCAGGGTTGTTACCACACTTTTTACGATTTCAAAAGCCAGGACATGGATGCCGGTTTTGCCGACAGGGTATTCGCAGGGTTGTTCCCGTACCTGAAACGAAAGGGGATCCCGGCGGTATTGATATCCTTCCTCGGTTACGAGCCGTTTATGAATTTCGAAGCGATGCGTGACATCTGCAGCCGGGTGCGGCACATGGGCGAGGAATACGCCACAGACGTTTCCTTTGAGATATTTACCAACGGGTTCGCTCTTAGCGACAGCATGTTCGACTGGATCGTGGAGAATAAGGACAAAACGGGACTCAAGATCAGCCTGGACGGAATACGGGCGGACAATGACAGAAGAAGGGTGGACCGCTCAGGCGCCGGTACCTACGACAGGGTTGTCGCCAACATCAGGCGGATACTGTCGGCCGGTGTTCATTGCGGGGTCCTGATCGTCCTGAGCAAACTGAACCTCGGGAATATCGAAAAGTTCGTCGATGAAATGGCGGCAATGGGGGTGAGGCATATAACCGCCAATATCTTCTGCGGTCAATCGGACGAGGAACGGAAGATCGAATTATCCGGGGACGAAAAATTCGAAGCCATCCGGAGAATGGACCTGGCCACGGAAAAATACGGGATCGAATTTGACGGCGAGTTCAAATTTACCGTCCTGCAGATGGTCACGGGGGCCCATTTTACGTGCCCCGGGGGCCTGAAACAGCTCGTATTCTGCTCGGACGGGGCAATACATCCCTGTCAGCGGTTTGCAGGGACGCGCATCAATTTCGGGAAATATGACGACAACTTCTGGGACGATCTCCTCGCAGGCCAATGCCGGGCGTACAACGACTGGAACAACGACCTGTATGACGGCGTTATGGAAAGGGTCGGCGGGAACGATGCCGACCTGACGGGCTGGAGCTGCCCGTTTATCCCTTTTATACGGGGACAATGCCTGAGCACCAACGTTGAAAGGAAATTTAACGAACGTCTTCTCGACTACTACATAACCCGGCCCATCGACAGGATAGTCTCCAGATCACGTATACAGTGCTGATGGAAACCCTCATTTCCTTTTTGCCAGGTTCCGGTCGCTGTACCCCGGGTCGTCGGTGACCTTTTTCCCGACCGTGATGAACGGGGGAAAGTCCGGAATGTCCTCGCTGCCCGGCCCCGCTGATTCCGCCAGAAGCATAACAAGGCCTTCATTCCTTCCGTTGTACATATCGATCTCAAAATGTTTGTTGTTCCAGAGAAAGCATATGCGGTCTTTTGTCAGGACCTGCGTATGGCGGTCCTTCAGGCGCATGAGATTGATGTACTCCTGCTCGGGTATCAATTCTTCCTCTTCGACATGCTGGTTGTCCCCTGCGGCCCTCGTGCGCGAGAGGAAATAAAAGTTTATCCCGTCCTGTCCGCGCCTGCGTATCCGTATCTCGGCCCCCCTGACTTTCGTGCGCAGGTAGATCTGTTCGACGTCGAGTTTCTGATGCGGCGGAAGGCCCGACATATCGATCCTCCGGACCAGATACTTTTCCTGTATGGGCGGGACATCGGGAATGCCGACCATACCCGCGATGGCGGAGAACATCCGGCGCATCTTTCCCTCGAAGTCAGTGCTGTTGTCGATTATCTTGAAACGCGGGTGGCCGAGCCAGCTCTCCTGGGTCCTCCTGTCGATCCTCAGGGCCTCTTCCGCGGTCTCAAGACGTGCGGAATTGTTCTCACCCGTATAATAATCCGGCGCCCCGTCGGCGGCGGTCACGAGATGGATGACACCGTCATACCTGTGGCGGACCGCTGCGCGCGTCATCCCCTTCTTCTTCAAGATGCCGTTAAAGACGTCGTCCGCCAGGAATGCCCGCACGTCCATGATGCCCCTGTCAAGGAGTATCACCTTCCGGCGCTCGGGGAATATCCGCGAGACGGCCTGTTTGTATGTATCCTCGAACGAGACCTGCATGTCGAATATCGCCTCTTCAAAGACGACGATCTGCCCCGGTTTGTCCATTTTACGGCGGTCGATCCCGTTCCCCGTGATAAGCGTCGCCGTCTCCGGAACGACAAAGACCATGAAACCATGGTCTGAAAGCCTCTCCGTGAGATATGCAAGCGACGAGCTCTTCCCGGAACACGGCCCCCCGGTAAGGACGATCATGGAAACAGGATTAAGAAGACGGGAGTCAGGCATTGGCCCTCGAAAAATCGTTCCACGTTCCAGGTTCTACGTTCTACGTTGAAAACCTTACACTCTCTGATCTACCCGGGTTAAATCTCTCCTGGGCGTGTTGCAATCTTTTGTCTTTAACGTAGAACGTAGAACCTGGAACGTGGAACGTCCTTTAGCTGTTCACTATATTCCGCCACTCCGTCACGACGGGGTCGAAGCCCTTTGCCATGAGCATCGCCTTGACCTCGTCGAAGCTGCGCGGGTCGTGCACCTGGAACTGGCCGTCGTCGTATTCGGACCTCTCGACATACCCGCCCACGCGTGTCGAGGAGCCGGCTGACATCTTTGTCACGCCGAACTCAATGATGCGGTCCCGGAAAGCGGGCAATTCTCTTGTCGAGATGCTGATCCCTGCCCGGGGGAAGAACAATCGCGCGGCGCACATGATCTTGAACATTTCCTTATCGGAAACCTCGATGTAATGGTGCTCGTCATCGGCGACGCGCCTTAAGCGAGGGAACGCAAGCCCGAACTCAACACCCGGGTATTCCCTTTCGAGGTGCCGGACGTGTTCGAAAAGGGCCATGATGTCCTGCCGCCAATCCGTGAGGCCGAGGAGGACGCCCATCGATATCTGGCGCATTCCCGAGCGTGCTACGCGGTCCGGCGCCTCAACGCGGTAGTCATACACCTTCTTTGGTCCAGCCAGATGAAGCTCGTCATACCGGGCACGGTCATATGTCTCCTGATAGATCGTCACCCCGTCAACGCCCGCAAGGTAAAGCTCGCGGTATTCATGCTCTTCAAGGGGGTAGACCTCGACGGCAACGTACGGGAAATAACGGGACGCGATGATACAGGCATCCCGTATATACTGCGGGGGGGAATGAAAACGCGACTCTCCCGTCAGGATAAGGCAGCTGCGGATCCCGGTCGCGGCGAGGGCGGCACACTCCCTGTCGATCTGGTCCATCGTGAGCTTGCTGCGCGGGATGATCTTCGACGATGCGTGAAAGCCGCAATAGACGCACTCGTTCTCGCAGTAATTGGCGATGTAAAGGGGGGCGTACAGGCTGATCGCCCGCCCGAACTGGCGCCGGGTCAGCTCGCGCGCCGCGCGCGCCATCTCTTCGAGCAGGTCTCTGTCGTCGTATGAAAAAATACGGCGGATGTCGTCTATCGCGAGGTGCGCAAGATCGATCCCGGAAAGTCCCTTACTCATCATAGAGGAACCCCGTGAGCGGCGAGGACGCGCGGGCCATCGTCCTCTCTTTTCCCATTTTCGCAAGATAGGCCATCCTTCCCGCTTCGACGCCCCGTGCGAATGCCGCCGCCATGAGGGGCGGGTCCTCGGCGTCGGCGACGGCCGTATTGGCAAGGACCGCGGCCGCACCTATCTCCATCGCCTCGGCGGCCTGCGACGGCCTGCCGATGCCCGCATCGACAACGATGGGCACCTCGATGATCTCTTCAATGAGCACCTCGATGAGGGCGCGCATCCTGAGGCCCTGGTTGGAGCCGATAAGCGAACCCAAAGGCATGACGGCCGCGGCGCCGGCGTCGACGAGGGCCTTCGCGACGTAGAGGTCGGGGTTCATGTACGGCAGAACAACGAAGCCCTCGCCGGACAATACCTTCGTCGCCTTGATGGTCTCCTGGTTGTCGGGCAGGAGATAGCGGCTGTCGTTTATCACTTCGATCTTGATCCAGTCACCATATCCCGCCTCCTTTGCAATGCGGGCTATGCGGACAGCCTCGTCGGCGTTGCGCGCTCCCGAGGTGTTCACCATGATGGTCGTGCTTTCCGGGATGAAAGAAAGGATGTTCTCGTCGGTGTCGTCGAGGTCTATCCTGCGCAGAGCGACGGTCACGAGCTGGGAGCCCGAGGTGATGATGGCTTCCTTCATGGCCGCCTTGTTCCCGAACTTGCCGGTCCCGAGAAAAAAGCGGCTCGTAAATTCCCTGCCGGCGATCAATAACGTGTCTTCCATATCAGCCCCCTCCCACAAAAGATACCATTTCTACGCGGTCTCCTTCGGTGAGGACCGTCAAAGGCCACTGGTCGTTCTTTACGACGCCGTCGTTCAGAACAAGGATCACCCGCCCGGGGTTCGCCCTGCCGGAACAGACAAGCCGGTGGAGGTCCATACCGTCCGCTATTTCCATCGGCCTGCCGTTAACTGTAATTTTCATTCTGCTGCCTTTCTGATGCGTTTCAATAATTCCGGCGCGTCGATGCATGCCCGGACGACACCAATCGTTCGAGCCCCCGCATCGAGGACATCATCGATGTTGGTGAGATCTATCCCGCCGATCGCGACGGCCGGTATGTCGAGGTCTTGCGCCGCTTCCCTCACGTATCCGAGGCCCACGGCGGGCCTGCCCGGTTTTGTCGGGGTCGGGTAGACAGGGCCGGTGGAGATGTAGTCCGCACCGTCGGCGATTGCCCGCCTACCCTGTTCCAGGTTGTGCGTCGTCTTGCCGATGATCATGCCGTCGCCGACGATCGCGCGCGTGTCCTTTGTCGACATATCCTGCCCGATGTGGACGCCGTCGGCCCCCGCTCTTAAGGCAAGCTGCGGATCGTCGTTCAGGATAAAGACAAAATCCCTGATCTTTTTGTATTCGATCATCTCGCGGGCCTTTGCAAGCACGGTCTTCTCATCGCCCGTCTTGTCGCGCAGCTGGACGATCGCCGCACCATCATCGACTGCCCTTTTCAAGTCGTCCACGGATGCGGAAATAACATAAAGGTCGTTTCTGAAGGGTATTTTTCTCGTCATTTCTGCTATTAAATTACATCAAAATGGCTGACAAGTCCAAGGTTCTCTCAAGTATCGCCAGGCAGGCCCGCCGGCCCGGAAGGAAGCATGCGCCACAGGTGCATTCCTCCACCGTCCGCGGCCGTTCTCCTGCCTTTCAGCCTTCATGCATTCGTGCGTTCGTGGACCTTCGGGTACTGCCTGGAGGGAGGGCCCGCCCGGGGGCCTATATGTAATACATCGTGGAGTCCTGCCGCCCCTTAAGTTCCTGCATTTCAACAAGAGAGGCGATCGTATAGCCTTCAAGGACCTTGCGTACGGCTGCGCTGAGTTCGTTCCAGATCTCCCGTGCGGCACAGGACCCGGACCTGTCACAGACCGCCGCGCTCTGTATACAGTCAACCAGGGTGCAGGGCCCTTCAAGCAGGCTGATAATGTCGAGGGCCGTTATCCGGTCTGCCGGGCGGCCCAGGAGGTAGCCCCCTTTTCTCCCGCGCTGTGCCTTGACAATACCCCCTTTATGGAGCGCCGAGAAGATATGCTCGAGGTATTTTTCGGAGACGCCCTGCCTTCGTGCGATATCGGAAAGAAGCACGGGTGTGCCGTTCGTGCCGTACACCGCAAGATCGATCATTGACCGCAGCCCGTATCTTCCCTTTGTCGATATCTTCATTTAATCACATACTAATGTAATGGGAAAAGTATAGATATCACGGTGGGACGTGTCAAGATGTTTTTTTTCCAATCATGCGGAAAGTTATCACCCTCTCTGTTCTCTCCGGACTTTATGTATTATATTTATGTACCTGTCATGAAGAACCGGAACGGCAAAGGCATGCGAAAACAGGAAACGATATCAAAAGATACGGTGCTCAGGCTCCTCAGGAGCGAAGGCGATGACCTCAAGGGCCTCTATGCCCGGGCGGACAGGATACGGCGGGAGCACATGGGGGACGAGGTCTATGTCCGGGGGATCATCGAGTTCTCCAACCTCTGCGCCAATGATTGCCTTTACTGCGGTATACGGGCCTCCAACGCCCGTGTCAACCGGTACACGATGACGGTCGACGAGATACTCGAGACCGCGCGTTCCTTCGAGCCTGTCGGGCAGACAACCGTGGTGCTGCAATCGGGAGAGAGGCCGGGTTTAACGGACGAAGAGATCGGGCGGCTTATCAGGGCCATAAAATCCAGCACATCCCTTGCGGTGACATTATCGGTCGGCAACCGCCCCCGGGAGGTCTACCGCTTCTGGAAAGACTGCGGGATGGACCGGTACCTGGTCCGCTTCGAGACGAGCGACCGGCAATCTTTTGCACGCCTCCACCCTGATTGTTCCTATGACGAGCGGATCGAATGCCTCCATATCCTGAAAGACCTCGGCGTTCAGACGGGGAGCGGGTTCATGATCGGCCTGCCGGGTGAGGCCCTGGAGGTGCTTGCCGACAACATCCTTCTGTGCCGGGAGCTCGACCTCGACATGATCGGCATAGGGCCCTATATACCCCATCCCGACACGCCGCTCGGGAATGAACCGAACGCCTATGCGGGCGATGAAGACATATTTTACAAGGCCGTGTCCGTCTTGAGGATCGCCAACCCTGACGCACATATCCCGGCGACAACGGCCTTCGATGCCCTATTCCCCGGTACCGGCAGGGACCTCGTCCTGCAACGGGGCGCGAATGTCTTTATGCCAAACAATACCCCGGTCAAATACAGGAAGGACTACCTTCTCTATCCAGGAAAGCCGGGTGTTGATGAAAATGCGGGCCAGAGTGTGGCCTCCGTCATGATGCGGATCGAATCGATCGGGAGAAAAATGGGGACGGGGCCGGGACACTCTTTCAAAAGGGCTGATAAAGGGATACAATAACCCTTATGTCCCCGGGGCCTCGGGCCCTTAAGGCATAGAATACCGGAAAGGAGCATACTATGTGGGAATACACGGACAAGGTAAAAGAGCATTTCCTCAATCCGAAGAATGCGGGCGAGATCGAGAACCCTGACGCGGTCGCCGAAGTAGGTTCCATTGCCTGCGGCGACGCCTTGAAGCTCACCATGAAACTCGATGAGAACAAGAGGATCGTGGATGCAAAATTCAAGACGTTCGGATGCGCAAGCGCGATCGCGTCTGCATCGGCCCTGACAGAGCTCCTCAAGGGAAAGACCATTGAAGAGGCCGAAAAGATCACAAACCAGGAGATAGCCGATTACCTTGGCGGGCTTCCCCCGGAAAAGATGCACTGTTCCGTGCTCGGCCAGGAGGCCCTCGAAAAGGCGATCGAAAATTATCGCGGCGTCTCGCACAGGAAACCGGAAGAAGTGATCATCTGTGCCTGCTTCGGGGTGACCGACGGTGAGATCGAGCACGCCGTGAGGCAGAATCACCTGACCAGCATCGAAGAGGTGACGAACTACACAAAGGCCGGCGGCGGGTGCGGGAATTGCCACGAAAAGATACAGGCCATCATTGACCGTGTTTATCAGACGAAAGAAAGGCAGGCCCAGCCGGCCGAACGGCCGAGGCTTTCGAACCTCCAGAAGATCCGTTTGATCGAGGAGACCATCGACCGCGAGATAAGGCCGTCTCTTAAGCATGACGGCGGCGACATAGAGCTCGTCGACGTTGTCGGCAACAGGGTGCTCGTCGCATTGCGGGGAGCATGCGCCGTCTGTCACGCGTCGCAGTTGACCATGAAAGGGTTCGTACAGGGTAAACTGCAGGAATTTGTCGCACCCGAACTTGTCGTCGAGGAGGTGGCGTCATGAAGACGGTCTATCTCGATAATAATGCCACAACGATGGTGGCCCGGGAAGTCGTCGAGGAAATGCTGCCGTACCTGGGCGAATATTACGGCAATCCTTCGAGCATGCACACGTTCGGCGGGCAGGTGGCCCATAAGGTAGCCGAGGCGCGCCTGAAGATAGCTTCACTCCTTGGCGCGGACCCTGAAGAGATCATCATCACGAGCTGCGGGACGGAAAGCGACAACACGGCGATACTCTCGGCGCTCGCGAACAACCCTTCGAAAAACCATATCATCACAAGCAGGGTCGAACATCCGGCAGTCAAGGTGCTCTGTGAGGGCCTGGCCCGGAAGGGGTACCGCGTGACGTTCATACCGGTCGACCCGGAAGGCCGCCTCGACATGGATGAATACGCGGCAAGCCTGACGCCCGACACCGCGATCGTGAGCATCATGTGGGCAAACAATGAGACAGGCGTCATCTTTCCCGTTGAAACGGCGGCGCGCCTGGCACGCGAAAGAGGCATCCTTTTTCATACGGACGCCGTGCAGGCTATCGGAAAGATCCCGGTCAACATGAAGGGAAACACGATCGATATGCTGTCCCTTTCCGGCCATAAACTCCATGCCCCGAAGGGCGTCGGCGTCCTTTATGTCCGCAAAGGCACGAAATTTTCACCGTTCCTGATCGGCGGGCACCAGGAAAAGGGGCGCAGGGGAGGGACGGAGAACGTCCCGAGCATCATCGCTCTCGGCAAGGCCTGTGAACTGGCGGCGGCCAACCTGGACAAAGAGAACACGTACGTCAGGGAACTGCGCGACAGGCTCGAGAGGGGGCTCCTCACCGCGATCCCGCAATGCAAGGTGAACGGCACGAAAGACGAGCGCCTTCCGAACACGCTGAACATCAGCTTCGAGTTCATCGAAGGGGAGAGCATCCTCCTTCTCATGGACCAGTTCGGCATCTGCGCTTCGTCGGGTTCCGCCTGTACGTCCGGCTCGCTGCAGCCGTCGCATGTTCTGCGGGCGATGGGCGTGCCCTATACGATGGCCCACGGATCCGTACGGTTCAGCTTAAGCGTTTACAACACCGCCGAGGACGTCGACCTGGTCATCAAGGAGCTGCCGCCGATAATCGAGAAACTGAGGGTCCTGTCCCCGTACTGGGCAACGCCGCAGGGGGCCTGTGCAACCGCCTGAAAGGATAAGCGGATGGAAGAAGAATATAGAAAGGACGAATGCAGGATAGACATGGTGACCAGTCAGGATTACCGGTCGCGGATCCATCCTCTTGTAGACAGGATCGTTTCCCAATATGACAAGGACGGGAGGTTCCATCATATCGGCCCCGAACCGATCCCGTCGCGGCAGGCCATCATCGATATTATCTACAGGACCATCCCCATTCTGTTCCCCGGTTTTTTTTCATCGCAGCGCATCGATGATTTCAACGCGGAATATTACCTGGGGCAGCAGGTTACCGAGCTTTTCGAGGCCCTTGTCATACAGATCCAGCACGCGATACGCCATGACTGCATCCGTTTCAACAGGGCGTGCGTCCACTGCGAAGAGCGCAGCCATGAGATCGGGCTTCAATTCATCGAGGCGATACCGGACCTTCAGAAGAAACTTGCGACGGACGTCCGGGCTGCGTTCGAAGGTGATCCCGCGTCCCGCCATTTCGACGAGATAATCTTCAGCTATCCCGGGCTTTTTGCCATTGCGGTATACCGCGTTGCAAACTGGCTGTACCTCGCCGATGTCCCCCTCATCCCGCGCATCATGACAGAGTATGCGCACGGCCGGACAGGCATCGATATCCACCCCGGTGTCGTGATCGGCGACAGTTTTTTTATCGATCACGGCACGGGCGTCGTGGTCGGCGAAACGACGATCATCGGCGACCGCGTCCGCCTCTACCAGGGTGTGACCCTCGGGGCGCTGTCGCTCAGCAAGGACGAGTGCCCCCTGCTGCGGGACACGAAACGGCATCCGACCATCGAGGATGATGTGATAATCTACGCCAACGCGACCATCCTCGGCGGCAAGACGGTTATAGGGGCCCGGTCGGTCATCGGCGGAAACGTCTGGCTCACCGAATCCGTCCCGCCTGACACATCGGTATTCCTCAAAAAACCGGAACTGGTCATGAAGGGCAAGGCATAGAGACAGGGGAAGATCGTGCCGGCTGCGCAGAATACCGCTATTTCCTGAAGGCTTCGGTGATGGTCCCGCCGCCGAGCACACAATCGCCGGCGTAAAGAACGACGGACTGGCCCGGCGTTATCGATTCCTGCGGCTCATCAAAATAGACCGCCAGCGAACCGTCACGGAGGGGGTCCGCCCGGCAGGGAGCGGCCGGGGCGGTTGACCGTATCTTTGCGGTGACGGGCCCCTCCGGCCGGTCATCGAAAGGCGCTATCCAGTGCACGTTCTCCGCCCTGAGGCCATCATTCATCAATTCCGCCTTACGCCCCGCGACGATCTCGTTCCTTGCCGTATCGATGCGGACCACGTAATGCGGTTCCTTCATCCCGGCAAGCCCGAGCGACCGGCGCTGTCCTATCGTGTAAAACGCAATGCCCCGATGCCTTCCTATCACGTTCCCGGCGGCATCGACTATATCGCCAGGCACCGGAGGGTCTTTCAGGAGTGACGCATAGTCGGCGGGCTCAAGGAAATCCTGGCTCTCCCTCCTCTTCAGGCATTCGGCGAAACCGGCCTTCAGGGCGAGTTCCTTCACATCTTTCTTTGCATGGTCTCCCAGAGGAAAAAGAATTCGGGAAAGCTGCTCCTGCGACAGGCGGTAAAGAAAATATGACTGGTCCTTCGGTCCGTCGAGACCGCGCAGGAGGTTGTACCTGCCCGTTGCGGCATCGCGGCGGACCCGCGCATAATGGCCGGTCGCAAAAAGGTCAAACGGGATACCGCCTGACCGCGCCTTCCCTATGAACGAACCGAACTTTATCCTGGCGTTGCACACGACGCAAGGATTGGGCGTTCTCCCTCGGGCATACTCTGTGCTGAAATAATCGAGGACGTCTTTTTCGTAATCACTCCGGACATCGATAACAAAATGACGGATGCCGAGAACGGAAGCCGCCCTCTTCGCGTCTTCGATGTCCGAAACACCCCCGGGGCCGTAGCAGCCTCTGCCGGCCGGTTCACGGGGGGCGGGGCCATCCCAGATCTTCATCGTGAGGCCAACCACCTCATAGCCCTCTTCCTTCAGGAGGTACGCAGTCACCGTAGAGTCGATCCCGCCGCTCATTCCCACGGCGACTTTCTCAGGCAAGGCCGTCCCCTTCCGCAACGATTTCATCGTTCATGCTGCCTGCCCTGTATCCCTGAAGATCGAGGGACACATACATAAATCCGAGGACGGTAAGTTTTTCCGCTATTGCATCCCTGTATGCGAGAATGGCGGACAGGTCTTTCTCCTCAACCTCAATACGGGCCGTACTCCCGTCGTGACGCACACGCACCTGTGCTATTCCGAGGTCTCTGATGAATGCCTCGGAAAGCTCTATTCTCCGAAGACGATCAATAGTGACCGGCATCCCGTACGGTATCCGGGACGCCAGGCACGCCTGCGCAGGTTTGTTATGGGTGGGAAGGCCAAGCTCTTTCGATAAGGCCCTGATGTCTTCCTTCGAGAGACCTGCATCCACGAGCGGGCTTATAGCGCCGGCTTCGGTGCACGCGCGTTGTCCGGGCCTGTAATCGGAAAGGTCATCCGCATTGGAACCCTCGAGGACATGGGCGAAGCCTTCTTTCCGGGCGATCTCCCGTATCGTCCTGAAAAGCTCCGTTTTGCAATGGTAGCACCGGTCGGGACCGTTCGCGACAAAATCGGGGTTCTCCATTTCAGCTGCAGCAAAGGTGATAAGGCGCCCCGCCGCCGACCGGGCAAGCTCCGCTGCTTCATTCCTTTCCCTTTCGGGGTATGTCGGCGAAACGGCGTTGACAGCGATGACATTCACGCTTCCCAGCGAATCCATGCATACCTTGAGAAGAAATGTACTGTCCACCCCTCCGGAAAACGCGACAACCACCTTTCCCAGGGACGTGATGATCTCCTTCAGTTTCTCGTACCGTCTGTTCAGCCCATCATTCATTGCACATGCCCCGGCCCTACTCCTCACTCCTCACTTTTTACTGTCCCCATCAGACCGGGGCGTCGGAGGCCCCGGCGGACTCCAGTCCGTCCAGGATCCCGTCAAAAAGTATGGTTGACAGATAGCGCTCGCCGGCATCGGGCAGGACCACGACAATCGTTTTCCCGGCGCTTGCGGGCTCCCGGGCGAGCTGAACGGCGACATGCGCGGCCGCACCGCACGATATGCCGCTCAGGATGCCCTCCTCCCGGGCGAGGCGGCGGGACATTTCGATCGCCTCCTCGTTGCTCACCGTCTCGATGCGGTCGATGAGGGAACGATCGAGGACCTTCGGCACAAAACCGGCCCCGATGCCCTGGATCTTATGCGGCCCGGGCTTCAATTCCTCGCCCCTGTTCGCCTGTGTGAGTACGGGAGAATGGACCGGCTCGACCGCGACCGATACGATCTTCTTTCCTCGCGTCCGCTTGAAATACCGGCTCACTCCCGTGATAGTCCCTCCGGTCCCCACACCGGCGACGAAGATATCCATCTTCCCGTCCGTATCGTTCCACAGTTCAACGGCGGTCGTCGCCTCGTGGACCGCAGGGTTCGCGGGGTTCTCGAATTGCTGCGGGAGAAAATACCGTGACGGATCTCCCTTTGCGATCTCCTCGGCTTTGGCGACCGCTCCCGTCATACCCTTCGCGCCCTCCGTCAGGATAATGTTGGCCCCCAAAGCCCTGAGGACCTTGCGCCGCTCGATCGACATCGTCTCGGGCATCGTCAGGGTGACCTTGTAGCCCCGCGCCGCACCGACAAAGGCGAGCGCAATCCCGGTATTTCCCGACGTGGGCTCGATGATCTCCATACCCGGCTTCAACCGTCCGCTTTTTTCAGCATCCCACACCATGGCTGCGCCTACCCTGCATTTTACCGAATAGGACGGGTTGCGCCCTTCCACTTTTGCAAGCACTATGGCCTTCGCATTCCCCGTAACCTTATTGAGCCTCACAAGCGGCGTCCCGCCGATAGAGAAAGAATTATCATCAAAAATATGTCCCATGGCCACCCTCCTCGGCACTTTCTTCCGGGCATCTTTCTTTAAGTCCTACCTAACATATAGGAATAGCATAAAAACACTCCTCCCGATATCAATAACAATAAACCGGGTGATAGGCAACAGGCAAGAGGTGATGGATAATTCCCATTATATCATCCCTCTTTTCCCCTTGCCCATCGCCTATTGCCTGTTGCCCGTCTTTTCGCCTTGCCTGTGGACTGTATTATTCATTTGACCCGACACTTCATAAGTGATAATTTTTTTACCGGGTAAATCTCATCAACAACGTGCGAGGAGGACATATGAAGGCAGCTGTTTTTGCGGTAGCGGCTATAGCTCTGGCCCTGGTGTGGTGCGGCGCAGCACAGGCGGCGGACATGAACATGAAGGACGGTCTGTGGGAGATCACGACAAAGACGGAAATGAAAGGCATGCCGGGCAATATCCCGCCTACCGTGATGAAGCAGTGCTTGACCAAAAAGGACAGCGTGCCGCAGCAGGGGGACAAAGGCAAGAACCCGAACTGCAAGATGACCGAGAATAAAATAAGCGGCAATACCGTCAGCTGGACGTCGGTCTGCAAAGAAAAGGACGGCACCATAGAAAGCAAGGGCCAGATGACATACAAAGGTGACACCTTTGACGGGACCATGGTAACGACGATGAAAGACAGGGGCGGGAAGGCCCAGGTCATCACGAGCAAAATGAGCGGCAAGCGCCTGGGGCCCTGCGACAAGAAATAATCAACAGGGAAATACGAGGACTATTTTGAAGATCAAGACGAGACTGACAAAAAAATCCAAAATCAAAGAGGTCGATTTCGACAATCTCGAGTTCGGGGTCGATTTCTCCGACCATATGTATTACGTCGATTTTGCTGACGGTGCATGGAAAGAGCCCCGCATAGAGCCTTACGGCCCGATGAAGATGTACCCCGCCCTGTCAACGCTCCATTACGGACAGGCTGTCTTTGAAGGCCTCAAGGCGTTTCTCGGCGTTGACGGGAAGGTCCGCCTGTTCCGTCCTGACAAGAACCATGAACGCTACAACATGTCCTGCGAACGGATGTGCATTCCCACATTATCATGGGAACTGTGGTTTGAGGGCATGAAAAAGCTCATCGAAGTAGACAGGGAATGGATACCGGGGAAACGCGGGTGCTCGCTTTACATCAGGCCTTTCATATTTGCAACAGATAACTTTCTCGGCGTCAGGGTATCATACACATACCGGTTCATGATCATCACATCGCCGGTCGGCGCCTACTACAAGGAAGGCCTGAACCCGGTTAAGCTTATCACCTCCGGAGAATTCGTCCGCGCTGTCAGGGGCGGCCTCGGTGCCGTAAAGACCCCGGCCAATTATGCAGCATCCCTGTACCCCGGAGAGGTCGCCAAGAAAAAGGGCTTCACGCAGGTGCTCTGGCTCGATGGTATCGAGAACCGTTACATCGAGGAGGTCGGGACGATGAACATCATGTTTGTCATAGACGGCACGATCGTCACCCCGCCCCTTGAAGGGTCCATATTGCCCGGCGTCACCCGCAACTCGGTCATATCCCTCGCCAAACACTGGGGCGTTCCCGTAGAAGAACGGAAAATTACGATCGATGAGGTCATGGCGGAGGCAAAGAGCGGCCGCCTGCAGGAAGTGTTCGGTACGGGCACTGCCGCGGTCATTTCCCCGGTTGGCTGGATACAGCATAACGACGATATGGTCACCATCCATAGCGGCGAGATAGGGCCGATGTCACAGAAATTGTACGATGAGATCACCGCCATGCAATACGGTGAAAAACCCGATCCGTTCGGATGGTGTATAACGCTCTAAAGAAAGGCGATAGGCAATGGGCGATAGGGATTATGCCTTGCTTTTCCCATAGCCCATCGCCCATTGCCTGTAGTATCTATTTATATTTCTTTTCCATTGCTGCAAGTTTTGCGAAATGTTTTCGTTCCTCTTCGATGACCCTGTCCACCTCGGCATAATGCTTCTTGTCAATGAACTGCTTGGCTTCGTGGTAATACAGAATCGAGTCGACCTCGCGGCCCATAGCAAAACGTATCGCGCCTAACGTGTCAAAAGTGTCCGACATTACCCGGTCTTTCTCTTTCTTTGTAAAAACGGCCTTCCCGTCTATATAGTCCCTCAGGTACGCCGCGTATTCTCCGCGATAGCTCTCAGCCGGCGGGTTCACATCGATGCCTTTCAGCATGTTCTCAAAAACCGTTTTGTGCCTGGCTTCCTCGTCCGCCATCACGTTGAAAAAATCTCTCACCTCTTTGGCCTCGGCATTGAGCGCCGCCTTGCGATAGAACATCTCGCCATCTTCTTCGATACGCATCGCAAATTGAAGGATATCGCCCGGGTTAAAAATACTCATAACGTCCTCCTTTATCGATTATGGGGATCGTGAACCCCTGCTGAACAGTATAAGGAGCAGACTACTAAATAATAGTACCCGGATCCTCAATTGGCAATGGGGTGCGTCACAGATTTTTCAAAAAACCGCTAATTCCCGGCCATACCCCATTTTTTCAGGGAAAAGCCCGATGACGTCTCATAGATGACAAAACTGCCGTACCGGGCGAGATCGCCCGTATTGAGGTATTGCCTGACGGAACCACCATCGCTGACTTCAAAGGTGTCCGGCATGTGAGAGTGGGCAAGCACGACGACATCGTACCCTTCCGCGAATTTTTGCCCCGCGTAGCCCCTGTATATATCCCGGACCGTTTCGTTATAGTCCTTGCGGCTCTTTGAAAGGAAGGGGCGGCAAAGGGAGGCTATGGTCCATGTCAGGGACGGCCCGAATATGTCCATGACCCGGTAAAAGAAGGGACGCTTGAGGGCCCGTGCCAGGGAAAGCCGTGCGAACCCGTCGCCGTGCGCTATATAAACTTTTCTTCCTTCACATTCGAGCGTCAATTCCTGCCGGCACGCAATACCCGTATATTTCTCGTAATAATCGCCCATCAGGAACTCATGGTTGCCTTCGAGCAAATAAACCCGCTTCCCCCGTTCGACGAGTGTCTTCAAACCGTCCGTGACGCTGCGGTACCACGGGTAAATGTACCCGTCATACCCGTGATAAAACTCGAAGAGGTCCCCGAGGACCACGATCATGTCCGCATCTTCGCAGCAATCGGTCAAGAAACGCAGGGTGAGGGCCGTTTTCTCAACACTGGCCCGGGTAATGTGCACATCCGAAAAGAGAACGATCTTCATAGCGCGTCAGGGTGCTTCGGACAAATAATCTTTGAGGGCATCCATCCAGCCGCGCATTTCAATGCCCGTGTCCCGGCGAAGCTTCGTAAGGTCGAAAACCGAGTTTGCCGGCCTTTTCGCTTTCCTTCCCAGTTCTTTGGATGAGATCGGGAAAACCTCGACATCCATACCGCGGATTGAAAAAATTGCTTTTGCCAGATCGTACCACGTGCACCACCCGCTGTTCGACACGTGGTATATCCCCGTCAGGTTTTTCCTGATCACCGCTGCGATCGGCATCGCGAGGTCTTTTGCATATGTGGGCGAGCCGCGCTGGTCGTTGACAACGCTCAGGCGTCCCTCGCTAAGCCCGATCTTCGTCACCTTCTCGACAAAACTCGAGCCGCTGTGCCCGTAGAGCCATTCTGCCCGTACGATGGCGGCATCAACATCGCTCTCGAGTATTCTCCGTTCACCGGCAAGCTTGGTGCGGCCGTACACCGACTGGGGGCACGGCTCGTCATCCTCCCGGTACGGCGAATCCTTCCTGCCGTCGAAGACATAGTCGGTGCTGATATGAATCAGCTTCACGCGGCGGGTGGAACAGAGCCCTGCGAGCACCGCCGGCCCCGCGCCATTGACTCTCCCGGCAAGCTCCGGGTCGTCCTCGCAGCCATCAACGTCCGTCATTGCGGCAAGATTGATCAGGACATCCGGGCGGTGCAGGTCGAGCATCTTTTTCCCGGCATTTTCCGACGTGATGTCCCACTCATCGATATCACAGACAGCGCAATCGAAGTGCTCCCCGAGCACCGGCGCAATGCATGTGCCCAATAAGCCTTTACCGCCCGTTACGAGGACCTTCATCGGTTCCCGTACATCTTTTCATAGTATTCGAGGTATGCGCCGGTCTTGATCCTTTCCCACCATCCCTTATTGTCCACGTACCATTTCACGGTCTCGCGCATGCCTTCCGCGAAATCGACGGACGGCCTGTAGCCCAGCTCAGCTGTGATCTTTCCCGAATCTATCGCATACCGGCGGTCATGCCCCGGCCGGTCCGTTACATAGCGGATAAGGGACTCGGGTTTGCCCAGTATTGAAAGAACAAGTTTCACGATCTCGATATTCGTCCTCTCGTTCGATGCGCCGATATTGTAGACGTTCCCCGGCCGGCCGTTATGCGCGACGAGGTCGATGGCGGCGCAGTGGTCCTTGACGTGGATCCAGTCGCGCACATTGAGGCCGTCCCCGTACACGGGCAGTTCCCTGTCCGCGAGGGCGTTCGTTATGATAAGAGGGATGAGCTTTTCGGGAAACTGGTACGGCCCGTAATTGTTGGAGCAGCGCGTTATGATCACCGGCATCCCGAATGTCTTGAAGTACGCCATGGCGATGAGGTCGGCCGATGTCTTCGAGGCTGAATACGGGCTGTTCGGCGCAAGCGGGGTATCCTCGCGAAAGGCTCCCGTGCTTCCGAGCGACCCGTAGACCTCGTCCGTCGATACCTGGACAAAGCGTCGCGTATTATACTTGCGTGCCATTTCCAGGAGATTGAACGTACCGTTGATGTTCGTCCGTATAAAACTGTCGGGGTCCATGATGCTTCGGTCGACGTGCGATTCCGCGGCAAAGTTCACGATAACATCGACCGGCCTTGCGAAGACCTTTTCGAGATCGGCAGGCGACGCGATGTCTCCCCGGACAAAGATGTACCTGTCGTTGCTTTCGCAATCCGCGAGGTTCTCGAGATTACCGGCATACGTGAGCTTATCGAAATTTATTATGGTGTGGTCGTATCTTTCGAGCATCCGGCGGACAAAGTTCGTGCCGATGAATCCGCAGCCCCCTGTAACGAGAATCGTATCAGCCATCTTTCCTCTCCCAGGCGTAGGGTATGTCATTCGCGTGCGGGTCCACCCTGAACTCGTCGGGGTCCGCGTAATTGTAAGGCATTGTCGGTGCATTGATTATCAGGGCCTCGTCCTCGCTTATACATTTCCACCCGTGATACACCATGCGCGGGACCCTGACGAGCTGGGGGTTATAGTCGCCCATGTAGAAAACGTTAATTTCGCCCTGCGTCGACGACCCTTCCCGGGCATCGTAAAGAACAAGCTTTATCATGCCCTTGACGCACGCGATATAATCGTCCTGGTTCTTGTGGTAGTGCCATGCCTTGACGACGCGGGGATACGTGGTTGTCAGGTACACCTGCCCAAACCCGGCGAATATGGCATCGTCGGCACGGAGGATCTCCATTAACCGTCCCCTCTCGTCGGGGATGACCTTCAACTGTTTTACTGCAACGCTGTCTATCATGTCTTTACCCTGCCCTTACTCGTTGTTTGCGCCCGTCTGCGCAACGAGCACGCTTGCCCTGAGCAGCGATTCGAAGGTCCCGGCATCCGTCCACCAGCCGTCAAGCATCTCCCAGGTCATTGTGCCGTCTTGAACATACGCGTTGTTGACATCGGTTATCTCGAGTTCGCCCCTTTCCGACGGTTTCAAGGTTTTCACGATATCGAATACGCGGCCGTCATAGAGGTATATCCCTATGACGGCGAGGTTGCTCCGGGGGTTCTTAGGTTTCTCTACAATGCTCACGAGCCTATCGCCCTCGATCTGCGCAACCCCGAAACGTTCGGGATCGGGCACCTCTTTGAGAAGGATCTTTGCGCCCGTCTTCTGCTCCTTAAAATCACGCACGGCCTTTACGATGTTCCGTTCGATGATGTTGTCCCCGAGGATGACGCAAACCGGCTCCCCGTCCGCGAAATATTCGGCGAGGGACAACGCATCGGCGATGCCGCCCTCACCTTCCTGGTAGGTATAGTTAAGGTGCTTGAGCCCGAAGTCTTTCCCGTTGCCCATGAGCCTTAAGAAATCCCCCGCATGGTTCCCGCCGGTCACTATCATGATATCCGTTATACCGGCCTTTATCAGCGCCTCGATCGGGTAGTAGATCATGGGCTTATCATAGACGGGCAGAAGATGCTTGTTCGTAATGCGTGTCAGCGGAGCAAGCCGGGACCCTAACCCGCCAGCCAGAATTATTCCTTTCATAGCGTTAACCTCCTGCTATCTTGATGTAATGCCCGTAAGATCAAAAGAGATCCTGAAGGTCGTATCGTTTGGTCTCGTGGTCTGGGCAAGCCACAGTGTCGTTGACCAGCACCCGGGCTTATACCTGATCCAGTACCGGGTTTCGATAAATTCCTTCTCGGTAAACTCGTAACGGGCCTCGTACCCTCCCTCAAAGACCTTGTAGTATCCGATGGTCGACAGGGCGATCTGGTTCGTCGTCCCGAACGCGGTGACAACCCCCGTTGTCGGGTCTGTATATTGTGAAACATACTCGCCCGTGTACGGGTTCACGCCATATCCGCTTGAATAGCTGTGTGAAACCGCCAATGACGCTATTTTCGGGACCTGGTACGATAACCCGTGCCTCAGTATCTTGGCCCCTTCACCGCTAACATTCCAGACGCCTTCATGGGAAAATCCCAAATTCGGTATCGGCGATATGGTAAACCGCGTGTCAATATTGGAGAACCGCGAACCGGAGCCTTTGTAAAGGTCCGATGAATCCAGGTTGCCCGAGATCCCATATGTCTGGGATATTTCGAGCAGGGACAATTCCGATTTCCGGCCCTCTTCAGTCTCCCCGTAGAAGTAATGATTGAGAGAATACGTTATGATGTTCGTCTGGTTCATCCGGTCATATGCATCTATCTGAGGAACGTCCCGGTAGCCTGTTGCGGGGATGAACGTGTACCGGACGGCCGGCTTGATCACGCTCTGCATTGACCGCCAGCTTGACCAGCCGCCGAAGTAGGTCCTCAGGAACTGCATGTTCATATCGCCGTCGAGCCTGACAGTCTGGCGATGCTTCGTCGTCCCGTCCACCGTGTCGCCCCGGTTGACGAGGTAACCGCTCTCGTACAGGGTCCCGCTCAGAAGGGTATTGACGCCCTTGTAAGGAAGAGGAAGCCGCAGTGACGGGTCTATGGTCATGCGCGTGAACGTGTCTCCCCTGTCCCGGTAAAAATTGGTCATAGAGCTGTTCAGATCGATGTACATGTTCGTGCGGGGAATAGGGATGTATTCCGTAAAGTACGTCATTTCGGGATAATACTTGAATAGCGTGCTGTCATCCCGCGTCAGGAGGTTGCTGAATTTGCTGACGCCTCCGGTGAAAAGAGATTTCTGCAACGGCTTTTCAAGGTATACGGTCGACTTGAGCTGGCTCTCGCTTCTTTCCGCTATGGTCTTGCCGAAATCCTTGAGATAATCGTTATCCGACACGTGCCAGATATTCGCTTTGAGTTTGAGGTCCTCAAAAAAGACCTGCTCGTGTTTTGCCTTCAATTGATACCGTGTATGGCCGTAATCGGTATCATCGATTATGCTGCCTTCCAGCTCGCCTTTAAGATCTTCCCGAATGAAATACCGGTACTGGACCGATGGCATAACACCCCGCAACGACATGTACTCCGTCGAGAAAGTCGCATCGGTGTCCTTTGATATCGCCCAGAAATAGGAGAGCTTGAACCGTGCGCCGTTGAACGAAGAAAGGGCCATTTCGGGCATGAGGAACCCTGACGCCCTGTCGGTCTTGACCGGGAAGATACCCCACGGGACATAAAAGACAGGGACGCCGAGAATGTGGAAAGTCGTCGACTTCGTCTTTGCGTATCCATCCAGCGTGATATCCACATCATCGGAGGTAAAGGTCCATTCCGGCCTGTCCCAGCCGCAGGTGGTGAATTTTCCCTTTTTGATCTTGTACTGGGATTCCCCGGTCTTCTCGATCTCCTGACCGTTGATGTAAACGTTCCCCGTTTTGATGAAGACGCGGGCCTTCTCCAGGTCCCCCTTCTTTGTCTCCAAATTGATCTGCATGCGCTCCGCTTCTATCCGGTCCCCCATGTCCTCGTAAACGACATTCCCCGCGGCGGTCACATCCTTCGTGGTGTCATCGAGAAACACATAGTCGGCGTCGACCGTACGCGTCGCCTCCTTGACATGAACATTTCCGCGCGCGGTGTATGTATTGGCGGCGCTGTCATACTCGATCCTGTCAGCGGTGATGTCGACAGGCCCCTTGATCTCGTCCCGGCGAACGCCGACCGTCTGTCCGTGCGCCAGACAGGAATATGCGATGGCGAAAAGAACGATCAAGAGAAAAACTCTAAAAGACCTCATTGACAGCCTGCCTGGCCTCTCCAAGAGTATAGAATGAACCCGTCACAAGGATCAGGTCCCTGTCGCCTGCAATTTGCCGGGCCCTGGCAAGGGCGCTCCGGGTGTCCGTTGTCACGATAGGATTGCGCGCCATGCTTTTCATCATGGCCGCGTCAAGCGCCCGCTCGGTCCCGGGCCGTGTGAGGATCGCAATATCGATGCAATCGTTCAGCGACTTAAGCATCTTACGGTACTCCTTGTCACGCATGACCCCGAATATCATGACCTTCCTGCGGTCCCGGTAATGCGTCCGGATGAAGTGCCCCAGGGCCTGCGCCCCGGATGCGTTGTGCGCCCCGTCGAATATAATGAGCGGTTTCTCCCGTATCATTTCGAGCCGGCCCTGCCAGGTTACCGAAGACAGTGCCGACCTTATCCGGTCCTCCGCAACATCGTAGCCAAGCCCCGCAAGAACGTCTGCGGCACACAGGGCAATGGCGGCATTCGACAACTGATGATCACCGTTCAAATTAACGGCAACATTTTTTATTGTCCCCTGAAGGCCCCGGTACGACATGAGCCCATGGCCCGATTTCCTGAACGAAAAATCCCTGCCGAGGGCATATACGGCGCTGCCGTTATCGGCGGCCGTCTTTTTGATGACCTCGAGGGCCGTACGCCGCGCACCCGTGATGACAGGCACGCCCTTTTTGATAATGCCGGCCTTCTCGCCTGCGATCCGTTTTATGGTGCCGCCGAGCTCCTTCATATGGTCGAACGCGACATTCGTTACGATGCTTATGACGGGCTCGACCACGTTCGTCGAGTCGAGCCTGCCCCCGAGGCCTGTCTCGATAACCGCGATGTCGACCTTTTTCCGCCTGAAATACTCGAATGCTATTGCAGTCGTGAAGTCAAAAAAGGTGTGGAAACCGTCCGGACAGTCCCGGGCCGCCCTTTCCCTTATACAGGCGGTAAGCAGGGCGACGTCTTCCTCGGTTATCTCTTCCTCGTTCACCGTGATGCGTTCCGTAAACGACACAAGGTGGGGCGACGTGTATTTACCGACGCAATACCCTGCCTCTTTCAGCATGCAGGAGATCATCGTCGCGACGGAACCCTTGCCGTTCGTTCCCGCAATATGTATCGACCGGAACGACCGGTGCGGATCATCGATTGACCCGAGAAGCCTCGATATATTGTCAAGCCCGAAAACCGAGCCGAACTTTTCAAGACCGTATAAATATTCTAAAGAGTCTTCATAGCCGGGATCATTCATGTAATCAGGGAGAGCAGTGTATGGAGCGTCTGCTTGAGGTCCTTCCGGGACGAGATCATGTCGATCATGCCATGTTCAAGCAGGTATTCCGCCCGCTGGAATCCCGGCGGCAGTTTGGCCTTTATCGTCTCCTTGATGACCCTCTCCCCTGCGAAGCCTATCATTGCCTTTGGCTCGGCGATGATTATATCGCCGAGCATCCCCATGCTCGCGGAAACACCTCCGAGGGTCGGGTCGGTGAGTATCGTTATGTAAGGCACGTTGTTGCTTTTCAGGTGATAGATGGCACCGGAAACCTTCGACATCTGCATGAGGGACATGATGCCTTCCTGCATCCTGGCGCCTCCGGACGAGCAGAAAAGAATGACCGGCATCTTTTGCTTTACCCCTTCTTCGAGGATCCGGGTGATCTTTTCGCCGACAACGCTGCCCAGGCTGCCGCCCATAAAACTGAAGTCAAAGATAGCGGTGAGGACGGGAATGCCCCCTATCTTCGCGCTGCCGCACATCAGGGCGTCCCGGCGACCGGACGTCTCCTGGGTTTCCGTGAGCCGCACCTTGTATGGCTTCGTGTCTTTGAATTTGAGAAAATCTACGGGTTCGACGCGTTCATGAAACTCGGTGAAGCTTCCCTTATCGAAGGTAAGGGCGATCCTGTTATCTACCGAAATGGGAAAATGGTAGAAGCACTTCGGGCAGACATGCCTGTTCCTCTCGACCTCTTTCCTGTAAAGGAGCTCCTGGCAGGAATTGCACTTTCTCCAGAGCGATTCTTCCTTTTCGGCTTTCGCTATTTCTTTCTGTATATCTATTTCACGGTAGGGTTTCTTCTCTTTATCCCGTTTCTTGAATAATCCCATTACTTTTCCTGTTGAATTTTTGCTAGAAAACTACCAAAATAAGTATGTCTATGTCAATAGAAAGGGTCACCATAGGCTCCGACCACGACCTCGAGGGAATGCTGCGCCTTCAGAGCAAAAAGGCGGGGGTCATTGTATGCCACCCCCATCCTCTCTATGGCGGGAACATGTACAATAACGTTGTAAGCGCCATTGAGGACGGTTATTCCGCGCAGGGTTACAGCACGCTTATCTTCAATTTCCGCGGGGTCGGGGCCTCGAAGGGGGAATACGACGAGGGAGAGGGCGAGGTCAGCGACGCCACGGCAGCGTACAGGTACCTCTCCGGGCACCTCGATGATGATGCCCGGATCACCCTGGCCGGCTACTCATTCGGCGCATGGGTCATCTCAAGGTCAGCCCTCGACATAGACCGGTTTGACAGCCTTTTTCTCGTTTCGTTCCCGTGCCTTATCTATAAATGCGAACACCTGAAGAACTTCAATAAAGAGATCATAATCGTGGGCGGAACGTACGATGATATAGCACCGATGGACGACCTTTACGACCTTTACCAGCACCTCCCCACAATGGACAAACACCTCAAGCTGATCAATACAACCCACTTCTACGCCGGCAAAGAAACCGAATTGATAGATTTTATCAAGGAAACGATACCAAAGATCAGGGTATAGGCTATGGGCTATGGGGGCCATCCCGGTTTTTTCCTATCGCCTATCACCTATCGCCTATCGCCTATCTTCTTGAATACATACCCCCCTTTGTGTTAACTTGATCTCAGAATCCTGCGGGTTACGACAGTTACGAAAACTGGAAAAGACGGTGATTTCCCCACTACAATACAAGGTCTCGTAAGCTGTCGCCCTGCGAGGATTACTTTTTGTCTCAGCAAGGATTGCCCGTATGGACTATAAAGATACGTTGAACCTTCCAAAAACACCTTTTCCGATGAGAGGGAACCTCCCGGTCAAAGAAAAAGACATGCTGGCCCGGTGGCAGGAGATAGGCCTGTACAAAAAGCTGGTCGAGGCCGGCAACGAGAAACCCACATTCATTCTTCACGACGGGCCTCCGTATGCGAACGGGAACATCCATCTCGGCACCGCTCTCAACAAGATCCTTAAGGACATTATCGTCAAGTCAAAGTTCATGATGGGTTACAGGGCGGATTACGTCCCCGGATGGGATTGCCACGGGCTTCCGATAGAACATCAGGTAGAGAAGAACCTCAAGCAGAAGAAGCTTGACCTTTCGAAACTTCAGACCCGCGGGGAATGCCGCGCGTACGCCCGTTCATTCATAGATATCCAGCGGGAGGAATTCAAAAGGCTGGGAGGGATCGGCGACTGGGACCACCCGTACATCACCATGGATTTCGATTACCAGGCCACCATCATCGAGGAGGCGGCGAAGTTCTTTCTGCGCGGCGAGGTGTACCGGAAGAAGAAACCGGTGTACTGGTGCGTGAACTGCATGACGGCGCTTGCAGAGGCCGAGATCGAATACGACGACAAAAAGTCGAGTTCCGTCTATGTCAAATTTCCCTATACGGGCGAGCGCTCGCCGGTCTTCGCGGACTACCCGGATAAGCCTGTCTATATGCTCATCTGGACGACGACGCCATGGACATTGCCGGCAAACCTGGCAATAGCCGTCCATCCGGATTTTACATACGTTGCCGTGGAGACGGATACAGAGGTGTACATCGCGCTGAAAGGCCTGGTCGAAGACATCATGGGGCGGGCCGGGATATCCGGATACCGCATCATAGGGGAAGTGTCACCGCAGACGCTTAAGGCCCTCACATTCAAACATCCGTTCATCGACAGGCAATCGGTCATTGTCTTTGCCGACTATGTCGCGGCCGATACGGGCACGGGTGCGGTCCATACCGCCCCCGGCCACGGCGAGGAGGACTACGAGACGGGCCTTGAATACGGCCTTGACATCTATTCCCCCGTCAACGAAAAAGGCGCGTTCATCGAAGAGGTTGAATTTTTCAAAGGCATGAACGTATTCGATGCAAACCCGAAGGTGATCGAAAAATTAAGGGAACTCGGGCTTCTTCTTCACACGGAAGAGATAGAGCACTCCTATCCGCACTGCTGGCGCTGTAAAAAACCCGTCATATTCCGTGCGACCGAACAGTGGTTTGTCTCGATGGACAGCCAGGGCCTGCGGCAAAAAGGGCTTGCCGAGGTCGACAGGACCCGGTGGATTCCGGCGTGGGGCCGCGACCGGATTTACAACATGCTCTCCATGCGCCCCGACTGGTGCATCTCCCGCCAGCGCACCTGGGGCATCCCGATCACGATATTCTACTGTGAAAAATGCCGTGAACCGTTCTGGAGCAAGGATTCATTCGATAACGTCGCGTCCGCTGTCAGGCAATCAGGGGCCGACGTATGGTTCGAGAAGGAAGCCGGTTATTTCCTCCCGGAAGGGACAAAGTGTGCCCATTGCGGCAATACGGCCTTTTCAAAGGAGACGGATATCCTAGACGTCTGGTTCGATTCGGGGGTCAGTTGGGCGGCCGTGTGCAAAAAGAGACCGGAATTGAAGTACCCCGCTGACCTCTATCTCGAGGGAAGCGACCAGCACCGCGGGTGGTTCCACAGCTCCCTGCTGACATCCGTGGGCAATGAAGGGCAGGCACCATACAAAGCCGTTTTGACCCACGGGTTCGTCGTTGACGGGTCCGGACGGAAGATGTCCAAATCCCTGGGGAACGTTATCGTTCCCAACGAGATCATAGAAAAATTCGGGGCCGAGATCTTAAGGCTCTGGGTCACGTACGAGGATTACCGCGACGATATCAAGATATCGAAGGACATCATCAACAGGCTCGTCGAAACGTATCGGCGCATCAGGAACACGCTGCGCTTCCTCCATGCCAATATCAACGACGACTTCAGGCCCGGCCGCGACACCGTACCGTACGAACAGATGTCGCTCCTCGACAAATGGCTCCTCTCACGGCTCATGAGGCTGATCGGGCGGGTCGGCGATTCATACACCAATTACACATTCCACACGATCTACCATGCCGTCCACAATTTCTGCACGGTCGACCTGAGCGCGCTCTACCTCGACATCGTAAAAGACAGGATCTATGTCGAGCACAAGGACGCCCGGAAAAGACGGGCATCGCAAACGGTTGTGTACGAGACGTTAATAGCGCTTGTAAAGCTGATCGCCCCCATCCTCTCCACGACTGCCGACGAAATGTGGTCATACCTTAAAGAATACGTGCCGGAAGAAAGCGTTCTCCTCGCCCCTTTCCCCGTCGCCGATAAGGGCCTCATCAATAGCGAGATCGAGGAATTGTGGGACAGGGTATGGAAGGTCCGCGAACTGGCCAACAAGAAGATAGAAGAGAAACGTACAGCGAAAGAGATCGGCCATTCCCTCGACACGAAGATAATCATCGACGCCCCGGCCGGGGACCTCGACGCCCTGAAGCAGCTCGGGGACGAGCTCAAGGATGTCTTTATCGTTTCACAGATAGAGGTCCGCGAGGCAAAAGAGCTCGACGTCACGGTGGTGCGGGCAGAGGGCGAGAAATGCGAGCGCTGCTGGCAATATGATACGAACATCCTCAAGGACGGGAACTTCCCGAACGTGTGCAGGCGATGCGCAGATACGCTTTCCTTGCTCTGATCCCGGTCCTTTTTGCGCTCGACAGGGTGACGAAATACATCATCATGCAGGACCTCCCCATACTGGGTGAGATCAAGGTCGCGTCTTTCTTTTCAATCGTCCACGTGAGGAACCCGGGCGGGGTCTTCGGCATTCTCAACCAGGGCGGCTATGCCCGGTACGTCTTCCTGATAATCCCGGCCCTCGTGGCAATTGCCCTCATATACATACTGATACGGTACACAATGAGCGATGCCAGGACGCTTGCGCTGTCCCTAATTCTCGCCGGGGCCCTCGGCAACATTTACGACAGGTTCGCCTATGGAAGCGTCGTCGACTTTCTCGATTTCTATTACGGGAACCACCACTGGCCGGCGTTCAACGTCGCCGACATTGCCGTCTCGGTCGGCATCGGCCTCATCGTGCTCCTTGAGATCGCAGCCGGGAAAAAACCGCAAAGCTCGGGATGATATTCCGGGAAATAGCCGTCTCTGTGGACAGCCATGGATGATCTTCTCAACGAAGAACGCAAGATACGCAGGCTCCGGTTCGTCGTCGATTTTGCCCTCGAATTTATACGGACGCAGGACATCCCGCACGAAACGGCAATGGGGATAATAGAGGGCGTCCGCAAACAGGCCCTGAAGCTCTTTCCCGGCAAAGACGAAACCTTCGACCTCATCTACGCCCCGCGGTTCAAACGACTGCTCAACGAAAAATACAAACGAGATTGAGATCGCAGGTCGTCAGCCGTCCCGTGTTCTCCTCCCGTCGTCATCCCGGTGCTTGACACCGG
>ERZ1645192.552-NODE-552-length-31214-cov-6.373825_pt1 | contig 31214 bp, 31 predicted proteins | sample MGYA00575354_ERZ1645192 | MGnify/ENA primary metagenome ERZ1645192 (study PRJEB40844, sample SAMN11349763) | freshwater sediment metagenome | isolation source: river sediment | host: Sediment | place: India: Faizupur Khadar , New Delhi | collected 2017-02-21 ... | reverse complement strand
GGGTTTTGATGGTTTTCGTTCTGCTGGTTCCTGTTTTTGCCGCGGCGGATGACGGGTCCTATTTCGAATACAATCCGGAAATGAAGGTTACTTTGGACATTATAACGCCGGTGGTGGCTATCGGCGATACGCTTGAGTTTACTATTGTCATGGAAAACACAACCGGGGTAGCCATTGATGTTTCGCTAGACTGGTCGAGTCAGGAAATACGATTCGATCTGGGGGATAATTATAATGTTAAGCCCGGAGAGCGCGCGACGGTCGATATCAGCATGCCCATGCCTATGCCGCAAGTGTGGTACAAAGAAGGCGATAAGTACTATGCGCCCATTGATATCTATTACTATTATTATTCGACAGACTATGATTCGGATGAGTATTATACCGCCTTCTATATGAATCAGGAGATGGCGCGCGTGGAAGTCACCAACCTGCACGATGGCACCGGGAAAGTGCGGATGGATATCAGCAACGAAGACACGGTATGCGCCTATGCCGTTGACAAATATGGCGACGCTTATTTGCCCATGACACACAGCGCGGATGTGGCCGTGACCAATATTTCAGGAAAAAACATAGATTATTTTGTTTATAACTGGAGAAGCGAAAATGAAATAGGGGAAAAGCGCGAGCTAAAGCCGGAGCAGACCTATGTCTTTGAGTCATATTTTGGGAGAATCTACGAAAAGAAAAATGATTTTCGTAATTCGGTGATGGTGGATTATCCGTTTATCTTCCAGATTGACGGGAAATACTACGCTTACAAGGAATCGCGGATTTATCCTGCCGTAAACTGGGATTATGATCTGGATTTAAGCGTGAAGATTGAAAAATATGCCGGAGCGTATAAGAGCCAAAAAGCCGGCTACGAGAACTATGCTGTGAATATTACCAACACCGGAGACAGAACCATCGATGGGTTTTATGCCGCTATCGGTGACACACACCGCGATGTCTTTAGCCTCGCGAATTTGGTGGGAAGATTAGACCCCGGTGAAACGGCGCAGTATTATATCACCCATCCGAGCAATGAGCCGGAGCTGAATATCTATGCGGGCATCGTCTATAACGACAGTGTGTACTACACAAACAAAATTACGTGCACAAATATGGACACAGGCGCAGATGCGTTTGAGGAAGATAGTTGGGCTACCTACAATGAAAACTACCCTGACATGGTATTGACAATCACTGATGATGTGGAGGAAACGGAGAAGCCGCAGGACTTTTCATCCACCGAGGCCTATGACGGGCCGGCGGTGCTGAACATCGTGGAGGCGGATGAACCCGACGAAGACGAACCGACGCAGAGCACACCCGAGCCGGCAGCCGTGACCCCGGAACCGACGCAAACACTGATTACTGTAACGGTGGAAAAAACCAGCGTGATACCGGCCTGGGTCTATGTGGTTCTGCCGCTGACGGCGGCGTTGGTTGTGGGGCTGACGCTGTTCTTGCGCAAGAAACAGACTAAAAAAGAAGATCAAACCCAAGCCCCACAATGATGGAGGCGAGGTTGAACACCAGTGACCAGAGCGCGGCTTTGCCGATTTTGGGGATGATTTTGGAGAACCAGTAGAGAATAGCCTCCAGCGCCCAAACCCCAATTTCGCCGGTGAGCCAGATGCCAAAGCGGCTGTCCCAGCCCGAAACCACGGCAAAGTGGAAGAAAAGGTGCAAAAGCAGATGCGAGAGCAGGTTGAAGGACGCGGCGGCGAGGATATGGGTGGGCTTATGCGATATAATCAACGCGAACAGACCCACCTCGACGACGAGGGTGATGATGAGAGCGGTTAGGTAGCTGGAAAGCGGGAAAAAGAACATGGTTTTCTCCTGAATGGTTTGATTACAGCGTAGTACACCCAGAAGGATTTGGCAATAGAAATTTGAACACATAAAGAGCGCCCGCTTCGGCAGGCGCTTTTTGGTTATCCGCAGTTCCGGTTGCATCCTTCTCCGCTGTGGTTATAGGGGCAGCCGATACAGGCCGGATTGCCTTTATATTTCTTTTTCTCGCGCACTACCCGGAAGACGGCAAAGCCGATAATAAGGGCGATGACGGCAATGACGATGATATTAGCCAGCAAAGTGAACACCTTCTTCCATGCTTTCGCTTAGTTTGGAGCCCCGCTTCATGAAGAAACCGATGACGCCGGCGATGACCAGCACGGCGGTAAGCCCGCCAACGAAACCCGTACCCACCGCGCCGGTGGTGATGAGTGTACCCGTCTGGTAGACCAGAAAGGCGAGCGTATAGCCCATGGACAGCTGAAACGCGATGCCGCCCCAGAACCATTTTCTCGATTCCATTTCGCCGCGCATGGCGCCGATGGCCGCAAAGCAGGGTGGAGTGAAGAGGTTAAAGACCAGATAGGCCAGCCCGGCCGCCGCACCGATGCCGAACACCGCGCCGACCTCGCCCGCGCCACCGACCAGCGCCAGATCATCCACACTGATAAAGCGGGTGACTGAAAAGGTGACGGCCAGCGTGCCAACTACGTTTTCCTTGGCGATAAACCCCGTGATCGCGGCCGCCGCAAACTGCCAGAGGCCGAATCCCAGCGGGATGAACAGCCACGCGAAGGGGGAAGCGACAGCGGCCAGAATACTGGTTTCGGGGGCGTCGCCTACCAGCTGAAGCTGCCAGTTGAAGGACTGAAGAATCTGGATGACCGCGTTACAGATCAGAATGATGGTACCGGCCTTGATGATGAACGCTTTGGCGCGCACCAGCATGGAGAGCGCGGCGCGTTTAATGCTGGGCCAGCGGTATTCGGGCAGTTCCATGATGAAGTAGGATTCCTTGGATGCATCACCGGTAATCCTTCGGACGATGAGCCCGCTCACGACGATGATGACGATGGCAAGAAAATACATAGAGGTGCCCACCCAGCCCTGATTGCCAAAAAAGAGACCTGAGAACAGCGCGATGATGGGCAGTTTGGCGCCGCAGGGCATAAAGGGCGAGAGCATGGCGGTGGTGCGCCGCTGACGGGTGTCCTTGATGGTGCGGGAGGCCATGATGCCCGGGATGGCGCACCCGGTGCTGACCACCATGGGGATGACCGACTTACCCGAAAGACCGATGCGCTTGAAGAAACGGTCCATCACCACCGCGACGCGTGCCATGTAGCCGCAGTCCTCCAGCAGAGCCAGACAGAAGAACAGAATCATGATGAGCGGCAGAAAGCCGACCACCGCCGAAACGCCGCCGATGATGCCGTCCACCAGCAGGCTGGACAGAAAAGGATTGACGCCGGAGACGAGACCCGCCACCCAGGACTGGAAAGCATCCAGCCACCCGACCAGAATGTCGGCGAGAAATGGGCCCGCCCAGGCCTGGGAGAGCGAGAACACCAGCCAGATGACCAGCGCGAAGATCGGGATGCCCAGCCAGCGGCTGGCGATGATGCGGTCGGCCTTGTCCTGCGCGGTCTGGGAAGCCGAGCTGACTTTGCGGTGTTCCACATCGGCCACAATCCGGCTGACAAACTCATACCGCTTTTTATCCGCCTTTTCAAAATCCGCCTCAGTCGCGGCGTGCCGCGTACCGGCGATATGCGGCGCGGGCTGACGGTAATCCGAAAGCCCCAGCCGAATCGCTTCGGCGGCCAGCTGCTTTAGGCCGCTGTTGTGCGCCGACTTGGTGGCGATGGTGGCGATGACCGGGCATTGCAGGCGCTCACTGAGCCAGTCGAGATGGATACTGCTTTGTTTTTTTTCGGCGGTATCGTATTTATTCAGCGCCACGACCACCGGAACACCGAGTTCCAAAAGCTGGGTGGTGAAGAAAAGCGAACGGCTTAAATTGTCCGAATCCACGATGTTGATGATGACGTCGGGTTTTTCGTCGCGAATAAAATCCCGCGTGATGGATTCATCCGACGTAAAGGGGGACATAGAATAAGCCCCGGGAAGATCGACGACGGTGACGTCCGCCTTTTCGCGGTTCAGCTCGGGCTTCAGCGGCCCTTCCTTTTTTTCCACCGTGACGCCCGCCCAGTTGCCGACATATTCCTGCCTGCCGGTGATGGCGTTAAACAGCGTGGTTTTCCCGCTGTTCGGGTTCCCCGCCAATGCGATTTTCATTTTATTTCTCCATTACTTGAAATTATTTAAAGTTAGGCAAAGCTAACAAAATAGCTAAAAAAAAGAGATTGGGAGGGGTGTAAGGCTAAATCATGATAACGCGTGCCAAACCCTCGTCGATACTGTACCGCGCGTCTTTGACATTGATGATGAAATTGGAAGCCAATTTGGAGATGATGGTCACCTTTTCGCCGCTGTAACAACCCAGGGTAAACAAAAAATCCCGCATGCTGTCCTTGGCTTCCACATCGCGAATCACATAAGTCTGGTTGACGGTTCCTTGTGCCAGTGTCATCATTTTCACCTCGCATTTCATAGTTAGCTTTTGCTAACCATAGATAATTTAGCATGCGCTAACCCCCCATGTCAACCCTTTGATTGTGATTTTAATGACAATTTCACAAATTTGCTTTATACTGCAGATAACGAAAGGGAGAAGCGATGCAAAAGCGATTTTTCTCAATCGGCGAGGCGCTGATTGATTTTATTCCAAACGGCGCGGGACTGCCGTTAAAGTCGGTGGAGGGCTTTATCAAAAAAGCGGGCGGCGCACCGGCCAATGTCTGCGCGGCCGTGGCCAGACAGGGCGTAGACGCCGCGTTTATCGGCAAGGTGGGCAAAGATGCCTTCGGGGATTTTCTGATTGAAACCATGAAAGCGGCGGGCATCGACACGCGGCATGTCTTCCAAACCGGCGCGGCCAACACCTCGCTGGCCTTCGTTTCGCTGAAAAAAGATGGTGAGCGGGATTTTTCGTTCTACCGCAATCCGGGTGCGGATATGCTGCTGGAAGCGGATGAGATTTCGCCGGACTGGTTCGGGCGCGGCGATTTTCTGCACTTTGGCACCGTGGACCTCATCGACGCCCCGGTGAAACAGGCACACATTAAGGCCATCGACTGCGTTAAGCAAAAGCAGGGCACCATCATCTTTGACCCAAACTTACGGCTTGCGCTGTGGGATGATAAACAAGCGCTGAAGGAAACCGTGTGGGCGTTTATGCCGAAAGCGGATATCTTAAAAATCAGCGATGATGAAATCGATTTTATCTTTGATACCGAAGACGTGGACAAAGCGGCGAAAAAAGCTTTTGCTCTCGGGGTGTCGGTCTTCCTCTATACCATGGGCAGGGACGGCTCACGCATCATCACGCGCGGAATGGATGTCACAAAGGCTGGATTTAGGATTAACGCGGTGGATGCGACCGGCGCAGGCGACGCGTTTATCGGGGCGTTTGCCGCCGGACTGATTCGCGGAGAGCTGGATATTGCGAAGATGACACCGACCGATGCCGAAAGCCTGCTGACACGCGCCAATGCGTGCGGCGCGATTGTGGCTGGAAGAGTCGGCGCAATCGAATCGATGCCCACAGAGAAAGAGACTGAAGACTTCATCCGCAGTGCCGAAGTCGACGGTTTTCTCACAAACAGTGAAATTCTTTAACGTATTTTCTTTATGGATTCCTGAGGATTTGGCTGCAGATATGCGGGACATATCGTCATGATGTCATAATGAATCAATATCCCGTAGTATGCCGTGCCGGAGGCACAGGGCGTCGGGAAGGCCCGCATTTTTTAGCGTTTTTCGGCGCAAATCCATTTGACATAAGAGGAAAAATTCTATATGATGTTTATGTATTTTTAATGGGGTTAGAATAAAGGCAAACTGGCCGAAAGACCAGGACGCAAAACCAAGGGGCCTAAAGTTTTGGCTATGGCAGCCCGGTTACCTATGCTCGTTTTAACATGAAAGTAGGTAACTTTTTTTATTACCTGCTTTTACAGTGATGGGATAAGGCGGGTATTTTTATGGTCACGTACAGATGTATCATCAGACCGATTAATCTGGCGCCCGTGATGGCTGTTGCATTGTTAATAGCCCTTCTTACCATCCCCATATCCGGCTTATGTGCGGACAGTGATGTGCGTCTGATGAGTGGGAATATAATCCCCACCGCGGAATATAACAAGAATATCGGAGACAGCACAACCACCGCCCGCATAAATGATATGTCTGATAACAATCGTGCCGCCGAGATTCTCAACATGGTGAACAACGATGGCACTGGGAGTTCGAAATATACCAGAAAGACAGACGTCTTATCAGAGAAAATTTGGGATAGTGGCAGTTCCGCATACGGGGATACGCTGGCGGTCGATTTTTCCGGCACCCGCGTAGAAAGGGAACTACAAGTGTCGGGGCATACGATTTACACGGCTGCCGCTTGGGCTAGCGACGCCCCGGCACTACCCACTGCAACACCGTCCGCCACAGCGTCGGCGGCGTTAGTGAGCGATACCGAAAAGCCGATTGCACAAGCCACATCCTCCCCATACAGCACCGATGCGAATTCGCCAACCCCATCGCCGACACCAGCAGTGCCGACGGCATCGTACGACGGTACCCTTGCGGGCATCAGCGCGAGCGACAGCGGAAGCGGAGAAATCGAGACGATTCCGGATGAAGAACTGCCCGAAGGCGTTTCGTCAGCCAGTCAGCAGATTCATTGGTTTACGGTTGCGGTCATCATCCTTGTCTTTGGCACCAGTGTGGGATTCTCGGTGTTCCTGTGGCAGAAACGCAACGCGCGATATATGCGACGCTTTTAACACTTCCTAAAGAAAAGCTTCATAGAAAAGCGCTCAAGTAACAATATATAAAAACGAAAAGAAGACCAGCCATATTAGCCGGTCTTTTTTTCTGCATTTTTTCAAAATCTCAGTCTTATACTTCGGTGACGATATCGTCATATTGCCTGCGCGGACGGCGCAGGGCCAATGGATGATCCGGGTCGATATAGCCCAGCGAAATGAGCATGACAACCGCTTTGCCTTCGCCGATATTGAATGCTTTTTTGATGCCGTCAAAATCGATGCCGCTCATCGGGTGGGAATCCACGCCGAGATAGGCGGCCGCATACATGATGGACATAGCCAAAAGCCCGGCATTGGACTCGGCGAATTTAATCTTGCGTTCGGGGCTGGTGCCGTAAAGAGACCTGGCCGATTGAACCGCCGCATTGAAACCGGCCTCTTCCTTGAATATCCCGCGGGCTTCCTCCCAAACGGGGTTACTAAGGTCATAGCCTTCCCGGTTTCCGATGAGTATCAGTGTGACCGGGGCGTCCAAAATCTTCTGCTGGCCGCCGGCGTTGTCCGCCAAAAGCTGCTTGGCTTCGGCACTGCGTACTGCGATGATCTCCCAGGGCTGCAGATTGAAAGCCGAAGGCGCGAGCACCGCGAGGTCGATGATGGCTTTCAGCCGCTCGGGCGGCAAATCTGCATTCTTGTCAAAAAACCGTACCGCGCGCCGTTCCTCAAATATATTGGTATGTCTCATAAATATTCTCCATTCGTGTGAACGTGTTTTATTAGGCTCATTATATCAGCATATTCATAGGATTAAAGACATGATTGTTAATAAACATCGGATAAAACTTGAACAGAACAAGAAAACCGGTGAATTTCATAGCTTACAAATCTTCCGCTATATGCTAATTATAATCCTTTTGACCGCGAAACAAACACAAAAACGTTTTTGCGTTACAAAAAAGCGAAAAATGTTTAAGTATATGTATATAACGGATATTAAACTGAGGAGGAGTGGTTGTAAACCGAATGTCATGTGTGCTAAAGTCACACTGGCAAGGCACGAACGGTGATATAATAGTCTAAATAAGACGGATAAGGTTTTTGGTGAAAGATAATCGGCCCGAAACGGGCGAGAGGAGAAAACCAATGAAAGAATCGAAAAGGAAGGTTCTTGGAATCTTAAATCTCTTAGTTTTTATGATGATGGTCGTAGTCAACGCGCTGGCCAATATCCTGCCGATTGGCGGCATCAACACCGGCGAAGTATCGGACGCATACCCCAATCTGTTTGCGCCCGCAGCCATCACGTTTTCCATCTGGGGGGTCATCTACTTTTTGCTTCTGCTCTTTGTGCTGTACAGTCTGGGCACTTTTGGCAAGAAGGGCGGATTTGAGGCCTCAAAAGCGGCGAGCATGCCGTTTATCATCTCATCGCTCGCGAATACCGCCTGGATATTCAGCTGGCATTACCGGATTATCCCGCTGTCCTTGGCGCTCATGCTGGTCATCCTGATTTCATTGATGACCGCCTATGTGCGAATTCAAAAACGCGGGCTTTCAAAAGCCGAAAAAATCTTTGTGCGGCTGCCGTTCAGTATCTACTTTGGATGGATTACCGTGGCGACCATCGCCAACGTCACCACATTTTTGGTCTCCATCGGCTGGAACGGGTTCGGCATCGCCGACAGCATCTGGATGGGCATCGCGCTGGTCGCCGCGCTGGTGATTGGGGCGCTCACCACCTTGCGCTACCGCGATTGGGCATATGGGCTGGTCATCCTGTGGGCATTTGCCGGAATCTATATCAAGCATATATCGCCGTCGGGCTTTGACGGCCAGTACCCGCTGGTCATCTACACGGTGATGGCGGCGTTCGCCTTACAGCTGGCGGCTGAAATTTCAACGCTGGTGGGGCGGAAAACCTCATAATGGATTGACGAAAAGCGGATGAACCAACCACCCGCTTTTTTTAAGGAGAAAGACATGGATATTTTTTCAACGGGCATCACATTCAAGGATATGGCCGGAAAAACGGTCGATATCGGGCAATATAGAGGACGCGTCCTGCTGATTGTCAACACCGCGTCAAAATGCGGATTCACCCCGCAGTTTCAGGCGCTGGAAGCGCTGTACGCGGCCTACAAAGACCAGGGATTCGTGATTCTGGGTTTCCCCTGCAACCAGTTTGCCGAGCAGGACCCGGGAACCGACAAAGAGATTCTGACGTTCTGCCAAGTGAACTACGGCGTCACCTTCCCGATGCACGCCAAAATCGACGTCAACGGGGAGAATCGTCATCCGCTGTATCGGTATCTGATCGAAAACAGCGCAAAGGTGATGGGCAGCCAGATTAAATGGAATTTTGAAAAGTTCCTCATCGGCAAAGACGGTAAGGTTTTAAAAAGATACCTTTCGGTCAAACGGCCCGAGGGCTTAAAAAAAGCGGTGGAAAAAGCGCTGGCAAAGTAAAATCAACAATAGCAGGAGTTAGGACAGATGAAAAAAGCGGATATTGGGCTCATCGGACTTGCGGTGATGGGCGAAAATCTGGTCATGAATATGCTCGGCAAAGGGTTTACCGTGGCGGTCTATAACCGAACGACCGAGAAAGTGGACGCTTTTGTGGACGGCAGAGCCAGGGGCAAAGCCGTTATCGGCGCGCACAGCATCGAAGAGCTGGCGGACAGCCTGAACAAACCACGCAAAGTGATGATGATGGTGAAAGCAGGCGCGCCGGTGGATGCGCTGATTGATGCGCTTCTGCCGTATCTGGAACCGGGGGATATCATTATCGACGGCGGCAATTCGCATTATCCGGATACCATCCGGCGGACTGTATACGTCGAAAGCAAGGGGATGTATTATATCGGCGCAGGCGTTTCGGGCGGCGAGGAAGGCGCGCTGAACGGGCCTTCCATCATGCCGGGCGGTTCAAAAGAAGCCTGGGCGGCGGTGAAGCCCATATTTCAGGGCATTGCGGCCAAGGTGGAGGATGGTTCTCCCTGCTGTGACTGGGTGGGGGAAAGCGGCGCCGGCCATTTTGTGAAGATGGTGCACAACGGCATCGAATACGGCGATATGCAGATTATTGCCGAGAGCTATCACCTGATGAAAACTCTGCTGGGGCTTTCGGCGGACGAGATGGCCGCGGTGTATGACGAATGGAACCAAGGCGACCTTAACAGCTACCTTATTGAGATTACACGGGATATCATGGCCTACCGCGACGCGGACGGCGCGCCGGTTCTGGACAAAATTCTGGACACGGCGGGACAGAAGGGCACGGGAAAATGGACCAGCGAAGCGGCGCTGGAATTCGGCATCCCCCTGACGCTGATCAGCGAAGCTGTGTTTGCGCGGGCCATATCGGCCGAAAAGGATGCGCGAAAGGCGGCGTCTGAGCGGCTGGAAGGCCCAAAGACCGCACTTTCGGAGGACAGGGTGGATTTCTTAAACCGGCTGAAGCAGTCGGTCTACGCGGCCAAAATCATCTCCTATGCCCAAGGATACGCGCTTTTAAAGGCGGCGGCCGAAAGCTATGGATGGAATCTAAACTACGGCGGCATCGCGCTGATGTGGCGGGGCGGCTGTATCATCCGCTCGGCGTTTTTGGGCAAAATCAAGGAGGCGTTTGACGCCAACCCGGGCCTTGAGAATCTATTGCTGGATCCGTACTTTAAGGAAAAAGTTCAGGCGGCGATGCCGGATTTAAGGGAAGTGGTCAGCCGTGCGGTTGTCAGCGGTATCCCCGTCCCCACACTGTCGGCGGCCGTCACCTACTTCGACAGCTACCGCAGTGCGTGGCTGCCCGCCAACCTGCTGCAGGCCCAGCGGGATTATTTCGGTGCGCACACCTATGAGCGGACGGACAAGCCGCGGGGCGAGTTCTTTCACACCAACTGGACGGGTCAGGGCGGGAACACCACGTCCAACACCTATAACGCATAATTCAAGAAACGAGAAAAGCCCCGTGAAGGCATAAAGTCGATGCCGAACGGGGCTTTTGTTGTTGTCACGGGGTAGATTTAATCCGCGTAGTTCATCGCCAGCTGTACCAGACGGACAAACTCGGCGCGGTAGCCGTATTCGTCGCGGCCCAAAGCGCCTTGTGCGCGTTCCAGAACCGCGTCATAGCTGGCATCTTCGGCGTATTCGGAGTCTTTCAGCAACAGCGCGAATTCGGCCGCGGCCGACGCAAACGCAAAGTCCGAATCGGGATTCTGGGTATACTCCGATTGGCCTGCCATCAGGGTTATTTTTTGACTAATATCCTCGTCCGGCAATTTGTAACGGGCCTTCACATACAGCCAGTCACTGGGCAGATCGCGGAGGGACACCGTATTCTTTGAACCGTTGTCCTGAAAGATAAGGTCGTCGATATTGTCGTCCGAAGTTGCTGTGCCCGCCAGCTCCAGCTCGTAGAACACGGTGACGGTATGCCCCGAACCCATCTCGCCCGCATCCTTGGTGTCGTCGTTGAAGTCTTCGTCGTTCAGACGGCGGTTGTCATACCCTACCAGCCGGTAAGCGGCGACCGCATCGGGGTTGAACTCCACCTGAACTTTCACGTCTTTGGCCACGGTGTAGAGCGTTTTGGTCATGTCGTAGACTAGCACCTTCTGAGCTTCCAGAATGGTATCGATATACGCATAGTTGCCGTTGCCCTTGTCGGCCAGCGTTTCCATCTTGTTGTCCTTGGTGTTGCCTGTGCCGAAGCCCAGCACCGAAAGGAAGATGCCGCTGTCCCTTTTTTCTTCAATCAGCCGCTCCAGCCCTTCTTCGGACGAAACGCCCACGTTGAAGTCGCCGTCGGTGCAGAGGATGACGCGGTTGTTGCCGCCGTCAATGAAGTAATCCTCGGCCAAAGCGTATGCCCGCTGAATGCCCTCACCGCCGGCTGTGGAACCGCCCGCCGAAAGTCGTTTTAAAGCCCGCCTAATTGTTGCCGTATCGTTGCCCGCACAGCCGTCCAGAACCACGCCGCTGGAACCCGCATAGACCACGATGGAGACGCGGTCGCCATCGTTTAAGTTGTTGGCCAGCATCAGCATGGCCTGCTTGACCAAAGGCAGTTTGTCGTCCGACTCCATTGAACCCGACACGTCCAGCAAGAAGACGAAGTTGCTGTCGGCATGCTCAGACAAAGAGTCATCTTCGGCTTTGACCGTGATGCGCGCCAAAGCGTGTGCGGCGTTCCACGGGCAGGGCGCGATGGTGACGCCGAGTGCAATCGGGTCTTTGCCCGTAGGCGTATCGTAATCATAGTCGAAGTAGTTGATGAATTCCTCCACGCGCACGGCATCGACTTCGGGCAGGTATCCGTCCATCAGCATCCGGCGTACGTTGGAATAGGATGCGGTATCCACATCGATGGAGAAGGTGGAAAGGGGCTTGTCCACAGGCGAGTAGTAGGGCGATTCGGTGTATTCGCCGTACTCCTCGCTATTCTCCGGCTGCCAAATCACCGTGTTTCCGGAATCGATATCCGCATCAGGTTCCCGGAAGGCATAACCATCGCTGTCGGGAATAGCGCTTTCCTCCTTGGCGTATGTGGTGTCCTCGGTATACGTGTAGGATTGGTCCGCGGATGTGCCAGACGTGGCCATGGATGCGTTTGAACACGCAAAGCTGGAAAAAGCCAGCATCATCGTTAGGATAAAAGCTGATATTTTTTTCATTATGGATTACCTCGCTTTTGTTATTTAGACGTAATTGGAAAGATAAAAGTTCCATAAACCAAAAAAATGGCAACTACGTAAAATATAATACCAATTATATCATATACTGGTTCCGTACGCATGATCATTCATGATAAATATTGACGAAAATGTGTGATAATGCGTATACTGGTACTATCAAAAAGCAGGAGTATGGTCATGGCTCATCGGTATTTTACTGGAAGCGGCAGTGCACAGGGAACCGCGCAGATCATCATCGACGGTGTCCAGAGAGAGGGAATCAGCAATGCGCTGGTTGATTCATGCGTCCAGGAAAAAAACGGTGTCACGGTTGTCCTGCTGGTCTTTGAACGTTACTACTATCGGGCGCAGAACCGGGCCAGCCTATCGGTGATGATTATCAGCGACTCGGAAGCGAATGTGACCATTGACGCGGTTGGATCAGGCGGCGGTCAGGGCGTTTTCTTCTCGTTTTCGTGGGGTGCCGAAGACAATTTTGTCAGGATATTGGAGAGAGTTTTGATTAATCACGGTTTTTCAGCGAGGGAGTAACCTTTTTTAGCGCGTTAAAGAAACTGTTCATATTTTTATGGCCGATTTGAGCCGGAAATTCCGGCTCGAAATTAAAACAGGGGAGGATACGGGGATTTTAAAAATCGCGATTTGTGACGATAACAAAGCGGACTGTGAGAAACTGCAAAAAATCTTAGACGACCTGGCATGGACAATAGATGAGGAATACTCCGTCAATGTATTTAACGACGGAAACGCCTTGTTATCCTATATTGAAAAGCAGCATAACTTTGACATCATCTTTCTGGATATTCTGATGGAAGAGAAGAACGGCATCGAGGTGGGACTGGATATTCGGGATGTGATGCAGGACGAAACGACCAAACTCATCTATGTATCTTCGACCAAGGATTTTGTGATGGATCTGTTTAATGTGCGCGTCACCAACTTTCTGGTAAAACCGCTGGAAAAAGAAGCTGTTCAGAAGGCTGTGGAAAAGGCATTGCAGATTATCAAGCAGGATGCGGAGATGTTTGAGTTTAAAATCGGCGGACGCACGTACATGGTGCGGCTTTCAGACGTCCTGTATTTTGAAAGCATTGTCAAAAAAGTCCGGATTGTGACCAAGGATGAGACCTATGAATTTTACGGCACCTTAGGGTTTATTGTGGAACACCATTTTCGGGGCTTCATCCAGATTCACCGTTCGTACTACGTGAACTACAAGTTCATCACGTCCTATACCAACCGCGAGGTGACACTGACCAACAACGAAATCATCGGCATCGGCTCGGAAAGGCGCGCGCTTGTCAACGCCATGCTGATAGAGCAGACCAAGAAATATCTTCGGGGTGAATGAATTTGAACGATGTAATCATCAAAGCGGCCTATTGGGTGACTTCGGCGTTTACTTTCTATACGCTGTTTCGGCTGTATACGCTATTGTTCAAGGAAATGCGAAACATCAGATTATGTATTCTGACTTTTTGTGTTGCCGATGTGATTTCCAGCCTGCAGTGGCACCTGTATCATAATGTGATATCCAACATCAGCATCAGTCTGGTCATGTATGTCGCGCTGACTTACAATTTCAAATCCAAATTCGGCAAGCGCGTTCTGGCTGGTTTTGGGGCCTACGCGCTGTTCTCTCTGGCCGAAACCGTGGTGGTGGGCATATTCACTCTGGCCGGATTAGATATTCTGCATAACGAGTATTACAAACTCTGGGGCACCGCGATGTCGCCGCTGATCGCTTATGTCATCATCTCAACCACCATCCAACGTCTGGCGATTAAAGAGCTGACCTATTTTAAATCCCGACACACCGCTTTTCTGGGCATCATCATCTTCATCATATTTGGCACGGGCTATGTGCTGCCCTATATCGGGTCGGAGAACCTCGGCCACATGTTTATCGGCATCGTCGCGCTGATTATGATCGCCATTTTTCTGTTTGCATTTATGGATGCGATGGTCAAAGAGAGCAAGGAACGTGCGGTGCGCACGGCGTTTGAGATGCAGAATAAGCTGTTCAGCAACGAACTGGACATGGTGAAGGAATACCAGTATGAAATTAAAACCATCCGGCATAATATTGATCATCACATCCAGACGCTGAACGATCTGCTGGCGAAACAGGAATATGAGAGCGCACGGAATTATGCCAAGGGCCTGACCAAGGTGGTCAACGTGGATCTGGCGCCCATCATCACAAGCATTCCCGAACTCGACAGCATCCTGAACCTAAAAATCAAGCAGGCGCACATAATGGATATACAGGTGCGGAGCACGGTCAAGGTGGAAGAAAAGTGTGCAATTCCGCCGCAGGCCTATATCAGCATCATCGGGAATCTGATGGATAACGCGATTGAAGCGGTGGATGCGATTGAAGAGAAAGACAAACGGCATTTAAGCGTTTCGGTGGGCGTGGTGAAGGGTGCGTTTTTTATCGAGATTATGAATTCCTACTGGATCGAACCTGTCAAGGAGGGAGAGGCGTATCTATCGAGCAAAGAGGAGAAAAGAGACCATGGCATTGGACTTGCGCATGTCCGGGATATCGTGGAGAAAAGGGGCGGTACTTTGGAGATTGATGACCACTTCCTGGGCGAGAAAATATTCAATGTCAAAGTGCTGATGTATAATCGCGCATAGACCAAAAGCGCGAGCGATAGCGCCTGGTTCGCCAGAAAAAGGCAATGAAATTAGAAAAAAACAGATAGTCCAGCATAAAGAAAAGTGAATAACTATTCATGCCAAAAAAGATGTTGTTCATTCCCTTTTACACAAACGGTAAAAATTCTATGATATGATACACCTGAACAAAAGATATTGGTTCTTTTGTATTTTAAGAATGTTTTGTAATTATCGTCTTGCGAGCAAACCATGCTAAAATATGTTTTTCCCCTATAATATGATATTTGTAGCTGTTATACTCGCATGCAAGATTGATAATAACATACTCAAGATAAAAGGAGAGGCTGGGTTACGGTAACTCCTTTTTTCTTACCCAAAAATCGGGGCTTTCGAGAAAAAGGCATAAAAAAACACTGTTTTTGAAAGCCGAAGCCTTAAAAACAGTGCGGCCGCCTAAAAAAGGCGGATGGTGGAGATAAGGGGATTCGAACCCCTGACCTCTGCATTGCGAACGCAGCGCTCTACCAACTGAGCTATATCCCCGTTTAATTCCTGCTCTTTTCAAAGAGTTTTAAAAAGAGCAGAGAAACTGACGAAACTTGCGTTTGGTGGGAGTAACAGGGCTCGAACCTGTGACCCTCTGCTTGTAAGGCAGATGCTCTCCCAGCTGAGCTATACTCCCAAACTGGTGACCCCTAGGAGACTCGAACTCCTGTTACCGCCGTGAAAGGGCGGTGTCTTAACCGCTTGACCAAGGGGCCGTTTTTGCCAGCGCAAGCGAAGATAATGATACAATCTTTGCCGCGGTTTGTCAAGCTGTTTAAGCCATTTTTTTGGCGCCGTATACGGCGGGTTCTGCCGGTAAGATCCCCGCAGAAAGCGGGTGGGGATGGCCGTAAAATTACTAAATTATGTTGAAGATATGCCAGCCGCATGGTATGATGCTATCACTAAGGAGTGATGATCATGACGGACTGTTTATTTTGTAAAATCATCAACGGCGAACTGCCGGCGACCAGAGTTTATGAGAACCGGTCGTTTATCGCGTTTGAAGATATCGATAAAAAAGCGCCTACACATATCCTGATTGTTCCCAAAGCGCATATCGAATCGATTGACGCGATGACCGATGAGGATACCGAACTGATGGCCGAGCTTTTTCAAGCGGCGCGGGATATCGCCAAACAGCGCGGCATTTCCGAAAGCGGATATCGCGTGGTTGTCAACACCGGCCGAGACGGCGGGCAGACAGTCAGCCACCTGCATATGCACCTTTTGGGCGGCAGAGCTATGACATGGCCGCCGGGCTGACGACCGAAATTCGTGTTGACACACCATGTCAAAGCATACTATAATACATACTGGTCAAAAATGAGGCTCCATTCGTTTAACCGTTAAACTTTCATACGGAGGGAGGGATAAAAGAACATGTCAGAGATTAGAGTCGGCGAAAATGAAACTTTAGAATCAGCATTAAAGCGTTTTAAGCGGAAATGTGCGCGGGCGGGCGTTCTTGCAGAGGTAAGAAAGCGTGAGCACTATGAAAAGCCCAGCGTGAAGAGAAAGAAAAAAGCTGAAGCGGCAAGAAAAAGAAAAAGATAAGCATTAAGAATCTTCAAATTTGGAAGTCATTCTTCCCAACCACCGCATGCCTGGCGCAGGATGCTCGGCGGATTAAATGAAAAGTTTTAGGTTAAACGACCGAATATAAAAAAATAAGCCCAATCCATAAAAGTGTGGACTGGGCTTTTTGTTTTAAGCTAATTTAGAATGCCAACGGCGATGAAGATGGCCGCCAGAGACACCAGCGTATTCATCGACAGCGTATTGGAAACATACGTTTTGTCCTCGCCGGATGCGTTCTGCATAAACGCCGGAATGACGAACGGCCCGGGCAGCAGGAACATGATGAACAGCGCGTCAGTCAGGTCTTTGCCAAGCTTTAACGGCACCAGCACAGCGGCACGGATGAGAAAGGCCATGAGCAAAGTCAGTACCAGACGGACGAGGACGGTAATCAGCTCGTTTTTCATGTTGGCAAACGAGAACTTGAGGCCCGAGCCGATGACCAGACAGATGAGGAAGGTGGTGGGCACCGACACGTAGGTCAAAAGGCTTTCGATGGCCTGATACCACTCACGCTTGGCGAACTTGGCAATGCCGAAAGCGGACAGCAGAACGCCGATGATGATGGCCCAGACGACGGGGGATTTGACGGCGATGCGCAAGGAATCACTGACGCCGGTTTTGCCCTCGTGGATGCCGCCGGTCATCATAACCAGAGGCACCAGAACGATAAAGACAAACAGCACCTGCCCCACGTCGATGACCGCAAATTCGGCCACTGAGCCGTTGTAGAAGGACGCGTAGAGCGCGTAACCGAGCATACCCGCCTCAAAACCCGTGCAGAGGAACGGGAAGTAGGGAGAGCGGATTTTAAACAGTTTGGCGATGCCGGTGGTGAGGAGCAGCAGGATGCCGCAGGCCAAAAAGATGGCCAGGAACACCGCCCAGTATTTCTGCTGGAACTTGATCTGCGTAAACGCCGTGAGCAGCAATGCGGGCAGGGTGACGTTGATGACGATCTTCTTAAAGCCGTCAATCATGGCATCGGTTAGAAAACCGGTCTGCCGCAGGATGTACCCGAGCACAATAGAAAACAGCACGGGCAGGATGAGAATGAACATAATGATGAATCCTCCTGTGAATTATTGTTTTTGTGAAGGATGCGCACGGGTATAAAAAAAATTTGAAATGATTCCGTAAATCCGGTGCACGCAAACCCCACATTTTAAGATTGCTGGACGGAAATAGCTCTGCACTAAACCGCCGTACATCGATTATAACACATTTTCTGTAAAAAAAAGAGCCCTTCGCCGTAATTTGGCGAAAGGCTTTTTTGATTTTGTTTAGTAGTGGTATTTGCCGCGTTTTTTGTAAGTGGTGTGCAGCAAATCGTGACTCTTGTGGCCGCCGGGGTGGCCCAGGAACTCTTTGTAGAGCAGCTGGATGGACGGATTCTCGTGAGACTTTCTGATGGTGTTGGCTTCGTCCTCTTCGTAGATCGCCTTGGCTCTCAAGATTCTGTGGTCGCCGTAGGTCATAATCTGCTCGTTGTTGATCGGGGGCTGTCCGCCGCCGTTGATGCAGCCGCCGGGGCAGGCCATGACTTCGATGAAGTGATAGTCCGCTTCGCCCGCACGAATCGCGTTTAAGAGCTTCTTGATGTTCTTGGTGCCGTGTGCCACCGCCACTTTAACGATGGTGCCGTTTAAGTCCACCTGGCTCTCTTTGACGCCCGCAAGGCCGCGGACTTCGTTGAATTCCACGTTATCCAGCTTTTTGCCGGTGACCAGTTCGTATACAGTACGTAAGGCCGCTTCCATAACACCGCCGGTGTTGCCAAAGATGGCGCCGGCGCCGGTGGAATCGCCCAGCACTTCGTCGAACGTATCGTCCGGGAGCTCGGGGAAGTTGATGCCGGCCTGCTTAATCATTTCGGCCAGCTCAACCGTGGTGATGGAGACATCCACATCGCCCACCAGTTCGGGACGCTGGAGTTCGAATTTCTTAGCCGAGCAGGGCATCACCGAAACCACAAAGATTTTCTTGGGGTCGATATTGTTCTTTTCAGCATAGTAGGACTTGATAATCGCGCCCATCATCTGCTGAGGGCTCTTGCAGGAGGACATGTTTTCGAAGAAATCTTCGTAGTAGTGCTCCATGTACTTAACCCAGCCCGGGCTGCAGGAGGTGATCATGGGCAGGTGATGATTTTCCTTCAGTCGCTCGATCAGCTCGGTGCCTTCTTCCATGATCGTAAGGTCGGCCGCAAAGTTGGTGTCGAACACTTTGTCAAAGCCGAGACGCTTTAATGCCGTCACCATCTTGCCGGTGACGCGGGTGCCGATGGGCATGCAGAACGCTTCGCCCAAAGCGGCTCTGACGGCCGGTGCGGTCTGAACCACCACGTGTTTGTCGGGGTCGTTGATCGCTTCCCAAACCTTATCGGTATCGTTGATAACGGTCAGCGCGCCGCACGGGCAGGACTGGACGCAGCGTCCGCAGTTGATGCAGGGCACGTCGGCCAGCGATTTCTTGAATACTGGTTCAATAATGGTTTTAAATCCGCGCTCGGTGGCGCCGATGGCGCCGATATCCTGAATGTCATTGCACGCAGCCACACAGCGTCTGCAAAGCACGCATTTGTTGGGCTCGCGGCGGATGGAGGGCGAGGTGATGTCGATCGGGTTGTGTGTCATCTCGCCTTCATAACGAATATCGTCCACACCGAATCTTTCGGCCAGTGCCTGAAGCTCACAGTTGTAGTTGCGTTTGCAGACCAAGCAGTCTCTCTCGTGGTTGGACAGGATAAGCTCTAAGTTCATCCGTCTGGTGTCCCGAACCCGCTTGGAGTTGGTGCTGATGATCATGCCGTCGCTGACCGGCATAACGCACGCGGCCTGAAGACCTCTTGCGTTTTCAATTTCTACCAAACACATCCGGCAGGAGCCGATTGCGTTGACGCCCTTCAAGTAGCAGAGCGTCGGGATCTTAATGCCCGCTTGGTGTGCGGCTTCCAACACGCTGGTGTTGTCGGCCACTTCAACTTTAATGCCATCTATTGTTACAGAAACCATAGTCTATTCGCTCTCCTTTCCCTATTTCACTTCGATTGCGCCGAATTTGCACTTTTCAATGCAGGCGCCGCATTTGATACACTTATCCTGATCGATCACGTACGGGCTCTTGATCTGACCCGAAATCGCATCTGCCGGGCAGACCTTGGCGCAAGCCGAGCAGCCGACGCACTTCTCAGTGAGGATGGTGTAGCGTTTCAGCGCTTTGCAGTGACCAGCCGGGCATACCTTATCGTTGATATGCGCCTCGTATTCGTGGCGGAAGTATTTAATGGTGGAAAGAACCGGATTCGGAGCCGTCTTGCCAAGGCCGCAGAGCGCGCCTTCTTTAATCATGGCGCCCAGTTCTTCCAGCTTTTCAATGTCGCCCGGTTTTCCTTTGCCGGCAACAATTCTCTCCAGTATTTCAAGCATACGCTTGGTACCGATACGGCAGGGGGGGCATTTGCCGCAGGATTCATCCACCGTAAAGTCGAGGAAGAAACGCGCAACGTCCACCATGCAGTTGTCTTCGTCCATAACGATGAGGCCGCCCGAACCCATCATGGAACCGATGGCGGTTAAGGACTCATAGTCGATCGGGGTGTCCAGATGTTCGGTGGGGATACATCCGCCGGAAGGTCCGCCGGTCTGAGCGGCTTTAAACTTCTTGCCGTTCGGGATGCCGCCGCCGATATCGAATAAAATCTCACGCAAGGTGGTACCCATGGGGATTTCCACCAGGCCGGTGTTGTTGATCTTGCCGCCCAGCGCGAACACCTTGGTGCCTTTGCATTTTTCGGTACCCATGGAGGCAAACCAGTCGGCGCCTTTTAGGATAATCCGCGGAATGTTGGCCAGAGTTTCCACGTTGTTCACGTTGGTCGGTTTTCTGAATACGCCGCTGTTCGCCGGGAACGGCGGTCTCGGACGGGGTTCGCCGCGTTCGCCTTCGATAGAAGCGATGAGCGCGGTTTCTTCGCCGCAGACGAACGCGCCTGCGCCCAGACGGACTTCGATGTCAAAGTCGAATCCGGAATCGAAGATGTTTTTGCCTAAAAGGCCGTATTCTTTGGCCTGTTTGATGGCGATGCCCAAACGCTTAACCGCGATGGGGTATTCCGCACGGCAGTAGATATAACCGGTGTGCGCACCGATGGCGTAGCCTTCGATGGCCATGGCTTCCAGAACCGCGTGGGGGTCACCCTCCAGAACCGAACGGTCCATGAACGCGCCTGGGTCGCCTTCGTCCGCGTTGCAGACCACGTATTTCTCGTCGCCCGGAACGTTGGCGCAGAACTGCAGCTTCATGCCGGTGGGGAAGCCCGCACCGCCGCGGCCGCGAAGGCCGGAAGCTTTTAAGGTTTCAATGACGTCCTGCGGTTTCATCTCGGTCAGAACTTTGCCGAGAGCCGCGTATCCGTCTAATGCGATGTATTCATCGATGTTTTCCGGGTTGATGACGCCGCAGTTGCGAAGCGCGATACGAACCTGGCTTTTGTAGAAGCTGATGTTTTCAAGGCTCTGGTCGCCGGCTTTGTCGTGTTCCTTGTAGATCAGGCGTTCCACTTTTCTGCCCTTCAAGAGATGTTCGGAAACAATCTCGGGAACGTCCTCTACCTTAACACGGCTGTAGAAAGTACCTTCGGGGTAAACGATGACCACCGGGCCGACTTCGCAAAGACCGAAACAGCCGGTTTTTACGACTTTAATTTCTTTATCAAGACCGCTTTTCGCAATCTCTGTTTCCATTGATGCCAGTATGTCGCTGGATCCGCCGGAATGGCATCCTGTGCCGCCGCAGACCAAGACATGTGCACGATATAAATCCATAATGTCCTCCTATTTCATATCGAGTATTATCTGTTTTCGACGTATCCGATGGTGTTTTCGACAACAGGGCTGCCGTTAACGATGTGCTGGGATACGATTTTTGGAACCATGTCCGGCGTTACTTTCACGTAAGTCACGCGCTCTTCACCGGGCTTATACACCTCAACGATGGGTTCCAGTCTGCAAACACCGATGCATCCGGTCTGTGTCACTGTGACGCCTTTTAATTCGCGCTTGGCGACCTCTTCCAAAAAAGCGGTCAGAACGGGTCTGGCGCCGGCTGCGATGCCGCATGTGGCCATGCCCACGACGATACGTGTGCCGTCTTTTTCAGTACGGACTTGTACGTCGCCCAATGCTTTATCGCGAATAGCTGCTAATTCCGCTAACGATTTCATATATTCTCTCCTCCAAAAACTTTATCATTCATCTCTGTCAGTGCTTCTCTGATCCATGCCGAGACTTCCGGATTGTTCAGCGCCACGCTGCCCAGTACCGTCCGCACTTCACGTGTGTCCAAAACCTCTTCTCTCGCGTCGCAGGCCATCCGGATGATGAAGTCGATATCCGGATTGGATGTGATGAGGATATGCATTGTATCGGCCAGCGCGCCGAGCGGCGGTCGGTCGATGTTGGATATCTCCATGGTTGCGGTGACGCCGGTGCCTTTCCCCGGTGCCGACGTGATGTCGAAGCTGCCGTTTGCCGTGAGAGCGGTTTCACGGAACATCGGGATCCCGAGACCGACTTTGCGGGTGGTTCGGGAAGTGGTGAAGGGGGACAGGACGGATTCCACCATGGCGGCATCCATGCCCTTGCCATTGTCCAGAATCGTCACGGTCAACAGGTCTTTGGCCGTGTCTGCCAAAACCGAGAGGGTAATCTCGCTGGCGTCCGCCACCACCGAATTTTGAGCAATGTCCAAAATATGTTCAGAAATCTCACGCATAACGCTTATTTGTATTCGGCCAGTATGCCCGGAATATCGTCCGGCTTCAGTCGGCCGTATACGCGGTCGTCAATCATCATGACCGGAGCCAGACCGCAGCAGCCCAGACAGCGGGTCGCGTCCAGCGAGTACTTGCCGTCGGGTGTGGTGGCGCCTTCGCTGATGCCGAGCTCTTTTCTTAAGCGCTCCAGAATCGGCTGGGAATTCTTGACGTAGCATGCAGTGCCCATGCAAAGACCGATGACATGCTCGCCTTTGGGTTCGAGTGCAAACTGAGAGTAGAATGTAGCGACACCGTAGATGTCCGTCATCGGAATACCCATCTCTTCGGCGATCACATCCTGCACATCAATCGGCAAACACCCAAAAATTTCTTGTGCTTTTTGAATGATGGGCATAAGCGGACCTTTGATGCCTTTGTGCTCGGCAATGTACGCTTTCAGCTCATCAACCTTTGCCTTGTCGGCGGTTACTGTTGCCATTACTTTTCCTCCATAAATTTAGTGTCAATTCAATGCTTTTCAGCAAAAAAATAAACTACCGGAAAATCCTATTGGATTAGAAAGATTGTTAAATTTTTATCAATCATTTATAATCGCTTTAATCTTAACAGACATTGTAACAGATTGCAACATGATTATCCCCCTAAACTTGTGAATTATACTATATAATATGCGAGGGATAAAATGCGGAAAACGCAGGGGGAAGAAAATACTGCAAATGCTGATATTTTATAGGCAAAAATCGTGATTTTTCGCATTCTTCGGCCCGATTTGGCCGCGATTTTTCGGCTTGGAATGAAAGTTTTTGAAAAATGAATTCATTTGGTGTATAATGCATTTGTAAAAAGACGAAAACCGACAGACAAAAGATAAAAGGTTTTTTGATTTGGGGGTATCAGCAATGAGCAATGTACGGCCGAAAAAAAGTCGGATTCACTTCAGCTTTTTCATCTTTCTCGCCATGCTGGTGTACGCTGTCGTGGTTATCCTGAACCAGTCACAGGTCATCAAGGAGCAAAAAGAGCGGCAGGCAGAACTGACGCGGGAGATGGAGAGTCTGGAAGCCGAAATCAATTCCCTGGAAAACGAGCTGGAGTACATCGGTTCGGATGAATACATCGAACAGATGGCGAGAGAGCGCCTGGGATGGGTTAAGGAAGACGAGATTATCTTTACCGAAGCGGAATAGCTTTCAGATGTTCTTTTTGGGACCACGGTTCTCTGGTGGTTCTTTTATTTTTGGTCTTGCATGAACAAACACAACCAGTTCTCGACAAACTGCGCCTCAGCCGATATAATTAGCATGGCTAACGAGCACGGGCGACGAATATGACTTCCTGAAAGCGAGCAAGACCATGAACCCCTATTTCCTTTTGGCGATCTGCCTGGTCGCATCTTACCTCATCGGCAGCATCCTGTTTGCCGTCATCATCACCAAAATTGCCATCGGCAAGGATATCCGCACAATTGGCAACTTAAACCCCGGCACATCCAACGTGATGCGCAATGTCGGCCCCGCAGCCGGCGTTCTGACTGCGCTTTTGGACATCGGCAAGGCGCTGGTGCCCATCATCATCGCATATATCTTTTTCTTTCCGCTGAAAACCGAATTCGACGGACTGGCGCTGTACCTCATCGGCATGGCGAACATCTTAGGCCACTGCCGTCCGTTTTGGATGGGCTTTAAAAAAGGCGGCGGGGGCATGGGCGCGGCGGTGGGCGTGACGGCCTTTTTTGTGCCCGTGGAATACGCGGCGGCCATCCTCATCGGTGTGTTTATCGCGTTTACCTTTATGAAGGACGCCGAATTCAAGTTTGGCCGTTGGAGCATGATGTTTGCCGCGGTGGTCAATCCGTTTGTGGTGCTGGCCACGTCGCTGACGCTCAACATCCCGCTGTTCTGGCATTTTTCCATCGGCGGGCACGGATGGGGCATTATCCTCGGCGCATTCCTGCTGCTGGCCGAACTGTTCTGGCTGAATTCCTATGAGCTGTTCCACTGGCTGAAAGACCCTAAAGACAAAGTCAACCCTGAAAGAAAGTAGAGACTATAAGATATGTTAATCACCATTCTTCAAATTCTTCTGATGATCGGCTTGCCCTTCCTTCTGTCGTGGGCGACCAAAACGTTTAAGACATTGAGATTCATCGGTCCGATTCTTCTGGCCTACATTGTGGGCATCGTTTTGGCCAACATTGCGGCGGTTCCCTGGGACAAGAGTCTGGCGTCCACCTTCTCGGAAGTGGCGGTACCCATCGCGATTCCGCTGATTCTGATGTGCACCGATCTGGTCAAGTGGTTCAAGCTGGCCAAATCCACCGTACTTTCGTTCGTGATGGTCATCATCGCGGCGGCCGGAGCGGCCCTGCTGGCGTCTTTTCTGTTCAGAGATCATCTGGATCAGCCCTGGCGGCTGGCGGGTATGCTCTCGGGCTGTTATACCGGCGGCACCCCCAATTTGGTGGCAATCGGCGCGGCGTTGCAAGTGCCAGCGGAAACCATCATTCTGGTCAATACGTCGGATATGCTCTGCGGCGGCGTGTACTTTATTTTGCTCACATCGGTGATGAAGAGCGTCTACCGAAAATTCCTGCCGCCTTTCGTTAAGATGGATACGAAGAAGGAAGTAGAGATGAACGATCCGTTTATGCAGCCAGTGTTCTCCAAGGGCATCAAGCACGGCCTCGGCAACGTGGCATTGCTGATCGGCCTCGCGGTGCTGGCAGCCGGCGCGGCCATCGGCATCGCGCTTTTGACCACCGGCGAGCTTAACACCGTGGTCATCTTCCTCGCGGTATCGGCCATCGGCATCGGCTATTCGTTCTGGAAGCGCCTGCACCGTGTGGAAGGCAGCTGGAACATCGCTGAGTATTTCATCCTGCTGTTCTCGGTCGCGCTGGGCGGCACAGTGGATGTCCAACTGTTCTTTAAGTCCAGCCCGACGATTCTGCTGTTCACGGCAACCGTGATGTTCTCGGCCATCGTCATCCATTTCATCTTGGCCAAGATCTTTAAGATTGATGCGGATACGGCCATGATTACATCGACAGCCGGCATCTACGGCCCGGCGTTCATCGGCCCGGTCGCCAACGCGCTGAACAACCGCGAAGTGGTGGTTTCGGGCATGATCAGCGGCCTTGCGGGCTACGCCGTGGGCAACTTTCTGGGGGTGGGACTTTCCTACCTCATCTCGCTCATCGTCGGGTAGATTGTTCCAGAAAAATGAATGAATATTAAAAGGGTATGCCTGATTAGAAAGGCATACCCTTTTTACTAGATACTTCTTACCGGTCGCGCTTCGATGTATCCGCGATACCCTTGCGGCGCCAGTTGAAACCGGGGCGCGTCATCATCCGCCCACGCAAATCCATACAGCGAAGGGTCATATTTATCGATCAGTGCCCATAAATCGGTGATGGCCGATTCAAACGCTTCTTCGTCAAACGGCTCACCCTGAAACACCATCATCCGGCAAGGCTCAAGTGTCATCACGTCGAAGCCTTCAGGAACAGGGCCGTTGTAAACAACCGATACTTCCACGCCTTGCGCGTATTTGGATGTGCCGGGTAAAATCAGCTTGTCGGGCAGCCACATGCCGATGGGCTCGTACAAGGCATCCTTGATGGTGAGCAGAATCTCCCAGATGTCGCACCCCACTTCGGCGCAGTATTCGTAATAGTCTGTGGCTTTAATGCCGCGTTTCAAAATCACTTTTCGCTTGGGCCGCTCAACGACCTGGACAAAAACGGTGCTTGCGGCTTTTGATTGGTCTGACATGTCAAATCCTCCTTGCGGTTTTTGGGGTAAGCAGAGTTGGACAGGGCAGGGCATAAACCGCCGATTCGGCAATTTGCCCAGCTTGAACTGACTGGGCGGGATGCCGAATGCCCGACTGAACGCACGCGTAAAACCCTCGTGGGAATCAAACACAAAGTCGAAAGCCACATCGACAATCCGGCTGGCGTCATCCATCAGCATTTCAGCGGCTTTGGTCAGCCGTCTGGCCCTTAAGTATTCAAACGGCGTCTTTCCGGTCAGTTTTTTAAATATTCTGGCCGCATAGGCCGGCGAATAGCCAGCCGCTTCGGACAGCGCTTTTTGGGTGATTGGAACATGGATGTTCTCCTCGATAAAAGTCTGCATACGACGCACCGCTTGAATGTTTTCCTGTGTTTCCAAGAGCGTTTACCTCCTATGCCGACAGTATAAGTGAAAGAAGACCAGTTTTCTTGATGGAAAACGACATATTGTGCGCATCACAAGGATATTATACCAAAAAAAAGAAGCCGGTTAAAACGGCTTCAGAACGGCTTCGTCAGGACTGCATCGGCAGTTAAACGTTCTCACTGTCCCAGTCTTCATCATCGTCATCTTCTTCGTCGATATAGTCGTCTTCCTCAAAGTCCATACCGCCGCAGTTGGGGCACTCTTCGGTCCAGTTTCCGCTGTCTTCGTCGTAAACCTGAATCGAATCCCCCTTGGTTCTGCTTTTGTACTGCATTCCGCAATCGTAACAGAATACCATCATAATTGCTCCTTTCGATTCATCGGCCATAGTCTGCCGGTGAAAGTTTAAGATTTTTGCTGCAGTTATATCATCATGAATCGATTATTTTGGAGAATCAACAAAACGCGCCGCCCTATACCATATCATAGGAGCCGGAATTATCGCCGTAGCCGCCGTCATTGTCATAGCCGTCGTCATCGTCGTCATCATCGTCGTAGTCGTCATCATTGAATCCGTAACGCTGGCAGTTGGGGCATTCAGCTGTCCACTCCCGCTTGTTGGGATTGTAGACCTCGGTCTCTCCGTCGCGTTCGCGGGATTTAAACGTCAGCCCGCAAGCTTTGCAGTGCACCATGTTTTGCTGCTCCTTTTAAGCAATCATAACGGTTTCCAATAGTTTGGATAAGATATTTATAGCAGTTTTTACTAAAAAGTCAAGACTTTTTTTCGGCACCGAAACGGGTACATTTAGCCCCGAGATTCGGCGGTTCCCTGCGGTTTTTTCGGCATCAGAAACTGCATGGGAAGTCGGGCGCTTTTGGATAATATTTCGCAAAACGCGAATATAATGATATAATAAATCATATATTTTTTCGTCCGTTTTTTGCGGCGGAAAATGCGCGCGCGCCGAGCGGTTTTAGCGCATGCCGGACAGCGAAAATATCCATTGACATTTAATTAAAAACGTTTAAAATGGCCTCATTGGAATGGCGCGGATTAACAGATTCAGCCGGAAACGATATGAAGAACCGCAAGGCGGATGGGAAAAAGAATGAGCAACGACAGAAACGATATCATCGGTGAAAATCCCGTAAGAACGAAGAAGCATAACTTCGGAAACGAAGCGATGATTGAAGTAATTACATATAACGCCAACGACGCGAGACGAACCACGCTGGGACGAATTGGTGATTTGGAGCGCTTTGACGGCGTCACCTGGGTCAATATCGCGGGGCTTGGGAATACCGAACTGAACAGCGAAATCGGGGAGATGTTTCAGGTCAGCCGGCTGGATTTGGACGACATGGCCAACGTCTCGCAGCGCAGTAAAATTGTGCAGCGGGAGGATTATCTCTTTGCCGTGCTCAAGATGGATTATCTTTCGGGTGTGCAGGTGGTGCATGAGCATATATCGCTTCTTTTGAAGGGGCAGACGCTGATTATGATGCAGGAGACGCCTGGCGATGTATTCGACCCGGTGCGCGAGCGCATCTTCGGCCAGACCGAGCAGATTAGAAAACAAAAGGCCGAGTACCTCTATTATCGGCTGATGGACTGCATCATCGAGCAGTATTTCGACATTATGGAATTTGTCGAAGTGGCGTTTTCGGAAGTGGAGAAGCTGATTTTCGAAGGCGACAAGAACGCGATGGAGCAGGTCTACAGCCTGCAAAAGGAACTCATCTACTTAAAGAATGACATTTTCCCGGTTCAGGACGCCCTGACGCGGATGACCAAGAGCGAATCACCACATGTGTCGACGTTTATGCGGACCTACCTGCCGGATATTTTGCACAAAACCCTGCAGGCGGTGGACGATATTACCACCTACTGGGATATGACCAAGAGCCTGTATGAGATGCAGGTGACCAAAACCAGCAATGAGATGAACAAGGTGATGATGACGCTGACGATTTTCTCGGCCATATTCATCCCGCTGACTTTTCTAACCGGGGTGTTCGGGATGAACCTGAAAGTCCTTCCGGGCAGTGAATCGCCGAATGCGTTCTATATTTTCAGCGCAGGATGTGTGATACTGGTCGGCGGTATGCTGATGTTCTTTAAAAAGAAGAAGTGGTTTTAAGATACCAAATCGATCGATGAAGCAAAGCGAACAAGCGAAGAAACGCATCAAAATAAAAACTACAGGCAGGAAAATGAAGAAGAGATGAACAGCGGAGAAATTCTGGGTCGGTGGACCCCGGCCAAATCGGAAGAACTATACAACATCAAGAACTGGAGCGGCGGATATTTTTCGGTGTCGGAGGACGGCTATATGGTGGTCAATCCCGCACCCGGAAAAGATGATAACGGGGTTAAGCTGATTGACATCATCAACGGCGTCGCCGAGCGGGGACTGGATGTTCCCGTTTTATTGCGTTTTGAGAATATTCTGGATGCGCAGATTGCGCTACTTAACAAGACGTTTGCGGAAGCGATGAAGAAGCTGGGCTATGCGGGGAAATACCGCGGCGTATACCCGGTGAAGGTCAACCAGCAGCAGCAGGTTTTAGAGGAAGTGGCCCGGTTCGGACAGAAGTACCACCATGGGTTTGAAGTGGGGAGCAAGGCCGAGCTGATTGCGGCGCTGGCCGAGATTCGGGACAGGGAAGCCTGCCTGATCTGCAACGGATATAAGGACGAGGAATTTATCAACCTGGGTCTCTTTGCCAACAAGATGGGCTTCCAGTGCTTTTTTGTCATCGAGATGCCGGGCGAGCTTGGCATCATCATCGACCGGGCCAAGAAGATGAAGGTTAAACCGAACATCGGCATCCGCATCAAGCTGTCGTCGGTGGCGGGCGGCCATTGGGCCGAATCCAGCGGAGACAGAAGCATCTTCGGCCTCAACATCACGCAGATTACCGAGGTCATCGACCAGCTGAAAGCCAACGATATGCTGGACTGCTTAAAGCTTCTGCACTATCATATCGGCTCACAGGTGCCGAACATCCACGACATTCGTGCGGCCATCTTTGAAGCTTCACGCGTTTACGCCGAATTGGTCAAAGAAGGCGCGCCCATGGGCTATATGGATATCGGCGGCGGACTGGCCGTGGATTACGACGGCTCGCATACCAATTACGGTTCCAGCCGGAACTACTCGGTGGACGAATACTGCACCGATATTGTGGAAGCCGTGATGTCCACGCTGGACGAAAACGACGTGCCGCATCCTATCATCATCACTGAATCGGGACGATGGGTAGTGGCCTACTATTCGGTGCTGATTTTTAACGTGCTGGACACCATGAAGTTTGAATCCTACGAGATACCCGAGAGCATTGAGCCGGATACCTTTGAAGCGATTGCCAACCTCTTTGAGACGAATAAGACGGTTTCGCCCAAGAACATACAGGAGTGCTATAACGACGCACTCTACTACCGCGACCAGATCCGCGCCGCCTTCAAGCACGGCCAGATCGGCCTTCGGGAGCTGTCATTGGCCGAAAAACTGTTCTGGAACACCATCAATAAAATCGCAGACACCAAGAAACGCATGAGGATTTCCCCCGGCGAGCTGGAGCTGATTGAACGCGCGGTCAACGATATCTACTACTGCAACTTCTCGCTGTTCCAGTCCATTCCGGACAGCTGGGCGATTGACCATTTGTTCCCCATCGTGCCCATCCAGAAGCTGGACGTTATGCCGCGCCGCAATGCGGTCATCGCGGACATTACCTGTGACTGCGACGGCAAGATTGACCAGTTTATCGACCTGCACGACATCCGAAGATCGCTACCCATCCACGAAATTGTGGAAGGCGAGGACTACTATGTCGGGGTCTTTCTGGTGGGAGCCTATCAGGAAACGCTGGGTGACCTGCACAACCTGTTTGGCGACACCAATGTGGTCAGTGTGAAGATAACCGAGGACGGAGACTTTGACCTGACGCGCGAGACCCACGGCGACACCGTGGCCGACGTGCTCTCCTATGTGGAGTTCAGCCCGGCCGAGCTTATCCGGCAGTTCCGCGAAGCCGCCGAGATGGCTGTGAAAGAAGGCCGGATTTCGCCCGCCGAACGGCGCGAGATTATGCAGTCCTACCAGAACGGCCTTAATGGATACACCTATTACGAGAAGTGAGGATAAGGGATTGAGCAACCAACAGGACTCCAACGAACAAAGCCTGTTTGCCTGCGACTATGCGAAAAGCGATATCGTCATTCTGGGCGCGCCCTTTGACGGCACGGTCAGCTATCGCCCGGGCACGCGTTTTGGCCCGCAGGCCATCCGGCAGGAGTTGTACGGGCTTGAAAGCTACAGCCCGTTTCTGGACCGAGACCTTTCGGACAGCCGCATCGGCGATATCGGCGACGCCGAAATGCCTTTGGGCAATACGGTCGGCGCGCTGACAGCCATCGGCGAGAAAGCCGAAGCGGCGCTGGCCGACGGCAAGCGCATCGTCTCCCTGGGCGGCGAGCATCTGGTCAGCCTGCCCGTGATTGAGGCCTATGCCAAACGCTATTCGGATTTGGTGGTTATCCAGTTGGACGCGCACGCCGATCTACGGGAAAGCTTCTGCGGCGAGAAGCTGTCACACGCGTGTGTGATGCGAAGAACCTACGACTTTT
>ERZ1645192.551-NODE-551-length-31232-cov-12.498958_pt1 | contig 31232 bp, 36 predicted proteins | sample MGYA00575354_ERZ1645192 | MGnify/ENA primary metagenome ERZ1645192 (study PRJEB40844, sample SAMN11349763) | freshwater sediment metagenome | isolation source: river sediment | host: Sediment | place: India: Faizupur Khadar , New Delhi | collected 2017-02-21 ... | reverse complement strand
GAACTGATCGGTCATCGTACTCTCACACATTCGATGCGATCACATCGAAAGCGAGAGTAGGGCCGCCGCCTTAAAATATGGCTAAACGTCGTCGGGCACGTGATTCTTTTCTCGAGTGACCGGATCGACGGGGGGCGAACCTGCGCGAAAGCGCCGGAATCGGGGCTCGATCCGGCGCGATGCGCTGGGTGATGCGGGCTCGGTCGCGGCCTCAGGCGGCGGTCTTCACCGCCTTGACCAGGTAGGCGCTGATCAACTGGCCACCGATCGACAGCATCGGTGTGGAGCCGGAGAAGTCGACCGCATCGACCAGACCGGTGGTCTCCGACTTGTAGGTGACGGCCTTGCCGGAGGCGTCCTTACCGGAAATGGCGATGGTGTAGTCGCCGGCCGGCGCGGTCCCACCGGTGTCGGTCTCGCCATTCCACTCGAATTTGCCGTCGCCGGCGGCGAGCTTCTGTGTGGTGGAATAGATCAGCTTGCCATCGGCGCCGTAGATTTCGATCTTGGCGGGGTCCGAGGCCGCCGACCCGTTGAAGTTCCAGGTCGCGGTTCCGTCCTTCAACTGCGTGGTGGAACTGTCGACGGTGACGGACTTGCCGACGTAGCCGACGAAGGACAGGGCGCTCTGGATGGCGAACATGGTCTTCAGGTCGGTGAGCGACTGGTTCGCCTTGATCTGCTGTTCGACCGACGAGTACTGCACCAGCTGCTGGGTGAACTGGGAGCTGTCCATCGGGTTGAGCGGGCTCTGGTTCTGCATCTGGGTCACCAGAAGCTGCAGGAACATCTGATAGTTGCCGGACAACGCCGACATGTCGGTGGCCGACGTCGAGGTGTTGGTCACGGCGGAAACGGAGCTGATCGACACGGGGGCCTCCCGATCTCCACGCATCACTGGATCGGTCGGCGGCGCACGAGCGTCGCCGACGGGCGGTTCAGACTCTCAGGTCGACGCCACCGGCGCGCGTGGCGCGATAGGCGAGGGCGGCGACCGAGGCGATCGGTGCGGCCTCCTCGTCCTCGACGGTGGGCCGATCCGGACGGGTCGCGGCTTCGTCGTAGGTGCGCCAGCCCTGGCCACTCTGGCCGCTCGGCTGGTCCTTCAACGAGAACTGCAGACCGGACGACGAGACATCGAGGCCGGCGTCTCCGAGGGCGCGCTCCAGGTGTCGCTGATCGCGCAGCATCAGATCGAGGGTCTCGGTGCGCTCGACCACCAGATGCGCCCGGACTTCGCCGGAGGCGCGAACCTCGACGCGTACGTCGACACCGCCGAGTTCTTCGGGGGAGAGACGGATGTCGAAGCGGCTGTGGCCGGCATGGGCACGGGTGGCGATGGTCTCGGGGAGGTGAGCGAGCGACACGGCGCGAGCCGTCTCGGTCGTGGCATCCGTCGCCGCCGCCGCGGTCGAGCCGACGGCGAGGTCGGCGCGGTCATGCGTGACGCCGTGGAGCACCGGGGGAACCGGGGTGTCGGTGGCGGTTGCGGATGAAGCCGCGGCCGCATCGGCCGACGTGGTGCGCGCGCCGTCGACGGTGGCGGTGCGCAGGCCGTCGGTGGTGGCGGTGCGCAGGCCGTCGGCGGTGGCGGGAGCGGCCGTCGCGGCGACGGGTTCCGGACGCGCCGCGGCGGCGGTGTCGGGCGAGGTCGTCGGGGTCACCGCGCCCTCGGTCCGGGCAGGGTGGGCGACTGCCGGCCCACGAGCGGTGGGGGCGGTGAAGCGGTTGAGTTCGCTCGCCGCGGCGCTCGCGCCGGTGTTCGTTCCCTGGGCGGCCTCGGTCGTCGAAGCCGATGTGTCGGCGGCCGGCTCGGCGGACGCATCGGTTCCGGTCGCGGCAGTCGACGCGGTCGCGGTGGCCGTGGCGGCTGGCGCCGTGGTGGCGGCCTGGTCGGAAACTCGGGTGGCGGAGAGCCGACGCAGGGCGTCCGGCGTCGTGCCGTTCGGCCGCGCCGCGGCGACGGCGGCGGCGATGGTCGGGGGAAGGCGGGGATCGAGTGCGGGCGTCGACGCGGCGGCGGCATTCCGGTCGCTCGCGGTCGGGGTGGCGGAGGTGGTCACGTCGGGGACGGCGACGGCCGAAGTCACGGCCGCGGGAGTGGCGACTACCGGTGTCGTCGGGCCGGCCGCGGAGACGGACACGTCGGCGGGGGAGGTCGACGTGGCGGACGGTGACGCGGCGGACGGTGACGCGGCGGCGGTGCCGGCGGAAGGGGCAGCGGCCTCGGTGGCGCCGACGGTCGGGTCGGCGGTGTGCGAGCGCGGAGCGGTGGCGGCGCCGAGCGAGGCGGGCGATGCGAGGGCGGCGGCGACCGCGATGGCCGGGAGCGGATTGCCGGTGACGGCCGACAGTGCAGCGGCGCCGGCGAGGTCGATCGCGGAGTCGGTGAGGGTCTCGGCCGTGGTGTCGGCCTCCGGGGAGGCCGGGTCGGCGGTGGTCGCGGCGGCCGTGGACCCGGTCGCCGCCGTGGTCGAGGCGGCGGCCATGGCGGCCGCAGGGACGGGATCGGCCGCGGTGGGAGCCACGACGCGAGCTGCCGGGTTCGACGACGGGATGGTGATCACCCGCGTCGTCGCCGTGGTGGGCGTCGCGGTCGTTCGCGTCGCCGGGGTGGTCGGGGTCGCAGCGGCGGGCGCCGTCGTGGGGAGGACGGACACCGGTGCCGCTGCCGGGGTGCTCATCAGGGTGGCGAAAAGGCCGGCGGCCGGCTGGGGACCGATGCCGGAAAAGAGCGTTCCGCCGCCGAGAGTTCCCGTCGTGAGGGTCGTCAGGGGTGTGGCGATGGGGTCGACGCTGGGCAAACTCTTCCTCCTGGAACGCGGAACAAGGCTCCTTCGTCGGGTATGTCGCAAGGAGTGGGCCAGCCCCCGGCGGAGGTGACGATCCGCGACCACCGCCGGTGGGATCCGGCGGAAATCCGCCGGTTTCTCGTCACCGTCCTCTCGACCGACGGCGATCGGCTCCCATATGACGACGGTGGCCGGGATCGCGACCCGGCAGGCTCTGCCGGGTGAGGCAGGAGCTGCCGATCGCGGGTTCCGTGCCGGGCGGGGATCGGCTATGGTCGGGCCACGCCGTGAGCCGGCGTCGGCCACCCGTTCGCCGTATCGATGGTTCGTCGCCGAGGTTCCGCGCGCCCATGCCGAATTCCCTCGACCTCCCCGGTCGCCCCGAGGACACGCGTGTCGTCGTCGCGATGTCCGGCGGGGTGGATTCCTCGGTCGTCGCCGCGCTGCTGAAGCGCGAGGGCTACGACGTGGTCGGCGTCACGCTGCAGCTCTACGACCACGGCGAGGCGACCCATCGCAAGGGTGCGTGCTGCGCCGGCCAGGACATTCTCGACGCGCGCCGCGTCGCCGAAGCGATCGGCATTCCCCACTACGTGCTCGATTACGAGGATCGCTTCCAGGAGGCGGTGATCGATCGTTTCGCCGAGAGCTACCTCGCCGGTGAGACGCCGGTGCCCTGCGTCTCGTGCAACCAGACGGTCAAGTTCCACGACCTGCTCGACACCGCGCGGTCGCTCGGGGCCCAGGCGCTCGCCACCGGCCACTACGTCACCTCGCGACCGCTCGCCTCCGGCCATCGCGGCCTCTACCGGCCGGCCGATCTCGATCGCGACCAGAGCTATTTCCTCTTCGCCACCACCCAGGATCAACTCGATTTCCTGCGTTTCCCGCTCGGTGCTCTGCCGAAGAGCGAGACGCGCGACATCGCCCGATCGCTCGACCTGCCGGTCGCCGACAAGCACGACAGCCAGGACATCTGCTTCGTGCCTTCGGGGCGCTACGCCGAGGTGATCGAGCGGCTCAAGCCGGACGCGGTCGAACCGGGCGAGATCGTCCATGTCGACGGGCGGGTGCTCGGCACCCACGAGGGCATCATCCGTTTCACCGTCGGCCAGCGCCGCGGTATCGGCGTGTCGATCGGCGAGCCGCTCTACGTCGTCCATCTCGACGCCGACCGACGGCGGGTGGTGGTCGGTCCCCGTGAGGCGCTGATGACACGCAGGCTTCATCTGCGTGAGGTCAACTGGCTCGGCGATGGGCCGCTCGCGGCCATCCCCGCCGAAGGCCTGGAGATCTGGGCCAAGGTGCGCTCGACCCGGGCGCCGCAGCCGGCCCTGCTCTTCCACGACGCCGACGGCGTCACGGTGGAGCTGATCGAGGGCGAACACGGCGTGGCACCGGGACAGGCGGCGGTGTTCTACGACGCCGGCGAGGGAGCGGCCCGGGTGCTCGGTGGCGGAACCATCGCGCGGGTCGGGCGCGGAACCGCGGCCGACGCGGAGACGGACGAGATCGGACGCGGCACGGTGGCGGCCGCGGAGTAGGCTGACCGAGTAGGAAAGTGGGGCGGATGTACGAGAAGAACGGCAACGGGCCGGCGACGGCCGCTCATCCGGTGAAGAACAACCGAGCGCTCGGGATCGACCCGACCGGCACATCGTCGCCGCGGCTCGACGAGAAGGCGGTGCTCGCCGCCTACTCGCGTTGGGCGCCGATCTACGACTGGGTGTTCGGCAAGGTCTTCGAGGCCGGTCGTCGCGCCGCGGTGGAGATCATCAATCGCCGATCCGGCCGGCTGCTCGAGGTCGGTGTCGGCACCGGCCTGACGCTGCCGCGCTACGGAGCGCATCTCACCGTCACCGGCATCGATCTGTCACCCGACATGCTGGCGGTGGCGCGGAAGCGGGTGGCGGACGGCAAGCTCGCCAACATCGAAGCGCTCGTCGAGATGGACGCCACCCGGCTCGAGTTCGCCGATGCCTCCTTCGACACGGTGGCGGTGATGTACACCATCACCGTGGTGCCGCATCCGGATGCGGTCATGGCGGAGGTGGAGCGGGTCACACGCCCGGGTGGCGAGGCGATCATCGTCTCGCACTTCGCCTCGGAAGGCGGCCTCTACAAGGCGGTCGAGGGTTGGCTGACGCCGCTGACCAAGAAGCTCGGCTGGCGACCGGATTTCCCGATCTCGCGCATCCTCGGCCGGACCGGCTTCGAAACGGTGGAGATCCGCCGCCTCGGCTTCCTCGGCCTGTTCACCGTGGCGCGGCTGAAGCGCAGGGCGGATCGCGACGCGTGATCGCCCGACCCGTCGCGTCGACGGCACCGGTGGGGGACGGCATGAACCGCTTCGGCGGCGGTCGCGCATCCCGGCTCGGCCGGGTCACGGCCGCACGGCCGGCGCGGACTGCCGAATTGTCATGCAAAATGGGTCGTTGGATGAGCTTCGATGTCCATCGAAATAGATCTTAAATCGTTGTTTTTATTGAGTAAATATCGTCTCCGGCAGAGAAACTGCCGGGTCGCTTGACAGGGGCGCGAGGCGAAACTAATTGTCGCCCGGTCGGCTGGGTAGCTCAGATGGTTAGAGCGGAGGATTCATAACCCTCAGGTCGGCGGTTCGATCCCGCCCCCCGCCACCAAAATTTTCGTTTGAAATCATATGGTTATGAAATCGCTCGTCGGCCTCGGCGGGCGATTTTCGGTCTCGGTCAACACCGGGTCAACACCGAAGCCGGCGTTCCGCACCCGTGCGGCCGCCCGCGTGCGTGGCGAATTCCGCTCGAATGTCGTCGGCCGCCCCTAATCGGAGGCGAGAGACCGGCAGAGAAAGGGGCGGTGGAGCGGGTCGGCATTCTCGAAACCGCCCTGTGTGTGAGACGACACCCCCCGGGGTGGGAGGTCGGTTCGAGATTTTGAAGGCGCCGCCGGACTGCCATTCGTCAGGGTCGGAAGGGGGGGAGGGGGTGTCGAGCTATTCGACGCTGCCCGACCAACGAAACCGGGGATAGCAGGAAGGAAGGTCGGTCCGCCGAGAGGCTACAGCGCTCGACGCTTCGGTCGGGGCGCATTCTCCCCGACAACCGATCCGTACCGATCCGAAGCGAACTTCTAGCCGCGCCTCGGGGCGCCGACCGAGCGGACGATCTCGATCATCGGTCCATCGGTGCGAGGGGGTTACCTACCGCCCCTCGTCTTGCGGATCGAGCGGACTTCCTCGATCGCCGACGCCGTCATGATCCGCCGATCACTCTGGTTGTGCAAGGATCGATCGCCAGCCCGCCACGGTACGACGCCGCGTGTCGGCTTGCGCGAACCGGCGGCATCCCCGGCTCGACCGGCGCGCCATGATACGGCCGCAAGGTGGAATGCTCAATTCGATGCCGGCGAATGGGTAGAGACCGCCCCATTCCGCAAGTCTCTCGCGCGGGGCCGAAAAGCGGGAGAGCCGACCACCACCCCGAAGCGATGGTCGAGCGCTCCCGACCTGTTCCGCCTGTACGGAAAACCCTCTTCGAATTCCGTCGATCGATGCCGCCGAAAGCCTCGGTTTTTTCGTGGTCGCCACGATGTACAGAAAACAATTGATTTCGGTACATGTCGGAGCTACCCTTCGCCGCATGATCGCTCTCGTCGAGAGGAACCCACCATGCGCCGCGTCGCCCTCTACACCCGCGTTTCGACCGACCACCAGACGACCGAGAACCAGGAGCGCGAGCTTCGCGCCGTCGCCGAGCGGATGGGATGGGAGGTGGTCGAGGTCTATCGCGACGAAGGCGTGAGCGGTGCCAAGGCGCGCGCCGATCGTCCCGCCTTCGACCGACTGGCAAAGGACGCCACCCGCCGCCGCTTCGACATGGTCATGGCGTGGTCGGTCGACCGGCTCGGGCGGTCGCTGCAAGACCTCGTCGGCTTCCTCTCCGAGCTTCACGCCCTCGGGGTCGACCTCTTCCTTCATCAGCAGGGGCTCGACACGACGACGCCGGGCGGCAAGGCGATGTTCCAGATGATGGGCGTCTTCGCCGAGTTCGAGCGCGCCATGATCCGGGACCGGGTGAAGTCGGGGCTCGATCGTGCGCGAGCCCAAGGGAAGACGCTCGGTCGGCCGACGATCGCGCCCGCGATCGAGGCCGCGATCCGATCCGACCTGCAAAAGGGAGGGGTCGGGATGCGGAAACTCGCCGCGATGCACAAGGTCGGGGTCGGTACGGTGCAGCGGATCGCCGCCGACCTCGCCCGGTGACGCGCCATGCATTTGGCGCATGACGGCGGGGGAATTCACCAGAGGTCGGCGTGTGGGGGATTATAGTCCCCTTTTCCAATCATCTCGACCTTGCCTCTGGTCATGACTTCGTAATCCTGTCAATCAACGCTGCATCTAATGTAACTAATGAGGTAATACTTAAATTACATGCCATCTCCATTCCTTTGAATAGTATTCGCGTTCTGCCTTCCACCCCCTTCCACCCCTACCTTCCACCCCCTCTCGGTGCGGGAGGCTTCCACCCTTCCACCCACCCCCATAGGGGGTGGGTGGAAGGGTGGAAGACCCACCGATCGAGCGCGTCCGCCATCGTCGATCGAGGACGAGGAAATACTTCCTCGGACGGGACGCGCACGATTTCGGATGACGACGGTGCGGCGACCGTCGAGGTGCTGACATGGCCGTGAACGTCGATACCGGCGCGACGACTCTGCGGAGCCCATAGGACGGCCGGCTTCGAGTTCTGGCTACGTGGGTAGCGGGTGGGGTGCCCTTCGCGTCTCCGCGCCCCGCCAGGACTCCGGCGCGGGGCGCTTCAAACGCCGGGGAGGTCCGGCGAGACCAGAACGAGGTAGGAGCGGCGGCGCGAGGGCGGGCCGTCTTCCTCGACGCGGATGCGGTTCGCCTTGATGAGGTGGTTCATCGCGCCCGTGAGTTCGAATTCCGAGAGGGTCGCGCAAACGAGGGTCTTCTCGCGCAGGAACTTCGGTGCGTAGTTGGCTTGCCCTCGGTGGATGTTGCAGCGGAGCTTCTTTGCGGCGAGTTCGTTCATGCCTTCGATGAACCACGCCTCCGCCTCGCGCATCCGATGCGCCGTGATGCTGCCGTCTTCCCCTTCGCCGGCCATGCTCGGGTCGACCGTGTTGACGAAGGCACCGTCTTCCCAACGGATCGAGAGATCGACACCCGCCGCCGCATAGTTCGCCTTCAAGCGCGAGAGGAGGCGAAGGTTCGGATCGGGGTCTTCGCCGCCGACCGCGTCGGGCCGCTTGAGGTAGAGGCGCGAGCGCACCGAGTTCGACCATGCCGTCGACCCGCCGTCGCCGGCACCGCTCGCCTTGCCGGTCGCCGAAGGATGGGCGAGCAGGATCACCGCGCCGTCGATCTCATGGGCGAGCTTGGTCAAGAGGTTGATGAACTGGCGCACCTGCGGCCGAATGTTCTCGTTGCCGCCGAACGTGTCGGCCGCCGTGTCGACGACGACGAGCTGGACCCCTTCGGCCTTGGCGAGGTCGAGCAGTTGCCAGAAGAAGGGCGAGGGCTCGCCGCGTCCATCGGCCGCGAAGGTCATCAGGAGATTTTCCGCGCCGACGCGGGAGATCCACCGCATGTTCTCGAGGTCGGCGAAATCGACGTCGAGCGCCGCGTTGATCGAGGCTTGCCGTCGTTGCAATTCGTCGTCGTCGTCCTCGCAGAACACGCCGAGCACCTTCATGCGCGGCACTGGGAAGCCGAGGAAGGGGCGGCCGGTGGCGATCGACGCCATGAACTGTTGGGCGAGGAGGGACTTGCCCGTCCCGCCGTCGCCATAGAGCGCCGTCGCCGCGCGCTTCGGTATCCACCCCTCCCATAGCCATTCGCGCGTCGGAATGGGTTGCCCTTGAAACCGGCAAGGGTCGCAGGTGACGAGAGGTTCTAGGGAGAAGTCGCCGGCCGGCTCGCGGCGGCGCGGATCAGCGTCCATCGCGAAGTGCCCTCAGGTGGTCGTTCCAATCGTTGCCGGTGGGCGAGAGCCGCACCGTCACCTGTCGCCGCTCGGATCGGAACAGCGCTGCCGCCTTCGCCGCCGCCGCCTCGCCCGCCGCGCCGCGATCGGCGAAGAGCGCGACGCGCCGGATCGCACCGGGCAGCGTGACGCGGGCGAGGTTCGAGCCGAGGGCGCACCACACCGGCACGCGGAAGAGTTCCATCGCGGAAAGCCCCGTCTCGATCCCTTCCGCCAAGCCGACGAGGCCGGACGCCCGCCCGAGCCGGACGGCACCGAGCCCGACCGGCCCGAGAGCGCGCTTCGGCCGATCGATCGGGGCCTTCCCCGAGCCGTCCGGCTGCAAGAAGGTCCGTTGGATCGCAACCAGGTCGCCGCCGAGCGACGTGACGGCGGCGACCATCGCCGGCCATTCGGTCGGGTCGCGCGGATCGGGGCGAAGACCGGGGTGGAAGCGCAGACAGTCGGGAAGCTCGACGGCGATCCGCCGCGCCTCGCGCAGATAGGTCGCGGCGATGGTGCCGCCGATCGGCGACGACGCCTCCCATATGGCGCGGGCTTCGGCCTGCTTGCGGGCGGTCTCGGCGTCGCGCGGCTCGACGCGGGCGAGCGGCGCGACGCGGTCGACCTCGCCGGCCTCGCGCTTCAACCGCTCTACGGCGTCGGTGAAGGACAGGCCTTCGACCTTCTGCCACCAGTCGAGAATATCGCCGTGAGCGCCGCACCCGAAGCAGTGAAAGAACCCCTTGGCGTCGTTGACGCTGAAACTGGCGGTGCGCTCGTCGTGGAACGGGCAGCACCCGAACAGGTCGCCGCCGCGACTGCCGGCGAGCTTCACGCGGCGCGAGACATGGGGGCTCAATCGGACCCGAGCCTTCAGGTCCGCCAGATCGACGGGAGGCATGGATTTTCACCCCTTGGTGCTCGGCTTGCGATGCTGACGCCGACGCTGGGAAGACTGCGCACCAGCCTTCGCGGCGCGTGAGGTTTTGCGTGGACGCTTGCGGGGGAAATCGCCAGGGCGGTCGATCATCTGAACGAGTTCGAGAGTCCCGATCCCGCCACGAGCGAGCAGCCTTTCCAGGTCGAGAATCGACCGGAATGCGGCCTCCTCGTCGAGCGGTGGGCGGTCCATGAATCCGAACTTCTCGAAGGCGCGGCCCGCGTCTGAGACGGCGGCATGTGCCGTCCCCGAGAGAAGGGGGAGGAGATGTTCGAACATGATGCCGAGCCAGAAAAGGGCGCGCTGACGACCGCGTTCGACGTCGGTCCGATCACTTGCGATGATGGGGTCTGTCATGTCGCCCTCCCGGTCATCTCCACCTCGATCGCCGACACGAGGCGATCGAGCGTGGTGTCGTCGCGCAGGTCTTCGACGGATCGGATCGCGAAGTGGATGGCGGGGGGCGTCAGGTCGAGCAGGCGCGAAAGCGTCCGCTGAGGAATGCCGACCGCCTGATTGGCGAGATAGATCGCCACGTGTCGCGCCTTCGCAGCGGTGAACCACTCGGCATCGGCCGTCGCGCCCTTGCGAGGGTCGAGCGCGCGGACCGCTGCGACGTCGATCCGCAGAGATCGACAAGCCAGGGCGAGAAAGCCGCCGTAGACGGCGAGCGCCATCGCGTCGACCATCGCCGCATCGATCGCGGGACGGTCGCGATCCCCGGCAGAGGAGAGGGGTTCGGGGGTCATCGCGCACCGCCTTCGCTCGTCGAGCGGCGGCGGCGTTCCGTCGCCCACTGTTCGAGGTCGGCGAGGTCATAGACCACGCGGCGCGGGCCGAGCTTCAGATAGGCCGGACCACCGCCGGTCAGGCGGAGCTTGTCGAGAAGCGATTTCGAGAGCCCGAGGTGTCGAGCCGCCTCGACGACGGAGAGCTTGCGGGAAATCACCAATTCAGGTGACAGAGTGTTCATGTGACTACCTCGTGAACCACCACGTTTCACCGCACGATATTTGCGATTCAACGGCACGAAGTCACGAAGCAACCTGAAGGAACGACAAATAACCTAGCACCTTGATATCTGATTCAGGTTAAATGCGTTTCACAAATGTTTCAAAATTCTTTCGCTCTCCATAACCCACATTCCAATAGTTTATTGTATACCTCTCCTGCATACTTCTTCGCTTGATGTGGCTCAGGGCTGCGATCTTGAGTGCAGACGGAATGAATAATGCGCTTTTTAATCTCTGAGATTAATTCATTGTTGCTCAGGTGCTCGTAGCGTGGAATGTTCTTACTGAAAAAATCAATCGCTTCCTCAGTTCCTTTGTCCCATTTGTAAAGTCTAGGCCGACCTCCCCGATTCTTTGAGGTTATTTGAGGTTCTTGAGGCCCGAGAACCTCGGAACGCTGAGGCACCTTCCGCGGCAGAGGTGCCGCCACGGGAGGAACCACACCATTGCCGGCCCCGACGAAAATCCGTCCGAGGTCGCAAAAGCCGCGATCGATGTCCGTCTCAGAAAGTCTGAATATCCAATCCGATGGTAGATCTTTTCTGATCTTTCCACCAACAAATACCGCGCTTAGCATTTCTCCTGACACGATCCGACCCAGCAATATAGATATTGCCCTAGTTCTTGTTGAGGTATTTAATTCGCGAAAATCTTTTTCAAGGGAGACGAGTTCCTTGCGTTCCGGTGTCTCACCTGAAAACCATTGATGCGGCTGACCTAATGTGCGTTCAAGTTCTTGAATTCGCCTATATATGTGCGTTGATTCTAAGTATTTACTTACCAATAAGTCTGCCACTTTTGATACCGGCACAAGATTGTTGAACGTAGTCATCGCCCTTCCCACCCTCCGCTCGGGTGTCCCGCAAAGAGGGAAGGGCGCGGCGATCGGGTGCGGTCCCGACGTTCGGCGGCCAAACCTAGCCGCGCCCTCGGTGACGGTCCTACGACCGGCCCCGATTCGACAAGTCGCGGCTCGGGCGAGCCTGCGATGATCCACCGTCGATCGATCGCAATCCGGCGATGGCGCGATCGAGGATGTCGCCGAGTTCGACGGAACCATGAACGAAGGATCGCGCGGGTTCTTCGTCGTGGTGTCGGTCGAGGCGGTTGGAGACTTCGGTCAGCATGGCGACCGCGCCGGCAATCGTCGCCGGCTCTTCGCGTCCGAGGCGGGTCATCAGGTCACGGTCGACTCGCAAGTTTCTCACCCACGCACCGGTCGAGATCTGATCGCCGATCCGGTGGCGGCGGGTGATCGAGATGGCCCGGCGCACCCGGTCTCGTGACCGGCCGAGGGCTTCGGCGAGACGGCGGGCATGATCGGCTTCGCGCGGTTTTCCCAACATGGTCGGACCCTCCGGTCAGTGTTCGGTCGTCGTCGAGCCGGCGACGAGAGTTTCGAGATCGCGAGCGATCGAAGCGAGAAGCGCCAAGGCGGATCGCTCCTCTTCGCTGGGTTCGCCAGGGGAGCGGAACAGGGTTCCGAGTTGCCAGTCGAGCACTCGCGCTTTGGCCAGAATGGACGCCGGGCCGTCGGCCGAGGCTTCGGCGATGGCGTCTTGAAGGGCGATGCGGTGTTCATCGGCCGTGTCGTATGACGCGGCGAATTCCGTCTCCGAGAGATCGCGGCGAGCCTCCAACTCGTCGAGGCGAGCGAGAGCGCTGCGCCAATCGGCAAGCAAGGGGGATCGATCGAGGGCGGCGGGTCGGATCACAGAGCTTTCGACGTCGGGCATGGTTCACCTCATGCGCGTGGTGGGGGTGCCACGTCGGGCGATCGGCCGGCGGGGCGATTGCAGCGGAGCATTCACCGCCAAGGGAATGACCTCGGATTGCCGATCCGGTGGGATCGCCGACGTCCGATCTTCGACGCGCCCGCGCGTTCGACCGTCGAGGGCGTCGGCGAGGGTGCGGCCGATCGCGTCCGAGGCGCGGCGTACCGGATCGATGTCGAGATGGGCGTAGCGCGCCGTCGTCTGCGGTTGCGTGTGCCCTAGGAGCTTGCCGACGATCGGCAGGCCGAAGCCGGCGGAGACGCCGAAACTCGCGTGGGTGTGGCGGAGATCGTGGAGACGGACGCCGTCGAGCTTCGCGCGACGGCAGAGGGTCGCCCACGGCTTCTTCAGATCGGCACGGGGGTTGTCCGGATCGGCTCCGGGGATCACATAGGGGCCGACACGCGGCAGGCCTTCGAGGATCGCGGTCGCCGGCCCGTTGAGGATGATCGCCTTCTTGCCGGTCTTGCTGTCCGGCAAGAAGAGGATGCCGCGTTCGAGGTCGACCCACTCCCATTTCAGCCCGAGGATTTCGCCGCACCGCGCGCCGGTCAGGAGAAGGAGGCGGATCGCGGCGAGCGCGGCCGGATCGATCACGGTCAACCGGTTCTCGGGCTTCGGCGCGTGCTTCGTCTTCTTCGACGGGTCGGGCTCCCACGGGATACCGGTCGTCTCCGCCTCGCGCATCGCCGCGCCCAGGCGCTCCAATTCCTCGGTGGAGAGGAAGCGCTCGATCTTCCTCGTCGCGAACTTCGACACGCCGATGCAGGGGTTGACCTTCACCAGCCCGAGGCGGCGAGCATAGCCGAACATCGCCGACAACCAGCCGACCGCATGACTGGCGGCGCCCTTGCCGCCGCGTGCGGTGCGACCGCCGCGCCGCCCCTTTGCGTCGGCCGGAGCGGAGGTCTTGCCCGTGGCGACGTCGACCATGAAGCGTTCGATGTCCTTCGCCTCCACGCTCGAAATGCGCTTCGTTCCGAGCAAGGGCTTGATGTGGGAGGCGACGAGACCTCGCCCACAGCGCAGCGTCGAGGGCTTCATCAGTCCGCCGCGCCGCGTGGGAAGGCTCGGGGCGGCGTCGAGGTAGAGGTCGCAGAGATCGGCGACGGTCATTTCCCGCCGCGCCGTCGCGAGCTTGTCGGCAGGGTCTTCACCGACCGCGACCGCGCCCAAGGTCTCGCGCGCCTTGCGACGGGCTTCGTCGGGCGTCAATGCACCCGACTTGCCGATGGTCATGTACCGCTGCGGAGCGTTTCGACCCCCGCCTTCGGCTCGGTAGCGGATGATGAAGGACTTCGTTCCCGAGGGTTCGACCCTGAGGCCGAAGCCCGGAAGCTCGGTATCCCAGACGACGAACCGCCGCGCCTCCGGGGCGGCTTGGTCGACGGTGCGTTTCGTGATCTTCAGTTTTCGTTCCATGGCGGCGGTCGCCTGTCTCGGTCAACACCGGGTCAACACCGATTATGGAAACCAACTGAATCACGATGAAAGCCAATGTGCAATATTGAATGGCCATCTTTCTGTGTTGATTGATGTTTTTGAAACGCAATGAAACCCGATGAAACTCATGAATACTTTCATCATCCGGTTCATAACCCTCAGGTCGGCGGTTCGATCCCGCCCCCCGCCACCAAAAATTTTCTTTCAGATCGGATGGTTATGAAATCGCTCGTGGCCTGCCGCGGGCGATTTTCGGTCTCGGTCGGCGACGATCGGTCCGGCCCCGCGGGGTGTCGGCTCGTATCGGCGGGCCGGCGGCGTTCATCCGTCGGGGCGACGCGGTCGAACGACGTCGAGCAGCGGTCGGTGCCTCTCGAAGGTGCGGTGCCGAGAGCGCCGGCCGGTGTTATCGTCGCGGCACGACCCATCACGGACCCACCGACCATGCGCTTCGTCCTCGGCCTCCTGTCCGGCATCCTCGGTATGCTCGCCGGTTGGTTCGGACTCGCCCTGGCGGTGATCGGGCTCTCCGGGCACGATCAGGACGGCGGCATCGCCATGGGGGCCTTCTTCGGGATCGGGCCGATCGGCGGCATCGCCGGCTTCGTCGTCGGCGTCTGGGCGTTCACCCGCTTCGGGATCCGGCGGTCGCCGACTTCGTCGGGCGAAGCGACGGACGCCGCCGACACGGCGACGCCGGTGACCTCACGCGTGTCGCGCCCGGTGGCGATCGCGCTGCTGGTCGTCGCCGGCCTCCTCGCCTGGGCGACGTGGTACGAGTTCGTTCGCTCGCCCTATCTCTCGCACGGCTTCATGACGCTCGATCTGCAGTTCCGGCTGCCGCCGGGGACGCCCTTGCCGGGGGAGGGGAGAAGCGTCGACATCGTCGTCGAGGAGGCCGGGCGGTCCGCGATCGTCACGGTGCCGGAGCGGTGGTCGGGTCACGACGGTGACCGCGCCGTGATCCTGGCCACCGCGTCGCTGATGCTGAAGACCGGTCGGCGGGCGGTGCGTCTGACCTTGCCCGGGATCGGCGAACGGGTCTGGTCGCTGGATCTGGCGAGCGACCCGGATCCGACACCGGGCTTCTCGCCGTGGCGTCCGGCGCTCGACCCGTCGCCGCCGCGGATCGAGATGAACTACCGCCTCTCCGCCGAGCGGTGAGCGCCGGCGCGGGGATCAGCGGTTCGGCGTGATCATCCGGTCGAGGGATGCTCGGCCGGGGCCGAGGATCAGGATGGCGAGGGCCATCGCCGCCCAGGGCAGGTGGAAGTTGGCCCAGCCGTCGGGGATGGTGAGCTGGATCACCGCGGTCATGGCGAGGAGGCCGAGGGCGGCCCAGCGGGTGGCGAGGCCGAGGACGAGCAGGATCGGCAGCACGATCTCGCCGGTGCCGGACGCCGCCGCCATCAGTTTCGGCAGCGGATAGGCGATCTCGGCGCCGAAGAGATGCAGGCGGAATTCTTCGGTGAAGAGGAAGATCGCGCCCTCGGACAGGCGGCCGAAGCCGTCCCATTTGGTCAGCCCGGAGGTGAAGAACGGTACGGCGAGGGCGATGCGCAGCGCCGCCGCGGCGAGATCGCGCGGTACGTCGCCGAGGGCGGCGAGGGCGCGGTCCGGCAGAGCGATCAGGCGAGCGACGAGTGCGGTCGGGCCGACGGTCGCGGCGTCGGCGTGGTCGGTGGCGATCATGGGGCGGTCTCCGGGGAAGTGTCGGGGGTCGAGAGGGCGACGACGGCGCCGAGGCGGACGAGGCCGACGAGATGGGCGCCGGCATCGAAGTCGGGCGAGATCGCGGTGGCGGCGAGGGCGGCGTCGGTGACGTCGCCGTCGGCCGCGAGCGTGGTGACGAAGGCGAGGGCCGCCGGCGTCAGGCGATGAAGGACGACATCGGCATCGGGACGGACGACGAGCACGGCTTCCGGCGACCAGTCGATCTCGGCGGCGGGGTCGGCGCCGTCCTGTTGCGACGCCCACAGGGTGGCGACGGGGAAGGGCGAGGCGACGAGGGTCGCGCTCGGGTGGAGGGTGAGGCGGGCGGCGGCGAGCGCCTCGGGCGAGAGGCGCGCCAGGGTGTCGAGGCCGATCGGCTCGGCCTCGGCGGCGTGGTGGGCGCGGGTCCAGGCGACCTCGAGCCGGGCGACGTCGGCGAGGAAGGGCCAGTCGGCGAGATCGGCGAGGCTTTCGAGGAAGCCGGGCAGGGCCTCGCCCCAGTCGAGGAGCAGGGCGGTTCGCGGCCGGTCGTGACGCAGGAACGCGCGGGCGAGATCGGCGAAGGTCTCGGCGCCGAGCAGCTTTTCGGTCACCGGATAGCGGGTGGCGAGCGCACCGATCAGGCCGAAGGTGGAGGTGGCGCGATGGACGGCGAAGCGCCGGCCGACCGGGCCGCCGTCGCGGCCGAGGACGCCCTCGGGCGGCGGCAGATCGGGGTCGAGGAGGGCGGCGGCGAGCGCCGCCTGGGTGCCGGCGTGGGTGGCTTCAGGCAGCATCGGCGTGGGCCTCCGAAGGGACACGGGCCGCGGCGAGGATGGCGGCGGCGCGGCCGGCTTCCGCGGCGAGGACCTCCCAGGCGGGGATGTCGTCGTCGCGTTCGATCAGGGTGGCGACCGGGCCGATGCGATCGATGACCCGGGCGTAGAGGCGCCACACCGGATCGGCGACCGGACTGCCGTGGGCGTCGACGAAGAGCGGATGGCCGGCTTCGTCGTGGGTTTCGAAGCGGCCGGCGAGATGGATCTCGGCGACCCGGTCGAGCGGGAAGGCGTCGATGTAGGCTTCGGGATCGAAGCCGTGGTTGGTCGCGGAGACGTCGACGTTGGCGACGTCGAGCAGGAGGCCGCAGCCGGTGCGGCGCGCCACCTGCGTGATGAAGTCGACCTCGGGAATGGTCGAGGTGGCGAACCGGACGTAGGTCGACGGGTTCTCCAGCAACAACGGCCGGCCGAGAGCGTCCTGCACCTCGTCGATGTGCTCGACGACGCGGGCGAGCGTCTCCTCGGTCAGCGGCAGCGGCAAGAGGTCGGGAAAGCCGAAACCGCCGTGGCTCGACCAGGCGAGATGCTCGGAGACCGCTTGCGGTTCGTATCGGCGGACGAGCGCGACGAGGCGGGCGAGGTGGTCGCGGTCGAGCGGTGCGGCGCCGCCGATCGACAGGCCGACGCCGTGGATCGACAGGGGAAACCGCTCGCGCAGGGCGGTCAGCCGGCGGTGCGGCGGGCCGCCGGCGCCGAAATAGTTCTCGGCGTGGATCTCGAAGAAACCGACGCCGTGGGCATCGTTCAGGATGGCGTCGAAGTGTTGCGGCTTGAAGCCGACGCCGCCGGTCGCCGGCAGACGGGCGAAGCGGGTGGTCGCGGCGCGGGGGGACACGGGGGCGGTCATCGAGTGATCCCGGATGGACGGTGGTGGACGGGGGAGGGGACCGCCGCCCCGAGGGGCGCGGGGCGGCGGTGTCCTCGGTGCTTCAGCTCTTCGGCACGTCGCGGGTCAGTGCCGAGAGCGAGCCCATGCGGTCGCCGGGCAGCTTCATGGTGGTGCAGGAGCCCTTGGGCACCAGCTTCCAGGCATTGCCCTGGTAATCGACGCGCGAGGTGCCGGCGCAGGTGGTGCCGGGACCGGCGGCACAGTCGTTCTGGCCCTTGAGGGCGACGCCGAAGCACTTCTCCTTGGAGGCGTCCTGGGCGAAGGCGGAGGGCGCGGCGCCGGCGAGGGCGACGGCGAGGGTGGCGGCGATTCCGAGGGCGGCGGCAGTGCGGTTCATGGGATCTTCCTTTCGATCAGGGGAGGTGTCGGGGGTGTGGTGGGGGTGAGGGGTCACATCTTGCCGGGCTCGAGCATCCCCATGCCCTTCGGGGTCTTCATGGTGGTGCAGGTGCCCTTGGGAACCATCTTGAAGGAGGCCGGGTCGTAATCGACCTTGGAGTGACCCTTGCAGTCGTGGCTGCCGGCGGCGCAGTCGTTCTGGCCCTTCAGAGAGACGCCGAAGCACTTCTCCATGTCGGCGGCGGCGGCCGGGGCGGCGGCGAGAGTGGCGGCGCCGAGGGCCGCGGCGAGCGAGCCGAGAACGGCGAGATTGACGGTGCGGCGGTTCATCTGGTGATCTCCTCATCTGGATGGACGGGCCGTCGTGGCCGTCTCGACAAGGTCTTCGGCGGGAGGGCGGATTTCGTTACGGCGGCCACGCGTTCGTGATCCGCCCGGTCCGTGCGATCACGACGTGGTGATCCCCAGCGGGCCCCTGTAACGATGAAGCCCCCGCGCGCGTAGACCTGCATGGAGAACCCGCCGTTTGGAACCGGTGATGCCCGTGAGATCCGGCGGGGAGGCCCGCGAAGCGACGTGGACCGTGTGGATGCGGTCGGCGATCGGCGGCGATCAGGCCGCCTATCGGCGGCTGCTCGAGGCACTGACCCCGGTGCTGCGGCAAGCGGCGCTGCGCGGCTTCGCCCGGGCGGGCGCCGGAACCGGCGACGTGGAGGACGTGGTGCAGGAAACGCTGTTGGCGATCCATCTGAAACGGCACACCTGGGACACGTCCCAGCCGCTGATGCCGTGGGTCGTCACCATCGCCCGCAACAAGCTGATCGACCAGCTCCGGCGGCGTGGACGGCGGACCGATCTGCCGGTCGACGACTTCGCCGAGATCCTGCCCGCCCCGGCGGAACGGGATCCGACCGAGGCGAGCGACATCGATCGACTGCTCGGCGGCCTCGGTGAACGCCAACGCGACATCGTCCGCTCGATCGCGGTCGAGGATCGGTCGATCTCGGCGACCGCGGCACGGCTCGAGATGAGCGAAGGCGCGGTGCGCGTGGCGCTGCATCGCGGCCTGAAGGCATTGGCGGCGCTCTACAGGAGAGAGCCATGAGGACCGAAGATCTCTTGGGGGCGCTGGTCGCCGACGGCGGGGTGCTGCCGACGCCGCTCGGGCGTGGTCTCCTCGTCGCCCTGATCGGCGGCACCGTCGCCACGGCCGCGCTGTTCGCCGTGGCGGTCGGGCCGCGGCCCGACGTCGTCGAGGCGGCGCGGACGGTGCGGTTCCTGGTCAAGTTCGTCGAGTGCGCGGCGCTGGCGATCGCGGCGTTCGTTCTGGTGGCGCGGCTGGTCCGGCCGGGAGCGGATCGTGGCTTCGGCCCGGCGGCGCTGATCGCGGTGGCGGCGCTGCTCGCCGGGGCGGTGGTCGTCGAACTCGTCGTCGTGCCGTCGACGGAATGGGGGCGGCGGCTGGTCGGCGCCAACTGGATGCACTGCCTCGGCCTGATCCCGCTCCTGTCGATCGCACCTTTCGCGGCGCTGATGCTCGCCGCCCGCCACGGCGCGACGACGAGCCCGCATCTCACCGGCGCGGTGGTCGGCCTCGTCTCGGCCGGGATCGGGGCGTTCTTCTACGCGGCGAACTGCACCGACGACAGCCCGCTGTTCGTCGCCACCTGGTACACGCTGGCCACCGCGCTGGTCGCCGGCATCGGCGCGGCGGTCGGCGGTCGGGTGCTGAGGTGGTGAGGGCGTGCTCGCCTCACGGCGGCGGGGCGGGAAAGCGGTCGAGCCAACGGCGGGCGCGTGGCAGGGCGTCGTGGAGGAACTGCCCCGGCTCCATGAGCCACAGGCCGGGGATCTCCTTGGAGCGAGCTTCGCTCACCAGGACGCCGCGCGGTATGGGGACGAGGTCGGCGTTCCAGCCCGGCCAGTGATGGCGGGCGCGGCGCCAGGTGTGGGCGAGGAAGCGCTGACGATCCGACCAGCCGTGGTAGTCGAAGACGCGATCGCCGCGGGCGACGAAGATGTGATTGCCCCAGAAGCCGGGGGCGGGGCGGATCCACAGCAGTTCATCGCCGGGCCGACCCCACCGCTCCAGGAAGGCGTGGGCGAGGATGTGGCAGGCGCCGCAGGCGAAGAAGACGCGATCGGGGAGCGCCCAGCGCATGACCGGGTCGTGTTTGGAATATCCCGGCGTGCGGACCGTGTACATGCGGGCGTCTCACCCCAGCTTCGCCCGTGGATCCTTGGTCGCCAGACGGGCGAGGAGATAGTCGACCTCGGCCCTCGCCGCCGGGGTGAGGCTGGAGCCGGGTTTGCGCTGGGCGTCGCAGGCGATGGCGCCGCGCTTCATCAGCACGTATTTGCGCACCGCCAGGCCGACGCCCTGCTGCTGCTCGTAGCGCACCAGCGGCAGGTGGGCGTCGAAGAGGTCGTGGGCGGCGTCGCGCTCGCCCGCCTTCATCAGACGCACCACGTCGGCGAGCATGTCGGGGAAGGCGTAGCCGGTCATCGCCCCGTCGGCGCCGCGCTCCATCTCGAAGTCGAGGAAGAGGGCGCCGTTGCCGGTGAGGATGGAGAGGTCGCGTAGCGTGCCCTCCGCCTGGAAGCGGCGCAGGGTCGAGATCTTCTCCAGGCCGGGCCAGTCCTCGTGCTTGAGCATGACGCAGGACGGGTTGTCCATGACGATGCGGCGGATGACGGCCGGGGTCATCTGCACGGTCAGCGTCAGCGGATAGTCCTGGAGGACGAAGGGGACGTCGGTGCCGACCGCCTCGACCGCTTGGGCGAAGTAGCCGACGATCTGGTCGTCGGTTCTGAGGCTCGGCTGCGGGGCGATCATCACGCCGGCCGCGCCGATGTCCATGGCGTCGCGGGCGAGGCGCCGCATGGCGGCGAAGCCGGGGGCGGAGACGCCGACCACAACGGGGACGGGGGCGCGGGCGACCACCCGGCGGGTGATCTCCAGGCTCTCCTCCATCTCGAGCTTGCCGGCCTCGCCCATGATGCCGAGGATGGTGAGACCGGTCGAACCCTTCTCGATGTAGAAGTCGGTCAGCCGGTCGAGGCTCGCGAGGTCGAGGCGACCGTCGGCGTGGAAGGGTGTGGCGGCGATGGCGTAGACGCCGGCGGCGGTGGGGTCGAGCTTGGTCGTCACTTCTTCGACGCCTCGTAGCGCGCCTTGGTCTCGGCGTTCATCGGGTAGAGGCCGGGGAGGGGGACGCCCCTACCCACCTCCTCCATGATCCAGCCTTCCATGCGTTCCTGCTCGACCGCCTCCGGCACGACGGCGTCGAGGAGATCCTTGGGGATCAGCACGGCGCCGTCCCGGTCGGCGACGACGATGTCGTCGGGGAAGACGGCGACGCCGCCGCAGCCGATCGGCTCCTGCCAGCCGACGAAGGTGAGGCCGGCGACCGAGGGGGGAGCCGCGACGCCCGACGCCCAGACCGGCAGGCCGGTGCCCATGACGCCCTCGATGTCGCGGACGACGCCATCGGTGATCAGGGCGGCGACGCCCCGCTTCGCCATGCGGGCACAGAGGATGTCGCCGAAGATGCCGGCATCCTTCACCCCCATGGTGTCGACGACGCAGATCACGCCCTCGGGCATCGCTTCGATGGCGGCGCGGGTGGAGATCGGCGAGCCCCAAGAGGCCGGCGTCGCGAGATCCTCCCGGGCGGGGACGAAGCGCAGGGTGAAGGCGCGGCCGACGAGACGGGTCTGGTCGGTGCGGAGCGGCAGGGCGCCGCGCATCCAGACATTGCGGAGGCCCTTCTTGAGGAGGACGGTGGTCAACGTCGCGGTCGAGACGTGGGAGAGGGCTTCGACGACGGCGGGATCGAGCGACATGCGGGGCTCCGAGGCGGGGACGTGAGCAGGGGCGGCAATCTGGCACGGATGCCGGGGGAGGGCGACGAAAATTCCGCATGGGCGCGATGCGGGCGGTGGTTGCCGATCGCGGTGAAGGTCTCGAGCGATCGGCCGGGGACGACGACCGAGAGTGCGGCCGGGCATTCACCGGATTCTGCTCCGTGGGACCGACCCGCCGGGAGGACCGCCAGCGGTCCCTGCGAGCGATTGCCGCTTGCGGTGACGCGGGGCTGGGATAGCCTGCCGAGAAATCCGGAGGACATCCCCATGTCGATCGAACGGCTGTTGTGGGAAGAGGACGCGACGGGGCTGGCGGCGCGGGTCAGGGGTGGTGATGTCTCGCCCGGCGAGCTCGTCGAGGCGGCGATCGGGCGCGCCGAACGCCTCGCCCCGCAGATCAATCCGATCGCCGAGCGGCTCTACGAGCGGGCGCGGACGAAGGCCGCCACCGTCGATCGGGCGGCGCCCTTCGCCGGCGTGCCCTTCGCGATGAAGGACATCGGCGCGGTGGTGAAGGGCGTGCCGTTGCATTCGGGCAGCCGCGTGCCGCCTTTCGTCGCCGACTGGTCGTCGACGGTGTTCGAGCGGGCCGAAGCCGCCGGGCTCGTCACCATCGCCACGACGACGACGCCGGAGTGGGGCCTGCGCCTCGTCACCGAGACGGCACGTTTCGGCATCACCCGTAATCCGTGGAACCCCGGCCATACCACCGGCGGCTCGTCGGGCGGCGCCGCGGCGGCGGTGGCGGCCGGCATCGTGCCGGTGGCACACGCCTCCGACGGCGGCGGGTCGATCCGGGTGCCGTCGGCGTGCTGCGGCCTCGTCGGCCTCAAGACCAGCCGCGGCCGGGTGCCGCTGACACCCTACGTCACCGAGGGGTGGCACGGCTTCGTCGTCCAGCACGCGGTGACGCGCTCGGTGCGCGACTGCGCGAGCCTGCTCGACGTCTTCGCCGGGCCCGACGGCCTCGCCGCCTATGGCCAGGAGAAGCCGGCGACGAGCTTCGCACAGTCGGCGGCGACGCGGCCGGGGCGGCTCAGGATCGGCGTGGTGCACGAGACGCCGCTCGGGCTTCCGGTCGATCCGGAGGTCCGCAAGGCGATGGACACGGCGGTGGCGCTCGCCCGCGACGCCGGGCACGCGGTCGAGGAGATCCGGTTGCCGATCGACGGCCGCGCCTTCCTCACCGATTTCGCCCGGGTGGTGGCGGGCTGTTCGGCGGGTGAGCTGCGCTATCTCGAAGGTAGGCAGGGCCGGCGGCTCGAGGGTGTGCTCGAACGCCAGACGCGGGCCATCGTCCGCCTCGGTGAACTCCTCTCCGGCGGCGAGCACACGGCGGCGCTGATGCGGCTCGATCAGGCGGCGATCGCGATCATCCGCGACACGGCGCGGTTCGACGCGGTGTTCATGCCGATCCTCGCCCACCCGCCGGTGCCGGTCGGCGGCATGGATTCGAAGGGGGTCGATCTCTTCCTCGAAGAGGTGCTGGACAAGCTGCACCTCACCATCCTGCTGCGCATCCCGTCGATCTTCGCCAAGCTGCTCGACCAGTCGTTCTGGTTCACGCCGTGGACGCCGATCGCCAACGTCACCGGCCAGCCGTCGATCGCGCTTCCCGTCCACATCACCGCGACCGGCCTGCCGCTCGGCATCCAGGCGACGGGGCGTCCCGGCGACGAGGCGACACTGCTGTCGCTCGCCGCCGAGATGGAGGTGGCGAGCGGCTGGACGAAGCGACGCGCGCCGATCGACGTGCCGTGAGGGGTCAACCCCAGCGGGCGCTCTTGACCCGGCCTCTGGCCTCCGCCGCGGCACCCTCGACGAGCTCGCAGAGGAGCACGCGGGCCGGATCGACCGGGCCGGGCATGATCACGTCGCTCGGTTTCACATGATGGAAGCCGAGCGGGCCGTAATAGGGCGCGTCGCCGACCAGCAGGATCGAGCGATGGCCGAGGGAGCGGGCCTTGTCCACCGCGGCGCGGACGAGCGCCCGGCCGAGGCCGCGACTGCCGAAGTCGGGATCGACCGCCAACGGGCCGAGCAGCAGCGACGGGGTGTCGCCGATGTGGATGGCGGTGAGCTTCACCGAGCCGGCGAGGCGGCCGTCGATCAGGGCGACGAGCGACAGATCGGGATCGCAGGGCACGCCCTCGCGCAGGCGGAAGGCGGTGCGGGCGAACCGGCCGGGGCCGAAGGCGTGGTCGTGGAGGGCTTCGATCGCGGCGTCTTCGTCCGGCGTCTCGGGCCGGATCACCGGGGCGTGCGTCTTCATGGGGCGTGTCCGGATGCGGGAGGAGGAGGGAATTCCCCGCGCCGGGTCCTGCCGTCCGCCGTGACCGGCGGCGGCGATGCCGCGTTGTCCGGTCTCAGGCGCACGAGATCACGACGGCGACGGGGCAGTGGCCGGGTCGCTCGGTTCGTCGTCGCGAAATGCAGCGCATCGGGATCATCGGGTCCTCGCTCGAGGATCGTCGTCATCGAGACGGCCGCCGGTTAGCACGGCATGGCAGGGTCCCGCAAGACCGGCTCACCATTCCGCCGGGACCGCCGCCCCGTCGAAGACCTCGGCGAGGCGGCGCCGGGTGGCGGCGGTGACGGCCTCGGGCAGGGCAGCGAGGGGGAAGAAGCCGACCTCGGCGATCTCCAGCGCCGCCCGCCGCGGCGTCGGGCGGCCGACCGGCGCGTCGAACACGAGGAGAGCGACGTGGTCGCGACGCGAGACGCGGCGGTTGAGGTAGAGGGCGAAGAGGCGGGGGGCGCCCGTGGTCGTCACCCCGGTCTCCTCCACCACTTCGCGAGCCGCCGCCGCCGCGACCGTCTCGCCGGGATCGACGCCACCCCCCGGCAGATACCATCCCGGAAGGTAGGTATGCCGTACGAGCAGGACTCGGCCGTCGTCGTCGCGGACGACACCACGCACTCCGAGAGTGGTGGCGCGGGTGAGAAGCCCGAACCAGACGGCCAATCGTTTCACCAGAGGCTTGCCGAGATCCAATGCAGACATGTCCGCTCTCGTCGTTTCGATATTTCGGGGTCGTGAAAAGTGAAGAGAAGATGAATCTCGCCATGCGTTTTTCGCATGGCGGACATTGTGCACTGCAACTGGCTCATTCTCGAGCGATTGCCTATATCAGCGCCATCAGATCAGCACGACGTTCGTGCCAGCGCGCTTCCCCTCCCCGGAAGCGCGAGCGGTATCGCCGTTTCCCGGTGGGAACCCCGACCGCCACGCCGCGTCGAACCGAGGAACCGATATCATGTTCGCCTTTCTGCGTCGCAAGTCCCGTCCCGTCGCCTATCAGTGGAAGCCGGCGATCGACATGACCGACCCGCGCGTCCACGCGATCCTGAAGACCTTCTGGGGCTGAGACGGAGCGGTCCGGCTCGACCCACACGATCCCCTTCGAAGAGCGGCGGTGCCGAAAATGGCGCCGCCGTTTTTTTGTGCGGATGATCACGGACTTTCGTCTTTCGCCGACTGGACCGCGGCGGCGTCCGACGGTAGTTCCACGAGGTCATGTACCGCCTCGCCCATGTTTCCGATCCCCATCTCGGCCCGCTTCCCGAACCTCGCCTGCGTGAACTCGTCGGCAAGCGGGTGCTCGGCTACATCAATTGGCGCCTGAACCGCGGCCGCGGCGGTATGCGGGCGGCGGTGCTCGACGATCTCGTCGACGATCTGGTGACGCAGCGTCCCGACCACGTGGCGGTCACCGGCGACATCGTCAACATCGCTCTCGACGCGGAACTCGAGCCGGCACGGCGTTGGCTGGCGAGTCTCGGCCATGCCCGCGACGTCTCGGCGGTGCCGGGCAATCACGACGCCTATGTCCCCGGCGCGCTGAAACGCGCGGCCGAAGCCTGGGCGCCCTTCGTCAAGGGCGACATGGGTGAGGCCGGGCGCTGGCCGTTCTGCCGCCGGCGCGGGCCGGTCGGCATCGTCGGCGTCTCGTCGGCGGAGGCGACGGCACCGTTCATGGCGACCGGCCGCTTCGACGCCAGCCAGGCGATGCGGGTGGCGGAGCTGCTCGACCGCTATCGCCACGAGGGGCTCTACCGGGTGGTGCTGATCCACCATCCGCCGGCGAAGAAGCCGATCCATTGGGCCGGTCGACTGATCGGCACGGCGCGCTTCCGCGACGTGATCCAGCATCACGGTGCCGATCTGATCCTGCACGGCCACACCCATCGCTCGACAGTCGAGTGGCTCGACGGCCGCGACGGGCCGGTGCCGCTGGTCGGCGTGCCGTCCGCCTCGCGCAATCCGGGGCCCGGCCGGCGCGGCGCCGGGTGGAACCTCTACGAGATCACCGGGGCGGCCGGTGCGTGGTCGACCACCCGGATCGAGCGCGGCTTCCGCGACGCCTCGTCCGGCGTCGTCGAGATCTCGCGCAGCCCCCTCGTCCCCTGAGCCGGCGGAGTGGTTCGATGAGCGAACCGAAGAACGAGCTCGCTCCCGCTGCGGCGCGGGTCGCCGCCGCCGCCCGCGATCTCGGCCTCACCATCGAAGTGGTGGCGATGCCGGCTTCGACACGGACGGCGGAAGAGGCGGCCGCGGCCTGCGGCTGCGCCGTCGCCGAGATCGTCAAATCGCTGGTGTTCCGCGGCCGGATCTCGAAACGGCCCTATCTGCTGCTCGTCGCCGGCTCGAACCGGGTCGACGAGACGGCGGTCGCCGCTTCGATCGGGGAGGCGTTGGCACGGGCGCCGGCCGACGACGTCCGGGCGATCACCGGCTACGCCATCGGTGGGATCCCGCCTTTCGGTCACGCCACCCCGCTCGCCGTCTTCGTCGACGCGGATCTGCTCGGCCATGCCCGCGTCTGGGCGGCGGCCGGCACGCCGCACGCCGTCTTCGCCGTCGATCCGCAGGCGCTCGCCGCCGCCGTCGGGGCGACGGTGATCCCGATGGGCCGACGGGCGGCAGGAGATCGGCGATCGGAACGGGATGGCCGCGTCGCGGATGCGGGGCCGATGGGCGTGTCACGCGGTGCTTCCCCCCTCGCGTCGCCGCGGCCTTGGCGCTAGAGGTGAGGCGGCGCGCCCGCCGGTGCGCCGTTGCCCTTCCGGTGATCCGATGATCGAGACGCCCGCCTTCACCTCCACCGCGCTGCCGCCGGGTCTGGCGCGGCTTCGCGATCTCGGCCGGCGCACGCTGGTGATGGGCATCCTCAACGCCACGCCGGACAGTTTTTCCGACGGCGGCCGCTTCGCCGATCTCGACCGGGCCCTGACGCAGGCCGAGCGGATGATCGCCGAAGGCGCCGACATCGTCGACGTCGGCGGCGAGTCGACCCGGCCCGGGCACGAGCCGGTCTCGGCCGAGGACGAGCAACGCCGTGTGCTGCCGGTGATCGCCGAGTTGGCGAAGACATGCCCGGTGCCGATCTCGATCGACACCTACAAGGCCGCGACCGCCGCGAGGGCGCTGGCGGCGGGCGCGACGATCGTCAACGACGTCTGGGGGCTGACCCGCGACCCGGACATCGCCCGGGTGGCGGCGGAGCACCGAGCACCGGTGATCGTCATGCACAATCGCGAGGTGGCCGATCCGGCGATCGACACCATCGCCGATCAGCTCGCCTTCTTTCGCCGCTCGATCGACCTGGCGCTCGCCGCCGGCGTCGCCGAGGCCGACGTGGTGATCGATCCCGGCATCGGTTTCGGCAAGACCTTCGAGCAGAACCTCGAGACGCTGGCTCGCCTTTCGGAACTCGCCGTGCTCGGCCGACCGATCCTGCTCGGCACCTCGCGCAAGCGGATGATCGGCGCCATTCTCGATCTGCCGCCCGACGAGCGCCTCTTCGGCACGCTCGCCACCAACGTCGCCGGCATCCTCGCCGGTGCCGCGATCATCCGCGTCCACGACGTCCGCCCGCATGTCGAGGCGGCGCGTGTCACCGACGCGATCGTCCGCTCGCGCCCGCCTGCGCCGGCCGAAGGAGCCCGCCCGTGACCGACCGCATCCTGCTCACTCGTATCGCCGTCTATGCCTACCACGGGATCCACCCGGAAGAGGAACGGCTCGGCCAACGCTTCTACGTGTCGCTCGATGCGCGGCTCGATCTGAGGGAGGCGGGGGAGAGCGACGACTGGAAGCGTACCGTCTCCTACGACCGCCTCGCCAAGATCGTCGTCGACGTGGCGACGGAGCGGCGTTTCGCTCTGATCGAGGGGCTGGCCGAGGTCATCGCCCGCCAGATCCTCGGCACCTATCCGCAGATCCACACCATCACGGTGCGGGTGGAGAAGCCGGCGGCGCCGATCCCGACCATCCTCGACGGCGTCGCCATCGAGATCGAGCGCAAGCGCGATGGCTGAGGCGCTGATCGGACTCGGCGGCAATCTCGGCGACGTCGCGGCGACCTTCGAGGCGGCGATCGTCGAGCTGGTGCGCGGCGGTGTGCGGGTCGTCGCCCGGTCGTCGAACTGGAAGACACCGCCCTGGGGCAAGACCGACCAACCGGCCTTCGTCAACGCCTGCATTCTGGTCGAGACCGAGCTCGCCCCGCGTGCCCTGCTCGACCTCTGTCTCGCGGTCGAGGCGTCGCTCGGGCGGCGGCGGGAGGTGCGCTGGGGGCCGCGGGTGATCGACCTAGACGTGCTCGACGTCGAGGGTCGGGTGATCGCCGAGCCGGGCCTGACGCTACCTCATCCGCAATTGAGGGACCGCGCCTTCGTGCTGGTCCCGCTCGCCGAGATCGTCCCCGACCGGGTGGTCGCCGGGGCGACGGTTCGCGAACATCTGGCGAAGGTCGATGCGACCGGCGTGGAGCGGATGTGAGGGGGGCGGAGGCGGCCTTCGGTCGTCCTCGGCACACCGAGCCGTCGGCGAAGCCGCCTCATGGTGACCCCATGTGCCGTCTCACGCCGCCTCGCCTTCGAAGAAGTCGCGGAGGTTCTCCACCCGGGAGATGCGGACGTGCTCGCGGTCGATGGTGACGCCGCGGTCGCGCAGCTTGGCGAGGGCGCGCGAGAAGCTCTCGGGCGTCATGCCGAGGCGGCCGGCGATCAGTGACTTCTCGTAAGGAAGGTCGAACGCGGCGGAGCCCTCGTCGAGGCCGGCGAGGTCGCAGAGGAAGCCGGCGACGCGGCGCGGGCCGGGTAGGCCCTTGAGGCGCTCGAGTTCGTCGACCATCGAGCGCAGATGCATCGAGGCGGAGGCCAACATGGCGAAGGCGAGATCGGGGTCGGCGCCGAGGCGCGTACGCAGCCGTTCGGCGTCGATGGTCAGGATGCGCGCTTCGGAGATGGTCTCGGCGGTGGCATGGGCCGGGGTGGCGAGCAGGGCGGCGGTCTCACCGAAGCTCTGGCCGGGGCCGTGGATGCCGACGATGGCGTCGGCGCCGTCCTCGGTCTGGCGGAAGAGCTTGACGTATCCGGAGACGACGAGGTGCAGGCCGTCGATGTGGTCGCCCTGGAGGAACAGCACCTGACCGCGCGGATGGGTGCGCGGACTGCGGTCGCCGATGATGTCGCGCAGCTTCGCCTCGTCGGTCGTCCGGAACATCGTGCTGCGCCGGACCACCGCCCAGTCGGCCGCATCCATCATGATCGCCCTTCTCTGTTCTTCTTCGCCGTCGGAGGTCGAGCCCCGCGCGGTATCGCCGGCGGTCGCGCACCGGTGGGAAGACCCTGACATTCCGAAGCGGTATCGGCAAGTCTCGGGGTCGGCCTCGGTCCGATTGCCGCAGTCGGCGCGAAAAGTCGATCGCGATCGCCGAAACCGGAACGGTGGCGCGACACGTCACGGGCGGTCGGCGGTCTCGCGGACGAAGGCCTTGAGGCGGCCGAGGTTGGCGATGTCGACGGCGTCGCGTTCGACCTGGACGCCATGGTCGCGCAGGATGGCGAGCGCGCGGGAGAAGCTCTCGGGCGTCATGCCGAGGCGGCGGGCGATCAGCGCCTTGTCGTAGGGCAGCGTCAGGCTGGTCGGACCGGACTTGACGCGGGCGGTGCGCACCAGGAAGTCGGCGACGCGCTGCGGCGCGCCGAGCACCTTCATGTGCTCGACCTGGTCGGAGAGGGTCTCGGTGTGATGGGCGATGGAGGCGAGCAGGGCCGAGGCGACGCGGGAGTCGGCCTGCATGGCGGCGCGAATCGCCCGCGCCTCGATCCGGAGCAGACGGCAGTCGGTCACCGCTTCGGCGGCGACCGGATAGCGTCCGCCCATGAACATCACGGCTTCGGCGAAACATTCGCCCGGCGCCATCACCGCCACCACCGCCTCGCCGCCGTCGGGCATGGCGCGGAACAGCTTCACCCAGCCGTCGAGCACCAGGAAGAAGGCGTCGGCGGGATCGCCCTGCAGGAAGATCGAGCGGCCGCGCTCGTAGGTCCGCGGTTCGCGATCACCGATCACCATGCGGGCGACGTCCTCACCGAGATGGGCGAAGAGCGGCGAGTCGTCGACCTTGTCGAGGTCGGCCGGGTCGAGCGCGGTACGCAGGCGAGATCCCATCGTGGCGAACCACCTTTCGCAGATCCGAGGACGAAAGAACGGGCCGTCCCCGCCGGGGCGGCCCGTCTCTCTTACACCATCCCACCGGATTCGCGCGACCCGAACGGTGAGGAGACCGTCGGCGTCATACGGGATCCGGCGGATCGCTCCGTGATGCCGGATCCCTCCGCCGAGGTCATCCTCGTGCGGGTGCGATGAGTTCGGCGACGGGACTACGAACTCCGAATGGATCATTCGAATTCCGTGTCACCGCGTCATGGTCTTCAGCATCTGCTCGTAGGCTTCGCGACCGCCTTGCGGCAGACGGTGGGCGATGCCCTGGTGGCAGTCGATGCAGGTCTTGCCCTGGTCCACCGCGGTCTGATGCTGCTTGCCCGCCCTGCTCTCCTGCTTGGTGAAGTCCATGTAGTCGAAGTTGTGGCAGTTGCGGCATTCGTGGCTGTCGGTCCGCTTCATCCGCGCCCATTCGTGCTTGGCGAGTTCGATGCGCTTGGCGTCGAACTTCTCCTTGGTCCAGATCGACTGGGTGACGAAATGCCCCCACAGCTCGTTCGACGCCTGGATCTTGCGAATGATCTTGTGGGTCCATTCCTTCGGCACGTGGCAATCGGGGCAGGTGGCCCGCACGCCCGACGGATTCTGGAAGTGCGGTGTCTGCTTGTACTCGGCGTAGACGTTCTCCTTCATCTCGTGGCACGAGATGCAGAAGGTCTCCGTATTGGTCAGCTCCAGTGCCCAGTTGAAGCCACCCCAGAGGACGACACCGCCGACGAAGCCGACGATGAGCAGGACACCGAGAGCGGTCTTGGCCGCCGGGGTCCAGAAGGTGGTCCACAGGCGCCGGAGGAAGCCCGGCCGGGCGGCGCTCGTGTTCGTATCGGTCATGGTTCTGGCGCTCCGTTCCGCGAGGCCCGAGGGATCCGTTCAGACGCTCGATCGTTCACTTGACGGTGGACGACGGCTTGAAGGTGTTCTCGACCAGTTCCTTGGCATCGGCCTGCGGCACGTGGCACTGGTTGCAGAACCAACGGGTCCCGGCGACGGTGTCGGTCTGGTGGCCGTCACGATCGAGATAGTGGGTCATCGACAGGGTCGGGGCGCCGTTCTTGGCGGCGGTCGACCAGTCGTGGCAGCTCAGGCACTGATTGGCCTTGAGGTCGATCTGATAGCGATCGATCTGATGGGGGATCAGCGGCGGCTGCTGACG
>ERZ1645192.548-NODE-548-length-31303-cov-7.096678_pt1 | contig 31303 bp, 25 predicted proteins | sample MGYA00575354_ERZ1645192 | MGnify/ENA primary metagenome ERZ1645192 (study PRJEB40844, sample SAMN11349763) | freshwater sediment metagenome | isolation source: river sediment | host: Sediment | place: India: Faizupur Khadar , New Delhi | collected 2017-02-21 ... | reverse complement strand
TACAAAGATGTATATTTTTCCGAGTTAATCTATATTTTGTTTCTACACTAATTAAACATTCCATTAATTTTCTGCAATTGAATGGTATGAAGCTTTCAAATACAATATCATATGAACTGACTGCAAGAGTAGACCAGTTGCCTAACCTCAATTCCCAATACAGTAGATCCAGTATGTTTATTCCCAAAGCAACGGCTTTATTTGCAGATTCCAGCCACTCTCCGATTGCTTGTTCAGCATTGCGACTGCCCCTCATTCCCGCCACAGTTGCCAACGTTTTTTCATTAAACTTAAAGTAGGGGGGTAACCGATAAAATCGTTTTCCCAAGCCACCGGCCTCTCCTTGTGCAACAACCATTTCCTTACCCATGTTTTCAAAATATTTTAAAAAGGCATATGCATTTTTTTTGTGCAGGTCCTTTGCACCCGTGACATTCCTTTTATATATATTCTTAAAATCATTATCTACTTTATCTGAATGGTAGGCTATATGATGTTGCAATCCGAATCGTTCAAGCATTTTTTGCGGAATTTTAATATCTGGCATATTTTCATCAAGATTGCCATGTGTATGGGTAATATAGTGAATTTTTTCTTTAAGCTTATTGCATGCGGCTAGTAAAACGCGAGTATCATATCCGGCGGTAATCGTTAGAGCCAGATTATATCTTTTAGAAGCACTTTCAAAAGCACCCTGCAATATTTTCGATGAATACTCAGCAGCTTTTTCAACGGATATAGGTTCAAGGCTCTTTACAGGCCAATATCTTTTTACCTCTCCACTATTAAGATCTAAATAATGATTTGGGGTCAGATGATGAATATCTTTATAAAGTGTTAGATTTCCTGGATACCAGCGAGCACTTTCATTGTTAATCAGAGGGAGATGCGAGAGATCTTTTACGATCTCCTCGTCTGTTTTAAGTCCAAACTCTTCAGTGATAATGGATGGTTGCGAAGCACACCATATATTATTTGCATCATCAGTATAATAAAATATTTGACGATAACCGGCAGCATCATTAAATATCCTCAATTCATTGTTAATCTTTACAATGATTGCAAATCTCCCACACTTTGAATCAAGATATGGGAATATATCATCTGCTGTTGATATTCTTTCTGCTATACGATTAACTATTTCCAGATTGTTGAAAGTGGGGTTGAACGGGTCGAGAATATATCCTAACAAAACAATTGTATTTTCTTTAAATGTCACTTTTAATACATCCAAGTCCGGATGTGCACTAACAAATAACTTACCGTTTATGCTTACTTTACTCCATTTTGGAAAACTTTTTAAATCATTAGAACCTAATACGAATTGTCGACGGAATAAGTATTTATCATTGTCCATACAACGAACCTCTCTAGAGTTAAATAAAAATATTTTGTTTTGTTAACATAAACAAAATTAAATATTCAGTTTTTAACAGTCGTTAATCTTTCTTGAAGCTTTTGTAATGGCCTAAAATTTATAAAAATTATGCCAAGTTCTTGTGCCAATATTTTTGTATCATCAGATGTCCACACATCGTAATCGATCTGCCGGATGGATGAATCACGCAACCCCATAAGAGATTGCAGCTCTTTTGTATGGAAAGCAAGGTGCACATGAATATTATGAACGCCTGGTCGTAATGATCGAAGGTGGTTATGGTATGTTGCCTTTCGGTATTCAAGCGATTGATCTCCCCCCTCCATCATGTAAATACCCTTTCTTGTATCAGGAAATACATATCCCTTTCTGTATAACGACCACAGGTTGTTTTTTATAAACGGCAATTTGTATCTTTTTCTCTTTTCAACACGCATTGGAAGATTAAATTTACGAGATAATTCCATAAGGAGAGTAAAAAAGTCACCATGAAACGCGAAGTTCATATGACAGTCTAAGTGACTGGGTTTCAATCCCGTGTCAATCACTTTATTGATCTGTGCCTCCAGTTCCCCTTCAATGTCGTTTCGGCTTGCATGAAGCAAAAGTGCTTCAATAGTTGGCCACATAATTCCTTCCGGATTATACAAACTGGGAACATCTTTTATGGGGAGGACAGGCGCCCATGGATACTTTTCACCCCACTCGCATGTTAAGGTAAGATGTATCCCTAAATCGATTTCTGGATTTTCCCGCCACAATTTAATGACCTGCTTGTAATTAGGGCAAGGGACCATAATACTGCCACTTTTAACAATTCCGAAATTCAGAGCCATGAAGCTCGCTTTTGTCTCATCTTTATGCAGCCCTACATCATCAATGTTAACAATAACGAGAATGTCTTTATCGGAATAACCTAATTGCTCGGCTAGTGTCGGAAAATACCTTTTCTTTATATTGCCGATAAAAGACATCATATTAACATCTTTCTGCATCATTCTTTATTTGGCGTCGTTCTTTGCTTCTTTTTAACATCGACATGGGATAGGATATATATTCAATAATATTTTTGTAACCACCAGGAAGAAGCATCCATATGAGAAGATAAAACGCACTTCCCAGAAGTACGGATAATGACATTTGAATTGCTATATGAAAAGATGACAGGTATGAATATGTTAATAAAAGAACAACTCCCGTCCCAATGCTTGCAATTGCCGGTTTATATATACTTGCTAGTGCTGATGTAATACCGACAGGAGAACCTTTAAATACAAAAAATAAGGAAAATACTAGGTTTGCTATTGATGAAACCGACCATGATACAGCCAGGCCGATTGCCCCCCATCTGACACCGATCGCAAAAGCAAAAATGGTTGATAAAGAAGTAAACAAACCCCAGAAAAAGTATCGACCAGACTGGCCTGTGGATACCATAATCAAACCAAGCATGACAACAATGGGGGACACAAGAACCGAGAACACGAGGAAACGAAATATCGGAACGGTATCCATCCATTGTGAACCCAAGGTTATATAGATGATAGGCTTTGAATAGATGCCGATATAAACAATGATTGGCATATACAAAAAGGAAAGGATTGCCAACATTTTTTCAAAATATTTCCGGTATTTTATAGGTTCATTTTGTAGAGCGCTAAGTGCCGGCAGAGACACATACTGCATGGGTTCGATTAAAGGGGTCACTGGAATTGCAGACAACTGTCTTGCCCGTGAATAGAGACCGACCGGAACAGCACCGAAAAATTTGCCAAGCAGAATCGAATCCAAATTATTTGACAAATAATAAAGGACATTATAACCGGTAACATTACCACCGAATTTAAGCATTGATTTTATACCGGCATTGCGAACAGGTAAGCTAGGACGCCAGTGACAGAACGACCAGGCTAATACAGTGACAGATAAGGATCTGCTAATCTCTTTCCATACCAATGCCCAATACCCGTAACCCACCAAAGCTAATATAATAGCAACAACCAATCCAACTGATGTTGATATTATTCTTATAAACGCAAAATGATCAAAACGCATTCTACGCCTGATTAGCGCCATGGGCTGAATAGAAAATCCTGAAAAAATAAAGTTCGAAGCTAAAGCAACAGTTATCCAAATCAAACGCTGATCATTATAAAACCATGCAATAGCTTTCGCTGAAAGAGCAACCAGAATTGCTATAAACGAACAAATGATTATGTTTAACCAGAAAAGTGTGCTGACCTGCTCATGGGTAATCTCCTTTCTTTGAACAACCGCATCACCCAGACCGAGATCTTCAAATCTTTCAATAAAGACTGTGAGCGCAGTCACCATGCCTATTAAACCGAAGTGTTCGGGAATAAGCAAACGTGCCAGGACCATGATAGAAGCTAAACGTAAAACAAACATGATGACCTGGCTTGCCGAAGTGATTATGCCACCTCGGATAGCCCGTTGCTTCATATTCCCCTTTAATTCCTCCGTGCTAAAAAAAGATGAGTAATTTTTTTCTTTCACTTTTATTAATAATCCCCGTAACATCGGGGTTTGTCACGATGCATGATGATCACTTATTTTTGTTCATTATAAGTCCTGCGGGTGAATAATTTCATGATTACGACAATTTTTGAGTTTTTTGATATTGACAGGATATTTGAATAAATATGATCATTGGGAATAAGCCTGTCAATGAGTCTAGTGATGATTCCGCTATGTCGTGAATCGTGGCCATCAGTACCATGCAAAACCAGAAACTGCCCCAATCGATGTCGTGCATCATTTTATTCTGAGCCTTGCGGCATGACGTGACTAGGAATATTGATGAAAGTATAAGTCCGATAAAACCAAGAGTGAAGATGGTATCAAGATAACCGTTATGTCCGCTATTTGTTTTAAGAAGTTCGCTTAACTCCTCGCTCCAAAAACCAAATCCGTGTCCTAAAAAAGGTTTTGCCATCGCCAAAGGGATTAGTTTTTCCCAAATTTCAGATCTTCCCGTTAATGTTTCACTTCGGCTAAGAAGACTTGAAACATTGAATAACGGTAAACTTCCGATAAATGGTGTAACCGCAGCATAAATAATTATTAAAGATATGATGGCTGTTAATAAATATGCGCCTAATATAATATTCTTGTTTTTCAACCATAGTAAACCCAAAAGTGTAAGAATACCGATTAAAAGGCAGGCAAGAGAAGTCGAAGAATATGTTAACGTATGATTCGGACCCATGAAAAGCCAGATTGCTAACATGACAACAAAAATTTCTATGTACGTCTGATACCATGTTACTGATTTATCAAATCCACGCCATCTTCTAATAAAAGTCCAAAGAAAGAAAAAAATTACAAAAAGGCATAATTGAGCCAAGCCGTTCTTTTGAGTTGAAACACCGTGCCAGGCGACTTCACCAGTCCACCGTCCAAATGATACACCCAGAGGAGGATAATATTTGATTAATAAAATTGAGAGTGGCATGTGGATATATGCAATTCTTCGGAAGACACTAATAACGGCTTGTTGATGGTTAACTTCCGATGCAACAACGCAAGCCATAACAATCATAACACCTTCCCCTCTAACCCAGCGTTTAAGTGATATAAACGGCGTCTCGGACCATAAAACGCTGATGAGCATATAAGCAATCACTATCATTAGCCACAAGTTGTTTCTAATAGTGTTTGACCAATGAAAATTCCTCTTTGTTAAAATCAGGGTACTAATAACAAAAAGCACAATTAAGACATTTCTATCTAAAGGGCTACCCTCTTCCATGCTGCCGCCAGTTCCAGTCCAAACACCTAAAGCCTTACTGGTAACCAACAAAATCCAAATGGTAGGTATCCATAAAGCACAAGATGCTTTAGGATATTGCTTACGATCAAGTCGAAGCAGAAATAGAATAAATATGATTGTAAGGGTTAAGGCTAATTTAGGAGGCATTATCTACGTCTTGTGTAAAAGTGCTGTAACTCGTTTTTTGTTGTTCATTATGGACCAGTTTTATGCCCACATATTGTAAGATAAGAAGAGTTAATTAATTTTCGCTTTTGCAATATCAGCTAACCGCTTGACTATTGATGATAAAATAAATGTTGAACATATGAATGTAATTGCATTCAATGGAAAAGATAAATTTAATTTCAGTACCGGCCCGGCGAGTGTTTCCTGTATCATATAAAGTTCCAGGGTATGATCGGAAATAAACTTCACGATAGATGAAACCACTGTAGACTTACTCAACATCGATGATACAAATGGTGATCTGCTTATCTTCAGCAAATAAAATATGATGGGATACATTGCCACCTGCTGACTGAACTGAAATTCAGGATATAGCCCTTTGGTCATTAAAAATTTGTGGCCATAAACAAGCGCAACCAGCAATAGAAGAACTACAAAATTGTGCGATCCGGTATATGTTATGGACTTGTTTTTCTCGGCAAGATAGATGCCAAATAAAAATATCATAAAGTAATGAATCAGTTTAAACGGAGGGGCCTCGACTGACCATTGTGATAAGTCCAACCAGAAAAAATATAAAGAAAAATATATGATGCTTAATACCCCGAACATGCAAAATAATTCACTTTTCTGGCCAGGTTTAAGGAAGAAAAAAGCAAGCACATAGTAGATTAGCAGTACCCTAATGAACCAATGGGGCGGATTGAAGAAATGGCCAATGAATGTCATCACATAGTCAGTATTAAAATTGCCCAAAATAATCATGATGGTCATTGTTAAAAAAATATGAACAATCCACATAGATGGATAAATACGGATTATTCTACCTTTGAACCACTCACTGAAAGATTTGCAGTTTGTTTGCTGACTTAAATATATACCGAATGCGGAAAGGCAGAAAAATATGGAATTACCAAGTGCTCCACCAGTTCCAATATGGGGTATTGGATAGTAACCGTCCAAATGGGAGTTGATAATCAAAAGCATCCCGAGGGCTCGAATAAATTGTGTGTCTGGAAAATTCATTTTAAAATTAGATTTTCTCCAAGAGAACGCGATGGGTTAATTCCAACTGTAGCACTTTGCGGATTTCCCTGAGATAGTTACCTTTACCGCTAATATGATCATTAACAATCTTTATTAAAGAGTCTCTGTTATAGTATGGCCTGCTCAGTGTTTTTTCACTCAAAAGAATATCTCGCAAGTAATCGGCAAGTTCGTCCCGAAACCATGTGCGGTAACGACGGAAGTCAGCAAAGCCCATGACCAGGCGATCAATGCGCAAAGGTGAAATAATTAGCTTATCGGCTCTGGCAATGACATGAGTCATATTATAGGGCAGTCTTTCCCTGATATAGATTTTATCAAGAATCCCAAGTAATTTTATGAATTGTTTTATTAAATCTGGTATCGGCCAGGGGCCGTTTCCGCCATAAGTGCCGGTTGTTGGTATGCCCATGAGTGCCGGTTTCATTTTTGCAATCAGATCAAGCTCAAATTGTACACCGAATTTGGAAGGTAACGGTGGTGCCTGATAGAGAACCTTTATGAAATCGTTATCCAGGAAAGGACTGCGGATTTCTACTTGGGATGATTCAAGTGTTACAAAAGCATTCCACCACCAGGGAATTGCACCTTGCAGAAGGAAAGTTAACGGGTGTGCTTTTTGAAGTTCCGATGTTGTTTTATTTGCCGCATCAAGATACTGTTTAAAATCGTCATCGATCAGATGCATGTATGGGGGGCGTGCGGCAAACCCGAATATGCCCTTTATCACCTGGCTGCCATATTTCCCTGTCATTCTGACCGGAGCGATGTCGCGAGCCATTCTGTTGAAATAAAGCGCATCCGTTTTGTCGATACTTTCCAGACCGTCGGAGATATCGGTTACCTTCTCTACTTGATAGGGATATTCTTTGAGCAATTTTTTATCATCAAGACGAAAAGTTGTATGCTTTTGACGACAAGCAGCCGCAACTTTTGGTGCAATACGCACGTCAAAAATATCACGGTATGTTCCACCCCATGTGTAGCAAGGAAGTTCTCCAGGTTTAGGATTAAGGCAGGCGATGATTAATCTTGTGTCGAGACCGCCTGTTATGCCAAGCCCTACCGTACCAGTGGCAAAATATCGCGGCAATATACGTGTAAATGTATCCGCCAACCTTTCGACAAACTGTTCTTTTGATAATATCGGCTGATTTTCCAATTCTGCTGCATCAAAATATATTTTCTTTTGGATGGCCCCTTTATGAAATGTCCATGCAGAGCAAGGAGGAAGTAAATTTATTTTTGGAAAATATGTTCGGTTTCCTAACACACAATCGCGTGTTAGAACCTCACCAACACTTTTAAAAGAAATCTCCCTAAGCTCCGGAAACACTTTGAGAAGTGACTTAGCTTCTGAGGAGAAAGCAAAATAATCATTATTTTCATAATAATAAAGACGGCGGATACCGTTACGGTTATTAAAAAGAATGACTTTGGGTATTCGTAAGTCCAGTATAACACCATTAAACCAACCGTTAAGTTTTTTAAATAGATTTTCGCCTTCTTCCTCATACATATGGACAAGACATGATGCATCACCAAGATTGAAAATATGACCTCTTTGCTTTAAATTGTTAATATCGGTTTGATCATGATAAGTTTCACCAGTAAGAAAAAGCACAATGTCTTTATTTTCATTGATTACCGGCATACAATTGGCAAAAGATTGTTCTAGTGCGCAAAAACCGATAAAGAATCCATTATCTTGGTTTTGATAAGTGCCGTGAGTATAGAAAGATTCATGAAGCATACACTTCAACATAAGGTCGACTTTTTCTTTTTCATCACCTAAAGCATGCCGGGTGATAATGCCTGTGATGCCTGGCATATAAACTCCTTTTTACTGAAAATTATCTATAAGAGAAGAGTTGATATAGATAGATAACGGGTATTGTTTGATCATCTTTGATCAATGATTTTGTAGCCAATCAACCCTAAAATCTTTCCTATATGATCGAAGTCTTTAATCAGATATTTCATGAAAAGATGTTGTCCCGCTATTGCCAGAAACGGCAATGCCACAGTATAAGCAACAATGGCAACTAAAGATTTAGCGGTGTCTGTACTCCATAAAGACGATTTGCCAGAAACGACCCCACCGCGCAATAATGCTCTTTTTAAAAAATGTTTTTTCCTTAATCTGTGCAGAGGAACAATTTCATAAACCCTTGCTTCATCACACCATACGAAGGTCAGCCCGTTTTTCATCATTCTGATAAAGAAATCCACATCTTCACCACCTGATAGACCAAAAGTGGAATTAAATGGTTCTTTTAGATCGGTAAAGATTGCTTTATCGAATAAGACATTCCCTGTTCTTGTATCAGTAGGTCTTTTCAAGATTGTACCTGTCGGGAAAGACGACCGTTCGCAGATCCTGCTTTTCACAACCCATTGAGGTGGCGTCACTTCAAAATAAGGTTTAACCGGCCCCAAAACACCTGCCACTTTATATTCCTGCTGAATTTTGAATAAATTAATCAGCCATGTATTTTCAGGAAATTCATCATCGTCAATGAATGCGATGAAGCTGCCATTGGCATTGGCCACTGCTTTATTCCTAGCAAGGGCGATATTTTGTTGCGGTTCGCAGAAGTAGTCTATTTTGATGGATGATTTATTTTGCCAATCCGTAACAGTAGCTTTAGCTGATTGATTGGTGTCGTTATCAACGACAACTGCCGAATAGGCAAATAGATTATCCGTCACCTGATTCTGAAGTTTGCTTAACAAATTGGCAAGCATCTGTGGACGCTTGTATGTACAGATACAAACGGATATGTGGTTCTTTGCTAATGACTGAATATCCATAGTTTATTAAATCTTTGCCAATAAAAGCGCAAGCGCCCGATAAGTTGTAGCTTGAGCCCAGTGAATTAAAGGTACTTTTAATGTGAACAGGGGATATTGCGCGTAATAGAAATATCCTGTTTTGTCCTGCATGTTGTCAATGGCCCAATGAGCGACCCTTTCTGAAAGTTTTAATGCATCAGGATCGTAGTCTGAAAATTTTGCGAGTGTTTCGATGGATTGTGATATGCATTGACTATCGATAGGATAGGCACGATTATGATAATATTTAGGCCTTCCATTAAGTTCGAAAAAGTTATTTTTATAAAAGTTGAATCCGATCTTTAAATTGTTCTGATAAATATTGTCTCCTGTGCTTTCTATGTAACATTTTAAAGCATCCAAATTGTATCCTGTATGGAAATTGTCAATCCAATGATAGGTAGGTGCTTCACCATAAAACCAGGCTCCATTTGGCAGTTGGCGCGTGCATGAATATTTTATAGCTTCACTTGCTACCTCAAGAAAATCCTTATTGCCGGTGTGCTTGTATGTTTGGGCAAGCATCGCTGCCCCCACCATGCTTTGGTTATGTATGACACAATTTCCTTCACCTTGTGAAGTGTAATTCAAACAAAAACCGGATGATGTCCGGTTTCTTGGGATTTTTAAAATCCAGTTACAGATACTTTCTGCAACTTCCAAATGCTTTTTGTCTTTGGTGACTTCAAACGCCTCAAGAAATGCAAAGCCAATTAGACTGGTCCAGATGGTTATAGGTTCAAATTTATTTTGTCTACCGCCGCGACTCGCGAAATCGAACATTTTCCCCCAACTGTAATCCTTGTATCCGGGTGCTTTATGCTCCCTTAACCAATCCAAACAAATTTCCGCTCTATCTTTATATTTCTTGCCGCCTGTTTTTTTATATCTTGTCGTATAGCCCCAAGCCATATAGCCCCTGCCAATGTTGGAGTCCAATGGCTTGACACCCATTAGCGGACGTATGTTTATGGGGCTTCGCCATATTAACTGCTGTAATATGCGGTCAAGTAATAGATTCCCGAACGTAAGAGGTCTGAAGAAAGAAGTGAGACCATCTGCTGGATCGTAACCTGTATAATCATGGTCTTCTATCCATTTTTCCAGTTTGTCGATGCTGCTTGCTATCTTTTTTTTCACAAGATGAGATTATTCTTCTTATTATCAAAATAATTATTGTTCAGATGGCAGACGTAAGGCTTTTCGAACTATAGTTCTCAGTCTTTGCATCTGTTCCGTTCTATAAAAAGTCATTAATTCTTTGCTTATGGGCCTTTCCATCCTACTTATAAAAGCCCATATGTAACCGCTCAACAAAAAAATGCCGCCGATGATATAGGGTTTACTTTTCATTTGAAAAAGGCATCTGGATACATGCCATAAAGGATGGCTACCTAAGAAATAATTTTTTTGGCCGTATTTAAAAGACGACATTAATAGATGATTATCCCCTGTGCCTATTTTGCGGTGGTGATTGCAGGTTTTTTCGATATAAGTGCGGGTGGTCCACCCCCTCATTCTGGCGGTTGTCACGGCAGTCCAGTCGATACCACCGCCCTTGATTGGTACGTATCCGCCGACTTCCTCGAAGCATTTTTTTCTGAATAACTGGCATGCCCCGGAGACGTGGTCGGTGCTGGCAAATCTGAAGTCATAATGTTTGCCATCTTCTAAAAAGGGGGTGCCCGCAACACCAAGTTCGGGATTTTGGGCAAATTTAGCAAGAAGGAATTCAAAATAATCTTTTTCAAAAGAAAGATCAGCATCAAGGTTGCCGATAATATCGTATGATAAATTTTTTACTTTCTCATATCCGGCATTGAATGCCAGAACCTTGCCGGCAAAATTTCGTTCTTTTCTCTCAGGTGTTCGCACCAGTTCTATCCACGGATAGGTCTGGAGATAATTTTTGACAATATCATCTGTACCGTCAGTTGAACCATCACTGACAATAACCCATTTGGCGGGCAGACAGGTCTGGGCAATCATGGATTTGATGGTTCCTTCGATAAATTCCGCTTCATTGCGGGCAGGTGTGATGAGGACGTAGTTCATAGGAAAAAGGATCGAGGAGCAAGGTTAGTGTTGAATCTAGATCGTAATAATTATCTAATTCTTATTATAATGTGACCGTATCTTTTAGAATTATACCTTAATTGAAAAGTGAGTTTCACTTTGCCATGGTAAGTCGGTGTATTTTATTGGCTGCTTACCTATGTTTGGTTGGTAAATTCTCAGCTTAATTGAAGGCAGGTTATCATTTTTGTCATTATTAATTTTTATATGAATGATATTGCCATCTCGTTTAACATTTTCAAATTTTGCTGCTCTACGATTTCTAAACCAATTGCAGGCATCTGTTGCAGTTGCAAACCAGACCTTTTTGTTTTTCAGTTCAGCAAGTAATTTTATATAAAAATCCTCGTAAAGTCTTTCGGGTGACAGGCTTCTATCATGCCACAGTATAGTTAAAACCCCACCATTGCGTGAAGTCTTTTCAATTAAATCCTGGCATAGTTGCCATGCTTTGATTTTTGTTAATGACATGTATTTGGGATTAAATAAAGCTACATCTTGAATATGTAAGGGCAATTCGTCAATATTTTTTGTACATTTCGGTTTAAATACCTGTGAGGTTCCTGCCCGGTAACCGACAGCGTCGTTATAGCCAAAGGTGGTATCGTAATAAAACCCTGCCTCTTCCAGTTTTTGAAAAGTATCTTTATCAAAACATAACCAGTGCATTCGTATGCCTACATTCTTTTTCCCGCTAATATTCGCTATTCTGGCTTTTTCTTCACAGGCGGCGTCGACACTATGCCAGGCATCAATGCCATGGACGCCTACTTCAAATCCTTTAGAGACCAGCTTCTTCAAAGTGTTTTGAATATCCATGACATCATATTTTGCTGCCCTGAATACAGAGTCTTTACCGGTGATATTTTCACCGATCCTGTTTTTAAATGGAATGAAAAAAAAAGTCGACCGTGCGTCTACTTTTTCTTCAAGTTCCATGTATCGGTCAAACTTGAACCAGAAATCGCGGCACAGTCCGAGATAAACCAAAGGTAGTATGAAAACGGCTTTCCAGTTTTGATATAGCTCTTTCAGATTACGCTTGCTTTTCATAACATCCAGCAAACTGCCGACAGTTGCCCGATAAAGAAAACCCCACAAGGTATGATCAAATTTATGATCTCGAATTCTGATGAAATCGATATCGTGGGTGAGACAAACAATAAAATTATATCCTGCCGGCACCGGTGGAATTTCAACAACAGGAATGCCTGCATTCAAAATCAGGCTTCGTAAGATGGATATGTGCAGATCAAGGGCTGGAATCATAGCATTTTCCGGAGGCTGTCCTCTGCCAAGCAGATGGGCAATTTCCTGAAATAGATCGTAGCCAATTCGAATAACGGTCTTATCAGAATTTGCTATTTCCAATCCTGCTGAAGCAATACTGTTTTTTATTTGTAAAAAAGGCTGCCCCTGACCGGTAATTTCTGAAATACACCCATACACAGGCAAAGTGATTTTTTCGATCAATAATAAATTATTCGGACCGCATGGTTTTGCTTTAATCCCTTCTGCTTTGTCGAAAGCATTCTGTCCGGCACCGTATAATACAATCAGCCTGGCATTTGCCTCATGGAAGTCATCTGTTGCAACAATTAAAACATCATAAGCGTGGGTTTTATCATAATATTCCCACGGTGTTTTAAAAAGTTCAAAGAATTCGGCAACAATTTCTTGTTCGTTCTGTTTTGCCAGTACACCTATCATTCTGCAACGATTTTATACTTTCTTTAATTTTCTTAACTTGGGGTATTTATTGCCGCAGGCGCCGCACATGTTTTTACTGTCCAGTTTGCAGCCGCACTGGCATATCCATCCAATTTGACGGGCTGGGTTTCCGGCGACCATGGCATGGTCAGCAACATCTAATAAAATGATTAGATTACATTTTGCAGGACTTCAACAATTTTCTTTTGGTCTTCCTCTTTCAGATAGGGATGCATCGGCACACTGAAAATGCGCTGAGCAATATTTTCGCTTTCAGGGAAGTCGCCCTTGTTGTATCCGAGAAAAGAGAAAGCTTCCTGTTGATGCAACGGTTTGGGATAGTAAATTGTGGTGGGGATCTTTTCTTTGCTCAAGACACTTAGAATTATTTCACGTTGTTTTTCGTTTGCGGCCAGTATGGAGTATTGCGCCCATGCGCTCTGATAACCTTCTGGAATTGTTGGTGTTCTCAAAAAGAAAGGGACGACAGAAGACTTGAATAGCGATTGGCGACCTCCTTCTGCAAGTTTTTCTTCCAGTGTCTTGACTTCCGGTCCCATGATATAGCTACCATGGTTTAAGACAACCTTTATGTTGGCGTCAATTTTATCAATAATTTTTTTTGCTGCGCTGCCAGGTCAATAAATTCCATATTCATCCTTTCTTGTGCCAATATTAGTTTGGATTGCTCACAACACTTATGGACATGGCTTTGTAATCAGTTTATCCACGATTTTTAAATAATTATTCATCTGTATCTCTGAATTGTTATTCTTAATAAATGCCAGGCCATTTTCTCTTAACAACTCTCTTTTCCCCGAATCAAAATATAAATCCCTGATGCATCGTGCGACATCACTCGGATCATTTGGCTCTGATAACATGACTGTGTCTTCTTTAAGGTAGTACTTGACAGATTTTGTGCGTGTGGCAATCGCAGGCAAGCCCACGGATAAATACTCGAATAGTTTAACATTCAGAGCTTGTTGCGCATAATCATCGTGTCCAGCAAGCAGAGCTATACCAATATCTGCGTTATACATGATTTCGGGAATGTTTTCTAAAGGGACAATACCATGAAAATGCACTATTTCTTCTAAATTAAGCTGTTTGATTAAATTCTTGAGATTAGTTATTTCCGGGCCATTACCGTATATTTCGAATTTTATTTCCGGTATCTCATGTTTGACAATATTGATCGCACGTATAGCAACGTCCAGACCACAATGTTTGTTAATCGTACCCGGATATAAAACGATGAAATTTTCATTCGTTTTTCTTGATTCTTTCATATTGACACAATTAAACATCTTGATATCCGGCAAATTGAGAGTTACGGATATCTTGTTTTCAGCTATTTTTGAGCGTTCCGCAATTTTTGACATCCAATAATCTGTTACTGTTATAACGTGATGTACGAATTTCGAAGATAATTTTTCAATGAATAATAATGTATTATAAACATGTTTGTTTCGCTTACCAAATTTGGCTACATAGAAATCAGGAACGGGATCGTGAATGTCGAGAACTAGCTTGGCTCCGGTGAGCTTTGGCAGTATTGCCGCAAAGACTTCAAAATCAGGCACAGAATGAATGTGAATCAGATCATATTGTGCTTTGATATGTTGTTTTGTTAAATGATAATTGGATTTAATAAAGAACTTTAATATTCTAAAAATATAATCGAACTTTCCTTGTTCGTCTCGCGCTCTTTCCTGTATTCTGTAAACATGAACGCCATTTAATTTTTCGTATTCTTCCTCATTTGAACTGCGCAACGCAATGATATCAACGTGATCGCCTCTCTTGGCCAACGATTCCGCATATCTTCTCACGCGTGCATCGTTTGTATAGAAAGAGTAGGTCAGCATGCAAACCTTTATCCTGGATCTTGTTATTTTTGTGGCGCACGCATACTTTTCTTTCCAGAATGACGCTATCTCTCTTGGGAGGACATGCCAGTACTGTCCTTCGTATTTTGTTTTTATATAGGTGAGAAATTCCTCGTAATATTGAACCGGGTATTTTTCATAGTGTGAATTATGATTGAAGTTGGCATAATCGGGATGCGTTATAAATAAGGCCATGCCGCCATTTTCAGCAATCCAATCCAGTTTCTTTTTCCATATATCAATGTTAGTTTGCTGTAGGAGGATATAAAGCAGGAAATCCTGAGGCAGGGTGTAAGGAAGCTCCACATATCCTTCATTATTGTTTTTGCCTGGTACCCAGAAGGGAAAGATGGTCCTCATGCCGTCCGATTGAGGTTCAAAAGGATCTGTATCAAAGGTGGATGCATCGTATTCAATATTCAAGTCGTGAATCCATTCAAGATTATGGTACATACTCGGAGAACGAAAACCGACCGCGCCCCATTCTTTCAAGTATTGGTTAGTTTTGAAGGCTACATTCTGAAAACGTTTTTGAGATTTAAACGGATTTTCATGGCGAATGCTGTGCACCCCCAACTCAAATCCTTTGGCTTTGAGATTGTTGAGCAAATTGGTGGATATTTTCAAATCTTCCGCAACGAAGTTAAAAGATGACCGAAATCCTAACCGTTCTTCTATTTCAGCCAGCAAATGACAATTGTCGTGTCCTTTCTGTGTATCTACATCGTGTGTCAGAACAAGTGCAAACTTTTTACCTTCCGGCCAGCCCTTCCAACCATTGGGAAGCGTTGCCGATTGCGGATCTATGGGCCATGCATCTTTCTTTGACGATAATAGCCAATTGATCCACATTCTGCGCAATTGTATCTGCATACGCCGGGGGATAAAGGGCTTAAAGATGACAAGAGGGGTTGTGGATAGCATTTTTTATTATTGTAATGTGCGATTAGGTAAATATATTAAGGAAATATTGTCTTCCCTACATCTTCCATCATCAATGATTGTAAATGGAGGTAATGAGTGGTTGCTCTCTTTTGATCAATGTCATGAAACACTCTCTGAACCTGTTCTCCTGTCATCCCCGTTGCATCAGCGACTTCTTCAAAAGGAATATTATTATTTTTGGCATATAGACACAAATCCATTTTGTCATAGGGAAGGGAAAAGAAAAACTCATCCTGTCCCTGTGGTAGGGCGTAGGTGTCAGTTGTAGGGGGACGACTGCGAATCTTTTCGGGTATTCCCAGATATTCTGCTAATTGATAAACCTGTGACTTATAAAGATGAGCAATTGGTTTGACATCCGCCTCTCCATCGCCCAGTTTCACAAAAAAACCCTGATCATACTCCAGGCGATTGGGCGTGCCGGCAACGGCGTAGTTCAACCGGTCAGCATGATAGTACTCCAGCATTTTCCGGATGCGTTGTTTAAAATTGGTTGCAGCAACAACTTCAAGATATGCGTTGAGCGGCAATCTTTGTTTAATGGTAATGCCCAGTGGTGACAATACGACAACAGAAAAAAATGAAAGAGTCCTTTGATGGACGATATCCGGAAGAACAATTTTTGACTTCCACCCCTCCCCGTATTCAGGAATAACGGACTTAACTGCGGCGGTATATTTTCCATAGAACCCGACTGCTTCCAGGATATTTGTTATGTCAATAAAGAGACTTTCCACTCCGAGATTTTCAGCCAGTAAGGCACTCAGTGACGCCGTTTCTTGCTCGGAGTGCCTTTCCGGCATTTGCAGCGTCAGAATTCGTTCTTTGCCGACAGCTTTTATACACAGGGCTGCTGTAACGCTGCTGTCAATCCCCCCGGAAATGGCGACCACATAGCCCCTGCGCTTGAGATCTTGTTTTAAAAGTTCTCTAAGTCTGAATGCAATGCGCCTAGCTTCCTGTTCACAATCTAATTTCAAAACTTCTGCAGATAATATTTGTTTCTTATGCACTTCAGGCATTCCTTTTGTCGATCATTATGGTTGGTTCAACTGGTCTGTTTGTGACGACAGACCAGTTTTTAATATACTGTGAATGAACAACTTGAGACGAATAAATGCCAGCCAGTGCCATGCCGTCCACTTCAGAAATACTTTTATTGACATACATTTTATTTAAAAGATATTTAACCTTTGTCGGGTTAAATAACCCGCTTTGTTTGAGGGCATCATCTGAAAGATGATCATTGATGTCGTCCCGGGCGGCAGGTGTACAAAGGCTTTGCTGTATTGGAGCGCGGTAAGGGTGTTTTCTACGTCCGACGATAGTATCGGGTAAAATACCGCGGAAGTATTTTTTTAGAATATATTTTTCTTTGAGTCCCATAATTTTCCAAACCGGTGACACTTTGGCCATAAATTCAATGATACGGTGATCCAGAAAAGGCACTCGAATTTCCAACGAATGGGCCATTGCGACGCGATCACCCTGTGATGAAAGAAGATAATTGCTCATAAAAAGGATCATTTCCAGATATTGCGCTTTGGCCAGACAATCCCTTTGTGCAAAGTCGTCAGGCAGTTGCGATCGTAGGTTCTCGTAAACATTATAATCGCCGATAGCCTCACGCTGACTATCTGAGAAATAAACTTTGTTGCGGCTGGAATTTTCCCAGCGAATGATGTGAGAGAAAAGAGGATCATTTTCACCATTTAGCGAGGTGGCAAAAAACAAAGCCAGAGATTTTTTAGCACGTTCATTTTTAAAAATGTCGGGATATAGATACTCAAACGGTAAACGTCGGCAAGCCGATTGAGGCTGCCTGGCAAGGAACCGGCGCAGGAGAGCTTCTTTAAATATATCGTATCCTCCAAAAATCTCATCGGCGCCTTCGCCAGTTAATACAACCTTGAGGCCGCTATCGCGAACAAAACCAGACAGCAGAAAAAGCGGAGCGGATGCCGTTCGTAAAAGCGGTTTTTCACTATACCAGATCAGCTTGGAAAACGCATTTGCAATATCGACGTTTGATGCAAGCAGTTCCGAATGTTTTACTTTCAAAAAAGAGGACATTTGCTGTTGGTAGACACCTTCGTCAAAATTTGGCTCTTCAAACCGGATGCCGAAGGACTGTACGTCGGCATTGAAATATTGGGCTACCAGAGCGCTGATACCGGACGAATCCAAGCCTCCGCTCAGATAAGTGCCGACTGAAACATCCGAGCGTAATTGAATGCGGATGGCATCCTTCAGCAGATCGCCTGCAGCCTGGCTCAGTTCTTGAGGATTATCTGTTAGTTGTGAATCAGCAGGATAATAAGGAATATCCCAGTAGCTCTTTTCAACAAAAGATCCTTCCGAAACGACGACGTAATGTCCAGGTTTTAATTCTGAGATATCCTGAAAACAGGTCTTGCCGGGCAGTGTTGTCCAAACAGTAAATATCTGCTCCAGCGCAACCGGATCTAGTATACGCGGGACCTTATTAGATGCGAAAATGGATTTGACTTCCGAAGCAAAATAAAATGTGAAATTATGAAAGGTATAGTGCAGTGGCCTAATACCGACACGATCGCGCGCCAAAAACAATCTCTTCTTTTTTGAATCCCATATGGCAAATGCAAATTGACCATTGAGTTCCCGAAGACAGGATACACCTTTTTCTTCATACAAATGCAGGAGTACTTCAGTATCAGAGCTTGTGTAAAAACGATGGCCGGAGGTTTCCAATTCCTTGCGTAGCTCAGGATAATTAAAGATCTCGCCATTTAAAACAATCCATAGTGTATTGTCTTCATTGTGCAGAGGTTGTCCACCGGTAGCTAAGTCAATAATGCTAAGACGGGTATGGCCCAGTGCTATGTGGTTGTCCAGATACATTCCGCATTCATCCGGACCACGATGATGAAGGATAGACACCATTTGCTGTAACTGTTCACGGGTGTCAGTGCCCATTCCTTTAAAGTTCAAAAAACCTGTTATCCCACACATGCCGGTGAATGATCCCTCATATAAACTATACAAATAAAATTGTTATTTTTGTGATAATTTCCTTTTCAGGAAGGCGTCGATGTTTTTCAGACTGTCGAGATTTTCCGGGAGCAGTTCGTCGTCGTTTATTTTAATGCAAAATTCTTCCTCCAGAAAAGTTATGATTTCCAGAATGCCCGTCGAATCGACAATGTGTTCCTGCAGGAAGGAGGAATCTTCTTTCAAAGATGAATCATCTCCAAAGAGAAAGTTGTCCACAATAAATGCTCTTACCTTGTCAATGCTGTTCATGTCTTAATCCTTTGCAATCATTGATATCCTTTTTATCCTGATTCTCTTCGAGTCTGATATGATTGGTAAGAAGAGATATGCACTTTTCTTTATCAATTTTTCCGTTTGATGTTTTAGGCAACGATGGCACTAATAGCAAAGTATGCGGAATTTTATATCTTGGGATCAGTTGAGTGCATGCCGAGAGAATTGTCTGGCTGTTGGTTGGTTTATTCTTGGCAACAGCCATTGCGATCAGTCTGTGTCCCAGTAGTGCATCGGGATAACCGGTTACGAATGCTTCAATGACATGACCTGTTTCCAGAAGCATATCTTCAATTTCCTGCGTATTGATCCTATTGCCGCCAACTTTTAGTTGATTGTCTTTTCGCCCGATAATAAATATAAAGTCGTCCTCATCTTTATATCCAAGATCACCCGTGTGATAACCCATAGTATCCAGTGCCAGTGCTGTAGCCGCAGGATTTTTCCAATAGCCGACCATGATGCCTGGTCCCTGTGCGATCAGTTCGCCCACTGCATAGGAAGGTAAAGTCTGACCATCTTCATTAGCAATTTGAATGGTAGCACCTGCTATCGGCTTACCAACAGAATCCATTTTACTTTCGTAAAATTGAGGATCGAGGCAGGTGAGTCTTGCAGACGCTTCTGTCGCGCCATACATGATAAATATTTTCGTGTGATCGGGCAGTACCTTACGCAAAGCCAACTTCACGGATCTGGCCAAGTGTCCGCCTGCCTGGGAGCAATACCGCAAATGCGGGAGCTTGTTCCGAAAATTTTCAAGCGGGGAGCGATGTAATAAGAAGGAGTATGTAGAAGGAACTCCAGAAAACCCTGTCACTTTTTCTTCCGCCATTTGATTCAGAACCGTTGCCGGATAAAGAAAGGTATTGTTGATGACCAGTGTGCCGCCAACCGCGAAATGACTGTTAAGCAAAGATTTCCCCATGACATAGAAAAATGGAAGCACGACCATCTGTATATCGGTATGCGTGAGATCAAGTGATTGGCAGATCGCCAGGGTATTGGATACGATGTTTTTATGTGAAAGCATGACGCCTTTGGGTTTCCCGGTAGAGCCGGATGTGTAAATAATACTGGCGAGAGCATTTTGATTGACGGGGATGTTTGGTTGAAAGGTTGCTCTGGCGTTAACAATGTCTGCCAACGATATGGCCAAAACGCCGGGCGCTTTCTGTGCGGGTCCGGGATTACAGAGAATGATTATTTTGATCGACGCATCCTGAAAGTTGCAATCATCCAAAACGCGTTGGAAGGCAGATGAACTGATTAGGATTTTCGCGCCCGTATCTTTGAACAGAAAATCAAGTCCGGCTGCCTTGATATCAGTATTCACCGGCACAGCAACTGCGCCGCTCGTTAATATGGCATAGTAACTGATTACATACTCAGGGCTGTTGTCCAATAGTATCAAAATTCTATCACCCGGTTGTATGCCGTATTCAACCAGCCATTGTGCTAAAGCATCTGACTGTTCGTTAATTTCCCAATAGGTCATGCGTTGATTTTGATAGACCAGAGCCACTTTTTCTGGAAAGGATTGAGCGTTGTGAGTTAAAAAATCTTGAACGTATGTATGTTTATTTAAATCCATAGAAAAACATTACCCGTTAGAAGGAGATTCTTGAACAATTATTTATTATTCTCTCGAAGGCGGGAATGATAAATGCACTTTGTTTATTCTTCCCTAAAAGTCTCATTAGCATGCATGGCATTACAAATTCATAATCTCTTGATAAAATATTTTAATAAACTTTTCATATCATCGCCCCAGACAACCTTGCCCAGAATGCTGAGTTCATTATCTTTCTGCAATCTCTTATTCGAGTGGTCAAATGATTGGATATCCACATATTGTTCATCAAAGATACAGCCTGATGTCTGCGCGCATTGGAGAAGGTCGGCGTGGAAAGGACCGTTCTTATATTCGGGATTATGCATACGGATGCGCGAGTTTGGGTAAAGAATATATTTCGCACAATGGTAATCAAGCGCAACCGGGTTCGTGCTTGCGCAAATCGTTCGGGTATGTGCAACAGGTAGTTCGGTGCGTGTTGAAAGACCAATCCATTCTGCCGTTGTGATATTCAAATCCGGCTTACGGATCGTATTTAAAAAAGTCCCAATTTCCAGCCCCAGCATTCCTGGAACAGGACCCTTATTCCATTTATCGAATGGAAATGAATGAAAGTTGTAGTAGTGTCCCGTTAATTTCCCATTTTGAGCTGGATCAGGTCCTCCACTGAGATCGGAAATACCCAGAAAGTTTTTCATTGAACTGGTGGGACCACAATACAAGCTGTGATTATTCAGGGCAGCGCAGTTGATAAATTTAAGAGGTTGGCCAGTATAGGAGTCTTTGCTCCAAACACCATTTTTAAAATCGATGATGGTGCCTTTATCCGTTTTAAAAATGGGATAACTCATAAGCACTTCGCGACGCTTTTCACCGGGTAATCCGTTGGAGGCTGCTAGTAAAGGAACGCCACCCGTGCCGTCACATAAAATATAGCCTTCTCCATCCGCAGGAGAGTAGACACGTTTGGCACCTTTGTCGATATCAATCCAATGACAGATGGAAAAGCGATTTGTAAATTTCTTTTTCAGGCGATCAGTTAATTGGTTATAATTTAAAATACCGGGAAGATCGGAATTTCTATCAAATGGTTTTGTCCAGCCTGCAAATTGCCAGGGTTGGTTACCGAGGTGATTGTTCTCGGCGATCACCACTTCTCCGTTAAATCCTCCCGGACGATTCATAATCATTGTAATCAAAGTATCCACGGCTGCAATATTAGGGGATCCCTGATTCCACCATTGAATATTAGGTTTGATTACCACGATATCATCAATGCCGAATAATTGTTCTATACCTGTCATTAATCTAATGACTTTGGACATATTTTCTGCGGGATGGCCGTTTACCGATCTGTAAATGGTTACTTTCTTTTGCACAAGTTTTTTCCTGTGAGCAATATCTTCCGATTTTACGCAACCTGCTAAAAGCAACGCACAGCCAGATATGATAGAACTCCGAAAAAAATGACGACGGTTAATCATGATACGTAGTCATTATTCATGAAAAAAATTCATTATCCGGCAATTCTTTCGGCATGTCATAGTGCTTCATGGGTCACCTCTGGATGAGGCCAGCTCGTTTTTCAGTATCGATCAGCTCGATATTAAGCCCTTGACCTGCAAAGACAAAAGCAATCTTCTCGTTTTGGAACGCTTCACCAGGTTCAGGCAACGTAAGAACCCTCAGACCATGTTCCCGTAGATTACCTAACTCGGATTCTAAATCATCACACTTAAAGCAGAGATGATGCAAACCGCCGCCTCTATGAGCCATTGCATAGACAGAAGAAGAAATATCTGTAGGTTCGATCAGCTTGATGTCTATGGAGTCTTTTTTCTTTAAAAAGACAACTTTGACTTTTTGCCTGGTGTTTACAACAACCTCAGTCATTTGCTTGTAAGCAAATACTTTTGTCCAGAGATCCAACCCCTTTTCTATCGATTTAACAACTATTCCAATATGGTCTATGATCATAATATGATTGTCGGTTATTATTATATTGGGAAGCTTTAAATCTGGATAGGATGTCTTTTGGTAATACCAAAAATCTTATATTCCCGTAATAAGCTTGTTATTTTGAAGCCCAGCATCATATTTTGACTGAGGGATTCTATTCTGTCTTTTCTAATATACATGATTGCACCTTTATATCCGTCATCCCGGGCAATCTCTAACAGTTTCGCCGTTATGTGAACTATGAGTCCTTGTCCCCTGAATTTCGGAAAGGTAAAAACATTCTCGATAAGAACTTGATTGTCTTTCAAGGGGTTAAAAACACCTTTATAAAACTTTTTAATAATATCATTCTCTGTTGGATAAATTAGCCACTGGAGGTAAATGATTTCATCATCTTTTGTTTTAGCTATATAGCAATGTTTTATACCATTTCTATAAAACAAGATACGCGATATAAGTTCACGTTTGGAATCTGTATCAAGATGATCAATCTTTTCTATAACCTGACACATCTCATCATCATTCACTTTCTGAAGATCAACTTGTAACCTTAGCCTTTGTATGTCAATTGGTAAAGAGAGGCTTCTTTGCATTACGTAGTAGTGGTCAAAAGAAAAAATTCTTTTTAGAAATAAAGTGAGAATTTCTCTTAGCCCCAGTTTTTTCATCAGAATACATGTAAGGAGAAAATTGGTAGACTTTGAATGTATCTTCCATATTTTTGGGCTTATGTTCACGCTTTATTCCTTAGTGTCAAAGCATTTCGATTTGCGCTTATTAGTTTAAAATACTTCGATTAATAAAAAATATTTATTGATCAATTTTTTCCAACCATTCCCTCCTCCAAAAAATAAAGCAGGAACGGTCACACGGGCCGAAATCGTTTGTACCTTCACAAATGACGCCGTCAAGAATAAAAATTCCATTGCACTTTTTCATGAGATAATCGCGTTCATCTAAAAAAATGTTGATCTTCTTAAAGACACGCTGTGATGTTCCACAGTATATCCACATTTCTTCCATAAAGGCACAACCTTTTAATTGATTCCAGTGGTTGAGAGTGCTTTGAATCTCTTTTCTTGATTTAACTCGCACAGTATCGCCTGATTTCAAGTCATTCGTAATGGAATTATTTTCTATCTCAGAAGTCGCATTTTTTTTCTGACTGGTAATTCCTGATAATACATTTTTTACAAAATGCCAGCGTCGTTTGAATATCCGCTTCAATCGGTTGCGCCGTTGGAATGTTTTATTGGTGAACCCTAATGGTTGTGAAATTTTATTAAGATGACATAACTGACACATAGTTACCTCTATAAGTTTCAGAAACACGGTTGCAAGTTACTTGCGTAAATGCATCACAACGTGTTTATTTTAAATAATTATTCTGCTTCCGGATATAATTGTTTTGGGAAAAATATTCGTACTCCTTTTATAAGCGCATTTTTTATCCCAAGCTCCTTGATTCTCCATAATGTATTAATAGAAAATACACGGGCAATACGATTCAAACTGTTTTTTCTATCTACCTCTTTTATCATTCTTGATGCGATTTCTTTAAATCTTTGGTGTGATATATCTTTGCAGAAACTATTGAGACTTTGAAAATTGTGTAAGGAGATGTCAAATGTTTCATCAATCAGTCCATTATCTTTACAGTATTGAAACAATTCGGTTCCTGGAAATGGTGTGAAAATATTGAAAAAGATATGCCCTTTAATTTTCTTGATTGCCTTTTCAGTATTTCGCAAAGATTCCTCGGTTTCTTGAGGAAAACCGGCAATAATATAAGCTTGCAGTTCAATGTTATATTTGTTTACCAGTCTGCATGCTTCCAACGCCTGTTCTATGGTAATACCTTTCTTCATAGCCTTTAATATTTGATTGTCCCCTGACTCTACACCAAGTTCAATCATATGACAGCCGGCAGATTTTACTAAAGAAAGAAGATTATTGTTGATTAAATTAACATTAATTTCACATTTCCATTTTAAATCAGGACAATGTGCAATAATAAGATTACTCAATTCTTCCGTCCATTTCTTATTTAAACCAAAAGTATCATCAGCAAATCTGAGCGAAGTAATTCCCATCTTCTGAAGATTTCTGATTTCATTAATCACATTAGTTGGTGATCTCAATCTCACTTTTTGGCTCCATAATTTACGTGATCCACAAAAAGTACAACTGTAAGGACATCCTCTGCTTGCAAAAATACTCCCAAAAGCGCTTTTGGGATAAAGATTATAATCTTTCAGAACTTCTTGGGCCGTATCATGCGGAAAAATCAAAGTATCAAGGTCAGTTATTAGATTCCGAGGTCTATTAACAATTGCTTTACCGTTTGCTCTATATACAATGCCATCAATGCGACTTAAGTCTTTCTTTTTTTCGATTGCTTCAAGCAGCTCAATAATCGTTCTTTCCCCCTCACCCATCACTCCAACATCAATATCTTTGCAATTGAGTATGTCAGGCCCTACCATGGATGGATGGGGGCCACCAATTATAACTATCGTATCTCTGTTAATATCCTTGGCAATATTTGCTACTATACATGCAGATTTGAAGTTTTGCGACATTGTAGAAATGCCAACGACGGATGGTTTTAGTTCACTTAATGTTATTTTTATTTCCTCCCAGATCGGTGCGTATCTGTTATTGAGATTCCTTACATAATTAGCAAAACCTTCCCCTGCTTGAAAACTAAAAGTAATGTTGTCATTTCCTATTATCGAGCGAGGTGAAAAGTCAGAATTATAAGATACAACATCCCATGTTGTTTCAGACTTGATTGTTCCCGCCAGATATCCTAAGGAAAGAGGGTATCTGTAAAAGGAAAATGTGTCTTTGAACAATCTGAAAAAAGGGGGCTGAATCAATACTATTTTATTTTTGATCATATTTATCTCCCATTAGAATCATGCGCACTATTATTGGCAGTGTATGACTCATCCTAGATGTTTATAGCAAAAGCCACTTAGTATGTCATAAACGAAATCCGGAGAATTCTTGCATAATTTTTGTGTAAGTTTGTAAGTCATGGATGACTCCGGATGGATCCACTTTTTATTGGTAATTTTAGGGTAATAGAACTGTGGTAGATTTAAAACTTTTGTGCCCCAGCGATTCTTGAAAGTCATCAAACTCTCGTTATTCACCGATGTTCTGCCAAAATCAAAAACTTTGAATCCTTCATTGTAGGCCAATTTTATAGCTTCCCAAAAAAGAAGATGATTGGGACTGATGTTAAGATAGTCATCATCTGTGCCTAAAATCTCCGCTGACACGCGTTGTTTATATTTGAATAACAATAGTCCAGCAATAGGTTTGTCGTTGTAATTCGCGATAAGAATTACCACTTGATCTGACGGCTTAAATACATTCCATAGAGACTTGATAAAAGCATATGGCTGTGATGGTAGATTTAATTTTCTTCTTGTTTTCTTGTATAATGTGAAGAAATCGATCAGGTCTGATTCAGAATCAGCTATTTTTACACTTATATTACTATTTAATGCTCGCTGGATTCTTTGTCTGACATTGGTTCTATGAAAAGACTTTTGCAAGATATCGGGTTCTTTATCAAGAAGTAAACAATGGGTCTTATAGGATTGATTGCTACCCAATCTTTCATCTTCTGGTTCATGTGCATTAAAAACTCGGATTTCCACGTATGAGAAATTCCTTTTTTTAAACAGATTGAGAGAGGCTTCCAGAAGCTTATCCATATCATGACTTTTGTTAATCAGTGGATCGCATAAGCTTGCGAAAGGAATGCTGACCAATCGTTTGCCGATAAGCCAGCTATGTACCTCATAGACAGGGAGACCAGCTTTAATGGCACCGGTGTCCTTGTCAACCAAAGCGAAATAGTATCCACGCATATGTGGGAAAGAACTCTCTATTACTTTTTTCCACCCGGATAAATGTACAATCCAGCCCAAAGGATGATTCTCAACAAATTTGTCCCAACGCTCATCAATGCATGGATCTATGATTTTTATTTCTTCCATAAAGTTCTCAAATGTTGGAGCCTTCTTTTGTATTGGCCAGATAGCTAGCAACTACTAGAATGCTTTTTGTAATTTTTTCAAGAAAATCAAAATCTATATTTTCAGCTTTATCCCACGTAGTATGGTGATAAGGATTTTTGTAATAAGAATTAATATATATGGCATTATATCCTTCGTTCCAGAAGGATGCTTCATCGCCTCAGTGACAGTGGCTTTCTATTTTTGTTTTAACGTTAATGCCCCCGATTGAACGCACGCAACCGGTGACGGTTCTAACCAAATTGCTGTCTTTAGGGCGGCCTCCTATAGTAAGAACATTCTCGCCATGGATTATGCCATAGGAAAAGTTTCTGATGATTTTCAGTATAATTTTAACTTTGAGTTTAAATGATGATTTGTCGGTAAGAAACCGCCATTGTATTGGAAATTTGTTAGAATTATATCCTAAAATATCCAGGTTGATGACCGCCTGGATATTTTGTTTTTCCCGTCGTGCTTTTTGGGCAAAAGCTTTGCTACCAAGCTGACCCCTTTCTTCATTAGAAAAAATGCAGAATAAGATACTTTTTTCGGAACATGTGTCTTTCAAAATCCGCGCAACTTCCATGAGGACGGCAACGCCGCTGCCGTTGTCGTCAGCGCCGGGGGCGCTTTGCTTTGGATCATTTGAAATGGAATCTATATGCGCGATAAACAAAACGCTGTCTTTTGGTTTGCCTTTGCCTTTAATCCGGGCGAATACATTGGTCCATTGTTGCCCCTTGTTTTCATAGGTTTCAGTCCAGGACTCTAGACCATAATTTTTAAACCGATCTTTTGCCCAGTTGGCAACCTGGTTTTGCTTTTTCCAAGAAGAACGTTCGCCATAAGTTTCCAAATGGTCAATAATATTTTTGAGATTGTCCTTTTGTATCTGGCCGATGATTGGCCGGATTTCTCCGGCAATGACAGGTCTTCTTACCGGGTCCTGCACATCAGCGGCCGTTGCATGTTTTATATGTTGAGGTAATAGTATACAGCAAACAAAGAACAGCATCTTGCAAGTAGTTCTTAATGTGGATGAGTTTTTGTCCATGATTCTACTTAATGTATATGATCGTAGTTTTGTGTAGATACAGCTCCGCCCTCTCGATTACATAAAGGCATCCAGGTGGTCGAAACCAAAGTCTTTAGAATATTTTATTTGCACAATTAATAAATTAAAATACTACCCACTCCTAAACAGCCGTCCTCGAAACAATGCTTTTTATTAACCCACGTGCCGATAAATCATTTTGCCCATCATGTTCAAAACAGGCTCGGGTAATGTTTTGAATATCTTTCTGTACAGGGGATTGACGGAAAAAGATTCATGAACAAAAGCACTTTCACGAAAGTCATACTTATAGTATTTAATGATGTATTCCCGTGCGCCCCATCCCTGTTTAAATTGCCGGAGGCCTTCGTTTTCTTTTTCTGTCCGGCCAAAGTTGAAATTTTCAAAACCTTTCTCACAGCTCCATTTAATGGCTTCCCACATCACCAGATTGTTCGCCCTCAAATGCTGCCAGGCTTTTTCGGAAGCGCCATACTTGTAAATAACATCCTTCCCGAAATTTAAATAAACGCCTGCGGCAATCGGGTGATCTTTTATGGATGCGGTGATCACAACGCCCATATCTCTGGCAATCACTTGATCATACAGATGCCGGAAAAATACATAGGGCTGCGGTGGCAAACCATGCTCTCTCCTGGTCATGAGGTTCAGGCGATAAAAATCTTTCATGGATTGCGGTGATGCGGAAATCGAGACGTGAACATTTTCTTTTTGCGCTTTTTGGATGTTTCGCCGGGTGGAATCGCGCAGATGAGAAAACAGTTGCCGCTGTCCGCACGTCAGATCCAGTGTATGTCCAAAAAATATTTGCGACGGCCTTTCCGCCGACAAATATTCTTCTCCGCCGCGAACTTCCAGATATTTCCATTTCCTGTTTCTACCCATGACAACCGCCCGATCAAACAGGTTCTGAAACTGTTGCGCATTTTCGGCAATCGGTTCGCAGCAATCAGTAAAAGGTAGACAGACCCCTCTCCTGCCCGTTATGATGCTGTCAACTTCCATCAGCGTCATCATGCTGAAGGATTGATGATTCTCAGCACACAAGTAAAAAGGCTGATAGTTGTATGATTTGCTCAGAACCGCTGCCCAGTTCATTGTGTGAAAAACGGAACCCCTTTGCGTAGAGATCAGCAGATGATTCCATCTATTTTCTTCCAGAGAACTTATGAGCTCCGGCTCATGCATAATATCCTTTGATTTGTTCGATAACGTAACCAACCTGTTCGTCTGTCAATTCGGCAAACATAGGAAGAGACAAATATTGTTCCGCGCATTTTTCGGCAACCGGAAAACTTCCTTTGCCTTTGTTGAGAAATCTGTACGCTTCCTGTAAATGAACAGGCACAGGATAATGGATGCCGCAGGAGATACCTCTATCCGACAGATAGGCCATGAGTTGGTCCCTGTCTTTCACCCGTATGGCGTAGATATGATAGACATGCCTGGCGTAGTCTGCTTCCTGCGGAACGATAACTTCCTTTATATTGGAAAGTCCTTCCATATAATTTTTAGCGTGTTTTCTCCGGGCGTTGTTCCATGTCTGCAAATATGGAAGTTTAACATTCAGAACGGCTCCCTGAATGCCGTCCATCCGGGCATTCCAGCCGATGATGCCGTGATGATACTTTTTTCTCTGGCCGTGATCACGAAACATTCTCATAGTAGCAGCCAGCGCGTCGTCATTAGTCGCGATCGCCCCGCCTTCCCCGTAAGCTCCTAAATTCTTGCCGGGATAAAAACTGAAACATCCGGTATGCCCCATGGACCCCGCTTTCTTCCCTTTATATTCGGCGCCATGCGCCTGACAGGCGTCTTCAATGACGTACAGTCCGTGCTTACGGGCTATCGCTACGATGGCGTCCATATCCGCGGGCTGTCCGAACAAATGAACGGGAATAATGGCTTTTGTTCTTTGCGTTATGGCGGCTTCAAGTAAGGCAGGATTCATATTATTGGTTTTTTCATCAATATCGACAAAGACAGGGGTTGCACCGGCAAGCGATATGGCTTCGGCGGTTGCGATAAACGTATTGGGCACGGTAATGACTTCAGCGCCCTGTCCGATCCCCAGCGCCACCAGGCTCAACCACAGAGCATCCGTGCCGTTTCCAACGCACACGACATATTTGCAGTCACAAAACCTGGCAAATTCCTCTTCAAATCTGGCCACAAAAGGTCCTCCGGCAAACGCCGCATTTTCCATTACTGCATGAATGGCTGTATGAATTTCATCCTTAATATTTTTGTATTGTGCGTTTAAATCCAGAAATGGGACGTTCATCATTATCGTTCTACCTTTCTCAGTGTTTTCGCCGGATTGCCGGCAACAATTGTATCAGGCAACACATTTTTCGTGACCACACTGCCGGCGCCGATGATGGCATTCTCGCCTATGATGACATTAGCAAGAATGGTTGAACCGGAGCCGATAGAGGCTCCTTTCTTAACAAGCGTCGGCTCTACTTTCCAATCAGCTTCAGTTTGTAACGTCCCGTTCTTTGCCGTAGCTCGTGGAAAAGAATCATTAATAAAGGCCACATTATGTCCGATGAAGACATTGTCTTCAATCGTTACGCCTTCGCAGACAAAGGTGTGGCTTGAGATTTTACAGTTTTTGCCGATAAAGGCGTTTTTTTGAATCTCGACAAAAGCGCCGATCTTTGTATGATCACCAATGCAACATCCATAAAGATTGATAAATTTGGAAAGCTTTACATCTTTCCCAAGCTTTACATCGTCTGATATATATACGTGATTCATATGTAAATCATCGCACCTTTCTTAGAGAGAGATTTATTGGCTGCTTCCAGCATTCTGACATTGTTCAGACCGGCCATCCCATCATTGACAACGCGGTCACCATTGGTCACGTAACCGACAAATTTTTCAGCCATTAATTTAAGCGCTTCGGTTTGCTCGACCTTTGGCGCCCACATGTCACCCCAGCGATAGTCAACCAGCAGATTGTATTTCCCCTCGTTTGTTTTTATCTGAACACCTTTATCGTAAATTTTGATTTTTTCATCCGGCTCGATATCATTCCAGACCAACATTTTTTTCTCCCCGCCAATCAGCGTAGTTCTGACTTTTACCGGGGAAAGCCAGTTGACATTAATATGAGCGATGATGTTATGGTCGTAATAAAAAGTCAGATAGGCGATATCTTCCAGACCACGTCCGAAATGACCGACACCGGTTGCGACAACCGCCTGCGGCTTTTCATCGATGAGATAATCCATAATGGAAATATCATGGGGGGCAAGATCCCAGACGACATTGACATCATGCTGGAATAATCCCAGATTAACTCTGGAAGAGTCGAAGTAATAGATTTTGCCCAGAACGTCGTCATCAATTAACTGGCGAATTTTGCGCACGGCCCCCGTATAAAGAAAGGTATGATCCACCATCAATTTCAAATTCTTCTTTGCTGCAAGCTCTATCAAATCTTCCGCTTCTGCAACCGTATAGGTGAATGGTTTTTCCATAAAAACACTCTTTCC
>ERZ1645192.547-NODE-547-length-31313-cov-12.974055_pt1 | contig 31313 bp, 29 predicted proteins | sample MGYA00575354_ERZ1645192 | MGnify/ENA primary metagenome ERZ1645192 (study PRJEB40844, sample SAMN11349763) | freshwater sediment metagenome | isolation source: river sediment | host: Sediment | place: India: Faizupur Khadar , New Delhi | collected 2017-02-21 ... | reverse complement strand
CGGCGGGGAATGGGGAATAGTAGCAGTTTCCGGGGAAAAATCCAGCCCGATGTGCGCTGCCGGACGCTAGCGGCCGGCGAACAGCAGGCAGGGGCGGCCGGAGAGGCGCCGCACCGCCTGCGCGGGCAGTTCGCGGCCCTTGAAGCCGTAGGCCCGGCAGCCCTGCGGCCGCTTCGGCTCGTGGGTGATGAAAAAGTGGCGGCAGCGCCGGCAGGCGGGCGCGGCGGACGGGGGATCAGGCGACATTCTTGGGAAAATCGACGAACAGCAGCTGTCCCTGGCCCGGCAGTATCTCCTGCCAGGACCGGGTGTGGAACTCCAGGGCGACGATGCCGCCGGTGGGCAGGTTGTCGAGGTCCAGGTTGCCGAGCAGGTTGGCGAAGGCGGTGCATTCAGGGTTGTGGCCGACCAGCAGGATCCGGCCGAGCCGCGGTTCCAGGGCGCGCACCAGGGCGAGCAGGGAGGCGGCGGTGGCCGTGTACAGGCCCGGGTCCACCTGGATGCGGTCCGGCGGGTAGCCGAGCCGGTCGGCGTAGGCCTCGGCCGTGGTCCAGGCCCGGGTCGCGTGGCTGGCGAGGATCAGGTCCGGCAGCAGGCCGCGCTCCGCCAGCCGTCGGCCCATCTCCGGGGCGTCGCGGCGGCCGCGCTTGTTCAGGGGCCGCTCCACGTCGCTTAAGCTGGCGTCGTCCCAGCTCGACTTGGCGTGGCGGCAGATGACCAGTTGTTTGCGGTCAGGCGGCAACACGTTCGCGTATTTCATGCCAGAGGCTCTCGTAGGCTTTGGCGGCCATCGACCCGGGCAGGGCCGCGCCCAGCGGCTGGCGAAACACGCCCATGCGCTCGACGTCCGCCGAATAGGGGATGACCGAGGCGAGCACGCCCGGCTTGCCGGCCAAGCCCTGCATGGTCTCCAGGTGCATCTTCTTCCGTTTCTCGGCCATGGAAAAGAAGATGAGCAGCTTGGTTCGGCCCAGGCCGGTGGATTCGAGGAAGTCGAACAGCTGCCGCAGGGAAAGCACCGACAGGGTGGTGGGGATCATGGGCACGAGGATGTGGTCCGCGGCGTGGAAGATGTTCTCGGACAACAGGGTGATGTTCGGCGGGCAGTCGAGGAAGATGCGCTCGTACTCCTCCTCGAGCGGGCGCAGCACCTTGGCCAGCCGGTGGTGCGACTTCTTGCAGTCGTCCAGGGCGATGTCGATGTTGCGGTAGGAAAAGTCCGCGGGCAGCATGTCCAGGCCGTCGAAATCGGTGGCCTTGATGTTGTCCTCGATGTGGTGCCCGCCCTTGAGCAGTTTCTTGCCGCTGAACTTGCTGCCCGGGCGGATGCGGAAGTAGTACGAGGCCGATCCCTGCGGGTCCATGTCGCAGAGCAGGGTGCGCCCCTGGCGGGACGAGAGATAGGCGAGGTTGACCGAGGCGGCGGTTTTACCCACCCCGCCCTTGATGTTGTAGACCGCGAAGATGCTCATGCCGGCTCCTCCCGGGGGCGAAACAGGGTGCGGTAGAGGTCGGTGGTTTCCGGGTCGGCGAACCGGGCGAAGGCCTCGCTGAAATGGTCGCGCAGCGCCTGCTGTTCCTGGTACAGGCTCTGCATCAGCCCGCCCAGGGCCGCGGCCAGGCCGAGGTCCGCGCGCGCGCCCTTGCGCAGCCCGGCCAGGGTGGCGGCGAGCAGCTGCTGCTGCACGGACAGGTCGTTGAAGTCGCCGAGGATGTCCTGCAGCCGCTTGAGCTGGCGCACGAGCAGGGCCATGTCGTCCTCCGGGTAGAGCGAGCCGAAGAACTCGAGGGCGTAGCGCAGCTTCTTGCACTGGATGCGCAGCCGATGCACCTCCGCGTCCGGGGTGGCGGCGTGCAGGGCGCGGCCGTCGCGCAGCACCCGCTTGGCGCGGCGGTGGATGATCCGGCCGGCCAGCTCGATCACCGGCACCTCGGCCCGGTCCGCCGGCTGGGGGCTCCTGGCGTTCAGGTGGCGCTTCCAGGCGGCGAGCGCGGCTTTGGTCTTCTTGCCGCGCAGGCCGCGGGCCAGGCGCTGCTGCGCGGCGCGCCGGCGGGCGGCGAGGTCGGCGAAGAAGCCGCCCAGCCCCGGCCGCAGCACCTCGGGCAACCGCTCCAGGTAAGAGTCACGCTGCTCCAGGTACACGTCCAGGTCGCGGGTGGGACCGGTGAGGGCGCCGAGGGCGGCAAAGTCGCGGCGGGCGGATTCGACCACCTCCGCCGGCAGCACCTCCTTGACCAGGCTCAGGCCGGAGCGGGTGCGGCGGATGGCCACGCGCAGGTCGTGGAGGAACTCCGGGTCGAGATCGTCGACGGTCCCCGGCAGGTTGCGGCTGATGGTCACGAGCAACTGCCGGTAGATGTGGACCATGGCCTCGCGGGCGGTGCAGTCGGGGTCCAGGCGGACACTGAACTTGGAGCTGTAGTCGAGCGGCCGGCGGCCGGCGGCGCGGCACCCCTCCTCGAAGCCGGCCAGGGGCGAGGCCGGAGCGGTGACGCCGTTTTCCCGGAGGAGCCGGCGCACCGCGGCCAGTTCCTCATCGTAGCCGCGCAGGGCGAACAGCCGCACCAGGCTGAAGGTCTCTGTGGACGCGGCCGGCCGCTGCCGCTCGAACACCAGCCGGGCCACGGTCTTGTCGTCCTGGTTGAGCAACCGCACCTGGCGGCCGACCAGGTGCACCCGCGCCAGCGGCAGCAGGGCGCGCACGCCGAGCAGCGGCGCGAGCAGATCGCGCAGCGGACCGGGCGGGAAATCGCGGGCAAAGCAGCGCGCACCCAGCTCCGGACCGTCCTGCTGCACGGTCACCTCGCCGGCGTCGCCGTGGTACAGGGTCCAGCTGCGGTCGTGGCAGTGGATGAGGTGGCCGCGCTGATAGAGCCGCCAGTCGAAGGAATCGGCGTAGACCACCTCGGCGGCGTACTCCGGAAAGGTCTGGAAGCCGAACGAGCCGGCCAGGGCGGCCATGAGCTGATCCGGCCGCAACCCCTCGGGCAGGATCCAGGTGTCTGTGCCGTCCAGCGCCATGGCCCCTCCCTCAGCTCCGGTAATCGGCGTTGATCTTCACGTAATCGTAGGAGAAGTCGCAGGTGTACACCTCCGCCTCGGCGCTGCCCTCGTGCACGTCCACGGTCACGGTGAATTCCCGTTGTTTGAGCACCGCGGTGGCCGCGGCCTCGCGCTCGGCGCCGAGGTAGAGGCCGTCCTCGACCAGGCGGACCGCGTCGAAGCTGATCGCCACCCGTTCCGGCGAGAAGGTGCAGGCGGAGCGGCCCAGGGCGGCGATGATCCGGCCCCAGTTGGCGTCCTCGCCGAAGAAGGCGGTCTTGACCAGGGCCGAGTTGGCGATGGTCTGGGCCGCGCTCATGGCCTCGTCCTCGTCGCGCGCACCCACGACGCGGACGGTCACCAGCTTGGTGGCGCCCTCGCCGTCGCGGACGATCTGCAGGGCCAGGTCCTTGAACACGCGGTCCAGGGCCTCGCCGAACAGCCGCGCCGCCCTGGGATTGTCCTCGTCGATCCAGGGGTTGCCGGCGGCGCCGTTGGCCATGACCAGCACCATGTCGTTGGTCGAGGTGTCGCCGTCCACGGTGATGCGGTTGAAGGTGCGCTCCACCCCGCTGCGCACCAGCTGCCGGAGCACCGGGAAGACGATCTGTGCGTCCGTGACCACGAACGCGAGCATGGTGGCCATGTCCGGCATGATCATGCCCGAGCCCTTGGCCACGCCGAGCAGGGACACTTCGACCCCGTCGAGCACCACCGTGGCCGAGGCCGTCTTGGCCACGGTGTCGGTGGTCATCATGGCCCGGGCCAGGGTGGGGAAACCGTCGGCGGAGAGCTGGCCGGCGAGTTCGGGCATGGCCCGGGCGAACGGTTCGGTGGCCAGCCGCTGACCGATGACACCGGTGGAAGCGACCTGCACCAGGGCCTCGTCGATGGCGAGCGCCCGCGCCGCCAGGGAACTGACCGCGCGCGCCGCGGCCATGCCCTCCTGGCCGGTGCAGGCGTTGGCGTTGCCGCTGTTGACCACCACCGCCTGGGCCAGGCCGGAGCGCAGCCGCTCCATGTCCAGCTGCAGCGGCGCGGCCTTGACCCGGTTGGTGGTGAACATGCCGGCGGTCACCGCCGGCACCTCGGAGTAGATCAGGCCCAGGTCGAGCCGGTCGGGATAGCGGATGCCGGCCTTGACCGCGGCGGCGGAAAATCCTTTCACCTGCATGGAAATATCCTGTCGTGATTGAAAGTTACGGGAAAAGAAGAACATGCGCCCACTCTACCAGAAAAGGCGGAAAAGGAAAGGGTGAAGCGGTCCGGATCCGGGAATTCCCCTTGACCGGGCCCGGGTTTTCGGGCAACTGTACCCGGATTGCGCCACCGCCGCCCCGGCGGTCCGAGCCGCTTCGCCCCCCCACCTGTCAGGCCCATGGACCGATTCACCTGGATTGTCACCACCAGCCTCTATCTCGCCGACCTGACCATCCGCCTCGGCTTCTCGGTGCGGGTGATCATGCGCAAGCGCAGCCCGAGCGTCAGCTTCGCCTGGCTGTCGGTGATCCTGCTCATCCCGTTCGGCGGGGCCATCCTTTACCTGCTGTTCGGCGAGAACCGGGTGGGCGATCGGCGGGCCAACCGGCTGATCAAGAACCGGCCGTTCATCCGCGAATGGTCCGAGGCCCTGCAGAACACCCCGGAGATCGACTGGAGCCGGATCAACCCGGAGTGCGTGCCCATCGACCGGCAGATCCGCACCACCACCGGCATTCCGACCATGCCGGACAACCGGCTGGAACTGCTCGACCGGGCCGAGCTGTTCTTCGAGCGGCTGTGCGCCGATGTCCGCGCCGCCCGGACCAGCTGTTTTCTCGAATTCTACATCCTCAACCAGGGCGGCCTGGTCGACCGGCTGATCACGGCGCTCATCGAGGCGGCCGGCCGCGGGGTCACCTGCCGGGTGCTGCTCGACGCCATCGGCGCCAAGGAGTTCCTGCAGAGCCCGGCGGCGGCGCGCCTGCGAACGGCCGGGGTGCAGCTGCTCGCGGCCCTGCCGGCGGGTCTCATCCGCGCCCTGTTCGTGCGCATCGACCTGCGCAACCACCGAAAGATCGCCGTGATCGACGGCGAGATCGCCTACACCGGCAGCCAGAACCTGGTCGATCCGCGCTACTTCAAGCAGGAGGAGGGCGTGGGTGAATGGGTGGATGCCATGGTCCGGGTGACCGGGCCGGTGGTGGAACTGTTCACCGCCACCTTCATGAACGACTGGCTCCTGGAGACCGACTGCCGCCTGGCCGAGTACAGCGGCCGCACCGACATCCACCCGGTCCCCCCGGCCGGCAAGGCCCTGGTGCAGCTGGCGCCCTCGGGCCCGGGCTACGGCGAGGACACCATCCACAACCTGCTGCTCACCACCCTTTACGCCGCCCGGCGGGAGCTGATCCTCACCACCCCCTACTTCGTGCCGGACAATGCCATCCTGGCGGCGCTCAAGTCGGCGGCCCAGCGGGGCGTGGAGGTGACGGTGATCGTCCCGGAAAAAAACGACTCGCGCCTGGTCCACTACGCCAGCCGCGCCCGCTACGAGACCCTGACCCGGGCCGGGGTGCACATCGCCACCTTTGCCGGCGGCCTCCTGCACACCAAGACCATCACCGTGGACGGCGACTTTTGCCTGTTCGGCTCGGTCAACCTGGACATGCGCAGTTTCTGGCTCAACTTCGAGATGACCCTGTTCGTCTACGACCGCGCCTTCACCGCCCGGGTGCGCGACCTGCAGCAGGACTACCTGCGCAGATGCATTCCGCGTGACCTGGAAAGTTTTCAGAACCGGCCGTTGCGTGAACGGCTGATGGAAAACATCGCCCTGCTGGTCGGACCGCTCCTGTAAGCGGCCGCCCGGACCGGCCCAGCCCCTGGACGACCATGAAAATACTTGTGCTCAGCGACATCCACGGCAACTACCCGGCGCTTGCGGCCATCGAGAACGAGGTGCGGCCGCTTGGCTGCGCCCACGTGCTCAACGCCGGCGACAGCACGGTCTACGCCCCCTTCCCCAACGAGACCATCGACTGGCTGCGGGCAAACCGGGCCTACTCCATCCGCGGCAACACCGACGACAAGGTGATCAAACTGCTCAAGGGCAAGGATTTCAAAAAACCGTCAAAGCCGGACAAGCGGATCATGTACACCAGCACCGCGGCCGCGCTCACCGCCGAAAACAGGCGCTTTCTCCTGGGGCTCAAGAAAAAGAAACTGCTCAGCCTGGGCAAGACCGCCATCGGCCTGTTCCACGGCAGCCCGGCGGACCATGACGAGCAGCTGTTCGTGGACACCCCGGACAAGCGGCTGCGCGAGCTGGCCGCCCTCACCGCCTGCCGGGTGGTGGTGGTCGGCCACTCGCACTCGCCCTTCCACCGCTGTGTGCAGGGCGTGCATTTCATCAACCCGGGCTCCGCGGGCCGCATGTTCGACGGCAACCCGGCGGCCAGCTACGCCGTCCTCGACCTCGACCGGGGCCGGATCGAGGTCAGCCTGCACCGCTGCGTCTACGACATCGAGGCGGTGGCCAGGGGACTGGCCCGCCACCAGCTGCCGGCCCTCTACATCGAGATGTTCCGTACCGGCACCAAGCTCAACTAGCGCCCGCCGGACTCAGGATCCGCTCGGCCGGCAGGCCTCGACCAGGCGCTCGCGCACGTAGGCGAGCAGTTCGGGCGTGCAGGTCTCCAGGTCGAAGCACAGGGCGTCGTCACCGAGCAGGCCGCCCGGGACAAAGGCCCCCTGCCCGGCCGGATCGCTGACCTCGTCCGCGTAAAAACACACCGACAGCCAGCGGGGCGCATCCTCGATCACGTCGATCATGACCCGCAGCGGCCGGCTGCGGCTCGGATCCGTGCCGCGCAGGGAGTAGGTCACCCCGGGCCGCGCGACCCATTCGAGCTGCACCCCGGGCTGGGCGGCCAGTGTTCGCCGGAGTTGGACAAACCCCTCCCGGTTCCCTGCCGGATCTTCGCTCCACGCGTCGAGAAACGCGCTCACAGCCTCGTCCATCTGCATGCTCTTCTCCTGTGCACAGTGTCTACCGCCGGCCAGATGGCCGGCGGAGCGGGCGGTAATCCCGCCATTCGGGCTCTTTTCCCTCACCAAGAGCCGCCATCTGCTCTATACTGCGCCCACTGACGTTCACCATGAAAACCGCGTCACCGGCAACGGCCGGCACGCACAACACCGGGAGAGAGGCATGGCCGAAAAGAACACCAGGGACGAAGCCACCCCCCAGGACGAGCCCCAGGCCGTGGACTTCAAGCTGCAGGAAGGCACGGCGGTGCACCACAAGGACGAGAAAAAAGGCAAGGGCAAGGTCGCGGTGTGGGTGAGCCGCAAGACGCTCGAGTACGAGGTGGAGCTGAAGAAGCTGCAGGTGGAGCTGATGAAGCTGCAGCAGGACATGAAGAGCACCGGTCTGCGGGTACTTGCCATCTTCGAGGGCCGCGACGCGGCCGGCAAGGGCGGCACCATCAAGCGCATCACCGCCTTCCTCAACCCGCGCAACACCCGGGTGGTGGCCCTGGCCGCGCCCAGCGACAAGGAGGTGACCCAGTGGTACTTCCAGCGCTACGTGCCGCACCTGCCCGCGGCCGGCGAGCTGGTGCTGTTCGACCGCTCCTGGTACAACCGAGCCATGGTCGAGCCGGTGATGGGCTTCTGCACCGATGAGCAGCACAAGCGGTTTTTGAAGGACGTGCCGCTGTTCGAGGAGATGCTCGTCAAGGACGGCATCCGCCTGTTCAAGTTCTACTTCTCGGTGTCTAAGGAGGAGCAGGCCAAGCGGTTCGAGTCGCGCAAGACCGACATCCTCAAGCAGTACAAGCTCTCACCGGTGGACAACCTGGCCCAGACCTACTGGGACCAGTACACGGTGAAGAAGTTCCAGATGCTCAACGAGTCCAACCGCACCATCGCCCCGTGGACCATCATCCGCTCCGACGACAAGAAACGGGCCCGGCTCAACTGCATCCGCCACATCCTCGCCAGCCTGGACTACGCCGACAAGCTGCCCGAGGAGGAACTGCGGCCGGACGCGAAGATCGTCATCTCGGGCATCGACGAGATCAAGCACATGGAGCGGCACCTGTTCACCCCCGACCAGCTGCGCGGCTGAAGGTGCGACCCGCCGCTCAGGCGGTGCGGCCGCAGCACTTCTTGTATTTCCTGCCCGATCCGCAGGGACAAAGCGCGTTGCGGCCGACCTTGTCCTCGGCGCGCTGCACCGGCCGCCGCTCCTCCTCGGTCTCGGCGTCCTTGGCGGCGCCGGCCAGCCGCGCCTGTTCGAGTTCACGCTCGCGCGCCTGCCGCCGCTCCTCCTCCATGCGCGCCAGTTCGTCGTCCTGGACCAGCTGGATGCGCATCAGGTTGGCGATGGTGTGCTGCTTGACCGCGCCCACCATGCGCATGAACAGGTTGTAGCCCTCGCGCTTGTATTCGTTGAGCGGGTTCTTCTGGCCGTAGCCGCGCAGGCCGATGCCCTCCTTGAGGTGGTCCATGTGGAGCAGGTGCTCCTTCCACAGGGCGTCGACGATCTGCAGCAGCACCATCCGCTCCAGCTGGCGGGTCTGCTCGACCCCGTTGCGCTCCTCCTGGCGGGCGTAGGCCTCCTGCACCGCACCGCGCAGTTTCTCGGTCAGGGTGTCGCGGTCCAGGTCCTGGCGCTCCTCGGCCGGCCAGTCGAGCTGCAGGTTGAACACCTGTCCCACCCGCTCCTCCAGCGCCGGCCAGTCCCACTCCTCGGACGACACCTTGCCCGGGGCGAATTCAGCCGCCACCTCCGCCACCAGGTCGTCGATCATGTCGTCGACGATCGGCCGCACGCTCTCGCCGGCGAGTACCTCGCGGCGTTGGGTGTAGATCACCTCACGCTGCTTGTTCATCACGTCGTCGTACTCGAGCAGGTGCTTGCGGATGTCGAAGTTGTGGCCCTCGACCTTGCGCTGGGCGTTCTCGATGGCCCGTGAGACCATGGAATGCTCGATGGGCTCGTCCTCCTCCATGCCCAGCCGGTCCATGATCGAACTGAGCCGGTCGGAGCCGAAGATGCGCAGCAGGTCGTCCTCGAGCGAGAGGTAGAAGCGCGAGCTGCCCGGGTCGCCCTGGCGGCCGGAGCGGCCGCGCAGCTGGTTGTCGATGCGGCGGCTCTCGTGGCGGCTGGTGCCGAGGATGTGCAGGCCGCCCAGTTCGCGCACGCCCTCGCCCAGCTTGATGTCCGTGCCGCGGCCGGCCATGTTGGTGGCGATGGTCACCCGCCCCTTCTGGCCGGCGCCGGCGACGATCTCGGCCTCGCGCTCGTGCTGCTTGGCGTTGAGCACATCGTGGGGGATGCGCTCCTCGGTGAGCATTTTGGAGATCTTCTCGGAAATGTCGATGGAGATGGTGCCCACCAGCACCGGCTGCCCCTTCTCGTGCAGTTCCTTGATCTCGCGGACGATGTTGCGGTACTTGGCCGCCTGGTTCTTGTAGATCACGTCCGCGTAGTCGATGCGGATCATCTTCTGATGGGTGGGGATGACCACCACGTCCAGGTTGTAGATCTTCTTGAACTCCGGCGCCTCGGTGTCGGCGGTGCCGGTCATGCCCGCCAGCTTCCTGTACATGCGGAAGTAGTTCTGGAAGGTGATCGAGGCGAGCGTCTGGTTCTCCTTCTCGATCTTGACCCCTTCCTTGGCCTCCAGGGCCTGGTGCAGGCCGTCGGAGTAGCGGCGGCCCTCCATGGTGCGGCCGGTGAACTCGTCGACGATGACCACGGCGCCGTTCTTGACGATGTAGTCCACGTCCCGCTGGAACACGTAATGGGCCTTGAGGGCCTGGTTGACGTGGTGCAGCTGGTTGATGTTGCGCGGGTCGTAGAGGTTGTCGACCTCGAGCAGCTCTTCGGCCAGCGCCACCCCGTCGTCGGTGAGCATGATCTGGCGGGACTTCTCGTCCTTGGTGTAGTGCTCCTCGGGTCTGAAATGGCGCATGATGCGGTCGACCTTGAGGTACAGGTCGGTCGTCTGCTCGGCCGGGCCGGAGATGATCAGCGGCGTGCGCGCCTCGTCGATGAGGATCGAGTCGACCTCGTCGACGATGGCGTAGTGGAAGCCCCGCTGGCAGAAATCCTCCAGCGAGAACTTCATGTTGTCGCGCAGGTAGTCGAAGCCGAACTCGTTGTTGGTGCCGTAGGTGACGTCGGCACCGTAGGCCTCGCGGCGCTCGGCGTCGTTCATCTCGTGCAGGATGCAGCCGGTGGTCAGGCCGAGGAAGCGGTAGACCTCGCCCATCCACTGGACGTCGCGGCGGGCCAGGTAATCGTTGACCGTGACCACGTGCACGCCCTTGCCGGCGAGCGCGTTCAGGTAGACCGGCAGGGTCGAGGTCAGGGTCTTGCCCTCGCCGGTCTTCATCTCGGCGATGCGGCCCTCGTGCAGGACCATGCCGCCGATCAGCTGGACGTCGTAGTGACGCTCGCCGAGCACCCGCCGGGCCGCCTCGCGGACCACGGCAAAGGCCTCGGGCAGCAGTTCGTCGACCGTGGCGCCCTGGGCGAGGCGCTCGCGGAACTCGACCGTCTTGGCGGCCAGTTCGCTGTCGGCAAGCGGCTCGATGGTCGCCTCGAGTTCGTTGATGACCCGCACCGTGCGCCGGTACTGCTTGATCATCCGGTCGTTCTTGCTGCCGAAAATCTTTGCCAGGATCCTACCTATCATCACGTGTCTCCGGTCCGGGGCTGGAACCCCGGCGAGGGAAGAGAAAAAAGAGGGGGCGGGGGAACGGTGGGGCGTCAGCCGCCGGTGTGCGGCCCGGTGTTGGTGTGGATGAGGGCGTCCTCGTCGCAGTCCGGGAACTTGGGACAGTGCAGGCAGTCGCTCCAGATCTTGTGGGGCAGGTTCTGCTTGTCCGTGTCCACGAAGCCCATCTTGCGGAAAAAGCCGGCCTGGTAGGTGAGCACGAACACCTTGCCGATCTCCAGGCTCGCCGCCTCGTCCAGGCAGGACTCGACCAGCAGGGCGCCGATGCCGCGTTTCTGGTGCGACTCGGTCACCGCCAGCGAACGGATTTCGGCCAGGTCGTCCCAGCTGATCTGCAGGGCGCAGATGCCGTGGATCTCGCCCTCTTCCTCGTAGACGACGAAATCGCGCAGGTGGTCGTAGAGGCTGCTGATCGAGCGGGGCAGCATCAGCCCCTTGCCGGCGAAAAAAGCAAGCAGGGCGTGGATGGCCCGGACATCGCTCATCCGCGCCGGACGGATCCGGCCGGCGTGTTTCTTGTGGGGTTCAGTCATGGGTGTTCCCTTGTTGAAAGACCGGGGACCTGAACGGCAACGGCCGCGCCGGTACGGGGATCGCGGTTGCCTCAGTCGGCCGATACCGGGCCGGGGCCGGCGAGCCGGAGGTACAGGAACCAGTTGAGCGTGCCTGCGGCCAGGCAGCAGAGGAGAAGGGCAAGGTCGCCCGGCCAGTGGCCCGGCCGCAGCAGAAGGAACATGCCGCAGGCGATGGCCACCCCGTACCCGGCCGGGGGCAGAAAACCGACAGCCGCGGGCAGGCTGGCCTGCCGCCGGGCGAGCAGGTCGGCAAGCGGCCGGGCCGCCAGGAAAAAGGCCAGATACGACAGCACCAGAAACGGCAGGAAACCGAACACCGCCCAGGTGAGCAGGGTGCGGCAGGCCGCCCCGAACCCCTCGGTCCCGCCGGTCCGGGTCAGGACCAGGGCAGGCAGGCCGACCACATGGGCAACCAGGAGAAAGAGGATGGGCGCGCCCGCCGGCGCGTACAACCGCGGGTGGCGCCGCACATGCTGCCGGAACCAGCGGAACAGGGGCGGCGGCCGCAACAGGCCGACCCGCCTGGTGGGTCCACGGTTTCTCTTGCTTCTCACCCGTTGCATCGGTCGGCACTCTGCCCTGGTTATCGTTTGGTTTGCGCCGGCGCCACCTGCGCCGGCGGCTGGGCGGGCTGGGCCGGTTGCGCGGCCGGGGTCGTTGCCCTGGTGGGCAGCAGGATCGTCTGCCCTGCCCAGATGCCGAGGAGAAACATCCACAGCAGCACACAGAAGCCGACCACCACGAGCCCGAACATGCCGCCCCAGCCGATCTCGAAACAAAACGGCCTGGTGGACCGCGGGCGGGCGGAGGGCTTGTGCACCGGGCCGCCGTCGGCAGGTTCCCGCTCCGGACGAGGGCGCATCACCGCCCTCTCCGGACAGGGCCGCGCACCGCCGCCGCACCGTTCAAATCGCTATTTTTTAAACATTGCCAAGGGAAAAGCAAGGGGCGAAACATGGTCGCACCGAAAAAACAGGGGACAATTCACATGCTTTCCGGCGCGGTCAGGCCGACCAGGTGCAGGCCGTTGCGGAACACCCGTTTCAGCCCGCCGCACAGGCAGAGCCGGGCCAGGGTCAGTTCCCGGTCGTCGGTGAGCACCTTGTGGCGGTTGTAAAACCCGTGGAACTCGGCAGCCAGCTCCATCAGGTAGAAGATCACCCGGTGCGGCGCCAGGTCGGCGGCGGCCCCGGCCACCAGCTGCGGGTAGGCGGCCAGGCTCTTGAGCAGGGCGAACTCCTCGGGCTCAGCCAAAAGGCCCAGGTCCGCCCCTTGCGGACCGGAGAGGGCCACGCCCTGTTCGCCGGCCGTGCGCTCGATGCTGCACAGGCGGGCATGGGCGTACTGGACATAGTAGACCGGGTTCTCCTGGCTCTGCTTCTTGGCCAGGTCGAGGTCGAACTCGATCAGGCTGTCGGGCTTGCGCATGAGCAGGAAGAAGCGGAAGGCGTCCGCACCGACCTCGTCCACCAACTCATCGACGGTGACAAAGGTGGCCTTGCGGGTGGACATCTTCACCTGTTTGCCGTCGCGCAGCAGGGTGACGAACTGGTAGAGGACCACGGTGACCCGGTCCGGGTCGTGACCCAGGGCGCGCAGCCCGGCGAGCACGTCGGGCACGGTGGCGATGTGGTCCGAACCGAACACGTCGATCATCCAGTCGTAGCCGCGGCGGAACTTGTCGCAGTGGTAGGCGATGTCCGGCAGCCGGTAGGTGGGCTCGCCGCTGCTCTTGATGATCACCCGGTCCTGGCCCTGGCCGAAGTCGGTGGTCCTGAACCAGGTGGCGCCCTCCTTCTCGTAGACCAGGCCGCGACTGCGCAGTTCCTCGACCACGCCGTCCACCCGGCCGTCCTCGTACAGGGTGTGTTCGTTGAAGTAGGTGTCGAAACCGATGCCGATGCGCTTGAGGGTGGCGTCGATGTCGGCGAAGATGGCCTGTTGGGCCCGCTTCTTGAACACGTTCAGGTCCGCATCGCGGAAGCTCTCGCCGCCCTCCTCGACCATGGCCCGGCCGATGTCGCGGATGTAGTCGCCCTGGTAGCCGTCCTCGGGGAACTCGAACGGCAGGCCGAGCAGTTCCAGGTAGCGCGCCCGGGTCGATTCGCCGAGCACGCGCATCTGCCGGCCGGCGTCGTTGAAGTAGTATTCCCGCTGCACCTGGTGGCCGGTGGCGTCGAGCAGCCGGGCGATGGCGTCGCCGAGCACCGCGTTGCGGCCGTGGCCGACGCTCAAGGGGCCGGTGGGGTTGGCGCTGACGAACTCGACCAGCACCCGGCGGCCTGCGCCCATCTCGGAGCGGCCGAACCGTTCGTCCTCGGTCCAGACCGGGGCGAGCACCGTGGCCCAGACGTCCCGGGTGAGGAACAGGTTGATGAACCCGGGCCCGGCGATCTCCACCCGGGCGAAGATCTGGTCCGCGGCGAGCAGGTCCACGAGCCGGGCGGCAATCTCCCGGGGGTTGCAGCGGTCGGCCTTGGCCGCGACCATGGCGAAGTTGGTGGAGAAGTCACCTTGCTCCTCGCGCTTGGGCACCTCCACGGTGTAGCGGCCCTCGGCCTGGCGGCTCCACAGCCCCTGCTCCACCCCCTGGGCAAAGCAGCGGTCGATTGTCTGTTTGACGCGTGTTTTGATCATGGATCTCTGAACTGGCAGAATATCGGCGGCATCCCCCGGGGAAGCCGCGGTGCGGCGGGCAAGGCCCTTTCAGTCGGTCATCTCGCGGTGGTTGAGCCTGCCGAACAGGCAGAGCACCTCGTAGCTGATGGTCTCCATCCATCCGGCGATCTCGTCGGCGGTGATCTCCTCCGCGCCCTGGCGGCCGAGCAGCACCGCCTCGTCGCCGACCCGCACCCCGTCGTTACCGGTCACATCGACGAGCGTCAGGTTCATGGAGATGCGGCCGATCACCCGGGCGCGCCGGCCGTGCAGGAGCACCTCGGCCCGGTTGGAGAGGATGCGCAGGTAGCCGTCCTCGTAGCCCACCGGCAGCACGGCCACGGTGGTCGGGCGGGTGGTGGTGTACAGGTGGTTGTAGCCGAGCCCGGCGCCGGCGGGCAGCTGCCGCACCTGGATGACGCTGGTGGCAAAGCGCATCACCGGCCGCAGGAGCGGATCGCTCGCCGCCGCGCGGCCAGCCGCACCGTCCGGGTAGTAGCCGTACAGACCGATGCCCAGCCGGACCATGTCCAGCCGGGCGCCGGCAACATAGAACAATCCGCCGGAGTTGGCAAGATGCAGGCAGCAGCGGCCGTCCACCAGCCCGGCGATCCCGGCCGCGGCCCGGCTGAAGGTGGCCAGCACCTCAGCCGAATTGGTGGACTCCCGGTCCTCGGACATGGGGAAGTGGGCCATCACCCCCGCAACCCGCAGCCCGGGCAGGGAGCGCGCGACCCGGGCCAGGTCCATGAACCCGGCCGGCAGGGTGCCCTGGCGACCCATGCCCGCGTCCACCTTGAGGTGGATGGGCAGTTCCACCCCCTGGGCGACGGCCGCGCGCGAGAGTTCCGGCAGGATGGCCGCATCGACCACCACCGGGGTCAGCCGATGTTCGACGATCCCGGCCGCGGTCTCTGGAACCACCCCGGCGAGCACGAAGATGGGCAGGTCGCAGCCGGCCCGGCGCAGGGTCTCGCCCTCCACCGCCTCGGCCACGCCAAAGGCAGCGGCGCCGCAGGCGGCGAACAGACGGGCGCATTCGACCATGCCGTGACCGTAGCCGTCGGCCTTGACCATGGCCATGACCGCGGCCTCGCCCGCCTGCTGCCGGCAGAGAGCGAAGTTGTGCGCCAGGGCGGAACGACTGATTGTCACACGGTTAAGCGATTCCATCGTTTCTCGAAAGGATGCGCCAGTGCCGCCAGCCGACCCGGCTGGACAGACAGAGGCTCCAGCCGACGGCCAGATAAAGGGTGCCGATGAGCGGCCCGGGCAGGGGCGAGCGGCGCAGCAGAGCGCCGGCGGCGATCATGCCCAGCACGAGCAGCCAGGTCCGCCACGAATAGACCGCGCCCAGGCAGGTGCGGTCGCCGAAGCGACCGATCCTGCCCACGGCCCGCGCCGCCACCCGGTCGAGCACGAGCAGCGACTTGAGCGTGCCGGCGAAGAGCGCCACCAGGACCAGCAGACGGCCGCGGCCCGGGTCGAGCCAGGCAAAGCCGCGCACCATGAGCACGCAGCCCACCGCGGTCCACAGAAACGGCGCCGCGAACAGGTGCACCGACCGGGAAACCCCGGGCTTGAACGTCGGATTCATCCGCCCGTTCTCCCTGACCGAACCCGGCCGCCACCGTTTCCTGCCCCAGAAACACAATAAGCCCATCCCCGTGGAGGGATGGGCTTAGAATGCGACCGAAAGATCAGCTTAGATCACATCTCGGTAACGGTGATGGCGCCTTCCGGGCAGACTTCGACGCAGGTCTCGCAGCCCAGGCACTCGTCGGAGTTCACCGGCTCGGACTTGCCATCCTGCAGCTCGAACACCTGGGCAGGGCAGGCGTTCACACACTCTTCGCAACCAGAGCACTTGTCTTTGTCGACGACGATCTCATACATGGCACAACCTCCGGAATAAATGAATTATCAGTTAAAACACGGTTCTTTTCAACCTTGCAACAAGGGAAAATTCGACAATAAAACCGTTCTTTCTTAAAGGACGGCCGATGGTTTGTCAAGTCAAAAGATGGCCGGCCGCGCCCCGGCCGCAGCCCGCCGGCCGTTCATTTTTCGCTTTGATCCGCGGGGCAAACAGGGGTATGAAGGAAGCGATCCGAACAACTCAACCAGGATGGAGAACCCGCATGTCCCCTCACGCAGCGAAAAAAAGCAAAACCCCCGTCAGCCCCGAACAGGGTGAACGGGCGATGATCGAGGGCATCCTCGAAGGCAGCCCGGGCGCGGTCGGCGTGGCCGTGATCCGGCTCGACTGCGGCTGCCGGAAAATGGCGGCGGTGGATCGCAACGGCGACCCGGCCAGCAAGATCATCATGTACCGGGACAACGCCGAATCGATCTGCGAGCAGTGCAAGACCGACAACGGCGATTTCTTCCGCGTGGTCAAGCAGTTCATCAGCTGGAAGTCGCCCGAGCCGGATGTCCCCACCCAGGAGATGATCGTCGCCAAGGTCCTCGGACCGCAGCACTGACCGACCTCCGTCCCGCCCCTTCCGGAACCCGCCATGCGCCCACGTCTTTTCGTCCTCTCGCTCGTCACCGCCCTGCTCGCCGCGGCCGCCACGGCCGCCACGGCCGGAGAGATCCGGCTCGCCTCCCTGGCCCGGCCGGGCACGGCCCCGTACACCCTGGCCTGGAAATTCAAGGAACTGGTCGAGGCCCGGTCCGCGGGCCGGCTCACTGTGACCGTGGACCCGGCCGGCACCCCCGCCCGGGAGAGCGAAGTCCTCGACCGACTGCGCAGCGGCGGGCTGGACCTCGCCATCATCACCGCCGGTTCCCTGGAGGGGTTGGTGCCCACCACCCGGGTGCTGTCGTTCCCGTTCCTGTTCCTCACCGGCGAGGAGGCCGACCGGGTGCTCGACGGGGTGCAGGGCGCGGCCCTGCTGCGCGATGTGGAGGCCATCGGCTGCAAGGGGCTCGGTTTCACCGAGGGCGGCTTCCGTCACCTGACCAACTCCATCCGCCCGGTGCGCACCGCCGCTGACGTCCGCGACCTGAAGATCCGGGTGACCGGCTCGCCGGTGCAGACCGCCTTCTGGTCCGCCCTGGGCGCCAGACCCACGCCCGGGCCCTGGCCGATCTACGCCGACCTGGAGGCCGGCGTGCTCGAGGGCCAGGACAACACCCTGCGCGTGGTCGAGACCTTTGGCTTCGACGAGGTGCAGCCGTACCTGAGCCTGACCCGGCACGCCTACATCGCCTACCTCAACCTCGCCTCCCTGCACTGGTGGAGCCTGCTCAGCCCCGGGGACCAGCAGCTGGTCCAGGCGGCCATGAGCGAGGCGACCCGGTTCCAGCGGCAGGACCAGCGGGTCCGCGACGCCGCCCGGGTGCCCGTGCTCATGGGCCGGGGCATGCAGGTCGAGGAACATCCGGACCTGGCCTCTTTCCGGGCGCGCAGTGCGGGGTTGCGGGACCATCTCTACTTCCGTGATCCCCGCGTGCAGACCCTGCTCGCCCGGATGCAGGAGGCGGTCACCATGCCCGCGCCCGCCACGGTGACGGAACCGGCGCGGCCGGCCGTGACCGCCCCGACCGCGGCCGAACCGCCCGGCGGGGACGGAGCCGTTCCCACTCTGCCGATGACCGCACCGGCCCTGGACCAAGCGGCGCCCGGACCGATCGCGGACGAGCCGCCGGCCGCGCCCGCGCTGGTCGAACCGGACCAACCGACCCCGCCGGACACGCCCGCTGTCGGCGATCCCCTGCCGGCAGCGCCGCCCGTTCCGGCCGTTGCCCCGACCGCGCCGCCAGTGCCTGTCCCGGTCACGCCGGAGCCTCCTGTCAACGCGACCGTGCCACAGCCGCCGCCCGCCCCGGTGCAGGCGCCGGAACGCATCGTCCACCCGGGCCGGGACAGCGAGGGCGGGGAGGCGCCGATCATCGAAGAGCGCATTCCGCCGTCGCCCGCGCCCGCCCCGCCGCCGGCCTTGACGCCGTCACCCGGTGATCCGGCCGCCCTGGCGGAACCACCGGCAGCACCGGCCGTCCCTGATGCCACGGGCACCGGAGGCCCGCTCCAGCAGCCATGACCACCCCGGACTTCGAACCACCCTGTGCCGCCGGCGGCGCCCACGCCGACATCCGCCGGGCGGACGCGGCGGTGGATTACCGCGAGCGGCTGAACAGGCTGCTGCCGCCCTACCCCGACTCCCGTCCGCCGGACCCGGAACTGCGGCCGGCCCTGCACCCGCTCTGCCAGCTGCTGGGCGAGGGCATCTCCGAATTCACCTTCGCGAACCTCTTCCTGTTCCGCCACGCCCACCACTACACCCTCTGCCGGCTCGACGACAGCACCCCGGTGATCCTCGGCCGGGACGGCGACACACCGTTTTTCATGCTGCCCTTCGGCCTGCCCGGGCGCGCCCTGCTCGACCGGCTGTTCCAGGACCGGGGAATGCTCAAGGCGGCCTCCGCCACCCAGGCCGATCGGCTGCGCAGCCTCGGCTTTGATGTCCGCGAGGACCGGGACAACTTCGACTACCTCTACCGCCGCGAGGATTTGGCCCAGCTGAACGGCCGCAGCTACAGCAAGAAGCGCAACCTGATCAAGGCCTTTCTCCGCGAACACGAGTACGAGGCGCGGCCGCTGCGGGAGGAGTACCTGGGGGACGCCCTGCAGGTGCTGGAGGCGTGGCGGGCCGGGGTCGACCGGGACGGCGACTACCGGGCGGCCCGGGAGGGGCTCGAACGGATGGATGAGCTGCAGCTCTGCGGCGGGGTCTACTACGTGGCCGACCGGCCGGTGGCCTATGTGCTGGGCGAGGAGCTGGCCGGCGCGTCCAGCTTCCTCATTCATTTCGAAAAGGCGGTCACCGGCTACAAGGGCCTCTACCAGTTCATCAACCAGTCGTTCGCCGCCATCCTGCCCGAGGACTACCAGACCATCAACCGCGAACAGGACCTGGGCGACCCGGGCCTGCGCCAGGCCAAGCTCAGCTATCGCCCCACCGGGTTCGTGGAAAAGTACCGCGTCTTCCCCGCCTGACCGCCCGCCGCCCGGTTTGCGGTCAGACGACCGGCGGCGCGGCCGTTCCTCCGCCCTTCTTGCCCTTTTCCGGGTACAGGGTCGTGAAGTTCTTCTCCGATTCGACCGTGCCGATCATCACCAGTTCGTCGTCGATGCCGAAGGTTTCCGCGGGCTCGGGATTGATCTGCAGCCTGCCTTCGCGGAACAGGGCGATGACGCTGCAGCCGGTGTTCTCGCGGATGCCGCTCTCCAGGAGGTTTTTGCCCACCAGGTCGGCAGGCATGGGGCAGCGGAAGATGTTCAGCCCCTCGGTGAGCATGAGCACCCGGTCCGGGGTGAGGATGTTGATGATGGTGTTGGCCGCCATGGAGGCGTGCGACATCACCAGGTCGGCGCCGGCGGCGTGGAGGATGTTGATGTTGCGGTCCAGGGTGGCCCGGCTGATGATCTGGATGTCCGGCCGCAGGCGGCGGCAGTAGATGGTCAGGTAGATGTTGACGTCGTCGTTGTGGGTGGTGATGAACACCGACGGCGCCTCGTCGATACCGGCCTTGATCAGGGTCGCGTGGTCGGCGGCGCTGCCGAGGATGCAGTGTTCCGCGTCGCCCCGCAGGCGCGGGTTCTTCTCGACGATGCGGTAGGGCACGCCCTGCTCGCGCAGGGTGGCGGCGGCGGCCTGGCCCACCCGACCGCCACCGAGAATGAGCACCGGCGCGGTGCTGCGGTCCCCGCTCTCGCCCACCCAGTCGCTGTACGAGGCCAGCTGCGCCTCCGAGCCGGCGAGCAGGAGCACGGTGCTCGACTCGACCTCGGTATCCGGGTGGGGCAGGCTGAACCCGCCCCGGTTCCACAGGCCGACCACGTTGATGCCGGTGGCCTGGCGCAGACCGAGGTTCCGGATCGACTTGCCCACCAGGGGCGTGCGCATGGCCGGGGCCTCGGCGATGACCAGGTCCTCGAAGCGGCCGATGACGTTGGAGCGGGTGTGCGCGCCCAGGGTGCGCCGGGCGAGCGAGTGGCCGAGCATGTTCATGAACTGGAACACATGGCTGCACCCGGCCAGGCGGAGGATGTCCACCGAGTCCTCCAGGTCGGCATTGGCGACAATGGGCACGTTCGGGGCGATCTCGCGCACCGTGTAGACGATGCTGGTGTTCTTCATGTCGTCGTTCAGGGCCACCACCAGGGCCGCCCGGTCGACCTGGGCGCGCAGGTAGGTGGTGGCGTCGTCCAGTTCGCCGACCAGCACCCGGAAGCCCTGGTCCACCAGGTCGAGCGCCTGCTGCACCTCCGGGACCAGGATGACGTAGTCGTGACCGTACTGGCGCAACCGGCCCACCAGGGCGATGGCGATCGGGTCCCAGCAGGTGATGAGCACGTGCCGGGTGACCTCGGACGGCAGGGTGCGCGGCACCCGCGACTTGTTCTGGGCCTCGAGCCAGGGCGCGTAGAAGAACTGGATGAAGGTGAACGGCAGCATGACCAGCAGGAAGAGGATGCCGCTGACCAGCACGATGATGGAGAACAGCCGCCCCAGGTCGCTGTTGAAGGTGATGTCGCCGAACCCCAGGGTGGACATCACCGTGAGCGTCCAGTAGACGCCGGTAACCGCGGAGAAGTCGCGGCCCTCGTGGGCCATGATCACGTGGAAGAGAAAGCTGAAGACCGCCACCAGCACCGTCAGGAACAGGGTGAACTCGGCCAGGGAGCGGATGTTGCGGCGCGCCCGCCGGTCCTGGAGCAGGTAGAGCAACTGCGAGGGCAGAAATTTCATCGGCGCCGTCTCCGGGTCGCAGGCAAAAACGCTCCCCGCGGGCGGGTCGGGGACGGCGCAGGCAGGCGGCGGTTCATCGCAGGAACAGGTCGTGGTCGAGCACCAGCGCACTGAGCGTGACCATGCCCACCAGTTCGCCGTTCTCCTCCACCGGGGCCCGGCGCATGCCCACCCGGTGGAGCAGGCGGGCGATGTAACGGATGTCCATGTCCGCGGGCACGGTCAGGGCCGGCTTGGTCATGATTTCGTAGACATTGACCTCCTCGGCCCGCTTGCCCGGGATGAGCACGCCGTTGATGATGTCCTGCACCGAGACGATGCCCCAGGCGTCCGCGGGCGAGCGCTTGTTGACCAGCAGGCTGTGCACCCGCTCCTCCCGCATGCGGGCCGCGGCCTCGCGGGCGGTGGCCATGCCGTCGATGGAAACGATGCGGGTGCTCATCACATCCCGCCCGCGGACAACAGGTTCTTTTTCGCGTGTCATGGTTCTGTCCCTGAAAAAAAATGAAACCGGGCGGAGGGCCCGTGCCGGCCGGCGTCCGTCCTCCATACCCTAGAAATACTGCTCGCGCACCTCTTGCTTGAACCGTTCGAGCTGGCTCTCCAGCCCGACCACGGATTCCACCGGCAGGACGAAGGCGATGCCCGTGCCCGGCTGGTCGAACTTGCCGGCGGCGTAGATGGCGGCCAGCACCTGGCGGACGATGTGCTCCTCGAGCACGAGCATGACGATGTCCGTGGGCGCCTCCAGGCTCAGGCCGAAGAAGGTCTTGGCCTCCTTCATACCCGTGCCCCGGGCCGGGATGATGGTCGCGCCGGTGGCGCCGGCGGTCTTGGCCGCGTCGACCACGGTGTCGGTGATGTCGGTTTTCACCGAGGCGAAAATCACTTTAAATTTCATGCTGCTTCTCCCTGGGTTGGCGTCGCGCCCGGTAGTTCATGAATTGGGCGTACTGGCCGTAGCCGAGCACGGTGATGATCGGAAAGAGGCTGGCAAAGGCGATCAGGCCGAAGCCGTCGATGGCCGGGTTGCGGCCCGGCACGGCCGCGGCCAAGCCCAGGCCGAGGGCGGCGACAATGGGCACGGTGACGGTGGAGGTGGTCACGCCGCCGGAATCGTAGGCAATGGCCATGATCGACTTGGGCGCGAAACAGGTCTGCACCAGCACCACCACGTAGCCGGCCAGGATGTAGAGGTGGAGCGGCGTGCCGGTGACGATGCGGAAGGTGCCCAACCCCAGCCCCAGGGCCACGCCCACCGCCACGGTCACCCGCAACCCCCAGGGGTTGATGCTGCCGCCCGAGACCTCGCGCGCCTTGAAGGCGATGGCGATGAGCGAGGGCTCGGCAATGGTGGTGGCAAAGCCGACGAGCGCGGCGAACAGGTAGATCCAGCCGAACCGGGCCCAGGCCGACGGGTCGAAGGCGCTGCCCCGGGGCAGGCTCAGCTCGACCAATTGGCCGGCCATCACCTTGCCCAGCGGAAACAGGGCCTTTTCCAGGCCGAGCAGGAACAGGGTCAATCCGATGACCACGTACACCGTGCCCGCCAGGATGGTGCCCAGGTTGGCCACCCGCCGACGGAGCACGACCAGCTGAAAAAAACCGAACAGCAGGACGATGGGCAGGATGTCCCGGCAGGTGAGGAGAAAGTCCCGGGCCAGTTCATGCAGCCAGTCCATGCCGTCCGCCCTGGTCAGAAGAGGATGATGCCGTAGCCCATGACAAAGAGCATGGGCAACAGCGAGGCAAAGGCGATCATGCCAAAGCCGTCGGTGAGCGGGTTGCGGCCGCGGATGACCGTGGCCAGGCCCACGCCCAGCGCGGTGACCAGCGGCACGGTGATGGTCGAGGTGGTGACGCCGCCGGAGTCGTAGGCGATGCCGATGATCTCCGGCGGGGCGAACACGGTCATGAGCATGACCAGCGCGTAGCCGGCGATGATGAGCACGTGCAGCGGCCAGTTCCGGAGGATGCGCAGCACCCCGAGGAGGATGGAGCAGCCCACCGAGCAGGCCACGGTCAGCCGCAGCCCCAGGCTGTAGGCGCCTCGCGAGCGGGCGTCCGGGTCGATCAGGCCGCCGTCGGCGGCGATGTCGGCCGCCTCGCCGGACACGGCGATGAGCGCCGGTTCGGCCACGGTGGTGGAAAAGCCGAGGGCGAAACTGAACACCAGGAGCCACAACAGGCTGCCCTTGCGGCTGAGCGCGTGCGCCATGCCCTCGCCCAGCGGAAACAGGGCCCGCTCCAGCCCCTCGATGAACATGCTCAGGCCCAGCACCACGAGCACGGCGCCCAGGAGGATCTCGCCCAGGTCGGGCAGGGGTTTGCGGATGACGAACAGTTGGAAGAAGGCGATGACCAGGACGATGGGCGCCAGGTCCATGCAGGCGGAACGGATCCTGCCGACCGTGTAGACGGCGTGGGCCACGAGAAGGTCGACTGGTTTCATCGCTGCGACAGGGGTGGCGGCAACGAATCGGCGGCGACCTGGCCGTGGATCCGGATGCGCGAAATGATATCCATTCTACCCGCCGGATGGCCTTTTGCAAGCACTTCGCCAAGGGCGACAACAGTTGGAACTTGCGGCCGATCCGCGCCCCGGACCGGTTCGTTCCGCCCGCGCCCGGGGGCGACCGCGCCGCCCGGCCGCAGCCGCCATGCCCCCCGGTCCGGCGCGGAAAAAGATTGCCCGCGCGGCCATTCACTGCTTTATTCCCCCTACGGTCCGCTCGCCCGCCAACACGGCGCCCGGCCCACCCGGAGGTCCATGATCAGCATCAACACCATCCTCTTTCTCACCGGCATCCTGCTGCTGCTCGGCATCGGCTCGAGCAAGTTCTCGGCGCGCATCGGCATGCCCATGCTGGTGCTGTTCCTCGGCGTCGGCATGCTGGCCGGCTCCGAGGGCGTGGGCCGTATTGCCTTCGAGAACTACCCCCTGGCCAACAGCATCGGCAGCGCCGCCCTGGCGCTCATCCTGTTCGACGGCGGCCTGCGCACCTCGATCCATTCGGTGCGTTCGGTCTGGCGGCCGGCCCTGAGCCTGGCCACCCTGGGCGTGGTGCTCACCTCGGCCCTGACCGGCGTCGCCGCTACCCTGGTGCTCGACATGCCGCTCCTGCACGGCCTGCTCCTCGGGGCGATCGTCGGCTCCACCGATGCCGCGGCGGTGTTCTCCATCCTCCGCACCAGCGGCCTGCGGCTGTCGCGGCGGCTTGCCGACACCCTGGAGGTGGAGAGCGGCTCCAACGACCCGATGGCCATCTTCCTCACCGTGGGCAGCATCGCCCTGATCACCGGCACCGCCGACTCGGCTGCCGGGCTGGCCCTGCTCTTCCTGCTCCAGTTCGGCGTCGGCACCCTGGTCGGGGTCGCGCTCGGCTCCGTCGCCACCTGGGTGGTCAACCGCATCAACCTCGACTACGCCGGCCTCTACCCGGTGCTGGTGCTCGCCTTCGGCCTGCTCACCTTCGGCCTGGCGGCGGTGCTCGGCGGCAGCGGCTTTCTCGCGGTGTACATCGCCGGCATCGTGCTCGGCAGCAAGTCGCTGGTCTACCGCAACGGCATCTTCCAGTTCCACGACGCGGCCGCCTGGCTCGGGCAGATCGTGCTGTTCGTCATGCTCGGCATGCTCAGCTTCCCCAGCCGGCTGGCCGGGGTGGCGGTGGACGGCCTGCTCGTCGCCCTGGCCCTGACCTTCGTCGCCCGGCCGCTGGCCGTGGCCCTGTCGACCTGGCCCTTCGGTTTCAGCCTGCGGGAGACCCTCTTTCTCTCCTGGGTCGGGCTCAAGGGGGCGGTGCCCATCACCCTGGCCACCTTCCCGCTCATGGCCGGGATCGAGACGGGCACGCTCATCTTCAACGTGGTGTTCTTCGTCGTGCTCGTCTCGGCTGTCACCCAGGGCTGGTCGCTGCCGCTGGTGGCGCGCTGGCTGCGGCTCGGCGTGCGCTCGGACGCGACCGCGCCGGTGAGCGTGGAGATCAACGCCCTGCGCCACGTGGACGGCGAGATCGTCGAATACCGGGTGGCGGCCGACGCCAACGTGGCCGGCCGGACCCTGCGCGAACTGGCCCTGCCCTACGAGGTGACCGTGACCCTGGTGGTGCGCGGCAACGAGGTGATCATGCCGCGCGGTCGCACCGTGCTCGCCCCCGGCGACCGGGTGTTCGTGGCCATGCGCCGGCGGATCAAGCCGCTCATGGACTGCCTGTTCGACGCCTGCGCCGATCCGGTGCTGCTCGCCCCGGGCCAGGAGATCGTCTTCCGCGCCGACCACACCGCCGGCCAACTCTGCGGCTTCTTTAGCCTCGCCTGTCCGCGCGACCGGCAGCAGTCGCTCGGTGAGCTGCTCGCCGAGACCGGCGGCGAGCCGGTCCGGCTCGGCCCCTTCCTGGTCACCCCGGGCGAGGACGACGGCCTGGCGACCCTGGTCTTCGCCCCGGAAACCGCCGCACCCGCACCTTTCCCCGCCGGGCGCACGCCTGCCGCCGGCGACTAGACCGCGCCGCCCCCCCCTCTCCCGCCGCCCCGGCGGCATTCCTTTTGCCCAGGAGCACCCCATGCACAGTTTCCGCAACATCCTCTACGCCAGCACCGGCATCGGCGACGATATCGAAGGGCTCAAGCAGGCTCTCAGCCTGGCCCGCGCCAACCGGGCGGCGCTCAAGTGTCTGCTCGTCTATCCCGAACTGCCGAAGAGCCACGAGATGTACCAGGACAGGTACCGGGAGTTCCTGCTCGAGCAGATGGACACCGCCATCCGCCAGGCGCGCGCCGCCCTGCACCTGCGCGGCAACGACCCGCCGGTCACGGTCGAACTGGACGCCGGCGCCGACCCGCCGGCGGTGCGCATGATCCGCCATGCCCTGCGCGAGGTGCACGACCTGGTCATCAAGGAGGCCGAGCCCATCGAGGGCGGGGTCGGTTTCACCTCGCTGGACATGACCCTGTTGCGCAAGTGCCCCTGCCCGGTGTGGCTGGCCCGGCCGATCAACCGGCCGAAGAGCGAGATCCGCGTGGCCGTGGCGGTCAGCGCCGACAACCGGGAGGCGTCCGAACACGACCTGGCCCTGCGCCTGCTCACCCTGGGCCGCTCGCTCGCCGACAGCTGCGACGGCGACCTGGCCATTGTCAGCTGCTGGGATTTCGAGTTCGAACGGTTCCTGCGCGGCAACACCCGGGTGGAGATCCCGGCCGACACCATGCAGAGCACCATGCAGAACGCCCAGTCCGCGCATCAGCTGGAACTCGGCCGGCTGCTCGAGGCGTCCGCCATCGGCGGCCGCTTCCACGTGCACCGCATGAAGGGCCAGCCCGAGAAGATGATCCCGCTGTTCGTGCGCAGCCGCAAGATCGACATCCTGGTCATGGGCACGGTGGCGCGCACCGGCATCTTCGGCTACCTCATGGGCAACACTGCGGAAAACATTATGCACGAGCTGGAATGCGCCCTGCTGGCGGTCAAACCGGGCGGCTTCGTCTCGCCGGTCAAGGCCTATTGAAGGGGGTGAGGCGCCGGGCAAACGCCCGGGATCGGGGTACTCCGCCCTCCCGCCCCGCCGGGAGCGGGGCGGCGCGGACCGGTGCGGTTCAGAGGGGCAGGAGGTGGAAGAGGCGGGCGATGCTGTAGAGGATGGCGGCGATCACCATGCAGATAGGGATGGTGAGCACCCAGGCCATGACGATGTTGCCGACGATGCCCCACTTGAGCGCATGCGCGCCGCGGGTGCTGCCCACGCCCATGATCGAGGTGGAGATGATGTGGGTGGTGCTCACCGGGATGCCGAAGTGGGAGGCGGTGAGAATCACGGCCGCGGCCGAGGTCTCGGCGGCGAAGCCGTGCACCGGCTTGAGCTTGATCATCTTGCTGCCCATGGTGCGGATGATCCGCCAGCCGCCGGCCATGGTCCCCAGGCCCATGGTCACGGCGCAGCTGAGGATGACCCAGGCGGGCACCACGAAGCTGTCCAGGGCGTGATAGCTCACCAGGGCCATGGTGATGATGCCCATGGTCTTCTGGGCGTCGTTGCTGCCGTGGCTGAGCGCCATCACCCCGGCCGAGAGAATCTGCAGCTTCTTGAAATACCGGTTCACCGAGTTGGGGTTGGCCCGGCGGCAGATCCACAGGATCACCACCATGCAGGCAAAACCGATGGCAAAGCCGATGAGCGGCGAGGTGACCATGGGCAGGAGCACCTTTTTGGTGACGCCTTCGAAGTGGACCACCTGGTAGCCGGCCTTGGACAGGGCCGCGCCGATGAGCCCGCCGATGAGGGCGTGCGAACTGCTCGAAGGAATACCGTAATACCAGGTGATCAGGTTCCAGATGATGGCCGCCAGCAGGGCGCAGAGGATCACCCCCTGGGTGACGCTGCCCGTGTCGATGATCCCCTGGCCGATGGTGCTGGCCACGTGGGTGCCCATGAAGGCGCCGGCGATGTTGAGCACACCGGCGTAGAGAATGGCCTGACGGGCGGTGAGCACCTTGGTGGAAACCACCGTGGCAATGGCGTTGGCCGAATCGTGGAAACCGTTGATGTACTCGAAGATGAGCGCGATGACGATGACGGCGATGAGCAGGGACAGGACCATGGAACCTCTTCCTTTCTTCCGTGATGCGGCCGGCGGCGCGGCCGCGCACCCCCTGGCCCCTGGCGGGGCCGGCGGTCAGCTGTGCTTGAGAACGATGTTGACGATCACGTCGGAGATGATCGAACCCATGTCCAGCGCGTTCTCGATCCCCTTGTAGATGTCACGCAGCTTGAGCACGTGGAGCGCGTCGTACTTGCCGGAAAACAGCTCCTCGGTGGCGGAGAAGAGGATCTCGTCGCCGCGGTTCTCGATGTCCTTGATGCGCGAGCAGCAGGCGGTCACCTCGGCCAGGGGCGAGCCCTTCTTGAGCATGGTGACGATCGTGCGCAGCTCCTCGGCCGACTTGAGCAGGATCTCCGCCTGCTTCTTGACGATGTCGTTGTAGGCGTCGATCTGGTAGATGCGCAGGTTGACGCAGGCCTTGAGCACCACCTTGGTACTTTTGTACAGGTAGGTGGAGATGAGCTGGATGTCCTCCCGGTCGATGGGGGTGACGAACGAGGCGTTGAGCAGGGCCAGGCTCCCCTCCAGGGCCTCCACCGCCCGCCGCTTGTAGGTCTTGGCGTGGATGAGGTAGACCTCCCGCTCCTTCAGGTCGGAATGAACGATCTGGTAGAAGAGCTGGGAGGACAATTCGCAGACTTCCGCCCCGTTTTCAAAAAAATTGTAGAACTTGTTCTCCGGCGGCGGCAGAATTTTTGCCAGGAAACCCAATCGCATAGGTACTCTCCCTTGTCGTGTGCGGTCGCCCGCTGAGGGACCGCGACGGTCGCATCGCAAAGTCAGGAAATTCGGGCCGTTGTCCGCGAGCGGGCCGACCCGGGCCGTGCTCCGGCGGGCGATTGTTCCCGCTGCCGGGGCGTGCACGAATCTACCGCCCCACGATGAATATGACACCAAAAAAACAGAACCCTGGCCATTTTCTGACCAGGGAGCGAACCTGCTGATTTATATAAAAATTTCAGAAAGACAAGTGGTTGCCTGAAAACCGGCGACACCCCGCGCCGGCGGGCGGGTTCAGGCGAGGGTGGAGAGGGAGCGGCGAAAGCGGGCGAGCGCGAGGCAGGCGAGCACCAGGCCGATCACCGCCAGCAGCAGGAACTGCGGCCAGACCGCGGCGAAGCCGGCGCCGCGGTAGAGGATGGCCTGGCTGGCGGCGACGAAGTGGGTGGTCGGCGCCGCGGTCATCACCGCCTGGGCCAGCACCGGCATGCTCTCCCGCGGGGTGATGCCGCCGGAGAGCATGTTCAGCGGCAGCAGCACGAGCACGATGAGCAGGCCGAACTGCGGCATGGACCGAGCCAGGGTGGCGAGGAAAATGCCCAGCGAGGTGGTGGCGAACAGGTGGAGCGCGGTGCCGGCGAGAAAAAGCGTGATCGAGCCCTCGATCGGCACCTGCAGCGCCCCCTGGACAACAGTGGCCAGCGACAGCCCGGTGGCCATCAGCACCACCAGCCCCATGGACCAGACCTTGGCAAGCATGATCTCGGCCGGGGTGACCGGCATGACCAGCAGGTGCTCGATGGTGCCGTGCTCGCGCTCGCGGATGAGCGCGGCGCCGGTGAGGACGATGGCGAGCATGGTGACCATGCTGATCAGCTCCATCAGTGAACCGAACCAGGCCTGGGTGAGGTTGGGGTTGAACCGGGCGCGCAGCACCAGGTCCACCGGCGGCGCATCGCCGCCCCGCACGCCCCGAACGAATTCGTCCACCTCGGCCAGCGCGATCTGCTGGATGGAGCCGCTGCCGCTGAAGGCCTGGCTCATGCGGGTGGCGTCGACGCTCAGCTGCAGGGCCGGGGCGCGGCCGGCGAGCACGTCTCGCTGGAACCCCGGCGGGATGTCGAGCACAAAGGTGTGGCGGCCGCTGTCCATGCCCGGGTCGACCTCGTCCAGGCCGATCATCACCGGGCGCAGGAAATGGGGCGGGTAAAAGGCGGCGGCGATGCGGGTGGACAGCGGCGAGTCGTCCTCGTCAACGATGGCCAGCGCCGCCCGACTGACCGTGTCGGGCACGGCCGTGCCGGCCATGTAGATCGCCAGGGTGAAAGCGTAGACGATCAGCACGAGCATGATCGGGTCGCGCCACAGGCTCCACAACTCCTTGACCCCCAGGCGGTAAATGGTCGCGGGGCTGACCATCTCAGCGCTCCTGTCGGTCGAGCAGGAGGACGGCGAGCACGAAGATCACCGGCACTGCCGCGAGCAGGGCCGCGAACTGGACACCCAGGTCGGCCACGCCGAGCGCCTTGCTGAACACGCCGCGGCTGATGATGAGCATGTGCGTGGCCGGGTAGACCTCGCCGATCAGCCGCCCTGCCCCGGCCAGCGAACTGACCGGGTTGATCAGGCCGGCGAACTGGACCACGGGCAGGATGGTGCCGACCATGGTGGCGAAGATGGCGGCGATCTGGCTGCGGGTGAACACCGAGGCGAACAGGCCGAAGCCGGTGGCGAACAGGGTGTAGAGGAGGGTCGCCAGGAACAGCGCGGCAAAGCTGCCGGTCATGGGCACGCCGAACACGGTCACCGCGAGTGCGGTCAAGAGGAGAAAGTTGCCCATGGCCAGCAGCAGGTAGGGCAGCTGCTTGCCGAGCAGGAACTCGCTGCGCCGCACCGGGGTGACGTACAGGTTGATTATCGAGCCCATCTCCTTCTCACGCACCACGGACAGGGCGGTGAGCATGGCCGGAATCATCAGCAGGAGCAGCGGGATCACCGCCGGCACCATGGCCGGCAGGCTCTTCACATCCGGGTTGTAGCGGAATCGGGTTTCCACCGTGGCCGCGGCCGCCTGGGTACGACCGAGGCGGCTCCGGGCCGTGTCCAGCAGCCAGTGGTGGTGCATGCCCTGGACGTAGCCGCGCACGGTCTCGGCCCGCTGCGGCATGGCGCCGTCGATCCAGGCCGCGATCGCCACCGGCCGGCCGCGCTCCAGGTCGCGGCCGAAACCGGAGGGGATCTCGATGGCCAGCGACAGCTCGCCGCTTTTCATGCGGTCATCGAGCTGGGCGTAGTCGGTGATCGGCGGTTGCTCGACAAAGTAGCGGGAGCCGGCCAGGCTCAAAGTGTAGCCCCGGCTCAGGCCGCTCTGGTCACGGTCGAGCACGGCAAAACGCAGATCCTCCACGTCCATGCTGATGCCAAAGCCCATGATGAACAAGAGGATGACCGTGCCGAGCAGGGCCAGGGTGAGGCGCACCGGGTCACGGCCCAGCTCGAGCGCCTCGCGCAGGGTGTAGCTGAAGGCCCGGCCCGGGCTGAACCGGCGGGCCGACGCGGACGCGCGCGGACGAGGGGCATCGCCGTCCACAGGGGCAGGAGGGGGCCCCTGGACGGTCGGCGACCCTGCCTCGTCCTGCGCGCCAGCCTCTTCGAGAAAGCCGATGAAGGCCTCCTCCAGGGTTGCGGCACCCTGCCGCCGCTGCAGCGCCTGCGGCGTGTCGCTGACCAGCACCCGGCCGGCGTGCATGAGCGAAATGCGGTCGCAGCGCTCGGCCTCGTTCATGAAATGGGTGGAGATGAAGATGGTCACCCGGTCCCGGCGGGCCAGGTCGATCATCAGCTGCCAGAAGGTGTCGCGGGCGATCGGGTCCACGCCCGAGGTGGGCTCGTCGAGGATGAGCAGTTCGGGCCGATGGATCATGGCCACGGCGAGCGACAGCCGCTGGCGTTGGCCGAGCGGCAGGGTGGCGGGCAGGCGGTCGAGCTGGCCGGCAAGCCCGAAGCGCTCGACCATCTCCGTGACCCGGGCCGGGATCTCGCCTTCCGCCACCCGGAACAGGCGGGCATGCAGCACCAGGTTCTGCTCCACGGTCAGCTCGCTGTAGAGCGAGAAACTCTGCGACATGTAGCCCACCCGCCTCCGGCCGGCGATGTCGTGCGGGTCCACCGCGTGGCCGAACAGCCGGGCCTCGCCCGCGCTCGCCGGCAACAGGCCGGTGAGCAT
>ERZ1645192.546-NODE-546-length-31328-cov-12.865123_pt1 | contig 31328 bp, 28 predicted proteins | sample MGYA00575354_ERZ1645192 | MGnify/ENA primary metagenome ERZ1645192 (study PRJEB40844, sample SAMN11349763) | freshwater sediment metagenome | isolation source: river sediment | host: Sediment | place: India: Faizupur Khadar , New Delhi | collected 2017-02-21 ... | reverse complement strand
GGATGCCGTCGACCAGCGATTCACGGCAGCCGTAGAGGTTGTCGAACTTCGACTTCGTCACGGAGTCGTTGACGTTGATCGCCGGGAACGGCAGGCGGCCCTGCTCGGTCAGCTGATAGAGGCGGTGGACGCCGGTGGTGGTCTCCTCGGAGACGCCACGGATCGCGTCGCGGGTCTTGGCGAACCAGCCCGGCTGGGTCTTCAGCCGCTTCCAGATGGTGGCGAAGAAGGCGACCTCTTCCTCGTTGCCGGGGTTGTCGAGGATCGCCGGGTTCTTCTCGGCCTCGGCGCCGAGGATGACGTACATGGTGGCGTCGCCGCCGTCGTCGAGGATCATGTTCGGCACGCCGCCGTCGTGCCAGTCGAAGGTGCTGGCGACGAAGTCCCAGTACTCTTCCAGGCTCTCGCCCTTGTGGGCGAAGACCGGGGTGCCGGCGGCGGCGATGGCGGCGGCGGCGTGGTCCTGGGTGGAGAAGATGTTGCAGGACGACCAACGCACCTCGGCGCCGAGCGCCTGGAGCGTCTCGATCAGCACCGCGGTCTGGATGGTCATGTGCAGGCAGCCGGCGATGCGGGCGCCCTTCAGCGGCTGGGTCGGGCCATACTCGGCGCGCACCGCCATCAGGCCGGGCATTTCGGTCTCGGCGATGTCGATCTCCTTGCGTCCCCAGGGGGCGAGGGCGAGGTCCTTGACGGCGTAGTCGTGAATCTTGGTCATGTTCGTCTCCGAGGCACCGCGTCCGGTGCGGACCGCCGGTCTCGTCCGAAAGGGCACGGTGGTGCGGAACGAGGCGGGCGAAGCGGCGTTGGCCGGGGCGTGATCGCCCCCATGGCGCCGGCTTCTAGCAGACCCGCCGTGATACGACAATAACGATATAAAGATTTCTTTATGTCGATGAGGCGACATCTGGGCGCGTGATCGGCGGCGGCACCCGGCTCGGATCGACATTGAATCGTTGCGTTCGCCGATTCATCTTCGGCGCTGCCGGGCGGCGAATCGCCCTGGGGAGATGCGGACCCGATGACCGATATCGACAGCCCGAAGCGCAGTGGCGAGAGCGACGATTCACGCGACCGGTTCAACAACCAGATCGCCATCGCGGTGGCGATCGTCTCGGCCTTCATGGCCGTCTCCAAGGTCAAGGACGACAACATCGTCCAGGGTATGCAGAAAGCCCAGGCCGAGAAGGTCGACTACTGGAACGAATATCAGGCCCGTCGCCAGCGTTGGTTCGGCCTCGAGGTCGCCATCGCACAGACGCGGGCGAGCAATCCCTCCACGCCGGAACTCGAGGCCAAGCTCGCCGAGTGGAAGAAGAACGCCGACACCTATCAGGCCCGCGCCGAGGAGGCCGCCAAGAAGGCCAAGGAGCGCGACGCCGATTACGCCGCCGCCAACGACCGGGACGACCTCTTCGATCTCTCCGACGCCTTCCTGTCGGTGGCGATCGCGCTCTTCGCGGTCACCGCGCTGGTGCGCACCCGTTGGCTGTTCGGCCTCGCCTCGGTTCTCGCCGTGGCCGGGATGGCCTTCGGCGTCGGCGGCTTCGCCGGCTGGACCTGGATCAAGCCGGACTTCCTGGCCGCCTTCCTGTCCTGAGCCGGAACGGCGGACGAAGGCAGGGTCCGGGCCGCGGATCAGGCGATCCCGGCGAGACGGACCGCCACGTCGAGCAGCACTTCGGCGCCGGCGACGAGATCGGCGTCGGCGGTCGCCTCACGCGGGTTGTGACTGATGCCGCCGATGCTCGGTACGAAGATCATCGCCCCCGGGCAGAGGCGCGCCACCATCTGGGCGTCGTGGCCGGCACCCGAGGTGATGCGGCGGACGGCGAGGCCGCGGGCGCGGGCGGCGTGTTCGATCGCGGCGACGAGGCCGGCATCGAAGACCACCGGCTCGAAGCGCGCCAGCTGCTCCGTGGCGACGGTGAAACCTTCGGCCTCGAGCGCGGCGAGTTGTGCCGCGAACGCCGCCTCCTCCTCCCGCAGGCGGGTCTCGTCGGGGTCGCGCAGGTCGACGGTGAAGGTGGCGCGGGCAGGGACGACGTTGATCACGTCGGGAGCGAAGCTCATGCGGCCGACGGTCGCCACCGTCGGAGTGTTCGACTGGTTCGCCCGCTCGGCGAGGAAGGCGACGGTGCGGGCGGCGGCGAGGCCGGCGTCGCGGCGCATCGACATCGGCGTGGTGCCGGCGTGATTGGCCTGACCGGTGATCGTCACCCTCTGCCAGGAGATGCCCTGCAGGTTCTCCACCGCACCGATGCGGAAGCCTTCGCGCTCCAGCACCGGGCCCTGCTCGATGTGCAACTCGACATAGGCGGCGGGACGGATGTGGCCGGGTTCGACCGTACCGGCATAGCCGATGCGGGCGAGTTCGTCGCCGAGCCGGGCGCCGTCGGTGGCGACGGCGGCGAGGGCCTCGTCGAGCGCCATGCCGCCGGCGAAGACCAGCGAGCCGAGCATGTCGGGGGCGAAACGGGCGCCCTCCTCGTCGGTGAAGGCGGCCACCGCGATCGGCCGGGCCGGGCGGGCACCGGCCTCCTTCAGCGTCTCGATCACCTCGAGCGCGGCCAGCACGCCGTAGCAGCCGTCGAGAGGACCGGCGTTCACCACCGTGTCGATGTGCGAGCCGAGAAGCAGCGGCGGTTCGGCGGCGTTCTCCTCGGTCGCCCACAGGCCGAAGATGTTGCCGATGCGGTCGACGGTCACCGCGAGGCCGGCGGCCTCCAGTCGGGCGACGAAGACGTCGCGGCCCGCTCTGTCGGCATCGGTGGCGGCGAGGCGGGTGCGGCGGCCGTCGGCGTCGAGACCGATGCGGCCGAGATCGGCGAGAGCACCGAGAAGGCGGGCGGCGTCGATCGTGGTCGGGATCATGGGACGGCTCCGGCGGATCGGGCGGCGACGGCCGCGGGCGGGCGGCCGACGAGATGCTCATAGCGGGCGGGATCGGTCGCGCCTTCGGTGACGACGACGAAGATGCGCGCCGTCGCATCGAGGCGGAGAGCGGCGCGGATCGCCGGATCGACGGCGGCCCGTAGGAACCCGGCCAGTCCCACGCCGCCGCTCTCGCCGGCGACGACCGGTGGGTCTCCGCCGAGCGGCTCGGCGAGGCGCCGCATCACCCTGACCGCCTCGTCCTCGTCGATGGTCATGAAGCCATCGGCGACACGGGCGAGCACCCGCCAGGCGAGCGGCGAGGGATCGTAGCAGTCGAGCATCGCCATCACCGTCGGTTCGCCCTCGGCGACCTTCACCGGGTGCCCGGCGCGGGCGCTCTCGAACATGCAGGCGGCGCGCGCCGGGTCGACAACGACGAAACGCGGCCGGTCGGGGCCGAGGCGCAGGGCGAAATGGGCGGCGGTGGCGGCGGCGACGCCGCCGACGCCGCACTGGACGAAGACGTGGGTGGGCGGTGCCGGCAGCTGCCGGAGCGCCTCGGCGACGATGGCGGTGTAACCCTGCATGACCAGGCCGGGGATGCGCTCGTAGCCCGGCCACGAGGTGTCGGAGACGACGGTCCAGCCCTCGCGGGCAGCGACGCGTGCCGCTTCCTCGACCGACTCGTCGTAGCTGCCCTCGACACGGACCATCTCGGCACCGTAGCGAGCGATGGCGGCGACGCGCGCGTCGCTGACGCCGCGATGGACGAAGATCACCGAGCGAGCGCCGACCCGCGCCGCACCCCAGGCGACGGAGCGGCCGTGGTTGCCGTCGGTGGCGCAGGCGAAGGTGGTCGCGGCGGCGACCGCGCGCACCGCCGGGTCGTCGAGATCGGCGAAACCGAGGGTCCGTCCGAGGCGGCGCCCGGCTTCCTCCAGCACCAGGAGCGCCACCGCATAGGCGCCGCCGAGCGCCTTGAACGAGCCGAGGCCGAGGCGGGCGCCCTCGTCCTTGAGATGGACCGCAGCGACGCCGGTGGCCCGCGCGAGCGCCGGCAGCGCGACCAGCGTCGTCTGCCGGGCCTCGGGGAAACCGGCGAGGAAGGCTTCGATACGGGCGGCGCCGGCCGGGCCGAGCGTCGCGGCGTCGATCGGATCGAGTGGGGCGGCGTGGTCGGGGTGACGGTTGGGCAGGAACATGGGCGGCCTCGGTCGGGACACCGGGATCCTAGTGCGCAGAACCGGCGCGACGGAAGTGCGGTGACGCAGGGCTCCTCGGCCGCGGGAGGAGGCGCAGACGCTCGCCGGAAACACCTGATCATGAATTGAGCAGAGATGCTGCACTGCCCGATTCATGTGCATTCGCTCATATTGCAGCGCCGTTCGCTCGAGCGATGGCCATGCCGGGGGGCATGGCGCGACGGCTGGAAATACCGACATATTCTTGTTCTCACGAAGTTTTTCGTGTTTCCGCCGGACTTGGCACGCCGCCTGCAAGGGAGGTGGCGGTCAACGACGACCTACCGTCCATCGGATCGGGACCCAGCGTCGGGTTCTCAGTCACGGATGGCATCGTCCCGGCGGACACCGCGACCTCCTCGCTCGAGGTGGCGCGAAACGACGGGAAACGATGCCGGGTCGTCCTGCCCCTCCCGAGCATGGCCCGACCCTCGTGACGATCCGACCACCGATCGAACCCGAGGGGTGTCCATGTCGAACCGTACCGTCTCTCTCTCGCGCCGCCGCTTCCTTCTCTCGACCGCCGCCGCCGTCGGTGCCGCCGCGATCGGCTCGACCTCGGTCGTGTCGAAGGCGCTGGCCGCGCCGCTGAAGCTCGAGAAGGACGTGGTCAAGCTCGGCTTCATCAAGCTCACCGACATGGCGCCGCTCGCCATCGCCCAGGAGAAGGGCTTCTTCGAGGACGAAGGGCTCCAGGTGAGCCTCGAGGCACAGGCCAACTGGAAGGTCAACCTCGACCGCGTCATCACCGGTGAGCTCGACGGTGCCCACATGCTGGCCGGTCAGCCGATCGGCGCCACCATCGGCTTCGGCACCAAGGCCGAGGTGATCACGCCCCTGTCGATGGACCTCAACGGCAACGCCATCACCGTCTCCAACGCCATCTGGGCGGAGATGAAGAAGAACGTACCCATCGGCGCCGACGGCAAGCCGGTCCATCCGGTCTCGGCAGCGGCGCTGAAGCCGGTGATCGACAAGCTGCGCGGCGAGGGCAAGACCTTCAACATGGGCATGGTCTTCCCGGTTTCCACCCACAATTACGAACTGCGCTACTGGCTCGCCGCCGGCGGCATCCATCCGGGCTTCTATTCCCCGGAGAACACTTCCGGCCAGATCCTCGCCGAGGCGCTGTTGTCGGTCACACCCCCACCGCAGATGCCGGCCACCATGGAGGCGGGCACCATCATGGGCTACTGCGTCGGCGAGCCGTGGAATCAGGCAGCGGTGTTCAAGGGTATCGGCGTGCCGGTGATCACCGACGACGAGATCTGGAAGAACAATCCGGAAAAGGTCTTCGGCGTCACCAAGAAGTGGGCCGAGGAGAACCCCAACACCCTTCTCGCCATCACCAAGGCGATGATCCGCGCCTGCATGTGGCTCGACGAAGGTAACGGCAAGAACCGCGCCGAGGCGGTGAAGATCCTCTCCAAGGCCGAGTACGTCGGCGCCGACGAGAAGGTCATCGCCAATTCGATGACCGGCACCTTCGAATACGAAAAGGGCGACAAGCGTCCGGTTCCGGATTTCAACGTCTTCTTCAAGTACTTCGCCACCTACCCCTGGTATTCGGACGCGGTGTGGTACCTGACCCAGATGCGCCGCTGGGGCCAGATCCCGACCGCGCAGGCAGACGCGTGGTACGCCGAGACGGCGAAGAAGGTCTATCGCCCGGACATCTACCTGAAGGCGGCCGAAGCGCTGGTCGCCGAAGGCAAGGCGAAGAAGGACGACTTCCCCTTCGGCACCGACGGCTACAAGGCGCCCGACAAGGGCTTCATGGACGGTGTCGTCTACGACGGCAAGGCGCCCAACGCCTACATCGATGGCCTGAAGATCGGCCTCAAGGGCGCCCAGAAGGTCGCCGGCAACGCCGTCGAAGGCTGACCGCTCGCGCGGGGCCGAAGAGGTCCCGTTCCCGAGGGCGGACGGCGTGCCCGAAACGCGCCGTCCGCCGAGGGCGAGACCGCCCTGCCCCTTTTCCGAGATCCGCCGATCGCCCCGAGCGAATCGTCACCCGAGGACAGATCCATGACCATCGCCACCGACACGCTCGTCGCCGATGCGGAGGCCCGTGCCGCCCGTGAAGCCCGGCGCCAGCGCTGGTTCTCCCGTATCACCAAGATCGAGGGCTATCTCAGCGTCCTCGGTCTCGGCTTCGTGGTGCCGATCCTCAAGATGATCGGCGGCGACAACATCAAGACACAATCGAAGGAGCTGTGGCGGCTGGCCGGCGTGCCGATCGTGGCTATGGTGATCTTCCTCGCGGTCTGGGGAGCGCTGGCGCCGCGCGTTCAGACCTCGCTCGGTGCCATTCCGGGACCGGCGGCAGTGTGGGAACAGTTCGGCGTGCTGATCGCCGACCACTCGGCCGAGCGCGCCAAGGAGAAGGCGTTCTACCAGCGCCAGGACCAGCGGATCGCCGAGGCACGCGCCGCCAATCCGCCGGTCGAGATCAAGGCCAAGAACTACGTCGGCAAGCCGACCTACATCGACAAGATCCTGACCTCGCTGAAGACGGTGTTCACCGGCTTCCTGATCGGCACGCTGGTGGCGATCCCGCTCGGCATCCTCGCCGGCCTCTCTCCGACGGTGAACGCCGCGATCAATCCCTTCGTCCAGATCTTCAAGCCGGTCAGCCCGCTCGCCTGGCTGCCGCTGGTCACCATGGTCGTCTCGGCGCTCTACACCTCGACCGACCCGATGTTCGAGAAGTCGTTCCTGGTCTCGGCGATCACGGTGACGCTGTGTTCGTTGTGGCCGACGTTGATCAACACCTCGCTCGGCGTCGCCTCGATCGACAAGGACCTGATGAACGTCGCCAAGGTGCTGCGCCTCGGCTGGGCCAAGAAGGTGTTCAAGCTGGTCATCCCGTCGTCGCTGCCGCTGATGTTCACCGGCATGCGGCTGTCGCTGGGCGTGGGCTGGATGGTGCTGATCGCCGCCGAGATGCTCGCCCAGAACCCCGGCCTCGGCAAGTTCGTGTGGGACGAGTTCCAGAACGGCTCGGCCTCGTCGCTCGCCCGCATCATGGTGGCGGTGTTCACCATCGGCATCATCGGCTTCCTGCTCGACCGCGTCATGTATGCGCTCCAGGCCGCCTTCACCTTCTCCGGCAAGCGCTGAGGGAGAGAGCGATGAGCGAAGCCACTCCGATCATCGAGCTGAAGAACGTCTCCAAGAGCTACGGCTCGGGCTCCGGCGTCACCCATGTGCTGGCCGACGTGAATCTCGCGATCCGCGAGGGCGAGTTCGTCGCCATCCTCGGGTTCTCCGGCTCGGGCAAGACGACCCTGATCTCGACCATCGCCGGCCTCGTCCGCCCGGACAGCGGCACAGTGACGATGAAGGGTGAACCGGTGACCGAGCCGGGGCCGGAGCGCGGTCTGGTGTTCCAGTCCTACTCGCTGATGCCCTGGCTCTCGGTCCACGGCAACATCATGTTGGCGGTGGAGACTGTGTTTCCCAAGGCGTCGGCCGAAGAGCGGGAGGCGCGGGTCGCCAGATACATCGAGATGGTGGGCCTCTCCCACGCCCGCGACCGCAAGCCGGCGGAGCTCTCCGGCGGCATGCGTCAGCGCGTCGGCATCGCCCGGGCGCTCGCCATGAGCCCCGAGGTTCTGCTGCTCGACGAGCCCCTCTCCGCCCTCGACGCGCTGACCCGCTCCAAGCTCGGTGACGAGATCGAGCGCATCTGGTCGGAGGACAAGAAGACGGTCGTCCTCGTCACCAACGACGTCGACGAAGCGCTCCTGCTGGCCGACCGCATCATCCCACTCACCGTCGGCCCCGGCGCGACGCTGGCGAACGAGTTCGTCATCGACCTGCCGCGTCCGCGCGATCGCACCGCCGCCAACCACGATCCGGAGTTCAAGCGCCTGCGCGCCGAGATCACCCAGTGCCTGATGGACATGGGCATCGAGGAGGGCAGCGGCGAAGAAGACGGACGGCACCTGCCGGACATCATCCCTGTCCACTTCAAGGAGGATCGCGCCAAGGTCGTGGCGGCGGTACGCGAGGCCAAGAAGCATCCCGAACTCCCCAGAGCCTATGTCGAAGCGGCGCGCCCCAAGACCGGGATCGTCAACCGCTACGTCGAGTTCGACGAGGTCAAGAAGGTCTACCCGACGCCGAAAGGACCGCTCACCGTCGTCGACGGGTTCGACCTCAACATGAAGCGCGGCGAGTTCATCTCGCTGATCGGCCACTCCGGCTGCGGCAAGTCGACCGTGCTCACCATGGTCGCCGGTCTCACCGACGTGTCGATGGGCGGTATCGTCCTCGACGGACGAGAGGTTCATCAGGCCGGTCCCGACCGCGCCGTGGTGTTCCAGGCACCGAGCCTGTTCCCGTGGCTCTCGGCCAAGGACAACGTGCTGCTCGGCTGCGACGAGGTCTATCCGACCGCCTCCCGGGCCGAGAAGGCCGAGATCGCCGAGTACTACCTCGCCCGCGTCGGTCTCGGCGACGCCATGGACAAGCCGGCCGCCGACATGTCGAACGGCATGCGCCAGCGCGTCGGTATCGCCCGCGCCTTCGCCCTCTCCCCCAAGCTCCTGCTCCTCGACGAGCCTTTCGGGATGCTCGACAGCCTCACGCGCTGGCAGCTGCAGGAGGTGCTGATGGAGGTATGGACCCGCACCCAGGTCACGGCGATCTGCGTCACCCACGATGTCGACGAGGCGATCCTGCTCGCCGACCGGGTGGTGATGATGACCAACGGTCCGAACGCCAAGATCGGCCGCATCCTCGAGGTCGACCTGCCGCGGCCGCGCAGCCGCAAGGCCCTCCTCGCCCATCCCGACTACTACCTCTACCGCGAACAGGTCCTGAGCTTCCTCGAGGAATACGAGAAGGGCCATCACGGCAAGAGTGAGCCGAAGGCGGAGGCATCGGCCCCGGCGGCTTCGAACCCCGGCAAGGAGGCCGCGTGATGGACATCGCAAGCGACAGCCCGGTGAAGACCTTCGTCCAGGCCTCCGAAGTCTGGATTCCGCAAGGCGACCGGCTGGTGTTCTCGACCGGTGACTACGGCGATCTCGCCGAGTTCGCCGCGGTCTCCGGCAAGGAGAGCTTCGCCTGCGGCGAAGGCCTGCCGGGCAAGGCCTGGGCCGAAGGCCGGCCGGTGGTGCTGAAGGGCTTCGAAGGCTCCTACTTCAAGCGCACCGAGGCGGCCAAGGCGGCCGGGTTGACCAGCGCCGTGGCCGTGCCCGTCTTCGACGGGGCGACGCTCAAGGCGGTGCTGGTGGTGCTGTGCGGCGACGACGAGAACCGCACCGGCGCCATCGAGGTGTGGCATCAGGAGGACGAGATCCTCAAGCTCGACGACGGCTACTACGGTGCCGCCAAGCACTTCGAGTGGGTATCGAAGCACACCCAGTTCCCGCGTGGTCAGGGTCTGCCCGGCGGGGTGTGGGCGGCGGCGACGCCGTTGCTCCTGCGCGATCTCGGCACCGGCTACCGCTTCATCCGCTCCGAAGCCGCCGGCAAGGCGGGGCTGACCACCGGTCTCGGCCTGCCGGTTCCGGTGCCGGGCGACGCGGCCTACGTGTTGACGCTCCTCTCGGCGCGCGGCACGCCGCTCGCCCGCCGCTTCGAGATCTGGGACGCCCGTTCCGCGGTCGTCGGCGCCAAGAAGGAGGCGGTGCTGATCGACGGCATATGCGCCCGCGAGGGCCGGCTGTGGGTCGACGAGACCGAGGAGCCGCGCCGCGTCACCGCTTGGTCGGGCGTCGTCGGCCGGGTTCTCGGCTCGGGCGTGCCGATCGTCGAGGGTAAGCAGCCCGGTCTCGCCGCCGGCTACGACACGATGGTGGCGCTGCCGATCCATCGTGACGGCGAGATCTCCCACATCGTCGCCTGGTACTGCTGAGGAAGGTCCCCCCATGAAGAAACTGGTCGTCATCGGCGCCGGTATGGCGTCCGGACGGGCGCTGGAGCATCTCTTCGAGGCCGACCCCGCGGCCTACGAGGTGACGCTGTTCAATGCCGAACCGCGCGGTAACTACAACCGCATCATGCTCTCTCCGGTTCTCTCCGGCGAAAAGAGCTACGAGGAGATCGTCACCCACGACGACGCCTGGTATGCGGCCAACAAGGTCACCTGCCGCTTCGGCGAACGCGTCACGGCGATCGATCTCGCCCGCAAGGTGGTGGTCGGCACCGAGGGCGAGGTCGCCTACGACAAGCTGCTCGTCGCCACCGGCTCGGCGCCGTTCATCATTCCCGTGCCGGGCAAGGACCTCCCCGGCGTCGTCGCCTACCGCGACCTCGAGGACACCAACGCGATGATCGAGGCGGCCAAGCCCGGCGCCCGCGCCGTGGTGATCGGCGGCGGTCTCTTGGGTCTCGAGGCGGCGGCGGGTCTGCGCCTGCGCGGTATGGAGGTGACGGTCGTCCACCTGATGGGCCACCTGATGGAGCGTCAGCTCGACGAGGCGGCCGGCTACCTGCTGCGCAAGGATCTGGAGAAGCGCGGCATTACGATCCTCACCAACGCCTCGACCAAGGCGATCATCGGCTCGGGTCGGGTGGAGGGTGTCCAACTCGACGACGGCCGGACGATTTCGGCCGATCTGGTGGTCATGGCGGTCGGAATCCGGCCGGAGACGACGATCGCACGCGCCGCCGGGCTCGAGGTCGCCCGCGGCATCGTCGTGACGCCGCAGATGGTGACCTCCGATCCGGACGTACTGGCGCTCGGTGAGTGCGTCGAGTTCCAGGGCCAGCTCTTCGGCCTCGTGGCACCGCTCTACGACCAGGCCAAGGTGGTCGCCGCCACCCTCACCGGCAAGGGAGCATCCTTCGCCCCGAAGGAGCTCTCGACCAAGCTCAAGGTCACCGGCTGCGATCTGTTCTCCGCCGGCGACTTCTCGGAAGGCAGCAATCGCGAGGACATCGTGCTCCGCGATCCGGCCCGTGGCGTCTATCGCCGTGTCGTGCTCGAGGGCGACCACGTCATCGGCGCCGTCATGTACGGCGACACCGCCGAGGGCTCGTGGTTCTTCGACCTGATCCGCGACAAGGCCGACGTCTCGGCGATGCGCGACACCCTGATCTTCGGTCAAGCCTATCAGGGGGGCTCCCCCCTGGACCCTATGGCGGCCGTTGCAGCCTTGCCGGATGAGGCGGAAATCTGCGGCTGCAACGGCGTCTGTAAGGGAACCATCGTCGCTGCGGTCAAGGACAAGGGCCTGACCACGCTCGAGGAGGTGCGCGCCGTCACCAAGGCGTCGGCCTCCTGCGGCCAGTGTACTGCCAAAGTCGAGCAGGTGCTCGCGGTCACGCTGGGTGACGCCTTCAAGGGCTCGGCCCGCAAGACGATGTGCAAGTGCACCGACCTCACCCACGGCGAGGTGCGGGAGTTCATCCGCTCGAAGTCGTTGAAGTCGATCCCGGCGGTGATGCAGGAGCTGGGCTGGAAGACCTCCTGCGGCTGCGCCTCCTGCCGTCCGGCGCTCAACTACTACCTCGTCTGCGACTTCCCCGAGGAGTACCAGGACGACGGCCGTTCGCGCTTCGTCAACGAGCGCCTGCACGCCAACATCCAGAAGGACGGCACCTTCTCGGTGGTGCCGCGCATGTGGGGCGGGTTGACCACCGCCGCCGAGCTCAAGGCGATCGGCGAGATCGCCGAGAAGCATCAGGTGCCGCTGGTCAAGATGACCGGCGGGCAGCGCGTCGACTTCCTCGGCATCCCCAAGGAGCGGCTGACCGCGATCTGGAAGGACCTCAACGATGCGGGCATGGTCTCCGGCCACGCCTACTCGAAGGGCCTGCGCACCGTGAAGACCTGCGTCGGCAAGTCGTGGTGCCGCTTCGGCACCCAGGACAGCATGGGCCTCGGCGTCAAGCTCGAGAAGCTGATGTGCGGCTCGTGGACCCCGGCCAAGGTCAAGCTCGCGGTCTCCGGCTGCCCGCGCAACTGCTCGGAGGCGACGGTCAAGGACATCGGCGTCATCTGCGTCGACAGTGGCTACGACATCCACGTCTCCGGAGCCGCCGGCCTGCACGTCCGGGCGACCGATCTCCTCTGTCACGTCGACACCGAGGAAGAGGCGCTCGAGGTCTCGGCTGCGGTGCTGCAGATGTACCGCGAGGACGCGTTCTATCTTGAGCGTGTCTACAAGTGGACCGAGCGCGTCGGCCTCGACACGGTCAAGGCGGCGATCGTCGACGATCCCGCCAGCCGCAGGGCCTACCACGAGCGCTTCCTGGTCTCGCAGAAAGTGGCGCAGGTCGACCCCTGGGCCGAGCGTGTCGCCGGTCTCGAGGCGCAGGAATTCACCCCCATCGTCATCGAACCGCGTCTGGCGGCGGAATGAGCCGCGAGGAGGTCCGACCCATGTCCGACGCCATCTGGTACGTCATCGGCAGCCTCGCCGACATCCCCGCCCGCGGTGCCCGCACCGTGCGCATCGAAGGCCTGGAGATCGCGGTGTTCCGCACCGCCGACGACCACGTCTTCGCCCTGGAGAACCGCTGCCCCCACAAAGGCGGGCCGCTCGCCGACGGCATCGTCCACGGCCGCAAGGTGGCCTGCCCGCTTCACAACTGGGTGATCGACCTGGAGAGCGGCCGGGCGACCGGTGCCGACGAGGGCTGTGCCGTCGAGTATCCGGTGCGGGTGGACGCCGGCGAGATCCGGCTCTGCGTCCCGGCCGCCCGCGCCGCGGCGGAGTGAGCAATCGGAGGCGTCGGCGGTGACGCGACGCCTCCCGGCAACCCTGCCCGAAGCCCAACCGGCCGAGGAGCCGCGCATGTCCGAGATCGTCCGCACCACCCTCACCACCTGCCCCTATTGCGGCACCGGTTGCGGCGTGAAGGCCGAGACCCGTGCCGACGGCAGCGTGACCGTCGCGGGCGATCCGGATCATCCGGCGAACTTCGGCCGCCTCTGCGTCAAGGGCTCGGCGCTGGCCGAAACGCTCGTCGCCGACGGCCGTCTCCTCCATCCCGAAATCGAAGGTCGGCGGGTCGCCTGGGACGAAGCGCTCGACACGGTCGCCGAACGGTTCGGGGCGACGATCCGCGAGCATGGCCCGGATGCGGTGGCGCTCTACGTCTCGGGCCAGATCCTCACCGAGGACTACTACGTCGCCAACAAGCTGATGAAGGGCTTCGTCGGCTCGGCCAACATCGACACCAACTCGCGCCTGTGCATGGCCTCTTCGGTCGCCGGCCACAAGCGTGCCTTCGGCACCGACACCGTGCCCGGCGCCTACGAGGATCTGGAGACGGCGGATCTCGTCGTTCTCGTCGGCTCCAACCTCGCCTGGTGCCACCCGATCCTGTTCCAGCGCCTCTCCGCCGCCAAGGTCGCCCGGCCGGAGATGCGAGTGGTCACCGTCGATCCGCGCCGGACCGCCACCGCCGAGATCGCCGATCTCCATCTCGGCCTCGAGCCCGGCACCGATGTCGCTCTCTTCGCCGGCCTGCTCGGGCATCTGGAGCGGGCAGGAGCGCGCGACACCGAATTCGTCGCCGACCACACCTCGGGGCTCGAGGCGGCGCTCGAGGCGGCGGCGCCCTTCACCGACCTCGCCGAGGTGACCCGTGTCACCGGCCTCGCCGGAGCCGACGTCGCCGCGTTCTACGATCTCTTCGCCGCGACCGAGAAGGTCGTCACGGTCTACAGCCAGGGCGTCAACCAGTCCTCCGCCGGCACCGACAAGGTCAACGCCATCGTCAACTGCCATCTCCTCACCGGCCGTATCGGCCGCGAGGGCCTGGGGCCGTTCTCGGTCACCGGCCAGCCCAACGCCATGGGCGGGCGCGAGGTCGGGGGGCTCGCCAACCAACTCGCCGCGCATCTCGAACTCGCCGATCCGGTCCATCGCGAACTGGTTCAGGGGTTCTGGAATTCGCCGGCGATCACCGCGACGCCGGGCCACAAGGCCGTCGACCTGTTCGATGCGGTCGCCGACGGGCGGGTGAAGGCGCTGTGGATCATGGCGACCAATCCCGTCGACAGCCTGCCCGACGCCGACCGGGTGAAGGCCGCGATCGCCGCCTGCCCGTTCGTCGTCGTCTCCGACGTGATGGCGTCGACCGACACCGCCGAATTGGCGCACGTGTTGCTGCCGGCCCAGGCTTGGGGCGAGAAGGACGGCACCGTCACCAATTCCGAACGCCGCGTCTCGCGCCAACGCGGGTTCATGACGCCGGTCGGCGAGGCGAAACCCGACTGGTGGGCGCTGGCCGAAGTCGCCCGCCGGCTCGGCTGGGGCGAGGCCTTCGCCTGGGAGAGTGCCGCGGCGATCTTCCGCGAACATGCGGCGCTCTCCGGCCATCGGCCCGAAATCGCCCGTGACTTCGACATCTCCGCCTTCGCCGACCTCTCCGACGCCGGCTTCGACGGGCTGTCACCGTTCCAGTGGCCGCGTCGCCGTGGCGAGGCGGCTGCGAACGGACCGCGGCGCTTCTTCGCCGACGGACGCTTCTTCACCGCCGACGGCCGCGGCCGCTTCGTCGCCACCGTCCATCGGGCACCGCGGAGCACGCCCTCCGCCACCCTGCCTTTCCGCCTCAACACCGGCCGCATCCGCGATCAGTGGCACACGATGACGCGCACCGGCGTGGCGGCGCGGCTTTCCGGCCATATCGCCGAGCCCTTCGTCGAGATCGCTCCCGACGACGCCGAACGCCTCGGTATCACCCCGGCGAGCCTCGTCACCGTCGGCAACGGGCGCGCTTCGGTGGTGGTCCGTGCCCTGGTGACCGACCGGCAGCGGCCGGGTTCGGTCTTCGTGCCGATCCACTGGACCGACCGTTTCGCCTCCGCCGCGCGCGTCGACGCGCTGGTGGCGCCGGAGACCGACCCGGTATCGGGACAACCGGAATCGAAGGCGACGACCGTGGCGGTCGCCCGCTTCGCCGCCGCCTGGTACGGCTTCGCCATCGGCCGCACCGTGCCGGAGCGAATCGACGGCGACTACTGGGCCCGAGCCCGGATCGCCGGCGGCGAGCGCGTGGAACTGGCCGGACTCGTGGCGCCGGCGGCCTGGTCGGATGTCGCCGTCCACCTGTTCGGCGACGGCACGAGCCTCACCAGCTTCGCCGATGCGCGTGCCGGGCGGTTCAGGCTCGCAGCCGTCCGCGACGGCGAGGTGGTCGGCCTGCTGTACGTCGCGCCCGAACCGGTGGAAGTGGCTCGCGACTGGCTGATCGGCCACTTCGAGGCGGGACCGATCGCCGCAGCCGAGGCGGTGACGCTTCTCGCCGGGCGACCGGGGGCCGAGGTCGAGGATCCGGGCCGCAAGGTCTGTTCCTGCTTCGGCACCGGCGCCAACCAGATCCGCAAGGCCGCGGCGGCGGGATGCCGCAGCGTCGCCGAGGTCGGCGAACGTCTCGGCGCCGGAACCAACTGCGGCTCCTGTCGCCCCGAGATCGCCCGCCTCCTCGCCGAGGAGGAGCATGTCGTCACCCCGGTCGCCGCGGAGTGAGGCGCGACGCCGTGCCCAGCAAGAGGGCTTGCCCACCATGATCGCGCCACTCATGATGCACTGCGACATCGACGAGGCGACCGGTGGCCGACACATCCCTCACCGTGCTGGTGATCGACGAGAACCCGACGCGGGCAACCATCCTGGAAGAGGGGTTGCGCGAGGCCGGTCACGTCGCGGTGGTCCGGCTCGACACCACCCACGAACTGCTCAGGCGGATCTTCGAGATCGACCCGGATGTGATCCTGATCGATCTCGCCAGCCCGTCGCGCGACGTGCTCGAGCAGATGTTCCAGGTGTCGCGAACGGTGAAACGTCCGGTCGCGATGTTCGTCGACCAATCGGACAGCGGCATGATCGAGGCGGCGGTGGATGCCGGTGTCTCGGCCTACATCGTCGACGGGCTGCGCAAGGAGCGGGTGAAGTCGATCCTCGACATGACCGTGTCGCGTTTCAACGCCTTCGACCGGCTGACGCGCGAGCTGCAGCAGGCGCGCGACGAACTGGCGGATCGCAAGCTGATCGAACGGGCCAAGGGCATCCTCATGAAGTCGCGCGGCATTTCCGAGGAGGAGGCCTACGGGATGCTCCGCCGCACCGCCATGAACGAGAAGCTGAAGCTCGCGGACATCGCTCGCAGCGTCGTCACCGCCGCACAGTTGCTCGGATGAGAGGGGAGGGGCCGAGATGACGACGACGGCGACCCCGATCGGCACGGGACGTGGCGAGGGACGGCTGAGGCTCGGCTTCATGCCACTGGTCGACTGTGCGCCGCTGGTGGTGGCGCGAGACCTCGGCTTCGCCGCCGCGGAGGGGCTCGAACTCGAGCTGGTGCGCGAGACCTCCTGGGCCAACATCCGCGACCGGCTGATGCTCGGTCATTTCGACGCCGCCCACATGTTGGCGCCGATGCCGGTCGCGGCGCGGCTCGGCCTCGGCCATGTCCGGGCCCCGGTCGTCGCGCCCTTCGTGCTCGACCAGGGCGGTAACTCGATCGCGGTGACCACGGCGCTGTGGCGCGAGGGCGGCGACTGGGGCGGCTTCGGCGATCCCATCACCTCCGGCCGCACCCTCGCCCGTCTCGTCGCCACACGGGCGAAGGCCGGGCGCGACCAGTTGACCTTCGCCTCGGTCCATCCCTTCTCCTGCCATCACCACCAACTGCGCCACTGGATGGCCGCCGCCGGGGTCGATCCCGACCGCGACGTGCGACTGACCGTGGTGCCGCCGCCGCACATGGTGGCGGTGATGGAGGCGGGCGAGGTCGACGGGGTGTGTGTCGGGGCGCCGTGGACGAGCCGGGCGGTCGACGCCGGCATCGGCCACATCGTCCTGCCGACGGCGGTGCTGTGGCCGTCGACGCCGGAGAAGGTCCTCGGGATGCGCGAGGATCTCGCGGCACGGCGCAGCGACGAGATCGACGCACTGCTGCGCGCCCTCGACCGGGCCGCGGCCTGGACCGAGGCGGAGGCGAACCGTGACGAACTCGCCGCGATCCTGGCGCGCGACGACGTCGTCGGAGTGCCGGCGGCGATCGTGGCGCGGTCGCTGACCGGGCGGCTGCAGGTCGAGCGTGGCGGCGCGCCGGTGTCGGTGCCGGGCTTCCTGCGCTTCCACGGTGAAGGGGTGAACGGTCCGATCAATCGGCCGCGGCCGACCGACGGACTGTGGTTCGCGGCGCAGATGCTGCGCGCCCACCAGACCGGCGACGCCGACGCCGCCTTCGCGGCAGCGCGCGAGGCCTTCTCGTCGCAGCGCTGGGATCGGGTGATCGGCCGGCCGGATCGGGTCGACGACACCCTGCGCACCTTCGAGGGGCCGCTCTTCGACGGCGGCGATCCGGAGAAGTGGCTGCGCGCCGCAGGATCGGGCGCTCGCGCCGACCTCGGCCCCGCAGCGTCCTGATGGCGAGTTCACGAAGCTTCGACCTGTTCGAAACTTCGTGAACGAAGGCGAGCCCGAACGGGCGTCGGCCGGTCGGGCCGCAACGCTCGTGAATTCGGACGAGTCCGAATTTCATGAGCCCAGTATGAGGGGCCGCCGCCGCGCCTCTTGCCTACGGGCCGTCGCCCCGCCACCCTGTCGCCGACGGCAAAGGGGGGGGGCGATGGCGCGACGCGTGGGGGTGATCGGAACCGGGCTGATGGGGCTCGGCGTGACGACGCGGCTCGCCGCCGGCGGCCATGACCTCCACACTCGCGACATCCGCCCGGAGGCGGATGCGGCGGCGCGGGCGGCGGGCGCCACCATCCATCCGAGCCCGGCCTCGGTGGCGCGCGCCGTCGAGGTGGTGATCACGCTGGTGGTCGATGCGGCCGAGACGGAAGAGGTGCTGTTCGGCGCCGACGGCGTGGTCGGCGCCATGGCGCCGGGCGGGGTGGTGATCGTCGCTTCGACCATCGCGCCGACGGACGCCGCCGACTTCGGCCGACGCCTCGCGGCGGCGGGCCTCCGGCCGCTCGACGCGCCGGTCTCCGGCGGGCCGGCCAAGGCGCACGACGGGACGATGTCGATGATGATCGGCGGGCCGAAGCGCCTCGTCGAGGAATTCGCCGATCTCTTCGCCGACATGGCCGGGCGGATCTTCGCCATCGGCGAGGCGGTCGGCGACGGGTCGAAGGTCAAGATCGTCAACAACATGCTGGCGGCGATCAATCTCGTCGCGGCGGGCGAGGCGATGGCGATGGCCGAGCGCATGGGGCTCGATCCGCGCACCGTCTTCGACGTCGTCCGGGCGAGTTCGGGAGCGAGCTTCGTCTTCGACACCCGCATGGGGCGGGTGGTCACGGGCGATCCGACCGTCCATGCTGCCGCCCACATCCTGACCAAGGACGTCGCCCTCGCCTGCGCCGCGGCACGACTGGTGGCGAGCCCCTCGCCGCTCGCCGATCTCGCCGCCGAGATCTTCCGGGCCACCGTCGCCATGGGCCTCGGCGAGCGCGACGACGGCGCGGTGATCGAGTGGTTCCGGGCAGGCGGCGGGCCGGGACGCGGCGGGAAGGGTGGGGAATAGGCGATCGGGCACAAGTCCAGGTTCTCGCGGACATGACCGCGCGGCGGGAAGGACATAAGCTCGGGACGGCGACGGGTGCGCGCGAGCGACGCCGCGCCGGCCGGGAGACCGTCCCCATGAGCGACGACGCCCATCCGATCCTGAGGTTCCACGGCGCCGCCGGCACGGTCACCGGATCGTGCCAGATGATCGAGGTCGGCGAGACCCGCATTCTGGTCGACTGCGGCCTGTTCCAGGGGTCGAAGACCGAGAAGGAGCTGAACTATCGGCCCTTCCCCTTCGACCCGGCGCGGCTCGACGCGGTGGTGCTGACCCACGCCCACATCGACCATTCCGGACTGGTGCCGCGGCTGGTGCGCGAGGGTTTCGACGGGCCGGTGTGGGCGACGGCGGCGACGACCGATCTCTGTTCGGTGATGCTGCCCGACTCCGGTCACATCCAGGAGATCGAGGTCGAACAGCTCAACCGTCGCAATTCGCAGCGCGGCCGCGACCCGGTGATGCCGATCTACACCGCCGACGATGCGGTCGCGGCGATGGCTCGTTTCCGGCCGGTGCCCTATCGCGAGTGGCGGCACATCGCGGAGGGATTGCGTATCCGCTTCTGGAACGCCGGCCACCTGCTCGGCTCGGCCTCGGTCGAGATGGAGATCGAGCAGGCAGAGAAGCCCTTGCGTCTGCTCTTCTCCGGCGACATCGGCCCGAACGACAAACTGCTGCAGCACGATCCCGTCGCTCCGAAGGACTGGGACCATGTGATCTGCGAAGCGACCTACGGTGACGTCGACCGCGAGGGCGTCGACGAGGTGCGACGCCGAGCGGCGCTGAAGGCCGAGGTCAGGGCGGCGCATCGGCCGGACGGGGTGCTGCTCATCCCCTCTTTCGCGGTCGAACGCACCCAGGAGCTTCTCGCCGACCTCGTCCTGCTGATGGACGACCACGAGATCCCGCGGGCGCCGATCTTCATCGACAGCCCCCTCGCCACCCGGGCGAGCCGCGTCTTCGCCGACCATGCGCAAGACCTCGAGAACGGCGACGTGCTGGTGCGAGCGCTTCGGGCACACGACGTGCACTTCACCGAGACGGTGGAGCAGTCGAAGGCACTCGACGCCCGCCACGGTTTCCACATCGTCATCGCCGCCAGCGGCATGTGCGAGGCCGGCCGTATCCGACATCGGCTGCGGAACTGGCTGTGGCGGGAGGAGGCGACGGTGCTGCTGGTCGGCTTCCAGGCCGCCGGCACGCTCGGGCGCATCCTGGAGGAGGGCGCGAGCACGGTGCGCATCCAGGGCGATGAGATCGCGGTGAGGGCGCGGATCCGCAAGCTCGACCTCTACAGCGGCCATGCCGACGGTCCGGAACTGGCGGACTGGGTCCACCATCGTCTGCCGATCGCCCGCGAGGTGTTCCTCGTCCACGGCGAAGAAGCGGCGCTCGCCGGGCTCGCGGCACGATTGACGGCCTTCCTGGCGGCGGAGCGGACGATCACGCCGCGGCTCGACGAGGCCTTCCGCCTGACGCCGGAGGGGGCGCGGCCGATCGGCGTGCCGGCGGCGGTGGCCCGTATCGATCCGAGCCGCAGCGGCCGGCGCGACTGGCACAACGACTACCAGTCGCTGCTCCTCGACCTGCAGGAGGCGTTGTCGACCGCCGCCGACGACCGCGCGCGCGGCGTCGTCCTGAGGCGGATCCGGCGAGCACTCGCCGAAGATCGGGCCAAGTGATCCGGCCGATCGCTCATACCGGGCGCACGAAATTTCGAAAAGGTCGAAACTTCGTGCGCCCGGTTCAGAAGAGGATCCTCGCCAGGAGCGGGGCGAGCAGCGGCGTCACCACGGCGTTGAGCCCCATGGCGATGCCGGCGAAGACGCCGGCGATCGGGTGGACGGTGTAGGCGCGGGCGGTGCCGATGCCGTGGGCGGCGAGGCCGACGGCGAAGCCGCGCGCCGCCCAGTCGCGGATGCCGAGGGCGTTCATCACCGGCGTCACCACGATGGCGCCGATGACGCCGGTGGTCAGCACCAGCACCGCGGTCAGCGCCGGAATACCGCCGAGGCCCTCGCTCACCGCCATGGCCACCGCCGCCGTCACCGACTTCGGCACCAGCGATGCGAGCACCGTCTTCGGCGCACCGAGGGCCATGGCGATCGCCACGGTGGAGACGATCGCCACCACAGAACCGACGACGAGCGCACCGAGCATCGGCACGACGGTGCGCAGCACCAGACGCCGATTGCGCCACAGCGGAACGGCGAGGGCGACCGTCGCCGGACCGAGCAGGAAGTGCACGAACTGGGCACCGTCGAAGTAGAGCCGGTACTCTGTGCCGGTCAGACGCAACAGGCCGGCGACCACGGCCACCGCGATCAGCACCGGATTGGCGAGCGGATGACGGCCGGTCGCCGCGGCGATGCGATCGGCGAGGAGCCAGGCCAGGAGCGTCACCGTCAACCAGAGGAGCGGGCTCGCCGAGAGATAGACCCAGAGGGCGAAGGGGGTCACGAGCCCGCCTCCTCGTCGTCGACGCCGATGGCGCGGCGGATCGCCAGGAAGGTTGCGACAGTGGCGAGAAGCGTGATCACGGTGGAGGCGACCAGTGACACGCCGATCGCCACGGCGTGCTCGCCGATCAGGCCGAGGTACTGGACGACACCGACGCCGGCCGGGACGAAGAGCAGCGCCAGGATCGACAGCAGCCCGTCGGCGACGCGGCCGAGCGGGGCGGCGGGATCGACGAAACGGTCGTCGCCGGACGCCCGGCGCATCGCCGCGGCGGCGGCGGCGAGCAACAGCAGGCCGACCACCGGGCCGGGGACCGGTAGGCCGAGGCCCCGAACCGCCGCCTCGCCGATCAGCTGGCAGACGAGAAGCAACGCGAAACCGACGACCATCGGCCGACATCTCCCCCGAAAGACGCGTGTCGGGCGCGGTCGTTCCGCGCCCGCCGCCGCGATGAGGGAGAGGGTGCCTCGAGACGGCCCGCCGGTCGAGACCGGTGGACGCCTCGAGCGCTCACTTCACCTTGGCCGGGTCCTTGACGTTCGGCAGGGTCTCGAACTCGACATTGTAGAGCTGGCCGCCGACGCGCTCGACCTTGCGGATGTAGACGTTCTGGACGATGTCGCGGGTCTCCGGGTCGATCGACATCGGGCCGCGCGGGCTCTCCCAGGCGAGCCCCTTCATCGCCGTGACCAGCGCCTCGCCGCCGGCGCCGTCGGTCTTCTTCAGGCCTTCGTAGAGGGCGTGCATGCCGTCGTAACCGGCGACCGCCATGAAGTTGGGCCGCAGCCCGGAGTTGGCCTTGCCGAAGGCCTCGACGAAGGCCTTGTTCACCGCACCGGGATGGGCGGCGGAATAGTGGTGGGCGGTGACCACGCCGACGGCGACGTCGCCCATCTTGTCGAGCAGATCGTCGTCGGTGACGTCGCCGGTGCCGATCAGGCGGATGCCCGACTTGTCGAGGCCGCGCTCGACGAACTGCTTCATGAACTGGGCGCCGACACCCGACGGCACGAAGACCAGCAGTGCGTCCGGCTTCATCTCCGACGCCCGCTGCAGGAAGGGCGAGAAGTCGGGGTTCTGCAGCGGTACGCGGATGTTCTCGACGGTGCCGCCAGCCGCCTTGAAGGCGTCGGAGAACCACTTTTCGACGTCATGGCCGGGAGCGTAGTCGGTGACGACGGTGACGACCTTCTTCATCCCCTGCTTGGCCACCCAGGTGCCGAAGGGGGCGGCGATCTGCGGCACCACCTGCGAAGTGCGGACGATGAAGGGCGAGCGCTCGGTGATGACCGAGGTCGCCGCCGACATCACCACCATCGGGGTGGTTCCCTGGGTGGCGACCGGCGCAGCGGCGAGCGCCAGCGGCGTCAGGCCGAAGCCGGCGATCGCGGTGACCTTGTCGTTGACGATCAGCTCCTGGGCGAGACGCTTGGTGGTGTCGGCGACGCCGGCGTCGTCCTTGAGGATGATTTCGACCTTGCGGCCGGCGACGGCACCGCCGTGGGTGGCGTTGTAGAGCTCGACGGCGGCGGCGATCTGCTTGCCGGTCGAGGTGAAGGGCCCGGTCATCGGCAGGATCAGGCCGATCTTGATCGGGTCCGCGGCGAGAGCCGCGACGGTGGAGATCGAGAGCGCGAGTGCCGCGACGCCGGCGGCGAGAAGATTTCGGCGGTTCATGACTTCCTCCCTTTTTCGTCTTTCTCGTCACCCGAGGACACGGCTGTCGCTCGAGGGGGATGCGATTTCGCACCGTCTCCGGCGGGTCACGTCGGAGGGGTCGCCGGCCGGGTCATCGGATCGATGCGATGAGCCTGGAAGGTGGCAGCGAGAGCGGTGATCTCGATGCTTGCGACGATGCCGGCGCGAGCGTAGGGGTCGGCCTCGGCGAAGGCGAGAGCGGTGTCGCGGTCTGGCGCCTCGAGCAGGCCGAAATTACCGACGGCACTCACCGCGTCGTCGACGGTGAGTGCCGAGCCGATCAGCACCTTGACCCGGCCATCATGGCCGGAGGCGACATGGGCACGATGGGCGCTGCGCAATTCGGCGCGGCGGGCCTCCTGACCCGGGAGGTGCCGGCAGACCATCAGCCAGTACACGGATCGTGCCTCCTGCCGTCGCTTCCGGTTTCGATCGCTGCTTCGGTTCGGGTCATGACACCCTCCGCTCGCCTGCCGTCACGGCATGGCCGAAGAACTCGACGAGAACGCGGGCAACCGCTTCGGGGCGCTCGGCCGGCGTGAAATGTCCGCTGTCCTCGATCACCGCGAGATGACCGCCGGGGATCGTCTCGGCCAGTTCCCGGTTCTGTTCGAGCGGGCTCCATCGATCCTGGCGACCGACCACCACCAGGGCCGGGCACCGGATACCGGGGAGCACCGGGCGGGCGTCGGGCCGACCGAGCAGGGCGCGGATCTGGCGTTCGAAGATCGCCGGGGTCATGCGTTCGACCATGGCGGTCAACGGTCCGATCAGGATCGGATCGGTTTCGCGGTCGACATGGACCATCGGCGGCAGCCAGTGGCGGGCGAGGGCGCGCATGCCCTCACGATGGGCGAGGTCGACCAGTTCCATGCGGCCGACGGCTTCGCCGTCACGAGCCGGGGTCGCGCCGGTGTCGATCAGAACGAGGCGCTCGACCCGCTCGGGCGCCACCCGGACGGCTTCGAGCGCGGCACGACCACCCATGGAGAAGCCGACGAGCGAAACCGGACCGTCGAAGCGGGTGAGGGCCGCGGCCGCCATCGCCGCGATCGTGTCGCAGCCGGTGACGTCGGCGACCGCCACCTCGGCGTGCGGCGCGAGGGCGGCCACCTGACCGGCGAAGACCTGGGCATCGCACAGGAGACCCGGCAGAAAGACGATCTTCGGTCGCATGGTCTCTCCCGATGCGGGTATCGGCGAGGCGCCTCGGACCTCGACCGGACAGTCTGACGAGACCGACGATCGAGGCTCTCACCAACCTCGATCGGATCTCCGATGAAGGCGACGATCGAGGCTCTCACGAACCTCGATCGTCGGGGGTCGCGTCGGCGGATGGCGGGAGACGAGGCCGTCGCGTCCGTGCTCGGATGACACCGTGAAGCGCATCATGAAGCAAGTGACGAGTTCGACTTGATCGATGAAGATCATGCATCAATCCGTGGCCTGCGCCGCTTCGTTGCGGAAGCGTGTGGTGACGAGGTCGAGGAGTGCCTTTCCCGCGGCCGACAGCGGCAGACCGCGTTTGGTGACGATACCGAGGGTGCGGGTGACCGCCGGGCCGCGGATCGGCAGGGCGACGAGGTCGGTGGCGCGTGCGTCGATCGCCAGACGTGGTGCCACGGCGAGGGCGATGCGACGCCTCACCAGGCTCATGGCGGTGGCGAGATGGCTCACCTCGTAGCGCCACGACATCGCCTCGCGCCGGCTGCCCAGCGCTTCGTCGAGAATCGTCCGATTGGCGGTCTGTGACGAGATACGGACCAACGGCAGGCCTTCGAAATCGCTCCAGGTGACATGGGATCGCGCCGCCAGCGGATGACCATGGGCGCAGACGAGCACGTAGGGCTCCTTCATCAACGGTCGCAGGTCCAGGTCCCAGCGGCCGGCGGAGACCACGGTGATGCCGAATTCGGCCTCGCCCGACTGCACCCGCTCGGCGATCTCCTGGGCGGAGGTGTCGTGGACGAGGACGCGGATCGTCGGATGGATGGCGGAGAAGGCCTCCAGCACCACGGGCAGATGATTGGTGGCGATGGTCGGCAGACAGCCGATCGCCAATCGTTCCTGGCGCTCGCGGCCGCGGGTGCGCAGGCTCTCGTAGCTCGCGGTGATCTCGTCGAACATCCGCCGTGCCCGCGGTAGCAGTTCGATACCGGCGGGGGTCAGCGCCACCTGTCGGGTGGTGCGGGTGAAGAGCTCGACGCCGAGGTCGTCCTCGAGCTTGCGCATCCGGTGCGAGAGTGCCGTCTGGGACAGATTGAGGTGCGCGGCGGCGCGATGGAAGCTGCCGCGCTCGGCGATGGCGAGAAAGGCTTCGATGCCGAGGAAGTCGATACGCATGGGCCACCCGATGGTCGCGGCGGACGGAGAAAATCGATGCAAGAAAGCCTCGATATCCGGTGATCGATCGATCTGATGCATGAACTGCGACGGACGCAAGGGATCGGATCGGGCCGACGTCACGATTCCGTCGCGGCTCGAGGGCGTGATAGATCTGCACGACGCGGCGTGGCGGCGACATCGGCTTCGGGCGACGGGGCCGGCAGCGCCAGGATCGGGAGGGCACATGGGCACGGTCGATCTCAATTCCGATCTCGGTGAAGGGTTCGGCGCCTGGAGTTGCGGCGACGACGCGACGATGCTGAAGATCGTCACCACCGCCAACGTCGCCTGTGGCTTCCACGCCGGCGACCCCGACGTCATGGCCGCCACCTTCCGTACGGCGCGCGACAACGGCGTCGCCGTCGGTGCCCATCCCGGCTACCCCGACCTGCAGGGGTTCGGCCGACGGCCGATACGGATGAGCGAGAGCGAGATCGAACGCATGGTCGCCTACCAGATCGGTGCGGCGGCGGGTATGGCGGCCTACGCCGGCCACCGTCTCACCCACGTCAAGGCGCACGGGGCGTTGGCCAACGCTGCCGCGGCGGATGCCGGTATCGCCACCGCGGTGGCGCGGGCGATCCGGGCGGTCGACCGCGACCTCGTCCATCTCGCCATCGCCTGTTCCGAACAGATCCGCGCCGGCGAGGCGGTCGGGCTCGGCGTCGTCGCCGAGATCTTCGCCGATCGCGGCTACGACGAGGGCGGCCAGCTGGTGCGACGCGGTCTGCCGGGCGCGATGATCGACGACCCGGAGGAGGCGGCGGCACGGGCGGTGACCATGGTCGAGGAGGGGGCGATCGTCACCCTCTCGGGCCGACGCCTGCCGACGGCGATCGGCTCGATCTGCGTCCATGGTGACGGCGCCCATGCGGTCGCCGCCGCCGGCCTGCTGCGCCAGCGCCTCCTCGGCGCCGGCGTCGCCGTGCGCGCCTTCGCCGGAGCGTGAGGCATGGTGCCGCTGCGCTTCCTCGACAGCGGCGAGACCATGTTGGTGGTCGAGTTCGGCTCGACCATCGACGTGATGCTCAACGAGCGCGTCCTCGCCCTCGATGCGGCGCTGGCGGGGGCGGCGCTCCCCGGCGTGATCGAGACGACGCCGACCTTCCGCTCGCTCGCCGTCCACTACGAACCGTTGGTGCTCGACCGGGCACGGCTCGTCGACCACATCCTCGAGCTCGAACGTCTGGCCGAAGTGACGGAGCGTCCGGCGCGGACGTGGACTTTTCCGTGCTGCTACACACTGCCCCACGGCGAGGACCTCGCCGAGGTGGCGGCGCGTCTGGCGCTGACACCGGAACGGTTGGTCGAGCTCCACACCGGCCGGGCATTGCGCGTCCACATGTACGGCTTCTCGCCCGGCTTCGCCTATCTCGGCGGCCTCGCGCCGGAGCTCGCCGCATCGCGCCGCGCCCATCCGCGCGCGCCACACCCGTCCGATGCGGTGATGATCGCCGGCGGAATGTCGGCGGTCGCGCCCCTGCCGATGCCGACCGGCTGGTGGGTGATCGGGCGGACGCCGGAGAAGGTCTTCGCACCCGTCCGCGACCCCGCCTTCCTGGTGGCGGTCGGCGACGACATCCGCTTCGAGGCGATCGACGCCGGTACGTTCGAAGCGCTCGCGGCGCGGGTCGCGGCGGGCGAGGTGGTGGCCCGGGTGGAGGCGAAGCGATGACGCCGATGCTCGCCGTCCTCTCCGCCGGACCGGGCGTGACCGTGCAGGATGCCGGCCGTCGCGGCTGGTCGCGCTGGGGGGTCACCGGCTGTGGGGCGATGGATCCGGCCGCCTTCCACCTCGCCAACCGGGCCCTCGGCAACGAAGCGGGTGCCGCGGCGATCGAGGTGGCGACGTCGGGGCTCGAGATCACCGTGGAGGGGGGCGCGCTCGACGTCGCGATCGTCGGCGGCGACTTCGACATCCGCCTCGACGGGCGGCGCCTGACCGCGACGGTGGGGTTGCGACTCGAGCCGGGGGGGCGCCTGGCGATCCGCGCCGGGGTGAGTGGTGCCTGGTGCTATCTGGCGGTCGCCGGAACGATCGACGTGCCGGCGGTGTTGGGTTCGCGTGCCACGCACATCCGCTCGGGGCTCGGCGGCCTGGGCGGGCGTGGACTCGGGGCCGGCGACCGGCTCGCCATATCGGGGGCGCGGCGGGTGATCGAGACGGTTTCGGCGATCGATGCCGGCGTGCTCGAGGCGGACGGTGGGCCGATCCGCGTCGTGCTCGGCCCGCAGGCGGATCATTTCACCGACGACCAGATCGCAGCGTTCCTGGAGCGAGAGTGGCGGCTGTCGCCGCGGTCCGACCGCATGGCCTACGCACTCGAGGGGCCGCCGCTCGGCCACGCCCGGGGACACGACATCGTTTCCGACGCGGTCGCGCACGGGGCGATCCAGGTGCCCGGGTCGGGACTGCCCTTCGTGCTGATGGCCGATCGCCAGCCGACCGGCGGCTATCCGAAGATCGCCACGGTGATCGGTGCCGATCTCGGCCGCATGGCGCAGATCCGGCCCGGCGGCACGGTGCGGTTCCGCGCGGTGACGTCGGACGAGGCGGTGGCGGCGCGACGCACGCTGGCCGATCGCCTCACTCGGCCGGTACGGTCGACGCCGATGGTGCGCGGCGAGCTTTCCACCGCCGATCTCATCGGCCGCGACCTCGTCTCGGGGGTCGTCGACGCCCATTCCGACGACGGGCGCTGAGGCGACCCGGCCGGGCGGCGGCGAGCCCCGCCGGATCGGCGACGAGGTCGCCGGCGGTGGTTCAGCGCGGCGGTCCGGAGAACGGCGGAGCGCCGGCCCAGTTGTTGCCGCCGAGGCCGAAGGGCACGAAGTTGTTGAGCATGCCCATCGCCGGGCCGAAGCTGCGGTCGAGGTTGGCGGTCGAATGTTGGATCAGGCCGACGGTCGAAGCCATGTGGGCGACCGACTTGTCGATCGAGGCGACGTTGCGGTTCATCGCCACGATGCTGTCGCGCAGGTCGGAAATGTTGGAACGCATGTCGGCGATGCTCGACTGCATCGCGGTCATGTTGCGCCCCATCGCCACCATCTCCTCGGCCATCCGCGAGGTCTGCAGCACCATCTGATGAGTATCTGCGGTGAGCTTGTAGATCAGGAAGAAGCCATAGGCGGAGAGCAGGATGGCGACGGCCAACAGCGCCCCGGCCACCACCTTCAGAGAATGCATGGCCGCGGCGGCGCGATCGAGATAGGCGACGTATTCGGGCGGATGATACTCGGCCGGCTGATAGATCCCGGCGGGATAGTCGTTCTCGAGTTCGGGTTTCGAAGCGGTCTTGATCGAGGCCATCTCAGCTCTTTCGGTTGCGGCCGCGGCGCGGCTCGACGATGGCCTGGGCGAGGGCCTGGAATTCTTCGCTCGCCTTGGACTTCGGCTCCAGTTCGAACACCGCCGATCCTTCGCTGAGCGAACGGCAGAAGGCAATACGGCGACCGAGGCGGGCGGGGAGGACGGAAACCGATCCGAGCATGCCGGCGATCGCCTCCAACGCCACCACCGCTTCACGCGTCTCGCGCGAAGCGTCGCCGGGGTCGGCGCGGTTGACGAAGAGGCGGATGGCGCAGTGATCGGGTCGTTCGCGATCGATGGTGCGGAGGTAGCGCTGGGTCGCCCAGATGTCGGCCTGACCGGGCATCACCGGTACCAGCACGAGATCGGCGACGCCGACGGCTTCCAACATGCCGGCCATGTCGGCGGCGCCGACGTCGACCAGCGTCCAGGTGTCCGGCGGCGCGGCCGGTAGATCGGGGGACGCGGCGGGGGTGTCGAGCAACGGCTCCCAGCCGATCTCGGCACGGACCGCGACGAGATCCGACAACGTCTTCTGCGGATCGAGGTCGACGAGGCGGATGGCGTGGCCCTGCGCGGCGAGCCAGACGGCGAGGTTGAACACCACCGTGCTCTTGCCGGAGCCACCCTTGAGGTTGCCGACGACGATGTAACGGCTGCCGTCGGGCTTCGGCGAAGCGGCGACGGACTTGCCGTCGGCCCGCTTCTTCGCCTTGTCCGGCGCCTTCCTACCGTCCTTGTCGGACCGTTTTTCGGTCTTGTTCTTCGACGCTTTGGCAGCGCACATCTCGTCTGCCCTCTCCGACCCACCTGACGCGAGCCTAACCCATTCGCGCGCCGGTCGCATCCGGCGCGCGCGTCGCAGGCCTCACTTCTACCGGCGGGCTTCGGCGAGACGGCGGGCGAGGTCGTCGGCGAGGGTGCCGTCACCCTTGCGTACCGCCGTCTCGAGGCCGGCGGCTTCGTCGATGCGGCGGTCGGCGATCAACACCAGGGCCGCACCATGGAAGGCACGGGCGGCCTCCTGGAGACGACCGGCGGACCAGTAGACGTTGCCGAGCTCGCCGCGCAGGGCGACGTCGGTCGGCCGGCGGGCGACGAGATCGTCGTAGGCGCGGATGGCGGCGGTCACGTCACCGCGTGCGTGAGCAGCCCTGGCGATCGCGAGGAGATCGGGCTGGGCCGGGGCCGGTGGCGGGGCCGGCGGCGCGACGGCGACCTTCGCCGGGGCAGCCGGGGCAGCGGCCGGTGTCGGGACCGGGGTCGGCGCCGTGGCCGGAACCGGAGCCGGAACGGATCGAGGCGCGGCGCTCCAGCCGGCCGGGACATCGGTGACCGTGCTCTCGGCCCAGGCCCACAGTCGATCGAACAGACCGGAGCCGGCGGTCACACCCGAATCGATCGGACGACCGACCCCGACGATGGACGGTGCGGCCCAGACGCCGAGCGCGAAGAAGACGGCGGCGTAGAACAGACGCGTGAAGATCCGGGCGAGCATGCGGCACACCTCGTGAAACGAACCACTCTGAAGAGGAGAGGAGAGGCGGGCGAAGGTACGGCCGTCTCCCCTCACGATGCGGTATCACCAGCCGAAGCCGCGACCACCCCAGGGACCACCGCCCCAAGGACCGCCGCCCCACGGGCTGCCCCAACCGCCGGGACCACCGCCCCAGGGACCACCGCCCCACGGGCCGCTGCTCCACGGGTTGCCCCAGCCGTTGCCGAGGCCGTTGCCCCAGCCGCTGAGATCGGTGGAAAAGTTGAAGTTGGTGCGACCGAGACCGCGACCCCAGGGGTTGAGACCCCATCCGCCGGGATAGCCGCCCCAACCGGGGTATCCACCCAGGCCGGGAAAACCACCCAGGCCGGGGTATCCACCCAGGCCGGGAACACCACCCATGCCGGGATAGCCGCCCCAAGGTCCACCACCCATGGGGCCGCCACCCCAGGGACTGCCGCCCCACCATTGGGCCTGGGCGGTGACGGGAACCAGGAGTGCGGTCGCGAGAGTGGCGGCAGCCAGAACAGTCCTGATGCCTTTCATCTCGTTCCTCCATCGAGGGGGGCGGAGGCGGCGGCGCGTGCGGCCGCCTCACCCGTCCTCGGATCGGGGGGATCGTTCGCCGACCTGCGGCCGATCGTCAGGACGACCGGCCGCGCGCCGACGGGAGGGCGGGTATCACCACCAGCCGCCGGGACCCCAGTTGCCCGGACCCCAGCCACGACGGCCCCAGCCGTCGCCGGTGCCCCAGCTGTTGCCGTCCATGTCGGCGTCGCCGCCGAAGGAGAAGTTGCCGCGCATGTTGCCACGGCCGGTGCCGCGACCGGTGCCGTAGCCGCGGCCGTAGCCGTAGCCGTCATACGGGCCGTAGCCGTAGCCCGGGCCGTAGCCGTAGCCCGGGCCGTAACCACCGTAGTAGGGCGGCGGCGGGGGCGGCGGCGGCGGAGCCCAGCCCGGGGCCGGAGCCGCGGACTTGCTGTCACCGGCCATGCCGGACATGCCGGACATGCCCTGCTGCTGAGCCCACGGCGGGACGCCCCAACCCGGGGGCGGCGGCGGGGTCTGAGCACCCGGAGCCGGAGCGGCATAGGGGCCCGACGGAGCCGGGGCGGCGGGGTTCTCGGCGGCGACGGCCGCTTCGGCCAGCCCGCCCAGGAGCACGACGAGTGCGATCTTTCCAATGTTACGCATGGGGTTTTCCTCTCAGGCCTCCCAAGTCGGCGGACCGCGGATGCGGCCTACCAGAGCGGTGAGCGAACGCCCGCGCGTTCGCGCCACCAGTTCCATGTCTGCGCATTGGTCCAGCCCGAGAGGGGCGTCGACCACGGCACATACATGAAAGGCGTACTCAGACCCG
>ERZ1645192.543-NODE-543-length-31368-cov-7.381407_pt1 | contig 31368 bp, 32 predicted proteins | sample MGYA00575354_ERZ1645192 | MGnify/ENA primary metagenome ERZ1645192 (study PRJEB40844, sample SAMN11349763) | freshwater sediment metagenome | isolation source: river sediment | host: Sediment | place: India: Faizupur Khadar , New Delhi | collected 2017-02-21 ... | reverse complement strand
TGACCAACGATGCCCTGTTGCTGGCAGCAGAGACCAGAACCAGCAGTCCTGTACGAATACCACGTGATCCCGATAGCAGGATGCACATCGACTATGCAGGCCTCTTCCCCTGTGGTGAAGGAGCTGGGTATGCAGGAGGAATTGTCAGTGCAGCGATGGATGGGGTTGCCTGTGCAGAGAGCGTGAAGGAGTATCTCGAATGCTGAAGGGATTTCCTCCCATCCATACCCCGACCAGCTCGATCCTGATTCTCGGCACCGGCCCGAGCGTGGTATCGAGTCTCAAGCAGCAGTATTACGGTCATGAACGCAATGCGTTCTGGCCGATCATGGCTGAAATATTGCATGGTCCCATTGAGACGTATGAGCAGAAATGGGAAATCCTTCTGTCAAACGATATTGCCTTGTGGGATGTTCTTGCTCAGTTTGAGAGAAAGGGCTCGGCCGATTCCGCCTATACTGCGGTGATTCCCAATCCTCTGAGGCAGTTCATCGACGAGCATGCGCATCTTGCGAAGATTTTGTTCAATGGAAAAAAAGCAGCCGACTTCTACCGTCGTCTCATCGGATATTTCCCCCAAACCATTGAGTTTCATACGCTTGCTTCCACCAGCCCGGCCTATACATTGGGTTTTGACCAGAAGCTGGCGGTGTGGAGGCAGGCGATCATAGAAAAGGGCTGCAAACAATAAGAGATCAACTTCTTTCTTGCTGGTGTTTGTTGTGATATTCTAGGTTTGTAGTGAATCAGATGCTCCGGTGATGTACAAGGGAGAAGCAATGGTCCTGCAGGGAAAGATACCCAAGCGTGTTCTTCGCTTGATATTTTTGATCGTCCTTCCACTGGCGTTGGTCTGTTTCACCTTGTTCCTTGGATATGAGCACTCCCTACTGACCCAAGCATCCCTGAGACTGCAAGCTGAGCAACAGAAGGGCAATCTCATCATCACCAACCAGATAGAGTCGGTGTTCTCCCAGTACGTATCCGATCTTTTGGTCGTTTACAACTCAAATGAATTCTCGGGCTATATACAAGACCCCAATGAGGGGACACTGTTGCAGTTGGCGCGGTTGTTTGTAAGAATCACAAATCAGAAAGAGTATATTTATCACCAACGGTTCATCGGCACCGAGGGGAAAGAACTCATTCAGGTTGACCGCAATCCAGGAGGTCTCATTACCTTGGTCGGTGAGGATCAGTTGGAGGATTTGCATCAGTTTGAGCTTTTTCAATATACGCGGAATCTGGCTCCGCGGGTGCTGTACATCTCCAAGGTGGCCACCGAGAGAAATGCAGATGGAAGTGAGAAATCGATTATCACCCTTGCGCTGCCCGCTTATCGCGGGTCGGTATTCCTGGGTATCGTTGCCATTGATTTCGATGCATGCCAGATGCTCTCCTTCTTGAGTGCGTATCAGGGTACGTTGGACAAGGACCTTGGATTCACCCTTGTCGACCAACTTGGGTGGGTGGTGCTTGCTGGAGCCGACTCATGTTCGGCTCTTTATGCATCGTATAGGAATTTATTCAGTGAAGTTTCGGAGCTCCAAGCTGCCTTGTATGACTCGGACCAAGGCTCGGTCACCGTAGACCATACGGTGTACACCTATCAAGCGGTCTATCCGAGGACGAGCGAACGGCTTTCCCGGGCACCGGGACACGTCCGGCTTTGGACACTGGTAAGCTCCTATGATATTGCCGATGTACCACACCTGACCCATGAGTTCTTGCTTTCCCATGGTTCTGTCAAATACGTAATTACCCTGCTGGTACTTGTGCTGGGAAGCCTTCTGGTCATTTTCTATCAGGTTCGAGCCGGTGATAAACAACAAATGAGGATAAGCTCCCTGATTGCTGATTACGCCACCGATGGCATTGTTGTATGTGATGCCCAGCAGAAAATCACCTTTTGCAACCAAGCATTCGAGCATTTGTCGGGATATAAGCAAAACGAACTGATCGGCAGGAGCTCCCATCGATTGCGGCAAGATCTTCAGGTGGTCGCACGTACGCGCCATCAGGAGGAAGTTCATCCCGCTTGGGTGTTCCATCGTTCAGGCAACAGGTTCTTGACCAGCCTTTCCATTATTCACCTCTTCACCAGGGAGAAGAAACTCGAGTACAGCGTTGAAGTGTACAGCCCCTCTGTGTGGACTCCTGCTGATATCAGCGAGCTGTGTGAGTTGGCCAATCATGACCCATCCCAGTGTTTTCCCTCGGTTTTTTCATTGTTGAGCTCTAAAACCACGGTGAGTTGCCTCTGTTTCAAGGTGCAGAACAGCAAGGAACTGGGTATGCAGCTCAATCAGATTGAACGTGCCAAGTTCTCGCAGAACCTTGCACAGACGCTTGCAAACCTGTTGGGCTCCACCATCGACGTGTATGCTTTCTCCTTTGATTCCTATTTTGTGTTCCTCAAGGACAGTGGGCTTGACCAGGTCCTGTCCAATAAGATCCAAGGCCTGATGAAGGCTTTCCAAGAGCCCTTCAATACATTCGATATCCGCTTGGATTGCGGGGTTTCAAACTACCCATCCACCTCCTCAAATGTCTTCGACCTCTTGGTGGATGCATACCTGGCAAGCCAGATGGTGGAGAAACTGAAGGATGGTCGGTATGTATTCTACACAAGCGAAGTGAGAAAGCAGTACCAGCGCTATACAGCAATCCGGCAGGCGCTCGCGACTGTGTTCAAGTCCGATCAGATGCGGTTGTTCTATCAGGCCCAACTCTCCATTGAGAAGGGAACCATCATCGGAGCAGAAGCTTTGATCAGATGGGAGCATCCGACTCTCGGATCCATACGACCCGACGAGTTCCTGCCGATTCTGCAAGAGCAGCAGCAACTTGATCAGTTGGGTAGGTTTGTTATCACGGAATCCATCCAATTCCTGAGCCGGAATCTTGCCTTCCTGCAAGCAACCTGCCCAGCTTTCTCCTTATCCATCAACCTGAGTCCCGAGGAGTTTTCCAACCCCTCCCTCATCGACCTGCTGGGCTCCCTTCTCAGGGAGCACCGTATTCCTGACAACTACCTGACGGTTGAATTGACCGAGCATACAGCCGTAGAGAATCTCACCTCTGCGAACGCAACCTTGGACAAGCTTCATGCCCAAGGCATAGCCATCGCCATCGATGACTTCGGCACCGGCTTCTCCTCTCTCTCGTACCTCATGGAACTGTCGATCGATATGATCAAGATCGACCGTTCCTTCATCTCCCGGTATCCCGATTCCGAATCGGTCACCATCTACAAGACCGTCCTGCTTCTGGCCAAAGAGGTGGGGGCCACCGTGCTGGCCGAGGGTGTGGAAAAAGCTGAGCAACTCGCTTTCCTTTCGGAAATCGGCTGTGACCAGTATCAGGGCTACTTGTTCTCAAAAGCCGTTGATGAGACAACGTTCCTCAAGCAGATTGAAGAAGTAAATATCCAAACATGATATCAACAAGCTGCCTATTCACAAAAGTATGTTGCCGTGCACACGGATATGAATACAAGGATTCTTGGGATTGCGCCAGGCTGCCAAGACGTTTGCCGGTTGGATACACCGCATCGGCGAATGCCGGCAGCAGCCTCACGATATCGTTTGAAAGGAATCCGAATCCCCTGCAGTCCCTGAGTGAGAGCGCACTCAACCAGCTATCGAGTATTGATGACGCACCCAAGCCTCCATGGTCGGACAGGGTTTCGATGTAAAAAAGGGAATCCCGAAGGATTCCCTGGTGTGCTCGGTCAAACGCTTTTAGTAGCGGTTGAAGCTCGGGCGGGGTTTGGCGATGGCTTCGTTGACACGAAGATTGCGACCACCAAAGTCCTGGCCGTCAAGCTGGCTGATGGCGGCGATAGCAGCAGAATCGTCTTCCATCTCTACGAAACCGAAGCCCTTGGGGCGGCGGGTCTCGCGGTCAATGATGATGTTTGCACTCAGTACGGTGCCGTACTGTGCGAACAGGTCGCGAAGTTCCTCTTCGCTGGTGTTGTAACTCATGTTACCAACATAGATTTTCTTTGCCATTCAAAGCATCCTTCACAGGCCATTGCCTGTACAATAGAGTATTTGCTCTTTTTGGCGCAGTCTCGAACGTTTAACCTGTCTGCTAGTGGATTCAGTGAAGAACGCATACATACTAAGATAGGGTAAGGGACTAGCTGCAACGCAAAAACCAAAGCAACTGTACGGTAGCATGCCCAAATACTCTTGTCAATGAAGGGCCTTCGGCTCTTTGAACATTTTTTGCAAATATGTAAGAGAAAAGTGTGGCAATATGTAAAGAAACCAGTACAAGGGGTAAAGACTTCAGCCAGTTGGAAAACAAAGGCTCACGATGCTATCATGGGACTATGAAACACATCGAAGTCGCAGCCGCTGTTTTGCTCGAGCATAATACAGTATTTGCTGCTCGGCGGGGCAACAGTGGACCTCTTGGCGGGAAGTGGGAGTTTCCTGGTGGAAAGCTTGAAGAGGGTGAGGACGGCTGCACTGCAATCGTCAGGGAGATTGCCGAGGAGCTGAAAACCCGGATCGAGGTTGTTCGTCCCCTCATAACGGTCAGCTATCAGTATCCAACGTTCTTTGTGACGATGCATGCCTTTCTCTGCCGACGGCTGGAAGGAAATCTTGAGCTGACCGAACATGTTGCTTCTTGTTGGATTGGCAAGGAGGATCTCTACAGCCTTGATTGGTCTGAGGCCGACCTTCCGGTTGTTCGTGAAGTTGAGAAGCTGCTTGTTTGAATTGACTTGCTTCCTGTTTGTTCTCTTGCGATACTGAAGACACAGAGAGGGCCCAGTGGAAAGTGTCCTGATTCCTTCATTCGACAAGTTCTTTCTCTTTTGCAATCTCTATCGAGCAGAGCAAAGCAAGGCGGTAGTCCAGATCATCCATGGGGCTGCTGAATACAAGGCCCGGTATCATACTGTGGCAACCTTTTTACAGAGCCAAGGCTACAACGTATTGGTAAGTGACCAGAGGGGGCATGGAGATTCCACCGATGCCCGTTTTGTAAGGGGGTATCTTCCTTCTGTGGAAGTTTTGGTGGAAGACCAGTGGTATGTGACACAATTTTTGAAACAAGAGTTTCCTCGATTACCGATTCATGTGCTCGCCCATTCGTTCGGCGCAAACGTCGCCCGACTCTACCTGCACTCGCATGATGGGGCTATTGCCTCGTTGATCATGACAGGAGCCCCTTGCTATGTACCTGGAATCGGATTGGTGATGGCACTTGTCAGAGTGTTGATGCTGGTGCTTTCCCCGCACGGCTATGGCTTCATTTCCGGCAAGCTCACTACAAGCGCATCGCTGAAATGGGTTTGTTCAGATCCTTCGGTCATCGAGGAGCGTCGAACCGATCCGTATCGGAAAAATTTTCGGTATCAGTTGGCCTCCATTCACACCATTTTTGATTCAGTGAAAAAATTACATGCCACCCCAACAGGCCCCATCAGCCAGCCTTTGCTGCCCATTCTCTGCATATCGGGTTCAGAAGATCCTGTTCCGGGCTTCAGCAAAGGTTTGGCCGACACAGAGGCTTCATTGAAGCGGATTGGTTACACCCGGTTCTATAAAAAGGTATTTCCTTCAATGAGGCATGAGGTATTGATGGAGAAGGAGAAAGAATTGGTATTCTCGCTGATCGCCGACTTTCTGAATGAGCAAAGGCGGGACGAAAGACTTGACGATTTGCTTTCGTGATATGATTGTATAAGAAAGATTGTTTTCTTTCAGGGCAAAACCCGATTTCATCTTGTAAGGAGCGATGGATTATGAGAAAGAACACACGAGACACGATTCGAAGGCCCAAGGATTGGGAACGAGACCCGGCTTGGGATTCTGATGAGCAAGAGGTTTATACGGAGGAAGGCGGCAAGTCTAAAACCAAAACAAAAACAACACAGAAAGAAGAACCGATTCAGACTGATATCGGAGAGTAATTCTGAATACAAGTTGTACCGTTTCCATCCTCTCAAGCAATTGGGAGGATTTTTCACGGGGCGTAGTACGCCTCACTGAGGTTCAGCTCATCCGCTCTCACCTCCTGGTTGGGAAGGAATACCGTGTGCAACACCCGTCCGGATGCATTGAGGAAGGAGAACTCAAGGTCGTAGACACCCGCTTCGAGATCGATCAAACCCACCCAAGCCTCTGCAGGTAAAAAATGCGTTGAACGGACATCGGCACGCTCGGAGACGTCCTGGGCAACCCGGAAGATGAAGCCAAGGAGCTCCTCGGCCGCCGTCACCTTGTCATCCTGCTGGGCAACAGAATCGTACATGGCAACGCCGACCGCCTTGGCAATGGCTCGCAGCACCGCCTTGGTCTTGGCCAGCTCGCTCTTTGTGCGGAAGGTGTCGATGGCAACATCACTGATGGACTCAATCTTGTGCAGCGTCGTCTCGGCCTGGGACCCGGCTTTCAAAGTGATGCTATGTACGTTTGAGTATATTCCCACCAAAACAGGATAGGCGATTTTTGCCCGGTTGTACGGGCTTACAGAGACATATTCCCATCGCTCCTGTTTTTGGGGAGCCTGACCGCTGAAAGAGATGACATGGAGCCTTGCCTTGCCCTCCTCGGGGGCTCCCTCATCCAAAAGAGAGGGAAGGGGGAAGTTGTACAAATGCGGTTGCGAAGCAAATGCATGCTTTACCTGCTCTTTGGCATAATACGCTGTCGAAGCCTCCCCAAGCGACTGGGCGACCAGTGATGCAAGATAGTTGGTAAGGGCGCTGGTGGAAAAGGAGGAAGCGTAGATTTCAGTATCGACACTCCCCAGTCCATGCTGCGAAGCGTAATTTCGCACCTGCTTGCTGTACCGTTCGTATTTCTGCTTCAGCAACGCCTGCTTTTCCATGCTGCGGTTGAGCTCTACCAAAGCGGACTCTTCCTGACCGAGGGCTATGTAGTTCAAGGCCTTGAACAAGTTCAGATAGATATCCTCATACTCCTCACCCTGGTATGCCTTGGTATTGTCGTTGACGATGAAGGAAGCGATGTTGGCAGTGATGCTTTGGGTGTATGCTTCGCTGATGAGCCGCTCCGATTCCGAAAGCAGTTTGTTCGATTCTTGGTAGTTGTGGTTCAAGCGGGCGAGCATGCCCAGATCGTAGTTGACGATGATCGGCCCCTGTGCCTTCAGAAGAGACGGGGCTTGCATCTGGAGATTGTGATAGGCTTTCTCATAATTGCCCTGCATGACATACGCTTGGGAACTTGAGAGATCGACATAGGAGGAACACCCCAGAAACACCATTGGACAAAGCAGAAGCATACAGAGCAACCTGGCTGCAAACATCGTCCACATCGCTTCTTTGTTTCTCCTCGACATGGCCACAATGTAGCATTCCTGTCCCATGCACGCAACAAGACAATGCTCGAAAATAGGGGCATTTGTCTGTTTTATCCACTTTCATCCTACACAATAGGCGTCTTATCTGGTACACTTGGAATCAATCCAGGCCTGATTGGAGGCCAATGGAACAAGGAGATCCTGAAATGAAACGAACCTTGTATGGGAGCCTGCTCCTTTTGATGGTGATGATGCTGTTTCTCTCCTGCCAGTCTGCCGTTTCTGTCAACCGTCTGAACGCCGAGGACGACATCGATCTGAGTGGAAACTGGAATGATACCGATATCCGCATTGTCTCTGAAGCCTTGGTTGAGTCAAGTTTCTCCTCACCGTGGATCAGTCAATTCCGTATGAAGCATCCGGGCAAGAATCCGGTGGTGATCGTCGGCACTTTCCTCAATCGCAGCAGCGAGCACATCGATACTTCCATCATTGCAAAACGCTATGAGATGGCGTTGATCAACTCCGGCAAGGTGGATATGGTTGCCGACCAATCCTTCCGGGCCTCGGTTCGTGATGAACGGGAGGAGCAGCAGTATTTCGCCAGCGAGGATACCGCCAAGGCTCTTGGCAAGGAGATTGGTGCTGATTACCTGCTGCAGGGAGCGGTTCGAACCAACCTTGACCAGAGTGGCAACCAGACTGTCAGAACATACTATGTCTCCGCCGAGCTGATCGACATCGAGACCAACCGCAAGGTCTGGGTTGGTGAAGAGACTATTAAAAAGCTCATCAAACAGGGCAAGTACAAGTTCTAGGAGGACCGATGACCAAACTTGGCAGATGCATGGTCCTGCTTTTGGTTTTCTTCATGCTCGTCTCCTGCACCCAGTTGGGGACAACCGGATCGGGCAAACCTACATGGCTCGATCGAGGCTATGATGCAACGTATGATGAGGCAACGTATCTCTGTGCTGTCGGCTCCGGATCAAATAGGGAACGGGCTGTTGATTCGGCACTCTCTTCGCTGTCTCAGGTTTTCAATGCCCAGGTACGCTCACTGACCGAGGTGACCAGCCTTTCCAGCAGGGAGACCGATGCTGCCGGCAATGTCACCTTCGCCGAATCATCGGAGATGGTGGAGAGCGGAAGCGTAGCTTCACAAACGGGGAACATAATCGGCGCCGAGGTTGTCGGTACCTATATCGATGATCTCGGACGCGTGTATGTACGGGTTGCCCTGCACAGAAAGCGTACTGCCCAACTGTACAAGAACAGGATAGCAGAACTTGCCGCCTCATTGTCGCAAGCACGCACCAAGAGTGCCCTGGCTTCCGATTCCCTTCGCTCCTATCTCTTGCTGCTGCAGGCAAAGAGCCTTGTCAGGGAACAACAATCACTCTACGACCAGCTGCAGGTACTGCTTCAGCAGCCGCAGAGACAGGTCCTCTTGGGCTATGAACGCGAGCTGGCCGTCCTTGCAGAGAAAATACAGGTCAGTGTCAAAGTTGTCTCCGATGATGCCAGTACTCCTGTGTTGCAGGCTGCCTTCGAGAAAGGATTGCAGGATTTCGGATTCAGGATATCCAAGCAGGAAGAGGGGCCCGTTCTCTTGGTTGTTTATGACGTAGAGCCGCTACAGATGGCTGACAGCCCATACCAATATGCAAGGTACTCGCTGTCTGTACAACTCATGCAGGGAAACGAGACGTATGTTTCCTATAAGAAAGTTGAGAGGGAAGCTGCTCTTTCACAAGTCGATGCCGTGGCAAAAGCCCTGCGTTCGGCTGGCAACAGCGGTGTAGAAGAATTCTTTAGCCTCATGCTGACAACGCTTGGGGATGAAACGTAGTGGAGGTTTCACAATGAAAACAAAGTATGCGGTGATCGCACTCGTATTGCTGGCTCTCACCTTGACCGGATGTGCATCCGCCAAAGTCAAGGAGGCTCCCGCTCCCGCCCGTCCGGTGATCATTGGTGCTGAAGGCATTCCCCAGCCGGAGTGGGTATACAAGACTGTTTCCACCCAGGATGTCCATTTTGAGACCGGGTATGGAAACATGAGTGACAAGCAGAATTCCATCAAGCGTGCGACGGTGGAAGCCAAGAACAAGATTGCAGCATGGGTGAGCACTACCGTCAAGGAAGTGGTTGTCACCTATGTCAACGATGCCGGCAGCGGCGACAACCGCCAAGCCCTCGACGCCATGGAAGTGATCAGCCGGCAGGTTGCCGAAGCGACGCTCAGCGGTGTTACCACCGAGGAGATCTGGGTGGATGCAGAGGGTGCCGTATGGGTGCTCTGTTCCATCCCGATGGCCAATATTGAAAAGAATTTTGAACCTGCAGCAGAAGCCGTCGCCGAGGCCTTTGTTGAAAGCGATGCCGCAGCTGCTGCAAATGCCAAAATGAAGGACGCCTTTGCAAACCTCCTCAAGGGAGCGATGTAAGTGCTGAAGGCAGGAAGAAGCCATCCTCTCTGCTGCACAGGATCTTTTGGATTTGAAAACCGATCATGCTTTGTCGGTTGAGAAGGTCCACACTGAGAATGAGGTCATGCAACGTGATTTCTGTCCTGTTTCAGCATCATTATGACAAGGATGCATAGACACATTGGAGCTTGACCTCCTGATATGAATAAGGATGTATGTATGAAACGAAGTGTATTTGTAATCCTGCTGGGTGTCTTGGTTCTTGCAGGTTGCGCTACTCCCAAGACCAATGCGGATGGATCGCCGTACTGGACGACCCACACACCCAAGAGCACCAGGACGGTGCACTACGAGGTAGGCTCGGCCAAACAGTCGACACCACAGCTCAGCCAGCTTAGGGCGGAGTCGGCGGCCAAGGATGCCATCGGCAGATGGGCATCGACCAATGTGGATAACGCTCTGGTAACGTTCATCGAGGAAGCCGGGGAGGTGCTGAGGACAAAACAAATGCTGGAGGTCCTTCAGAACCTGAGCATTCAGACGGTCAATATCGGCCTCAGGGGCGTTACCTTCGTCGAGCGTTATACCGCCGCTGACGGCACGGTATGGGTGCTCGCTTCCTATCCGGTCAAAAACCTCAAGGATGCCTACAGGCAGCAAGCTGCGGAGTTGCAGCAGAAAATGGCTCTTGCACAGGCCCAAGCCGAGGCACAGGCGCTGCAAGCTGAGGCAATGCTTGCCTTCTTGGAGGCGCAACTCGAATCGGGCATTGAAGAATAAGCAACGCAACGTATGAATCATCAGCCAGGAGAGCGTTCTTCTGGCTTTTTTGCAGCCTCCCGGTTGACGTATTGTCTGGATTTTGCCATCTTGAACATAGGAGAACCTAGTAAATGAGTAAGATATATATCATTCTGCTTATCATACTTGTTGTGGTCCTGTTTGTTTCCTTCAATGGCCGGCAAGCAAAGACAACGGCAGGCACTGCTGCACCCTATAAGAAAATTTCCGCCCAAGAGGCAATGAATCTCATGCAAAGTGGTCAAGCCTTGACCATCGTCGATGTCCGCACCCCTGCTGAATTTGCTGCCGGTCATATCCAGGGATCTCTCAATGTTCCCAATGAAACCATCGGTTCAAGTGCTCCATCTGCACTTCCTGATCTGGATGCCACCATTCTGGTCTATTGCAGAAGTGGCGCACGCAGTGCACAGGCTGCCAAAAAGCTGTTGGCGATAGGATATACAAACGTTCTTGATTTCGGTGGAATCATCAATTGGCCGTACGAGGTGGTGCGATAGTGGGCAATGCACTGTTTCTCAAGCATCCCGAATATCTGACGATAGTGGATGAGACGGGGATGCGCTACCACGGGGCCGACCAGGAGTGGTTTCCTCTTGTATGGCAACGCAAGGCCGGTTGCGGACCAACCACGGCAAGTAACCTGGTACTGTACAACCGCCACCAAGCGAGTCCAATCGGTAAAACCGACATGGTAAGATTGATGGAGAACATGTGGAATCACATCACTCCCGGCATTATGGGGGTGCATCTGGTGAGCATATTTACCAAAGGCCTGGATGAGCACCTCGCCGAGCAATCACTTGCATACAGTATAGCCAGCCTGCAGGTGGCAAAGGACCGCTTTAGCCGAGCATCCTTTGAAGACATAACAGCCTTCATCGAACAAGCATTGCGATCGGATCAGCCTGTGGCCTTTCTCAACTTGTCTGCAGGAGAGGTGAAGAATTTGGATTCCTGGCACTGGGTAACCATCGTAGGACTGGAACAGCGTGACGGGGAAGTCTTCATCCATGTATACGACGGAGGTACACAGTGGGTCATCGACCTGAAGCTTTGGTATGAGACCACGACCAGGTCGGGCGGCTTTGTCTGCTTACAACGCACTGAGAATCTGTGAGACCATGTTGGGATCGACTTCAGTTCCTGCCAGATGCTTCAAGACTGCCTTAATTTCCTCGTTTGATGCGTTCTCCAAACCTTCACGTTCCCAGACTTCTGCAAGCCTGAGTACTCGGGAAATGTAGGGTATTTCTTCGCCATGCAAGCCTTTCAAATAGCCTGAGCCATCCCACCGCTCGTGGTGATGCAATACCAGGGGGGCCAGATCGATGGTTTCCTCGAAGGTGTTCAGGATGCGGAAGCCGGAAATCACATGCTCCTGATACTGGCGTTGCATGGTAGTATCCCTGCCCTTGGCGTTGATCAGCGTCGCATCCAAAACAACCTTGCCTATGTCGTGGTAATAGCTGGCACGAGTGATGAGGCTTAGGTCTTCACTGCTGACCTCAAGGAGCCTGGCGATGCGCATGGCATGCTGTTGCACCCGCAGTGCATGCTCCCTCTCCTTGGGTGCCTTGGCAAAGAGCATGTTGGTGAGCACTTCCAATTGCTGGCGCTGTGTCTCGGTGCGCCTGAGCGTCTTTTGGCGGTACATCCGATCCTCTGCGGCATCGTACAAGTCACGGATACTCTCTTCCTTGAGCATTTTGGTCGCCCATCCCAACGCAATGCTCATACGGCCGGCAAGCACGCCCATGCTGTCCATCCTCTGTTGGATTCGATTGATAATTTCTTGGGCTGTTTCGCTGCCGGTATTCGGAAGCAGCACGACAAACTCGTCCCCGCCGATTCTGCTGACGATATCTGAGCTTCTGCACGAAGCAGAAAGAACCTTGGCCACATCGGTCAGCAACTTATCCCCTGCGGTATGGCCGAAAATATCATTGGTTAGTTTCAAACCGTTGACGTCGCCGACGATGATGGAAATCGGGAGAGCTTTCTTTGTATCGAAGGCAACAAGCGCTTCGTCGAAATAAGCCCGGTTGTACAATCCTGTCAGTTGGTCATGGAAGCTGAGATATTCAATCTTTGCCAGGTTTGCCTTGCGTTCGGTGTTGTTTGTAAAGGTTACCACGGCTCCAACGACCAGATTATCCTTGATCTGGGGGTAGGCGTAGCACAGTACATCGAAGCAGGTCCCGTCTTTTCGCCAGAACACATCATGTTCCATCTCTATGCCGATTCCGGTGACCAAGGTTTTATGGATCGGACAGTCCTGCTCATCGATTTTCTTTCCATCGGCAGTACTATGGTGGATGAGTGCATGAATGTTTCTACCCAGCAGTTCCTGTTCTCTCTCATACCCCAACAAGGTAAGACAGCTGATATTGCAAAAGGTGCACAATCCTTGCTGGTCGATGCCGAAAATGCCTTCGGCTGTGGAGTCGAGGATCAAGCGCAAACTCTGCCGGCTTTCTTCAAGTTCCCCCTCTTTCTGTTGCTTGATCATGGAGGTATGGAGACTTGCGAAGAGCAGTTTGACCTGGTAGCTGTCCTGTTCAGTATACCCTGAAGGACTGTTTGCAAGAATGACAATGCCTGCAAGCTTCTGATCGACGGCATACCCTATGGTGATCATGGATGTGAGTGCTTCACCGCCGAGATTGAGAAAATCGGAGAGGGGATGCTCAATCGGTCCTTGGTTTTGGATGAGGGTTGAATTGTCAGCCAACAGGTTTTGGTAGAAACGGGTGAATGGCAGCGGGAGCAGCTTGCCCTCTGGTTGCAGGTTTCCATACGATGCATGGACACGCAAGGGCTCAGTCGGGTCATCACAGTGAAGCAAGAGGCCGAAAGCACTGTTTGTCAGTTCCGATACCCTGTTCAAGGCAAGCTGGAATTGGTTTTCCGCCTTCTCCCTGGAGGAGAGTATGTCCACCAGCAAGGCGGACCGCTTGAGGTTTTGTTGCAAATCCTCTTCCTGCCTGACCTGTTCGGTGATATCGAGGGCAAACGTACCAACTCCGGGGTTTCCGTCAGGAAGCACGAGCGGAAACTTGCTGATCCTGTACATGCAGTTGTCCCAGGCTATATCCTCCACCATCCGCTTCTGTTGTGCCATCACAACCTCATCAAGGTTCTTCAGTTTTGCAGAAAAATCAGGAGGGACGAGACTTTCGATCGAGCTTCCCAGCATTTGGTCGGAGCGCTTGCCGACAAACAACTCAAGGGCGGCATTCACAAACATGAGCTTTCCCTGCTCATCTTGAATGTAGCTTATCCGTCGATCGGCATCGAGGAAGTTCTGCAGAAGCTTGATGGAATAGTTTTGCTTCTTTTGCTGTTCTTCCAGCCTATGCATCAACCTGACCTGAAGGACAAGGAAGAGGGCGATGAACAGGATGGCGACGATGAGCACGGTGAACAGGGCGATGGAAAGGATCCGGCTTCTTACCAGCTGATGTTCCTGCCGGGTTCTATCCTGGAGTATGACCAGGTAGAAATAGGTATCGTTGCTGACCAAGCTCTGCACGGTAACCTGCAGTGTGCGTACCTGGCCGTCCGTATGGGGAATCGTCAGCGTTTTTCCATGAAGGTCGGCAAGGCTTTGGTCTTTCATGCCAAGCAAGGAGAGAAGGGAACGACCGACCAGCCGATCATGGGGAATGGCGAAGAATGTGGACGATATGGGATTCGCATAGACAATCGACTTGTCCTGTGCATCTACGAGCAAAACGGGTTCACTCATGTAGTCGATGGCTGCATCGAGGCTTGGCAGGTCCACCGACCAGAGCAAAAGAGGAGTCAAAAGGAGGATGATCAGGGCGAGACGGCGCCTGGCCCACTGTTCATTCATCATCATCTTGTGCCGATTCCATGGGCAGGAAAGCCTGCTCTGCAGCCAGGGGTCTGCTATACAAGTAGCCTTGCATGTAATCACAGTCGAGCTTTTGGGGCTCTCCTTCCTGCGCCCTCGTCCCGACACAACCGGCGATCACCAATTTGTCTATCTGGTGAGCGAAGGAGATTGGCACGACATACTTGCTCACCGCCACTTTCAAGGTGCCGTGCATCTGCAGGTCAAGCTGGTGCTCCGCATCGATGACGGTACTCAGGACTCTGGCATAGCTTTTTGCAAGCAAGGAGGCTTCCTGGATTCGTTCCTTGTAATAGAATGAGGAAAGGGAGTTGATCATCAGAATCCCTGCTGTGAAAATCAGCATGAGGATGAGCCGGGAAGGCACAATGACAGACTTCCAAGAGTTGAGGAATTTATTGTTTTTGGGTAAGTCCGGCACACTGTTCTTTCTGGACATGTATCTTTCACCCTACCATCGGCTTTCTGATGCGTCAACAATACCGCCATCCTGCTCCTAGTTCTTTTTCATGTTTTTTTGCTGTTTGAAGAAGAAGCCCAAACAAACAACAAACACGGCCAAGGCGAGGCACGTTGCAACAATGACCATCATGTACTGTGATGCAAATCCTTCTTGGGACGTATGCTTGATCAGAATGCCGGTATAAGCCCAGATCAGGGTGATCAGGTATGCCTTGTCCTTGGTTCTGAACGCCCAAGCCAGGCCGATGGCAACGCCAACCACCAAGACCGCCACCGTCCACACAGGCTCGGGGATTGAGAACCCTGTGAACTGTGCCGAAACAAGCAGTGTTGTGATGTTGGCTATGGTTGCAACGGTGATCCATCCCAAATACACGCTGAAGGGAATGCGTACCGCCCATACAAACATACGGTCCCCCTTCATGGTCTGAATTATAAGATTGATGCGTATCAACAGAGCAAGGATGCACAGCATCAACACTACCGAAAGGCCGATCTTATGGTAGTGCCAGCTGAAGATCCACAGGCTATTGGCGACACTGGAGAGGGCGAACAACAAGCCGACTGTGTCCAAGGTTTCTTTGTGCTTGTTGGTGAACTGATAGATGGTATGCAAGGCAAGCAGCAAGTAAATGAAAGCCCAAATCGAGAAGGTGATGCCGGCTGGGGCGAACAGGTTGGGGTAGGAGTCGGATACGGCGCCTGTATTCATGCCGCCGATCGGCAGAATGTTGGCAAGGGCGTTTACGGCAACCATGACCAGATAGCTCAGGGCGACAAGAACGGGAACTCGTTTCATACAACCTCCAAATTTATTATCGTATGCAGTCAGTCTAGCTATTGGTGATAGGGAAGTCAAAAGAAATAGAACAGGGGCGATGTTTCGTGTACACTAGGGTGTACAAGGAGTTGCTTATGTATAAACCAAACCCTCAACGTTACGATGCCATGTTGTATAATCGGTGTGGCAAGAGCGGATTAAAACTTCCTGCCGTCTCATTGGGACTGTGGCAAAACTTCGGAGACCAGACCTCGTTGGTCAATGCAAGGAAAATGTTGCATACGGCATTCGACTTGGGAATTACCCATTTTGACTTGGCGAACAACTATGGTCCTCCTCCGGGATCGGCCGAGCTGAACTTCGGCAAGTTGTTGGCGCAGGATTTTGCCTCCTACCGGGATGAGTTGGTCATCTCCACAAAAGCCGGATATCTGATGGGCCCCGGCCCCTACGGGGAGTGGGGAAGCCGCAAATACCTGCTTTCGAGCCTCGATGCAAGCCTCAAGCGAATGGGACTTGAGTATGTGGATATTTTCTATTCACATCGATTCGATCCCGATACCCCGCTTGAGGAGACGATGGGAGCCCTGGCCACCGCCTACCACCGCGGCAAATGCCTGTATGTAGGAATCTCCTCCTACTCGGCTGTAAAAACAAGAGAAGCATATGCCATCCTCAAGCAGATGGGCGTTCCCCTGTTGATTCACCAACCCTCCTATTCCATGCTCAATCGTTGGGTGGAAGCAGAGTTGCTTGCAACGCTGCAAGAGCTGGGAGTGGGAACCATCTGCTTCTCGCCCTTGGCGCAGGGGATGCTGACCGACCGATACCTGCAGGATATTCCCCAGGGAAGCCGTGCTTCGCGGCAAGGCAGCCCACTGTCACAAAGCATGCTTACCGAAGAGAACCTGTCAAACATTCGCTCTCTGAATGAAATTGCTCGAAAGCGCGGGCAATCCCTGGCACAAATGGCCTTGGCTTGGTGTTTGAGGCGCAAGGAGATAACCAGCGTCCTCATCGGGGCAAGTTCGGCCGAACAGATCATCGAGAACGTAGGAGCGTTGCAGAATCTTGTGTTCAGCGATGAGGAGCTTGCCAGGATTGACGTCTTTGCAAAAGATGGGAACATCAATCTCTGGGCCCGGTCGAGCAAGGATTGACAAGAATATTTGCTTCTGTTATATTGTACGCAACTTAATTGAAAGAAAGGAAAGCCTATGGCAACCATATATGATTTCAAGGCAGTTGCGAACAATCAGATCGAGTTCGACTTTGCAACCTTGCAAGGTAAAACGTTGTTGATTGTCAACACTGCGAGCAAATGCGGTTTCACGTCCCAGTATGATGATTTGGAAAAGCTCTACCGGCAATACAAGGACAAAGGGCTTGTAGTACTAGGCTTTCCCTGCGACCAATTCGCCCATCAGGAACCCGGCAGCGATGCCGATATTGCCGAGTTCTGCAGGGTCAACCATGGGGTGACCTTTCCGTTGATGAGCAAAATCGATGTCAATGGGAAGGCTGCGCACCCTATTTTTACCTGGCTGAAACAGCAGGCCCCAGGAAAACTGGGCAGCGCCATCAAGTGGAATTTCACCAAATTCCTGGTTGAGAAGGATGGTTTGACGGTTCATCGGTATGCCCCATCCGACTCTCCTCTCTCCCTGATCCCAATCCTCGAGGAGGTCCTGTAATGGCCTATGACCAACTCCTGCTTTCCAATCAACTGTGTTTTCGTTTTTATGCCTTGGAACGGGAGCTCATGGCTGCCTACCGACCGCTGCTTGACCATCTGGGTTTGACCTATGCCCAATACATCACGCTTCTCTATCTGTGGGAGCATGAAAAGGCAACGGTTGGGGAACTCTGCACTGCCCTGAGCCTGGACACCGGAACCATGTCCCCGCTGCTCAAGCGCCTTGAGTCGGCAAAGCTGATCGAGCGTCACCGCCTTCCCAGCGATGAGCGGACTGTGGAGGTGCTGCTGACCAAAACAGGGTGGGAGTTGGAACAGAAAGCTGTTTCCATCCCGGGTCACATCGCAACATGCCTGCTCAGCAGCGACCGTGATGAGCAAGGTAAAAAATATGCAGAACTCAGGGAGATGCTCGACCAGACGCTTGAGCGGCTCAAGCGAACACGCAAAGAACGAGAGGCAGGGAAATAATATGAAGAAGGTACCTAAGGCAGCTGTGATTTCTGTCATTTTGACAGCGTTGGTTTCGCTTATCGGTTGTGCAACGGTAATTCCTGAATCAGAACGGCTTGAGACCGTCGATTCCTTGGATTTGAACCGGTATCTTGGTTCTTGGTATGAAGTGGCCCGATACCAGCACAGCTTCGAGAAAAACCTGGTTGGGGCGAAAGCCGAGTATTCGCTTCGCGACGACGGGCGCATCCAGGTGGTGAACAGCGGGCTGAAAAAGGATCTTGACGGAACGCTGACTTCGGTAAAGGCAGTAGCCTGGAGACCGGATGAGAGCGAACCCGGTCGACTCAAGGTGAAATTCTTCGGCCTGTTCACCTCCGACTACTTGGTCTTCGGCTTGGATGAGCAGAACTATCAATGGGCTTTGGTCGGCAATGACTCACGGGAATTTCTCTGGTTCCTTTCTCGAACTCCCACTGTCAGTGATGAGCTGCTTGAGTCGATGAAGAAGGTGGCCCAAGAGCAGGGCTACGACCTTGAGAAGCTGTATTTGGTACCACAGAAGGAGCGATGATCGCACTTCTTTTTCGTTTTCGTTTTTCAAGCAAGGGCTTGCCGGTATGGCAAGCCCTTCTTGGGTCAACCGACTTTGCTTTCCTTCTCTTCACCAAGAGAGGTCATCAGGACCTTCAGCCCCTGCTCTTCAAACACCGATCGGGCCATTGCCAGTTGCTTGGCATCAGGTTCTGGTACATCCTTGAAGCTGTAATGCAGCTTCAGCTGTTCCCACTTGTACCGCCCCATCCGATGGTAGGGCAACAGCTCAACTTGCTCAATGCAACTGAAGGCCGTTAAAAAACTTGCCAAAGCCTGCAACAAGTGTTCATCAAGGGTCCATCCGGGCACCAGTACATGCCGTATCCATACCTTCTTGCCGATGCTCTGGCAGTAGGCCAGGGTGGACAGGGTGAGTGCGTTGCCCATACCGGTAAGGCTGAAGCACATCCGGTCATCCAGGCTCTTGATATCCAAGAGAATCAGGTCGGCGGCATCAAGGACCGGCTTGGACAGCTGTAGCGGAACGCTGCCTGCTGTATCGAGGGCGGTATGCAAGCCTTCCCTTTTGAGGCGATTGATCAGGTCGAGGGTGAACTCCGGTTGCTTCAGCGGCTCCCCTCCGCTGATGGTAACCCCGCCTTTGGCAATGAAATTCCGGTATCCCAGAATCTCCTTGACCAAATCCTCGCTGGCAGTCGGCTTGCCTCCCTTCAAATTCCACGTATCGGGATTATGACAATAGCGGCATCTGAGGGAGCACCCTTGCAAAAAGACCACATAGCGCAGACCAGGGCCGTCCAAGGTACCCAGACTCTCCACCGAATGGACAGATCCAATTACTGACATACTTCCTCCTGCTTATAGGGATTCGTGGAAGGTGCGGTGAATGACGTCAAGTTGCTGTTCGCGGGAAAGCTTGATGAAGTTGACCGCGTACCCGCTGACCCTGATGGTCAACTGGGGATATTTTTCCGGGTGATCCATGGCATCGAGCAGTGTGCTCTTCTCCATGACGTTCACATTGATGTGATGCCCGCTCTGGGCAAAGTAGCCATCCATGAGGGTTGTCAGGTTGGCCACCTGCATCTCCTTGTTCTTTCCAAGGGTGGAAGGAACGATGGAGAAGGTATAGCTGATACCATCCTGGGCATAGGCATACGGCAATTTCGCCACGCTTTTCATACTGGCGACCGATCCCTTCTGGTCCCGTCCGTGCATGGGGTTTGCTCCCGGTGCGAACGGCTCGCCCGCCTTTCTTCCGTCAGGAGTCGAACCGGTCTTCTTTCCGTAGACCACATTGCTGGTGATGGTCAGCACCGAAAGGGTGGGAATGCTTTGTCGATAGGTGGTATGTTTCTTCATTTTCTGCATGAACGACTTCACCAACTCCCGGGCGATGGAATCGACGCGCTCATCGTCGTTGCCATAGGAGGGATAGCTTCCTTCAATCTCAAAATCGACGGCAAGGCCGCTCTCGTCCCTGATAGGCTTGACCTTTGCATACTTGATGGCCGACAAGCTGTCTGCAACAACGCTCAGGCCGGCGATTCCGCCTGCCATGGTCCTGACTATCTGCTCGTCGTGCAAAGCCATTTCCAATCGTTCATAGCTGTATTTATCGTGCATGTAATGAATGACGTTCAGCGTATCGATATACAGCTTGGCAAGCCAGCTGCTCATCGCTTCAAAGCGATCGGTCACGGTAGCATAGTCCAGGTATTCATCGGTGATGGGAGCCAACTTGGGACCGACCTGCTCCCCGCTCTTCTCATCGCGGCCGCCGTTGATTGCATAGAGCAAGGTCTTGGCCAGATTGACGCGTGCGCCGAAGAACTGCATCTGCTTGCCGATCCGCATCGCAGAGACACAGCAGGCAATACCGTAATCGTCACCGTAGTCGACTCTCATCAAATCGTCGTTCTCATACTGAATAGAGGAGGTTTCGATCGAGAGCTTTGCACAGTAGTTCTTGAAGGCCTGGGGAAGATTTTGGCTCCACAGTACCGTAAGATTCGGCTCGGGCGCCGGTCCGAGATTGGTCAAGCTGTGAAGGAACCGGTAGCTCATTTTGGTGACCATGTGCCTCCCATCGAGGCACATGCCTCCGATTGATTCGGTAACCCAGGTCGGATCTCCGCTGAACAGCTGGTCGTAGGAGGGGGTTCTGAGGAAGCGGATGATCCTGAGCTTCATGATGAAGTGGTCGACCAGCTCTTGGATCTCCGCCTCGCTGAAGGTTCCGGCTTTCAGGTCCTGTTCAGCATAGATATCCAGGAAGGTGGAGACTCGTCCCAGGCTCATGGCTGCACCGTTCTGTTCCTTCGTTGCTGCAAGGAAGGCGAAATACAGCCACTGAATGGCCTCTTTGGTGTTCTTGGCAGGGTTGGAGATGTCATAGCCGTAGGAGAGGGCCATTTCCTTGAGCTCGGCGAGGGAGCGGATTTGCTCGCTGAGTTCCTCACGACCCTGGATGACCGCTTCGGTCATTGCATCAAAGGTATAGTGGTCCTTTGCACGTTTCTTCTGTTCGATCAAAAAATTGACACCGTAGAGGGGAACCCGGCGGTAGTCGCCGATGATCCTTCCCCGGCCGTAGGCATCGGGAAGTCCGGTGATGATCCCGCTGTGGCGGACTTTCTTCATCTCGTCGGTGTAGACATCAAACACACCGTCATTGTGCGTCTTTCGGTAGGTGAAGATCTTGTCGATGTCCTCGCCCAGGGTTCTGCCGTATGCCTGCAGTTCGGTATGTACCAGCCTGATGCCTCCAAAAGGCATGATGGCACGCTTCAGCGGCTCGTCCGTCTGAAGTCCTACAATCTGTTCAAGTTCCTGGTCGATGTATCCATTCTTGTGGCTGGTGATGGTGGAAATGGTTTTTTCGTCGATATCGTACATGCCGCCGCGCTGGCGTTCGACGGTGAGCAGGTCCTTGAGTTTGTCCCACAGGTGCAGGGTGCGCTCGGTAGGCCCCTGCAAGAAGGATGCGTCTCCATCATAGGGAGTGTAGTGATCTACAATGAAAGCTCTTGTGTTGATTTCGTACGTGCGGTCTTCTCTATCGTTCATGATGTTTCCTCTTTCACAGAATTCCCGTATACTTTTCTTGTCTTTGATATACCATGCCCGTTATGTTTATACTGTGATTGAAATCACAAATTGAGTATTTTACTAGGAGATACCATGGAAGTGTCCAGCCAGTGCCCGCATTGCACCAACGACCATTGCATCCGAAGCGTCCCCCTCTTTGCCTCCCTGGAGCCGGACGCAGTACACGCCCTTACAGCGCAGATGGAGCACAAACACTATCAAAAAGGGGAAATATTGGTGAGGGAAGGTGATACGGCCACCGGATTTACCGTCATCAGGCAGGGCAGTGCAAAAGCATACCGAACCAATGCCGACGGCCGCGAGCAGATTCTCTACATCTTTCCTGCAAATGATTACTACGGCGCACGGTTTCTCTTCACCGAGGAAAAAGTTCCCTACACAGTTGAAGCGCTGGAGGAGACCGATGTTTGCATACTCAGCAAGGCCCAATTCGCCCTGTTGCTTGAGAAGCACAGCTCTGTAGCCCTGCAGATCATTGGAGCAATGGCCAATCGGATGAGCAGGCTTGAGACGGCGATGCAGAGCATGGGCGGAAGGAATGCAGACTTGAGAATTGCCAGTCTACTGCTCGAGTTCAAGGAACCCTACGGACGATACAATGGTTCGCATCTGGAAATAACCCTCCCCTTGAGCAGGGAAGGGTTGGCGAATTACCTGGGACTTGCCCGTGAGACGCTCAGCCGCAAGCTGGTACAGTTCGAGGAAGAGGGCTTGATCGAGCTCATTGGGCAAAAAGTGGTGCGCATCCTGGATTTGGAGCGTTTGGCCGGTCTCTCCGTCCTAGTGGACTAAGCCTTGGCTGCTTTCTCATAGACTGCCTCGATCTCCTGTTTCCCCACCAAGGCCTGCAGCAGATAGGCAATGATGAGTATGCCTGGAATATCCACCAGAAGCCGGGTCAGGCCGAAGGGAACACCGAGAGCGGAGAATTCAAACAGGATCATCGGAATCTTGGTTGTCGACCAAGCTCCGATGAAAATCAGGATGTTGGAGAACTTCACTCCTTTCTTCATGAATACGGCAGCGACGGGGAAGGCCCCATAGAGCGGGCCTGCTGCAGCCGAACCTATGAGCAAGGCAAGCAGAATTCCTTTCAAACCACTGCCTTCCCCCATGTATTTGACCATGGTCTGCTTGGGTACCCAGACATCCAGAAGCCCCAAGAGGACAAAAATGGGGGGGATGATCAACACCATTTCCTTGAGTTGGTATGCCGTGGTGTTCAGCACCTGCCTGCCAAGCTCCTGATTGAAGAGCCCGAGGAGAATCAGGACAACCGATACAACCAAGAAAGAGCGATATCGCTTCAAGACCTGTTTCATACCAGGACCTCCATGACCTGCCCGATGACAAAGGCCACAAGGAAGGAGAAAACGAAAGCAAGGGCATTGCGATAGATTGCAAGCTTTTTGCCAAAATATTGCATCTCCACCGGGAGGGTGACGATGCCGACCATCATCAGCGTAGAGATGAAAGCCCCGATCTGCATATATCCTGCTCCTCCGTTTACCAGGATGGCTGCGGTGGGGAAGGCCACAAACCCGGGAATCATGGTTACCGACCCAACGATGGCGGCAAGGAGTACGCCAAACCATCCCGATTCAGAGCCTATGAGCTTGAGGATCATGTGATGGTCGAGCAGACTGAGCAGCAGGCTGACCAATACAATGACCACCAAAAACTGAGGAAGAATGTTTTCGAATGCCTTCCATGCTTTTTTAAGTGCGTCCTTGGTTTTCCCCCTGTCTTTGACGAAGGAGAGGATGAGCAGCAAAGCTGTGACACCGTAAAGAATGATGTTCATCGATGGTGTTCCTTATAGGCATGTATATAGCAGATTTGCTTGCCATTGGCAACTAACAAGCATGATACAAATCTTTGTTTATAGATAGAAAAATAGCTATACTACTTTTTTAGTAGGAATTCCTATCCGACCGAGCACAATTATCTTGCGCAATTGAGAAGCGTAGGGTACGCTTGCAGTAGACAGAGTGTGACTATTGACATAGAGGAGGTAATGTATGGCTAATGTACAATCGATTCTGGATCAAAAAGGGAAAACGGTAATCAGCATCGGACCAGATGATGCACTTTCACATGCCCTCTTGAAATTGACGGAGCATAAAATCGGTGCATTGTTGGTACTCAACGAGCAGGGTGACATCAAGGGAATCCTTTCTGAACGTGACATCATCCGGCATTTCTCCAAGAGACTCGAACACCTCAATACCGGCTCCATCAAGGTGCGTGAGGTGATGACCACCGGAGTAACGTATGTCAAGCCGCATCAGAGTGCCGAAGACTGTCTGCAGCTTATGACTGCAGGACGATTCCGCCACCTCCCGGTGGTGGAGGATGACAAAGTCATCGGTATGATATCCATCGGGGATGTGGTCAAGGCAGCCTTGGAGGAACGTGATTTCCAGATCGGCGAACTTGAGCATTACATCACAAATGCTTACTAGGTTTAATTTAGAATACGTTTCTTTTTTGAGAAAGCGCTTCCCTGGTGAGGCGCTTTTTATCTTACTATAATAGTAAGAATTCAAAGGGAAGGAGAAATAATGGACGAAAAAAAGATTACCAAGCTGAAAGAAATCATTGAAAAATTGCATAGTGGAGTCTCCAGTGATGCAGTGAAGCAAGAGTTTGAAGCTGAATTTGGCACGGTGAGTGCGGAAGAGTTGGCTGCAGCCGAGCGAAAACTCATGGAAAGCGGAGCCATCAAAGTGGAACAGGTCCAAAAGCTTTGTGATGTGCATGCCTCGGTTTTCGGTGGCAGTATTGAGGAAATTCATCAAGGCAAGCAAGCCGACAAGACTTTCGGACATCCGGCATTCGTCTTCATCAAGGAGAATGAGGGCCTGACCAAGTTCCTCGATACTCAGTTCAGCAAGAGTGTAGAATCGTACAAGCAGCATCAGGACGAGGCAGCCAAAGCGGATTTGCTTGCTTCGTTGAAGAGCTTGAGCAAATTGGACAAGCACTATGCACGAAAGGAAAACCTCTTCTTCCCGTATATGGAGAAGGCCGGCATCACGGCTCCTCCGAAGGTCATGTGGGGAGTGGATGATGAGATTCGCGACCTCTGGAAAGCTTGCATCCGAAGTTTGGAGTCTGAAGGTACAGTAGAGACCGCTTCCTTGGACAAGTTGATCGAGCAGGTACGCAGCATGATCAACAAGGAGAACAACATCCTTATGCCGATGCTCTCAGGTGTGATGGATGGCGATGCCTGGCTGACCGTAGCCCGTGACAGTGCTGATATCGGATACTGTTTCAACGGCGGTATCGAGGGAGCGAGTCCATCTGACGCCCTGACCTGGTATCGATGGAATGCAAGCATGAGCGGCAAGCAGGACTTTGCGCCGAAGCAGGAGATGAGCGCTGAGATTGTACTGCCCAGCGGCCATCTCAATCTCGAGGAGCTGACTTGGATGCTCAACACTCTTCCCGGGGATGTGACATTCGTGGGAGCCGACGACAAGGTACGGTATTTCAGCGAAGGCAAGGACCGGGTGTTCCCGCGTACCCGCAGCATCGTTGGACGTGAGGTTGCTCATTGTCACCCGCCCAAGAGCCTGGCTGTTGTAGAGAAGCTGGTTGAGGATTTCAAGGCCGGTCTGAAGGACAGTGAATCTTTCTGGATCCAGAAAGGCACCCAGTTCATCCTGATCCGCTACTTTGCGGTACGCAACGAGAAGCAGGAGTATCTGGGGGTGGTGGAAGTGACGGAAGAAATCTCTGCTCTGAGGAGCCTGGAGGGTCAGAAGACCCTGCTCAGCTGACCATGCAGAAGGCTATAGGAGTGCTCATTGCTCTTCTTGCAGCCCTTGCTCTTTCTTAAGCTGGTTGATGAATGCCAGGTAGGCGTGGATTTGCCCTTGGATTTCTGCATTTTTCAACACACCCCTGCCACCCCAATCCTGGCCTTCATAGATGGTAAGGTGGTGTAATTCCCCTTCGATGTCGATTATGTTCTGAGCAGTGATTCTCTGCCTGGTCTCTAGATGATGCAGTGTGGTATCATACGCCTCATGGAAAGCATGCTGCTCTCCTGTAATGTCCGAATCGTGTTCATTCAATAGTGTGTTCATGCTAATCCCTATACAGAGCGCTTCGAAAGTTTGGCTAAGAGATTGCCAAGCTGTCTCTCAACCTGCGGATGCCCAAGACGCTTCATATCGGAAAGCGCTCGCATCTTGTATGATTCTGCAAGAATTTGGGCTTTTTGTACACCATCCAGTGAGGCTACCAAATGCAGCGCCCGGTCGACGGTTTTCTGTTTCAAAGGAGTCTTTGAGCTTTGCAACAAATCCCGTAATTCTGTGGTGCCATCCATCTGTTCCTGTTCCAAGGCATATATGAGCGGCAGCGTGGGGATGCCGCACTTCAGGTCGTTGCCTGTGTTCTTGCCAAGCTTGGAAGAGTTACCCGTATAATCGAGAATATCGTCCTGAATCTGGAAGGCCATTCCCATGCAGTATCCGATTCTATGACACAGCATCAGCTTCAGCGGCTCGGCTTCCTGCAAGGCGACCCCTGCATAACAACTGAGGGCGAACAGGCTGGCTGTCTTTCCAGCTATGCGGCGCAGGTATGCGTGTCGTGGGATGAAGAAATCACCTTGGCCGGCATCCTGTTCAAGCTCACTTTCACACAACCGCGACAGGGCGGCAGAGACTACTCTGCTATCCATTCCCCGCTCTTTTCCGCTGGTCAACAACAGGGCTTTTGCCAACAGAAAGTCACCGGCCAGAACAGCCTGCTTGGCTCCAAGTTTTGCATAAATGGTGGATTTTCCCCTGCGCGTGGCGGCGGAGTCGATAATGTCATCATGAACCAAGGAAGCCAGATGGATCAGTTCAATGACCGATGCGACCCTGATGGCATCATCAGTGACGGAGTGCTCGCCAAGTGTGCTGGTGATCAAGACAAGCGTGGGTCGAAGCATTTTTCCCACCGATTGTACATGTTCGAGCAAAATCGGGCGGATGAAGCCGTGAGCAGTGGCCACCGTATTCTCGATGGTACTGCTCACGGTTTCAAGCTTTTCCTTGAGGTGGGGCTCGTCATTCCAGAAATCGGTCATGACTTCCTACTTTTTCCCCAACTTTTGTTCCATCTGTCTCTTGGTGAACTTTGGTTCATCGAGATAGAAGTAGGTTTTCTTGGCGAGCGGTGTCTTGTTCCACAATTTCTTCAGGTAGGGCATCACCCAGTAATCCAAACCGAAAGCCTTGCCGGCTCCTCCGAGCATGACAATCGATACTGCCATGTACCAAAGGATTTCCTTGCCAGCCATTGCTCCGATGAGGAACATGATCGAGAGTCCCAGCGATACGATGGCGGCAGGGAAGGTGAAAAGACCGGCAAAGAGTGCGAGTCCGATGCCGACTTCTGCCAGTACGATCATCAGCTGGAACAGATAGGGAGCCTGCGCTACGAAGGTTTCATTGATCCAGGTGAAGATTGCCAAAGGCTGGGAGAGCAGGGGAGGTGCAAACTGCTCTACTACACCACTCTCAGCTATCGATTGACTGACCGATGCCACTGTATCCACCACTGTCTGGCTTGCAGAAGCAGCAGTATCTACAACCCATTGCGTAGCGGAGGATGTCGCCTCAATCGCCGGCTGACTGGCCGAAGCCACAGCCTGTGGGGCAACAGTCTGGCTGACCGCAGCCACACTATCGGCAACCGCCTGGCTGGCTGATGCGACCGTCTCAGTAACACTCTGGCTGGCAGAAGCCCATGCATCGGCCGCCCCTTCTGCAGGAGCACCCCAATAGACCTTGCTGCCGGTTGTATCGGTAAGCCAGCCATTCTTGATCTTTCCGAAGCCTTCAATGAACCACATCACGCCCAGAAACATTCGAAGGAAGGTGGTCCAGTAGGAGGGAACCTTGTAAACGGCCAGACCGCCTATCAGGGATCGTCCGTGTTTTATTTCCAAGATTTCATGCTTGATGTACGCCCATGCACCGTTTACGCCGCACACTCCGCTCTGGTAATAGATGTTTACCAGATGCTTGAGGGCCATGGCGAAGAAGCCGGAGAGGGACATGCCGGCAGTATGACTGACTGCATATCTTCCGCCGATGGAGACCATGTAGCCGTGGAAGTTCGACTTGAACGGCTTGGGGTGCTCGGCTTTCAAGCCGAGTTCGCTTTTTATGGCATAGATGACGCCGTCGGCAGCTGTTTTGGCGGTTTGCTCGGCAGCTTCCACTATCTGGGGAACCGCCCGGTTGTTTTCCAGGAACCACATGCCGTCTCCGACAAGATAGACGTTTTGGTAGTCGGGGCTCTGCATGTACTCATTGACGAGTTTCCTGCCGATCTTGCCGTCGGTAAGCGGAAGCTTCTCGCAAAATTCCGTGCCTCGGACACCGCAGGTCCAGACCAGGGTCTTGGTTTTGATCACTTCGCCGTTTTTGGTGGTGAATCCGTCAGCATCGACCTGGGTGATCAGGGAGTTGAGCTTGATCTCAACGCCTTTCTTCTCCAAATACTTGACAGCCTTTGCCCTGGGCTTCTCCGGGAGCATGTTCAGGATGCTTCCCAATGCCTCGACACTGATGAGCCTGCCTTCCTTCTTGAAGTCGATACCGTTTTCCTCGCAAAGAATCGGCAGCCATTCAATCAATTCACCCACCAGCTCGATGCCGGTGAAACCACCGCCGGCAACGACGAAGGTAAGCATCTGCTTGCGCTTCCCGGCATCGGCTTCGCGACTGGCCTCCTTGACGATTTGCTCAATGTGGCAACGGATGCGAAGTGCATCATCAAGGCTCCACAGGTAAAAGGCATGCTCCTTGACACCGGGGATGTTGAAGTCTGCCGTTGTGGCTCCTGTTCCAATGATCAGCTGGTCGTATGCATAGCTGGCCCGCTCGCCCTTGAGGCGTTGGTTCTTGAAATCGATGTCTACAATGGTATCCTGTACGACATTGACCATTTTGCCGGAGAAAATTCGGTCGAAGGAAATCTTGACAGAATCCTCTTCGACACGGTTGCCGGCAACTTCATGCAGCTCAGTCATGAGAATGTGGTGGCGGTTCTTATCAATCAAGGTTATTTCGACCTTGTCTTGATGCTTCTTGAATGCTTTGTGCAAAGTTTTTGCAGCGTGTACTCCGGCGTATCCCCCGCCTAATACCACAATCTGTTTCTTGTCCATGGTTCCTTCCTTGATTGACCCACGTTGAAGAGGGTTTGCTATATGGTAAACTTGGTATAGCAATGCAACAAGGTTCTTTGCGGATGTATAGTCACTGAACCTTACTGCGTTGGCAGAAAAACACTCTAGCACAGAAGTAGGAATTTATGCAATTGTGTCATTTTTTATCGAATATAGTTTTTCATATTTTTTACAATAACACCATACTGTCTGTGTGGAAAAATCAAATAAATCTCTGTAGGGAACGATTTGTTACTAAAATATTAAAAAAAATTATCTATCGATATTTTTATATCTAAGTAAAGCAATCGGATTACTACACTATGGAACTCTTTGCGGTATAATCACTTATCAAGAATATTTTGTTATTGCTACTGGATATTGATAATTTTAGGACGATATTGCAAAACTGTAACAGTTCTGTATATGATTATATCTACAAACGTTGAATTTATCTAGGAGTTAATGATCATGAGAAAGAACGTGTTGGCTGTACTTGCAGCTGTTGTTTTAATCTCTCTGTTCGTCTTCACCGGCTGCTCAAAGTCTGAAGCGAAAACCACAGAAGCGGCCCCTGCCGCCGCTGCTCCGGCCGCTTCGGCTCCCGTTGCTGCAAAGTATGCCGACGGCATCTATTTTGCCGCCGATGATGCCTTCGCCTCTTCAGGCTGGAAGGAAACCGTCACCTTGACCGTCTCCGGTGGGAAGATTGTCAATGCAGACTGGAACGCAGTAAACATTGCCGGTGGTGCTGACAAGAAGACCTACGACAAGGCTGGAAAGTACAACATGGTCAAGTTCGGCAATGCCCAGGCCGAGTGGTACCAGCAGGCAGAGAGAGCGGAAGCATACCTGCTCAAGACCCAGGATCCTGCAGCGATCAGCTACAAGGATAGTGAAGGGCATACTGATGACATCGCAGGTGTCTCTATACATGTGAACGCTTTCTTCGACCTTGCAGCCAAGGCCCTCGCAGCCGGTCCTGTCGGCCGAGGCCCGTATGCCGATGGTGCATACTTTGCAATCGATGCTGCCTACCCCTCCTCGGGTTGGAAGGAGTACGTCTCCTTGACCGTTCTCAACGGCCGCATTGCAGCTGTCAACTGGAGTGCAGTAAACCGCTACGGGGATGACAAGAAGGCCTACGACAAGGCTGGAAAGTACAACATGGTGAAGTTTGGCAAGGCTCAGGATGAGTGGTATGTACAAGCTCAGAAGGCCGAGGAGTACCTGATCAAGACACAGGACCTGGATGCGATCACCTACAAGGATAGTGAAGGGCATACCGATGACATCGCAGGTGTCTCGGTGCATGTGAACTCCCTCTTCGATCTTGTCAAGAAAGCCCTGGACAACGGTCCTGTCGGACTCGGTCCGTTTGCCAACGGCGGCTACTATGCAACCGAGGAAGCGTTTGGTTCTTCCGGTTGGAAGGGATTCGTCTCATTGCTGGTGAGCAACGGCAACCTTGTCAATGTTTACTGGAGTGCAGTGGACAAGGACAACCGCGACAAGCAGGTAGTTGCAGCTGAGGGCGGCTACGGCATGATCAAGGCCAGCGCAATTGGCAAGGAGTGGCATGAGCAGGCAGTGGCGGTTCAGAACCACCTTCTCGCAACGCAGGATCCCAAGAAGATCACCTACAAGGACGAGGCCGGTCATACCGATGACATCGCCGGTGCCAGCATACACGTAAACGACTTCTATGCCTTGGTTGAGAAGGCTCTCGCCAATGGTGTGAAGAAGTACTGACCGTAGAAGAAGCACTGTTTCAGGACCTCGGGGATATCTCTCCGGGGTCTTTCATTTTCATTGGGCGAAAAATGGTTTTTCCTGATACAATCGGTCGTATGCAGATAGACATTCTTGCCACCTTCACCTTCGCCTTCATCACCACGTTCACTCCGGGCCCGAATACGATCAGCAGCCATGCCATGGGGCTCAATTACGGCTATAGAAGGTCGTTGCCGTACTTCTTCGGCATTGCAACGGGTTTCTTCTCGATCATGCTGCTCAGTGCCGCCCTTGCTGCGGCTCTTGCTCACCTCATGCCGAAGGCGGTGTCCTTTCTTACGGTTGCCGGCAGTCTCTACATCTTCTACTTGGCCTACCATGTATTCACAAGCTCGTACTCATTCTCCCAGACAAGCCACAAGATGCTTGGGTATCGCAACGGCTTGCTCTTGCAGCTGCTCAACCCCAAGGTGATCATTCTTGGCTTGACGGTATATTCAACCTTCCTCAGCACCATGGCCCGCACTCCGTTCAATCTCGTAGCAAGCGCACTCTGTTTTACCCTGATGAGTTTTTCGGCCCTCTCAACCTGGGCCCTCTTTGGAATGGCTCTTTCCCGCCTGCTGAGAACCGAGGGGGCACGCAAGGCCGTCAATGCAGTGCTTTCGCTCCTCTTGGTTTCTACCGCGGTTAGGATGCTCTTTACCCTCAGCTAGCATGCGATTGAAGCGACGGTAGAGAGAAAGATGATACGTATTGCCGGAAATCTGATGTTGCTATTGTTCAAGGGAATCATCCCTTGCCAATCCAAATGCATAGCCAGAAGCTTGGGTGCATGGAACTGGATGAAGTGGTCTGAGAAATGTTCATCAAAACGGAACAATCCGATTTTGAAAACTTCGGTGATAGGTAATTCGTAGATGACGATCAATACATCGATTTTTTCCAAATTGGGTGCGTAGAAGCATCAATTTTGCTATGATTATT
>ERZ1645192.540-NODE-540-length-31461-cov-6.107559_pt1 | contig 31461 bp, 32 predicted proteins | sample MGYA00575354_ERZ1645192 | MGnify/ENA primary metagenome ERZ1645192 (study PRJEB40844, sample SAMN11349763) | freshwater sediment metagenome | isolation source: river sediment | host: Sediment | place: India: Faizupur Khadar , New Delhi | collected 2017-02-21 ... | reverse complement strand
TTTAATCCCTTTGGCCAACTGCTCAATTAAGGCATCCAGAGCCGGATCGCCAATCTCATAATCTCTAAAATGTTTTTCCATATTGTTTAATCATCTTAATTTATTTAACCCGAAAACCCAAACGTCCCAGCTCCCGGGCCGCTGGAATGCGAAAATCGCCCTGCAGCAAAATATTCCAACCCTCTACTGTCCCGCCGGTCCCAAACCTTTGCTTCAACTTTTTTGCCAGTGTTAGAAGTTCGGGCTGATTCAACAACAAGCCCTTGATTAAAGTCACCCCTTTGCCCTTAGGAGCCCTGTGCTCATAACTGATGCGCGCTAACCCATCGGTATCCGGCAGCCGCTGTTTGGCTAAAGCAGAACAAACGCATGCCTTAGCGGCCTGGCCGCACTGCGGGCACACCGGACCACAGGATGTAGAGTAAACTAACCGGGATCCTGAACTGTCGCTGTCCATATTAAAAAAGGTCCATCTCCTGTTTCTTCTTGGCCCCCCGGCCCAGGGCCTTTCTTTCATAATCCTGCATCAAGCTTTCTTTTACCGGCTGGCCATAAACCCTGGCCATCTTAAGATCCCCCCAGGCTTTTTTATACTCCTTCATCTGATAATAAACTTCTGCCCGGTATAGATAGGATATCCCGTCATCGGGCTTAAGGCTCAACGCGCGGCTTAAATCAGCTGCCGCCTGGTCAAGCCAGCCTTTTTGAAAATAGGCGTTCCCCCGTTCCGCGTAAGCGGCTACATCATAAGGGTTAATTTCAATCGCCGTGGTAAAATCTTTGATCGCATTATCATAAAGTTTTTCAAAGCAATATGATTGCCCGCGGTAAAGATAAAGCCCGTAAAGTATCTGTCCGTCATCAGGAGCGAGCTCCAGGGCTTTGGTGTACTCGATAATCGCTTGTTTATAGGTTTTAGCGTCAAAATAAGCCCGGCCGCGGTATTTATAATTTGTCCAATCGTATTTTCTGGCATCGGCGCTGTTGACCCAAACCAACAGGAACAAAACAAGGATCAGGGTTTTTTTCATCCTTAAAACCTCCTTTAAGCAATCCGCTTTATTTTAAATCAAATTCCGGCTTTAGCCTCCTCATATTCTAGCTTGACAAGGCAGGAATTTCAAGTATACTTAATAACTTGATGTGGCTTGCCTTTCTCAGGCACTTTATCAACTATTACGGAGATCCCTAGATATGATAAAAAAATGCGCGATTTGTCAAAAAAGCCCCTTACAAGGCAAGGTTTTATCCAGGAAAGGTCAATACAAAGCTAAAGGTGGGACGGGTTCCAAAATTGCCCGCTGGAGCAAGCGTAAATTTTTGCCAAACCTGCAAAAAACCAGTATCCTGGTCAACGGCTCACCCAAAAAGGTCTTTATCTGCACTAAATGCATTAAAAAAGGCGCTTTTAAAAAAGTTATGCCGCGCCTGAAAGCCGCTATTTAAAAAAGATATCCTTCACCTCTAGAATCAAAGACTCCTCTTGGTGCCAATCGTCCAATTTAGGCGTATAAACCAGATCAAAAGCATCGGCTTGCAGCAGGCTTTCTTTCTGTCCGCTCATCCCAAAAGCGATAGCCTCGATTGTAGTTACTCCGTCGGTAACCCAAAATTTTAAGGTCCCGCGGGCTAAAAGCTGGACCTGGCTTTTAAGCTTTAGGGCCCGGGTAAAAAACAGCGGCTCCGGATTGGCCATACCAAACGGCTCCAAACGCTCAAGCTCTTTGACCAGCGGGGCATTCAAATCGCCCAAGAAAAGCTCGGCATCAACATCCCGGCTGGGTAATAAATCTTCTAAGGTCAGGCGGTCAGAAGCCAGCTTGTTAATGCTCTTGCGGAACTCATCGATATTATCCCTGGTAATCAATAACCCTGCGGCATGCGCATGTCCTCCGAAGCTGCTTAAGTGCGCTCGGGAATCCAACAGGGCTTCAAAAAGGTGAAAATTCTTAATCGAACGGGCTGACCCCTTACCCAGATCCTCCTTAATGGAGATTACGATTGCCGGACGGTAAAAACGGTCGGCCAGCCTTGCGGCGACTACCCCTAAGACCCCCTGGTGCCAATCCTCTTTGGCAATCACGATCACCCGATCTTCCTTAAAATTAAACTGCTGATTGATCAGGCTTTCTGCTTCATCTAAAATTTGGCTTTCGATCTTCTGGCGCTGACGGTTAAACCGTTCAAGCTGGGCAGATAAATCCCGGGCTTGCTCAACATCTTGCGCCAATAAAAGCCTTAATGAAACCTCGGCATGGTCCAGCCGACCGGGGGCATTTAAACGCGGGGCAATGATGAAGCTAACGTAGGTCGAGTTTAATTTTTTATTCTCGATCCCGGCATTTTCCATAATCGCGCGCAGCCCCGGCCTTCGGGTTTGCGCCAGGCGCTTTAAGCCTTCTTTGGCAATAATCCGGTTTTCCTGCGTTAAAGGAACACTGTCGGCAATCGTGCCTAAAGCTACGATATCTAAATCATCGGCCAATAAAGAACCGGTAACTGCTTGGGCGAATTTATACGCTACCCCTACCCCGGCCAGCTCCCGGAAAGGATAGCCGGAATGCTTAACCTTCGGGTTAATGGTCGCGGAGGCGGCCGGAAGCCGCTGGCTTTGAGGCTCATGATGGTCTGTCACAATTACATCGATATCCGCTTGACGTAAAGCTTCGATCTCTTCATGATTGCTGATCCCGCAGTCTGCCGTAACCACCAGCCTGACCTGCTGCTGCCTGGCGAATTCGACGATCCGGCGGTTAAGCCCATAACCTTCATTGACACGGTGCGGGATATGATGCAAAACCTCAAGGCCTAAACCAGCAAGCGCATTTTTTAATAAAACCGTACTGGTGATGCCGTCGACATCGTAATCCCCTACGACCAATACTTTTTCCTGGTGGCAGCGGGCCTTGCCGACCAGGCTGACTGCGCGGGGCATCTCCAGAAACGCCTGCGGGCTGTTAAAATCATGGATCGAGCTTTGAAAAAATTTTTCGCCAGCTTGGGCAGTAAGGATCTTGCGGTTGATCAGCACCTGGGCAAGAATCCTGGAAATCCCAAGTTCCTTGGCGAGCTGATGCTGTAAGGAAATATTCGGGGCGGCTAAACTAAGAATAGAGTGTGAAGGCATTTACATTTTTTCCGGCTGGCTGATTCCTAAAAGCTCTAGGCCAGCGGCTAAAGCGATCTTTGCCCCCTTGATCAAGGTTAACCGGGCCAGACTCAACGCCTGGTCCTCATCTAAAACGCGGTGTAAATCATAAAACTTATGGAAGCTTTCGGAAAGCTCCTGTAAATAAACCGTCAACATGTAGGGATCTCGTGTCGCTTGGCAGATTTTTAAGGTAGCATCGAACTCTAAGATCTTTTTGATCAGGCTGATCTCCTCTTTCTGGCGCAGCAGCGTTAGATCAACATCCTGGCCAATTTGGCCGGCAGCGCTTAAGCGTAAGATGCTGCAGATCCGCGCATGAGCATACTGCACATAAAATACGGGATTTTCAGCCGTCTGCTTCTTGGCCACCTCCAAATCAAAATCCAGATGGCTGGATGTCCTGCGCATCAGAAAGAAAAACCTAGCCGCATCCGCGCCGACTTCATCTAAAACTTCCCGTAAGGTAATATATTGGCCCCGGCGGGTAGACATCTGCACCGGTTCGCCATTACGGAAAATTGTGGCCAGCTGCACGATCACCACCTCAAGCTGGGCCGGTTCATGGCCAAAAGCTTCGATCGCCGCTTTAACCCTGCTGATATAACCGTGATGGTCCGGCCCCCAAAGATTGATCAAGCGTTGATAACCGCGGTTAAATTTATCTTCATGATACGCGATATCCGGAGCCAAATAAGTCTGGCTGCCGTCACTTTTGATAATTACCCGGTCCTTGTCGTCGCCAAAGGCCGTGGATTTAAACCAAAGCGCCCCATCCTGCTCATAAGAATAGCCTTTTTCTTTTAATTGCCGCAAGGCCTCTTGAACCTTACCGCTTTTAGCCAATGCTTTCTGAGAATACCAGCAGTCGAAATGCACCCCAAAATCATCCAATTCCTGCCGGATAATTTTTAAAATATAATCGGCGGCAAAATCGCCAAGCTCTGCCTCTTTAAGATGAAGCTCCCCGGCGGCTTTGGCAATATCATAAATATAATCCCCCTGGTAGTAATTTTCAGGGAAGGATACTTTTTCCCCTGCCAGCTCCTTGAGCCTTAAAGCCACCGAAGCGCCTAGAATATTGATCTGGTTGCCTTCGTCATTAAGATAATATTCCCGGCTGACGCTAAAACCCAAAACCGCCAGTATATTAGCCAGACAGTCGCCCACAACCGCTTGACGGGCATGCGCCACCGATAGCGAGCCGGTAGGATTAGCGCTGACAAATTCGATCAAAACCTTAGGTTTATCCGCAACCGGCTTGATTAAAGCCGGCTGGCCTTTAAGAATCAGGTCTTTAAGCTGCAGATAAAAATATTCGTCTTGCAGGTAAAAATTTATGAAACCGGCGCCTTCCACTTTGACCTGGGCGATCAACCGCTCCAGCTGCGAGCCAGATATTTCATCCTGGAGGATAGCCACCAGTTTTTTAGCGATCGGCTGGGGCGCGGTTTTGCTGAATTTACTTAACTTTAAAGCAAGATTGGTAGTAAAATCCCCGAAGCGCCGATCGGAAGGAAAATCCAGCTTGGCTCCTTGGGCATACCCGCTAAAGCCCTCTAGTTTAGCCAGAGAGCGCTCAAGCAAATCAATTAACTGTTGTTCGATATCAAACGGCATTTGTATTTAAACCAACGGCTGGCGGTATTTTAGGCAAGTATTTTTGCGTTCGCGGGCTTCTTAAGTCTAACCTTCCTGGCGTCGCTCCAAAGCCCCTCTAAAGAATAAAACTCTCTCAAAGGTTTATAGAACGTATGCGCGATCACCGAGGTGTAATCCAGGGCAATCCAGCCTGACTCATCGTTGACAGAAACCTTTGAGAGAGTTTTTATTTTATGCGCTTCTAAATCTTCCTGGATCGCCTTGGCAATTGCCGAAACCTGCCTTAAAGAACTGCCGCTAGAGATCACGAAATAATCGCAAAATCCGGCGACCTTAGAAACATCAAGGATTATGACCTTTTGGGCTTTTTTGGATTTAGCCACCCAGGCGATACGTTGGGCTAGTTGTTGAGAGTCTATTTTTTTGCTCCGATCTTTAAAAAAGAGCAGTTATTTTTTACCTAGAATCTTATACATACCGGTACCGCATTCAGGGCATTTACCCTTGACCGCTGCCCGGCCGTTCTTCATCGTTACCTTCTGCTCATCTTTCATTGCCTTCTTGCCTTTACATTTCACGCAATATCCTGTTTCACCCATTTAAGTTCCTCCTTTTTATGCTACACGCATGAACCGATTGATAATAATTTTAACAAAAGAAAATCCGATTGTCAAATATTAATGCGCTGGCCCGGGGTTTTAAAGGCCGGGATTACCCTTGCTCACCTTAAACGCATTTGCCCTTAACACAGTGCCTCTCTTCGATCTCTCCCACGATCTCCTCCAGAAGATCCTCCAGGGTAACCAGGCCAACGGCCTGCTTATTCTTATCGGTAATGATGGCGATCTGGACCTTCTCCGACTGGAATCTCTGCAGCATTTCGCTCACCAGCGTTGTCCCCGGGACAAAACATGCCCCGTGGATCAAATCCTGCAGTAAAAACAGCCCTTTTTCCCGCAGGATGTAGAGCAGGTCACGGGCATAGATTATCCCCACGATATTCTCTTTGCTGCCGCTATAAACCGGCAGCCGGGCATGGCCTTCTTCAACGAAAATATCCAACAGGTCATCAGAGCTGGTGTTAATGTTAACCGCCACCATTTTGTCCTTGGGCACCATTACATCCGATAATTTAGTATCCCCGAATTCAAAGATCCGATGCAGCATCTTACGCTCATCTTCGCTTAAAACCCCCTCCTCCTGCCCGACCTCGATCATGGTTTTTAACTCTTCTACTGTAATCACCGGAGATCTTTTGCTGATCCCAACCCCAAAGAGCTTAAGGATCGCATGGCTGATGCCGATAAAAAAACCGATCAGGGGCTTAAAAACAACCAGCACAGCCTCCATTAAAGGCGCGGTGAAAAGCGAAACTTTTTCGGCGTGCTTAGCCGCCAGTATCTTAGGCGTCACTTCGCACAAGATCAATAGACTTAAAGTCGTCGCGAAAGTAGCCGCCAGGACCCCCCAACGGTAACCCAGAACCTGCACAAAAATCCCGGTGACGATCGCCGAAACCGCAATATTCACCAGGTTGTTGCCGATCAAAATGGCGGCAATCACCTTATCCAGCTTCGTCAACAGGCGTTGCACATGCAGGGCGCCCTTGACCTTGCGCTGTAACATGTGGCGCAGGCGGATCTTGCTTAATCCGATGATCGCTGTTTCGGAAGCAGAAAAAAAGAATGAAACCACCAGCAATAATAATAAAATCAAAAAAATAACCATTTTTATTTTAGGCTCAACTTACGATAAATCTCTTTTTCCTGTTTTTCGAGCGGCCCGATCAGGGCCAAGTTAACCGCTTCTTCTCTAAATATCCGCCTGGCCACTTCCTGGCAATCCCGACAGCTAACCCGCTTTAATTCTTTGATCACCTCTTCTAAGGAATACACCTTATCCAGACAGGCCATGCTTTCACCCATCCAGAGCATATATTCCAGCGTGTCTTCAAGCGCCAGGCTTAACTGCCCCAGGTAGAAATCTTTGGCCCGCTTAAATTCACCCTTGCTAATCAGCGACTTTCTGGTTTTCGCCAGTTCTTTAAAGATCAACTGCAGGCAGTCGCCGACTTTACGGTTATCGATACCGGCGTGGATTAAAAATACCCCTGTATCATGGTAGCGCTTGATCCCGGTGCCAATCTCATAAGCCAGCCCTCTTTTTTCCCGGACTTCATTAAAAAGGCGGCTGGACATATTCGCCCCCAGAATAATATGCAACAGCGTCTGCGCGTGCCTCAAAGGATGATCCCGTTTTAAAGCGTGAAAACCCAGGGCCATATGCGTCTGCTCCGTGGCTTTGTGAAAAATTTTCAACTGGGGAGCGCCTTGCGCTTCCCGGACCGGCAAGAAAGTATTGACGCTGCCCGGAGCCGCTACGAACAACTGCCTGATTTTAGCGGTTAAAAATTCATGCTCCATGCTGCCGGCGGCACTGATCACGATATTGGCCGGCGTATAGTGGCAAGCCTGGAAGGCCTGCAAGTCCTGCCGGGTAATCCGGCTGACAGTCTGAACCGTCCCGATGATCGGCGAGCCCAAAGGCTGATTGGGCCAGAGCAGCTCATCTAGCAATTCATTCACATAACTCTGCGGCAAGTCGCGGTACATCTTTAACTCTTCAAGAATCACGGTTTTCTCTTTTTCCAGATCCGCAGACTTAAGCAGGGGGTTAATGACCATATCGGACAAAATATCCAATCCTTTAGCCAGAAATGCCTGGGGCACCTTGACCAGATAACAGGTGTGCTCTTCGGAAGTAAAGCCGTTTAAAGTCCCGCCGATCCCCTCAATCGACTCTTTGATCTGCCGGCAGGAATACTTTTTACTGCCTTTAAAGAGTAAATGCTCCAGGACATGCGAAATTCCTTTTTGATCCTGGGGTTCATGGCGGCTGCCGATATTGATCCAGATCCCCAGGGCTACTGAACGGACCCGCTCCAAACGCCGGGTAATAATGCGTAAACCATTATTCAATTTAGCTCGTTTATACATTTAAGCTCCTGATGAAAGTATTGACCTTTGAAATTAATTGGGGCCGGCCCAGATTGCTTTTGATCTTTGCAATGATCGCACTGCCGACAATGGCTCCATCGGCAATCGCCTGGACCTGCCTGACCTGCCGGGCATCGGAAATACCAAACCCCACACAAACCGGAATATGGACAGATCTTTTAATCACCGCCAGCTTGGTTTTTAAATCCGGGCTTAGGCTTTTGCGGCTGCCGGTTACCCCGGCCAAAGAAACATAATAAATAAATCCCCGCGCCACCCTGGCGATCGCCTTGATGCGCTCAGCAGAGCTAGTCGGCGCGATAAAACAAATATTGATCAGGCCTCGCTGGTTAGCCAAACGGTTAAACCGCAGACCTTCTTCGTAAGGCAAATCGGGTATGATCACCCCATCCACCCCGCAATCAACCGCCTGCCGGATGAAGCGCTCTTCCTTAAAACTAAATACCGGATTGTAATAAGTCATCAGGCAGATCGGAATATCGGTTTTACGGCGTAAATTTTTAACCAGCGCGAGTATCTTCTTGAGATTAACTCCCCGTTGGAGAGCAACCTTCGAAGCATCCTGGATCATCGGCCCGTCTGCCAGAGGATCCGAAAACGGCACCCCCAATTCGATGATATCCACACCGCTTTTTTCCAGCCCCAACACCAGCTTAGCGCTGGTCGCCAGGTCCGGATACCCCGCGGTAATAAACGCAATCAGCGCTTTCTTATTCTGTTGTTTTAACTGCTTGAACTTATTTTCAATCCTGTTCATGTAAATCCTTGTCCCCTCTGCCGGAGAGGCAGACGATAATTAAAGCGTTGCGCTTAAATTCTCTTTTGGCTTTTTTAAGATAAGCGATAGCATGGGCCGATTCCAAGGCCGGGATGATACCCTCTTGCAACGACAGCAATTTAAACCCCTCCAACGCTTCCCGGTCGGAAACCGAAAAATAGGCTGCCCGTCCGGTCTTTTGGTAATAAGCGTGCTCCGGGCCGACCCCGGGGTAATCCAGGCCTGCGGCTACAGAATGCGCATTTTTAATCTGCCCGAACTTATCTGCCAGGATCTTGGATTTGGAGCCGTGCAAAACCCCGACTACTCCCGCGCCCAGACTGGCAGAATGCTTGCCGCAAGCAAGCCCCAAACCTGCCGCTTCTACCCCGATCATTTTAACCCGCGCATCTTTCAAAAACGGGTAAAATAAACCGATGGCATTACTGCCTCCGCCGACACAAGCCACCAGATAATCCGGCAGGCGTTTCTCTTTCTTTAAAATCTGCCGGCGGGCCTCCTGCCCGATCACAGCTTGAAAATCCCGCACCATTTCCGGATACGGGTGCGGACCGGCCACCGTCCCGATCACATAATGCGTATCAGCCACATTGGTAACCCAATCCCTGAGCGCCTCGGTCATCGCGTCTTTTAAAGTCCGGGTGCCGCTATTAACGCTGATCACCCTGGCCCCCAGCAGTTTCATCCGCATGACATTCAAAGCCTGCCGATGAATATCCTCTGTCCCCATATAAACGTCGCAGCGTAAGCCAAACAGCGCCGCCACCGTCGCCGTAGCCACGCCATGCTGGCCTGCCCCGGTTTCGGCAATTAATCTCTGTTTGCCCATCCGGACTGCCAGCAGGACCTGCGCCAGGGTATTATTGATCTTATGCGCTCCCGTATGCAGTAAATCTTCGCGCTTTAAATAAACTTTCCCGATTCTAAGATACCGGCTTAAATTCCTAGCTTCATAAAGCGGGGTCGGCCGGCCAGCATACTCGCTAAGATAATAAGCCAGCTGGCGCTTGAATTTTTCGTCGCGCTTAGCCAAACGATACTCCGCCGCCAATTCATCCAGCGCATAGATCAAGGTTTCAGGCACAAACCTCCCCCCGAACTGGCCAAAATAACCTGATTGGGATGGAATATGTTTAGACATCGTTATTAGTTAGCGGGATAGATCTTGTCGAAATCTTTAAGCTGGTCATTAGCCAGAAAATCCCTCAAGATCTGATAACCCTGGCTTAGATCTGTGAACATCCCCGAAACGTGGCCCAGAGGGTTAACAGCCGTAATTTTAAAATTGGACATATTCGCGCGCATGGCCATCATTTTGTAAGTCAACGCATCCATCACAAAATATGCCAGATAAAAAAATACCGCGCAAATTAAAACCAGGACCGCAAAAAAACTCAAGCACCCGAACAAACAATTCATTTTCTTGGTTTTAGGCGGGGCGAACAAACGCGGCCGGTTAAGGAACTCTCCGCAATAGCGACACTTGATCGCCTCATCCATGATCAATTCGGCGCAAAACGGGCATTTTTTCATCATTTACCTCTTAGGCAGCGCCTGCATAAATTTTAAAATCAGACGGTGGTCTTTTTTACCCGGCCGGGATTCCAGTGAACTTGAAAGATCGACCCAGTCCGGGGCCAACTGCTGGATGGCCCGGCGGACATTACCCGCACTCAGGCCTCCGGAAACAAAAACGGTTCGTCCTATTTTAGCGGCCCGCGGCAGTATTTTCCAGTTAAATTTATTTCCCGTCCCGCCCGGGCGTAGGGCCGAAAAACTATCAAACAAATAAGCAAATGTCTTATATTCTGACACCCCTGCCAGATCCTGCTTGCCCCTGACCCTAAAGGCCTTGACCACCCGGTAACCCGGGAATTTTTGGCAATAAGCGGCAGATTCATGGCCGTGAAACTGTAACAGATCAAGCCGGCAGGCGCGCGCAATTTTTCTGACCCTTGCAACGCTGGCATCGACAAACACCCCAACCCGTAAAACCTTTTTGGGCAAAATCAGGCAAATCTTTCTCGCCTCAAGCGGCGTAATATACCGCGGGCTTTTGTTGTAAAAAACAAAGCCTAGAGCGTCTGCCCCGGCAAAATAACTGAATAATGCATCCTCTAAATTAGTGATCCCGCAGATCTTTACCTTTACCAACCCATGACCTCTTCAACTTTAACTTTAATATCCGCAGCCTGCATAAAGGCCGTACCGATCAAAACTGCGCTGGCCCCCAGGATCTTTAAAAATAAAACGTCCTGGGAATTTTTAATCCCGCTTTCTACGACCACTGTCTTACCCTTGGGGATCAAAGTAAACAACCGTTCCGTAGTTTTAAAATCAACCTCCAGCGTACGCAGGCAACGGTTATTGATCCCGATCAAAGGAACTTTAAGCCCCAGGACTTTTTTTAACTCTTTTTCATCATGCACCTCCACCAGATAATCCAGCCCCAGGGTATCGGCGATTTGCATCAACTCGATCAGTTTGTCCTTAGTTAAAAGATCCGCGATCAGAAGCACGGCGTCTGCCCCGAAATAACGCGATTCGTAAATCTGGTAAGCCTCCAGGATAAAATCCTTTCTTAAAACCGGCGCCTCAACCAAGGCCTTGACCCGGTTAAGATACTCCAGGTTGCCGTTAAAAAAATCCTCCTCGGTCAGAACCGAAACCGCCTGCACCCCTGCCTCCTGGTACTGCCGGGCGATCTCCTCTAAGTTAAAATTCTGGCGGATTACACCGGCAGAAGGTGAAGCCTGCTTGATCTCAGCGATCAAGGAGATCTGCCGGGGCTTACTGATCGCTTCTTTAAAAGGACGAGTCGGCGGCAGTCCGCCAAGCCTGGCCGCCAAATCTTCCTGGGCCAACTGCTGCTTAGCCAACAGGATCCTTTCCTTCTTCTTTGCTACGATTTGCTTTAAGATATCGGATTTAGCCATATTATTGGGAATATTCCTTAAGTAATTGCAGTTTTTTTAAGGCCGCTCCTGAATCGATGGATTGCGCGGCCAGATTAATGCCCTTTGCCACCGTATCCGTTTTATTCGCCGCATAAATAGCACAAGCAGCATTCAACAAAACAATATCCCGCCGGGGCCCGGGCCTGCCCAAGAGAATATCTTCAACGATCTTCACATTCTCCTGAACCGTCCCGCCTAAAAGGTCTTCTAACCCGGCGCGCTTAAGCCCGAACTCTTCCGGGGTAATTTCATAATCTTTGATCACTCTGCCGGCGACTTCAGTAACGAAAGTCGGCCCGGTTGTCGTGATCTCATCCAGGCCGTCAGAACCATGCACGACCAGAATGTGGTCGGACCCCAGGTTATGTAAAACCTGGGCTAAAGGCCTGACCCAGGCTTGAGAGTAAACTCCGATCAATTGATTGGTGGCCCGCGCCGGGTTAATCAGGGGGCCCAAGATATTAAAGATAGTTTTCTGGGCCATCCGCTTTCTGGCCGGCATGACATAACGCATCGCCAGGTGCAGTTTGGGCGCGAACAAAAAAGCGATCCCGATCTCCTCCAGGCATTTTTTAATCTTGGCGGCCGGCATTTCGATCTTGACCCCTAAAGCCTCTAGAATATCCGCCGATCCGCATTGGCTGGAAACCGAACGGTTGCCATGCTTGGCTACGGTCACCCCCGCCCCGCTGGCCACCAGCGCCGTAACCGTAGAAATATTAAAAGTCCCCTTCTTATCCCCTCCGGTACCGCAAGTATCCAGGATGTTGGGTTTATCGACGATGATCGGCTCGACATACTTCAGCATCACGTTGACTGCTGCAGTAATCTCCGTGACCGTTTCACCTTTTTCATTCAATGAAGTCAAAAAAGCGATGATATCCGCGGTATCCACCGACCCGCTTAATATCTCCTGCATCACCGCAGCCATCTCCTGGGCGTTTAGGTCATTTTTCGCCAATAAGCGCTTGATCGAATCTTTGATCATTTTAAATGGATAAAATTGTTAAGCATCGCCTTGCCACTCTTGGTCAATATCGACTCCGGATGGAATTGCACCCCCCAAAGAGGATAATCCTTATGTTTTAACCCCATGATTTCGCCTTCCCGGGTTTTCGCGGTAACCTCAAGGCAGGGCGGCAGGCCCTGGCTGTCGACCAGCAGAGAATGATACCGGGTAGCCAGAAAAGGATTGGGGATATTTTTAAAAATATCTTTCTGATTATGGTAAATCTGTGAAGTTTTTCCGTGCATCAGCCGCTTAGCCAGGACAATTCTTGCCCCGTAACAGTAACCGATGGCCTGATGCCCCAGGCAAACCCCTAAAATCGGGATTTTTCCGGCAAACTCTTTGATCACCGCTGGGGAAATACCCGCATCCTCCGGACGACCGGGGCCAGGAGAAATAACGATCCGCTCTGGAGCAAGCTTTTTGATCTGGGCTGTTTCTAAAGCGTCGTTGCGGTAAACCTTTACCTCCTGCTTTAGTTCCCCCAGGTACTGCACCAGGTTAAAGGTAAAAGAATCATAGTTATCGATCATGAGGATCATAAAAAACTCCTTTGGCCTATTCTTTCTCTCTCCAGACCTTCGCCCCTAAATTAACCAGCTTCCTTTCAATGCACTCATAACCGCGCTCCAAATGATAAATCCTGGAAATTTGGGTCTTGCCGCGGGCCGCTAAACCCGCCAGCACCAACCCGGCGGAAGCCCGCAGGTCGGAAGCCATCACCGGAGCCCCGGATAAATTTCTAATTCCTTCCACGATCGCATGCGGCCCCTCTCTTTGGATATGCGCGCCCATGCGGTTAAGTTCGGCCACATGCATAAACCGGTCCGGATAAATTTTCTCGGTAATCACGCTGATCCCGGGAGTAACCGACATCAAAGTCATAAACTGCGCCTGCATGTCGGTCGGAAAACCCGGATAAGGCAGCGTGGTAATATTGACGGGCTTGAGCCGCCGGCTGCCCTTCACTTTTAATCCGGCATCTGTGCACTCCAGGCTCGCCCCGGCTTCGCGCAGTTTATCAATCAATGCGCCCAGATGCTGGTGACGGACATTTTTAATCAGTACCTCCCCGGCAGTAATCAAACCAGCCAGGATCAATGTGCCGGCTTCGATCCGGTCCGGGATAATCGTATGCTCGGCCCCATGTAAATGCCTGACCCCCTCGATCTCAATCACCGGAGTGCCATGCCCTTTTATTTTAGCGCCCATCTTGATCAAAAATTCCGCCAGATCCACCACCTCCGGCTCACAAGCTGCCGACTCAATCACCGTCTTACCCTGGGCCAAAACCGCCGCCATCATTACATTGTCTGTGGCCAAGACCGATGAGCCAAAAACCCCGCCTAAATAAATATAAGCGCCGCGCAAGGCCTTTGCCTGCGCCACGATATAGCCTGACTCGATACTGATCTTCGCCCCCAGTGCCTTAATCCCCTTAAGATGCAGATCTACCGGGCGCAAACCGATCACACATCCTCCGGGAAGAGAAACTTTGGCTTTTTTAAATTTGCCTAACAACGGGCCCAGGACGCAAAAAGAAGCGCGCATCGTAGAAACCAGTTTATATTCAGCCACATAGCTTGGGCTGCGGCTGCCTGAAACAAGCACCCTGCCCTTATCCAATTCGGCTGATTTGCCCAGGGAACGCAAGAGTTTAAGCATACTGTTAGTATCGCGTAAATTCGGCACCCCCTTGATCAAACACGGATCATCCGTAAGCAGGGTAGCTGCCATAATCGGCAACACCGCATTCTTGGCCCCGGAGACCGTAACCGTACCTTTTAATTTTGATCCTCCCTCAATCACTAATTTATCCATCGATCAACCCCTTGGTTGCGCAATGACCACTCTTGCGATGCCGTTATAATCTTTAATCACCTCGATAACAATAAACTGATGAAGCGCACAGATCTTCTCTACCGCCTTGGCCTGGCCGCATCCAATCTCCATCGCCAAATACCCGCCGGGATTTAGATAAACCGCTGCCTGCCTGATGATGCGGCGGTAAAAATTCAAACCGTCATTTCCGCCGGCTAGAGCCAGCCAAGGCTCAAAAGAAATCTCGCGGGCAAGCCGATTCAGCTCTTTTTTCCGGATATAAGGAGGATTACTTATGATTAAATCGAATCTTTGGCTTTTTTTAAATCCGCCAAAAATATCCGAGCGCAAAAATGCGATTTTAACCTGATGCCGCGCAGCATTTTCCTCTGCCAACACAAGAGCTTCCTGGGATATATCCGAGGCCCAGATCAATGCCCGGGGAAAAATTTTAGCCAGCGCCACGGCAATACACCCGCTGCCGGTTCCCAGGTCCAGGATCCTGGCTTGCTTGCCCGGCCGCAGAGATTTTAATCTACCGGAGGCTGCCTCAACCAGCAGCTCGGTTTCCTGACGGGGAATGAGCGCCCGGCGGTCAACCTTAAATTCAAGCCCCATAAACTCGGTTGAACCTAAAAGATACTGCAGCGGCTCGCCTGCTATCCGGGATTTAAAAATCTGCAAGAACCGCTGGGCTTGGCTTTGATTTAAAGGCTGATCTTTATTTAAGTATAAAGAGAGCCGGTCGCAATTTAAAATATGGCTGGCTACCAGTTCTGCTTCATTCATCCCGCTCTCTCTCCCCCCTGCCAATCCCGCTCCATTAGGAAGAGCGGGAGGCATTCTTTTTCTCTGCCTCGGCTTTCAGCAAAGCCTCGAAAATTTCATCCAGCTGCCCCTCCAAGATATTCTCCAGCTGGTGCGAGGTAAAATTTATCCGATGATCGGTAACCCGCCGGTCGGGAAAATTATAAGTGCGGATCTTTTCACTGCGGTCTCCCGTGCCGATTTGCGTCTTACGGGCGCTGGAAAGCTTCTTAGCCTCTTCTTCCAGCTTAGTTTCAAGGATCCTGGCCCGCAGAATACGCATCGCCTTGGCCTTATTCTTGATTTGTGAGCGTTCGTCCTGGCAGGCCACTACCGTGCCGCTGGGAATATGCGTGATCCGTACCGCGGAATCGGTTTTTTGCATGTGCTGTCCGCCGGGGCCGCTGGAACGGTAGGTATCGATCCTTAAATCTTTGGACTCGATCACCAGGTCAACCTCCTGCGGTTCCATTAATACTGCCACGGTGGCAGTCGAAGTATGGATCCTGCCCTGCGCCTCTGTCGTGGGCACCCGCTGCACCCGGTGCACCCCGCTTTCAAATTTCAGAAAACGATACGCCTCCCTGCCTTTAACGCTGAAAACAATTTCTTTGATCCCGCCGGCTTCATTAACACTCGAAGACATCGGCTCGATCACCCAATCTCTATTCGCCGCGTATTTGGAATACATCCGGTAAAGGTCGGCAGCAAAAAGGCCGGCTTCGTCCCCTCCGGTGCCCTGACGGATCTCCACGATACAATCCCGGTCGGCATCCCGGTCCTCCTCCTCCAAAAGCTTATTTAACTTCTGCTCAAGCTCAATTTTTCTATCCGCCAGCACCTTCTGCTCGGCCAAAGCTAATTCCATGAACTCATGGTCATGCTTACCCAAGATCACGGTTTTTAAATCGGTGATTTCTTTGAGCAGCCCCTGATATTCCCGGTAGAGGGTAACCGCGGGTTTAAGATCCGAAAGCTCCTTGGCCAATTTATTATAGGCCTGGCGGTCAGCAATCTGCTCATGATCGCCCAAAAGCCGCTCTAACTCCTCGTAGCGCAAGAGGGATTTTTCTAACTGCTTGTGCATGGCTAAAATTTTAGGCCTTAAAGGTTATTCCGCTTTTTTGTTTTTAGAGTATTTCTTCACGAATTTATCTACCCGGCCGGCTGAATCAACCAGCTTTTGCCTGCCGGTAAAAAACGGGTGGCATTTCGAACAGATCTCCACCCGGATGCTGGGCTTGGTGGAACGGGTATGAATCGTTTCACCACAGGCGCAAACAATCGTGCAATCTTTGTAATTTGGATGAATTTTGTCTTTCATTTTGGCCCCTTTCTTAAACCTTTTATTTCTGGTTCATACTGTTTAAAAACTCTTCGTTATTCTTGGTTTTACCTAATTTTTCGATCAATAACTCCATAGCTTCGACATTATTCAGCTCGTTTAGAACCTTTCTTAAGATCCAGGTCTTGCTCAATACATCCGACTTGACCAAGAGCTCCTCGTGGCGGGTATTGGAACGCTTGATGTCAATCGCCGGATAGATCCTGCGCTGAAAGAGATTGCGGTCCAGCTGCGTTTCCATATTGCCGGTGCCTTTGAATTCTTCGAAAATTACCTCATCCATCCGGCTGCCGGTGTCAACCAGCGCGGTAGCGATAATGGTCAGACTGCCGCCCTCATCCAGCGCCCTGGCCGCTCCGAAGAAACGCTTAGGTTTCTGCAGGGCATTGGAATCAATACCTCCGGAGAGGACCTTACCGCTATGCGGGACCACCGAGTTATAAGCCCGGGCCAGACGCGTAATACTGTCTAAGAGGACCACCACATCCCGCTTATGCTCCACCAAGCGCTTAGCCTTCTCTAAGACTATCTCGGCTACCTGCACGTGGCGTTCCGGCGGCTCATCGAAGGTGGATGAAATTACCTCCCCCTTGACATTGCGCTGCATATCGGTGACCTCTTCAGGCCGCTCATCGATCAATAATACGATCAGGATCACATCCGGATGATTAACCGTAATCGCATTGGCAATCTTTTGCAGCAAAACGGTTTTCCCGCTATAGGGCTGCGCGACAATCAAACCGCGCTGCCCCTTACCGATCGGGGTAAGCAGGCTCATAATCCGCATCGACAACTCATCAGGCTTGGTTTCCAGAAAAAAAGGCTCCCGCGGATAGACCGGAGTCAGGTTATCAAACAATACTTTTTCCTTAACTTCATCCGGATTCTCGAAATTTACCGCTTCAACTTTTAAAAGGGCAAAATATTTTTCCCCTTCTTTAGGCGGGCGGATCTGGCCGCTAACCGTATCGCCGGTGCGCAGCTCGAATTTCCGGATCTGCGAAGGTGAAATATAAATATCGTCCGGACAGGGCAAATAATTATAATTGGGGCTGCGCAGGAAACCAAACCCTTCGGAGAGGATCTCTAAAACCCCTTCCCCGAACATCAAGCCTTCCTTTTCGGCTTGAGCCTGCAGGATCTTAAAGATCAAGTCCTGTTTTTTCAAACCGCTAGTCCCCTGGGCGTTAAGTTCCCGCGCCAGTTTATTCAATTCGCTGATTTTCATTTCCTTAAGATTCTTAATGTCTAACTTTTCCACAACTGCCTCCGTATTTTAGCGACCTGCTGTTTGGTTTTACTTAATTGCGAGCTGTTATCTATGATAAAATCCGCAAAGCGCAGCTTGACTTTTTGCGAAATCTGGGATTTAATCCTTTGCAGCATCTGGTGACGGCTCAAGCCAAGTTTTTTCTGGCCCCGTTTGATCTGCTGTTCTTTTTTTGCCACCACAACCACTAATTTATCGACCAGTTCCAACAAGCCTGCCTCCAGGATCAAGGCCGCATCCAGGACGATGAATTTATTTTTTGCGCGCTCGATCAGCCTCCTGATCCTGCGGATAATTTCGGGGTGGATGATCCGGTTAAGTTTCGCCAACCCCGCCGGGCGGCTAAAGACGACTTGCGCCAACTTAACCCGGTCGATCGCCCGATTTTTTTTAAGGACCTTGGGACCAAAGGTTTTGACGATTTTACGATAGGCCGCGGGGGACTTTAAGATTGCATGCCCCAGCCGGTCGGCATCGATCAAAAGACCCTGGCGCCCCTTTAAACCGCGGGCCACCGTACTCTTGCCAGAGCTAATCCCTCCGGTGACCCCCAGGACAAATTTATTTTTTCTTCGCTTTAGCATATAACTGAATATACTTATCGGCCGAAACCTTCCAGGAAAAATTACATTCCATCGCGTTTTTCACTAATGCCTCCCACTTAGCCTTATGCTTAAAGGCCAAGGCCGCTTTTTTAATACACACAAGCAGGTCGTCTTTAGTATATTTACTGAAGACAAAACCGTTATTCCGGTTGATCGTATCCGCCAGCCCGCCGGTTTTAAACACCAGCGGAATCGTTCCGTAACGCAGGCTGATTAATTGCCCTAAGCCGCAAGGCTCATATTTGGACGGCATCAGGAAGATGTCGCTGCCGGCGTAAATTTTGTGCGCCAGCGGATCATCAAATTTAAGGTTGAGCGAGATCGCTCTGGGGTATTTTACGGCGGCAGCTTTCAAGAGTTCCTGGTATTTTAAATCTCCGGCGCCTAAAATAACCAGCTGCAAATCAAGCTTCGCCAGGTCATCTAACCCCTGCGCTAGGATATCAAAACCTTTTTGCTCCGCTAACCTAGAAACGATCCCGAATACCGGGATCCGCGAGTCAACCGGCAGCCCGCAGCTGCGCTGTAAATCTTCTTTATTAAAAGCCTTGGGCTGCGGATTAAGCAGGGAATAATTGTGTAAAATTAGCGGATCGGTATTTGGGTCCCAAACCGAATAATCCACGCCGTTAAGGATCCCGCTTAAAACATTTTTACGCAATTTAAGCAACCCCTCCAGGCCAAACCCCAGCTCCCGGGTCTGAATTTCATTAGCGTAAGTCGGGCTGACGGTAGTAATGTAATCGGCAAAAACGATCCCGCCCTTTAAAAGGTTAATCTTGTTATAAAACTCAAAACCATCAATATCAAACAACCCCCAGTCCAGGCCCAGCTTAGAAAACTCCTCCCGCGCAAAAACACCCTGGTAACCTACATTATGCAGGGTCAAAACTGTTTTGATCCGGGTATAGAAATCCTGTTCAAAATATAAATTCTTTAAATAGGCAGCGATCAAACTTGCCTGCCAATCATGCAAATGAATAATATCCGGGCAGAAATTGATCTCTTTTAATAAATCCAGGGTCCGCCGGCAAAAGAAGGCGAACCGCTCAAGATTATCGGTATAATCGCCGTTGCGGTCGCCGTAAAGCCCTTCGCGGTAAAAATAGTCTTTGTTTTCGATAAAATATACCTTAATCTCCTTGCCGATCTGCGCCACGCTGATATCTTTAGCGACCCGGGTAATTTTAAGCTTAGCCTCATGGATACATTTATATCCCGGCATAACGATGATAATTTCATGCCCGCAATACTCTAAAGCTAAAGGCAAGGCCGCCGCTACATCCGCTAACCCTCCGGTTTTGGCAAAAGGCACCACCTCCGAAGAAACCATGGCTATCTTCATAAACGCTACTTCCTCCTTTCATCTAAAGGCGACATCTCCAGCCAATTCATCCCTTGCTTTAAATCGACTTTAATCGGCACATCAAGCTTTAGCACATTTTCCATCTCATTGCGGACCAGGTCTTGGAGTTTACCTAATTCTTCAAGCGGTAATTCAAAAAGAAGTTCATCGTGGATTTGCAGGATCATTTTGCTTTTTAAGCCCCGGGCTTGAATTTGCCCCGCAAGCTTGATCATCGCCAGCTTGATCAGGTCGCTGGCCGTGCCCTGGATCGGCGTATTAACCGCCTGGCGCTGCGCGAACTGCCGAATCCCGATATTTTTATTATTGATCTCCGGGATCGACCTTCTTCTGCCCATTAAGGTTACCACAAAACCGTCGTTTTTTGCTTTTTCAATCTGGGCGTCGATATAGACCTTGACCTTGGGGTAACGCAAGAAATAGGCGTCGATAAAATCCTGGGCCTGCTTAACCGAAATACCTAAATCCTTGCTTAAACTAAAAGCACCCTGGCCGTAAATGATGCCGAAATTCACCCGTTTGGCTGTTTCGCGCATCCGGTCATCGACCTTGGACTCCGCCAGATCATAAATCAAGGAAGCGGTCAGGCGATGCACATCCTGCCCCTGCCTAAAAGCTTCTACCAGGGTCGGATCATGGCAAAGATGCGCCAAAACCCTTAATTCAATCTGCGAATAATCCGCACCAAGCAGGCAGTATTTTCTGTCCGCGGCGATGATGGCCTGGCGAATCCTTGCGCCCTCCGGGGTTTTGACCGGGATATTCTGCAAATTCGGATTACTGGAACTTAAACGCCCGGTTTCCGTCCCGGTCTGATTAAAGGAAGTATGTACTCTGCCGTCGGCCGGATCAACCAATTTAGGCAGGGCATCGACATAGGTGTTTTTTAGTTTGGCCAACTGCCGATATTCCAGCAATAACGCGGGCAAGGCATGCTTAAGCGCCAATTGCCTTAATACCTCTTCGTCGGTGGAAGGCCCGGTCTTGGTTCTTTTAACCACCGGTAAGCGTAATTTTTCAAAAAGCACACTACCTAACTGTTTAGGGGAATTAATATTAAATTGCGTTCCGCTGGCATCATAAATTTTGGCGATCAACTTGATCAACCTTTGTTCAAGTTCACGCGCCAGCCTGGCTAAAAGATCCAGGTCCAATTTGATCCCATCCTGCTCCATGCGGGCCAGGATCCCGACTAACGGCATCTCTAAATCGCTAAACAGCCCAAAAAGTTCTTTTGCTTCCAGAGATTGCTTTAGCCTGGGTTTTAGCTTTACCACTAAGCCCAGCGCCTCTGGAGCGGTTAATGAACCCGGACGGATAAACTCGCCTAGATTTTCCAGCGCCAAATCCTCCAGGCTATAGCTGCTGCGCGCGGGATTCAGCAAATAAGCAGCGATCATCAGATCAAAATCCAGCCCCTCAATGATCAGCCCTTGCCTGGCTAAGGCGACTGTTAGTTTTTTAAGATCGTAACCTGTTTTTTTTATCTTTGGGCTGGCAAGCACCTCTGCCAAATTTGCATCGCTTGGATCGGCCGCATAGACCTGATCGTCAACCGCATAATACAAATTATCGCTACCGGTGCCAAAAATAGCGATCTGGCCGCCTTGCGCCAATAAATCAGCGCTCTGTTTTTTTGTACCGGCCTTAAGATTAACGGACGCTCTAGGTTGAGCAACTGCGGGTAACTCCCCCAATAGTTTCTTAAACTCAAGTTTGACAAAAAGCTGCCGGAGCCGGTCATAATCCGGACTACCCACCTTGACCTGCTTTAAATCCAGGTCAAGGTCTAAATCCTGGTCAAGATTGACTAATTCCCGGTTCAATTTGATTAATTCTAAATGTTGAGCTATGCCTTCCCTGATCTTCTCCGGCTCGATCTGGGGAATATGCGCAAGGATTTTCTGCAGTGAACCAAAACGGTTCAAGAGTTTCCTGGCGGTTACCTCTCCCACTCCGGGGACCCCCGGGATGTTATCCGCGGCATCCCCCATCAAGGCGATCATATCGCTGACCATCTTAGGGGTTACGCCAAAACGCTCCTTGACTTTTGCCTCGTCATACAACACCCCATCATCCTTATAAGGATCCCAGACCGCAATATGCCGGCCGACCAATTGCAAAATATCTTTATCGCTGCTGACGATGGTCACGGAAATTTTTTTGGCGGCAGCTTTACGGGCCAAATGGGCGATAATATCATCGGCCTCAAAACCTTTTTTTTCAAAGATCGGCACTCCGTAAGCCTCAATTACTTCTTTAATCAGCGGGATCTGGCTGATCAAGCCATCCGGCATGGGAGCCCTTTGCAGCTTATACTGATCAAACTTAGCCGAGCGAAAAGTATCGCGGGAAACATCAAAACAGCAAACCAGGTAATCCGGCTTCTGCTCCTTGAATATTCTATTCAACATATTCAAGAAGATATAGATAGCGTTAGTTTCCTGCCCCCCCGAAGTCCTAAGTATATTGGGGCCGCTAACCGCATAATAAGCCCGGTAACAAAATGCGGTAGCATCAATCAGAAATAATGTTTTGGCAGGCATTAAATAAATTATTCAAGGATTTCTATTTTTTGGGTAAGATAATTTTGCGGTACGCTTCTGCTATCGTGTCAGGGCTCTATGCTCTGCCTTCTCAATGAACGCTTCAATCTCCGGGTTGTCTTCATCCAATTGCTGGGCATCCAGGGCCTCTTTAATTGCCAAGGCCATATCCCCCCGGTCAAAGCTTATCTTAGCTTTTTTAAAATGCGCCTGGGCGAGGTCTTCATCATCGCGGTTTAGTTCGGTTTTGGTCGTAACGATATTCTGCATTAAATTCAAGACATCTGCTTCCCGTTCGTCGGCAAACGGCTTGGAGGACAAAGAAGAACGCACATCGCGTAACCGGCTGGCGGCTTTTTGGGTCCAGAGATCGTTCTGATCGCCGACTTCGACCCGCTTTTCCCAGAACCGCGCTGCCTTCTGGAAATCCCGGCGGCCTTCATAAATCAATGCCAGATTAGTATAAGCGCTGGCATACAGAGGATCGATGGTAATCGCTTTGAGATAACTTTCCTCAGCCGCATCAGGTTTGCCGGTCGCTTCATACACGACCCCCAGGTCGTTAAAAGCCGCGGCAAAATTAGGATAAAGGCTGATGGCTTTTTGATAAAACCCCATCGCTTCGATCAAATTACCCATCCGCTGATATTCCAAGCCCAGCTCCCGGTATTTAATCGCCTGCTCTTTTTTAACCTCACTGACATCACCGGTAGAAACAGGCGCCTTGATCTCCTTGGCAAAAGCCGCAGGAGCCAAACAAAGAACATATGCTATTGCAATTGCAGTAATTATGAATTTAGGCGGGATATGTTTATTCATTTATTGCATTATATATATTCGAGGCACGCTCGTCAAGCAAAAAATTAGATAATCGGGTCCATTTGCAGCGCGGGGTGATTCACCTTTTGCATGAAAACCAGAAGCTCTTCGGAAGTCGTAGCCACTGTTTCATCGGCAATTTTATCGACTAAATCAACCTGCCCGATCTCCTGGGCCCGCGCTTTTAATTTATCCCCGAGCATTTCTTTTAACTCCTTGGGCATCCAGACTACTCGGGCTAACCCGCCTTCCGCAGAGATAAATTTTTTACTCAAAATATATAGCTTACCGATCCCCAAAAAACCCGGAGTTTGCACCCCGCCCCCAACTGAGCCGGCCAAAGTCGTAAAGCTCATTCCGGAAGGGGTCATCCCGGAATAATCCCGGTGCACGATCATTACGCCGTTGGCTTCCGGAATGACCGCGACGATACATTCAAAGCAGCCGCAGGATGACTGCGGCCCGTCCATCAACGAATACATACTCACCTTTTCGATCGTCTGATTGGATTTTTGTTTCACAAATTCATTAACCTGATCCCACTGGCCCAGGCGCGCGTCAACAAGATTGCCTTTGGCCACCGGCTGATTGGGTCCGGTAGGGACGATCTCGAAAGAAGCCTTAGCATCCAGCCAGGAATAAGCCCCGCATAAACCCAGCCGCTGCGGGGTCACGATACAAACATGGTTGGGGGCAAAAGACTGGCATAATAAGCAGGAATAAAACGTATCTACGCTCTCATCGGTCATGCCGGCTAAACGCTCATCGCGCTGGCTATATACCGCCTGAGCCAACCGGCTGATCTTTTCAGCCTCCTCTTTAAGGGTATAGAGCCTGACCTGCACCTTATCGACAATTGCGCTGTATTCGGTATGCAGCATCGCATGCAAAGCAATCCCCAGATGCTTGAGCCTAAAACCTTTGGCAAAAGCATCCTGGGAGATCCTGATCCAAACCATATCCCGCTGGCCCATATGCATCAGGCCCATACAGTAATTAATAAAACGGTGGATCTGTCGTTCCAGGATCGGCTCAAAATCCTTTTGCATCTTGCGCCCAAATACATCGACTACGATCGCCAACGGCAAAGACTTTGACCCTTCAGGCAGCTGATCGATATCCGGGCCAATTAATTCGACTTTGCCGTCGCTAACCTCTCCTTCATCTTTTGCACTTAAAAACTCGATCGCTAAAGAAGCCTTGCCTCCGAACTCTACCGCCAGCTGTTCCTTACGCACCCGTTCCCCTTCAAAGGCTGCGGCATAAGGCACGGGAAGATCGACCTGCGAGAGCTTAACCTTGATCCCGCGGGTCAGAATGCAGCGCGACGGCAATTTGGCATAATCCTGCTCGCTGGCCAAGGCCTCAAACAGAGTAGTTTCAAGTTTTCCCACCGCCGGAATTTCTAAATCGGTGATAATCGGCAAGCCAAAAGCCAGAACCCCCCACCCGGTAGCCGCTAACACTTCATCGACATAGCTAAGCAACAGCACAAAAGCCGGGACACGCTGGCGGATATAATCGGCGATCAAGAGCCATTCCCCGGGCTTATTCCCGCCGTAAATCAACGGGGCGCGCAGAGCGAAATTAACCGCGTAAATCGCGCTTAAGTAATCATCGCCAAGATGGACGATATAGTTTTCCAGCCCCAACTCTACCGACTGGCTTTCTAATTGCTGCTTAAAAGTTTTACCGTTGGCGCTGCCGGCCAGCAGGCTGACGATACTTTTGCTTTGAAAATCCCTAATCAGGGCTACCGCGGATTGCGCATCTTTAGCCGGCCCCAGAATTACGGCAATCCCCCCGATCCTGCCATCCACCAGCTGCAGCCCCAAAGAACGCAGGATCTTATCCGGAATAAACCCGATCCCGCCTTGAGGATGCCCCTGGCCAAGGACAGCTAAAGCCGCCAACAGCTCCTCGCAGATCAAGGTCGCGATACCTTGATTAAACAAACCCTGCGCGCTCCTGATGCATAAACCGCTGGAAGCTGCCTGCCCCTGCATTAAACCCTCAACCTCCCGCAAAACCGCCTGGCAGTCTTTGAGTGTTTTTACTTCGATGTTCAAAACGGCATAAATTAACGGCAGGTAATAATTGGTTTCCGGAAATGCAATTTCAGCGCTTTCTTCTTTTTGAGCCAGGGCCGTATTTAATGCCTGCCGGGTAAGTTCTAAAACAGCCGCGGCACCTTTATGCCCCAGCTCTGCCAGAAGAGCAGGTACTGCACCTTGCGGGTCCGGCCCCAGAAATCCTACCGGGATATCCTTATCGACAAATACCACCAGGCACACGCCGATGGCTTTGCCGTCCTTTAATTTTACGGCCTCCGCCCGGCCCTCGCCGACGATCTCCTGCAGGGGGCTGGCAATTGCCTGGACCTGCCCGGGTAACTCAAAAGCTGGCTGCCCGGCAGCCGTGACCTTAACAGCTACATTGTATTTTTCACTGATAAACTTAGCCAGCTTGAAAGCCGCCGGGACGGGGCCTTCCACGCAGACCGTATCATTGATCAAATAATCTTTAAGTTTATCCAGGTCATTTTCAGAGCTGACCAGCACTACCCCTTTTTTCCTAGCGCCGGAAATTTGCGGTAAATTATTAGCCATTATAATCCACTTGCCTCCAGAACTTGCGGGACCACTTTATCCCAACCCAGCGACATAATATGGATTCCCTGACACAAAGGTTTTAACTGCCTGATCAAACGGCTGGCGATCTCAACCGAAGTCGCTACCCGGTCCTTACTTTGTTCCATCTCCCTGATCAGATCATCCGGAACCGTGATCCCGGCAATATGCTTGTTCATAAAACGGGCCATCGGTGCAGACTTAAGCAAAATGATCCCCGCCATGATCGGGACTTTAACGTGTTTAACGCGGGAAATAAAATCTTCAAAGGCCGCCAGGTCAAAGACCGCCTGGGTCTGGAAAAATTCCGCGCCGGCCTGGATCTTTTTTTCCATCTTGATCACCTGCGGCTCGATGGGGCTGGAGCCCGGATTCACTACCGCCCCAATACAAAACTCAGGCGGCTGTCCCTCTAATTGATGCCCCTGCATATCAAAACCCGATGCTAATTTTTTCGCCACCTGGATCAACTGCACCGAATCCAGATCAAATACCGGCTTGGCCTGCGGGTGGTCCCCCAGGCTGGGATGATCGCCGGTAGCGATCAGGACATTCTTGATCCCCAGGGCGGCGGCGGAAAGCAAATCCGATTGTAAAGCCAGGCGGTTACGGTCGCGGCAGGTCAACTGGTAAATCGGCTCAAAACCGTTTTGTTTCAAGAAAAAACTGGCGGCTAAGGACCCCAGACGCATGACTGAGCTTTGCAGATCAGTAACATTGACCGCGTCCGCTTTCTGGCGCACCAATTCTGCTGCCGCCAGCATTTTATCCGCGTGGATCCCTTTTTCCGGACCTACTTCAGTGGTGAGTAAAAACTTACCTGCTTTGATCTTTTCTTTAAATGTCATGATTATTTATTACGGGCTTGACTCTCTTGGGCAAGCGCTGCTTCTACTAAATTACGCATTAAAATCATTACGGTTAACGGGCCGACTCCGCCGGGCACCGGGGTAATATAAGCGGCGCGTTTAGCCGCCGCCTCAAACTCCACATCCCCCACGACTTTATCGTTTAGGCAATTTATGCCGACATCGATCACGATCGATCCTTCCTTGACCCAGTCCCCCTTAATCAACCCGGGACTTCCTACCGCCACCGCCAAAATATCCGCCCCCTCCACATGTATTTTAAGCTTATCCGCTTTACTAGTAGCAATATGGCAAACCGTAACGGTAGCAAATTTCTCCAGCAGCATCATCGCCAGGGGTTTGCCGACGACTTCGCTATGCCCCACCACGACTGCTTCTTTGCCGTATAGATCAATACCGGTTGAATCCAGCAACTCCATGACGGCATTAGCCGTGCAGGCGGCGATCCGGGAACGGCCAAAGATCATCCTGCCGACATTGACCGGATGCATTCCCTCGACATCCTTCTCCGGCTGGATAAATTCACAAACTCTCATGTAATCGATACCCAAAGGCAGCGGAGACTGAAGAATAACCCCGTTCACTTCGGGATCCTGGTTAAGCTTCAAGATAAAATCGATCAATTCATCTTCCGCAATATCAGGACTTAAAGAGCAGAGCTTATAATCAATGCCTAGCTCCTGAGCCAGCTTGGCCTGGATCTTTACATAAGATTGTGAACCGCAATTATCCCCCACGATAATACTGGCTAAAACCGGGGGCTTGCTTAATTGTTTAATACTGGCTTTTAATTCTGCTTTGATCTTTTCCGCCAGAATCTTACCTTCTAATAATTTTGCCAACTTTTGCCTCCGTAAGCTTACGCACACTAAACACGCTTTTTTGCATCCGGCCTAATTCTGCGCTGAGCCTGCCCGTCAGCTTAAGATCGCCTAAAGCCTTAAGGTTGATCTCAACATTAAAACGCGCGGCTCTAAATGCCGACTCTAAAAATACTGCCGCCACCCCCACATCACTAGCCAGGTTAGGATTACCCTTAGCCAAAAGCGGAGGACATAACCCGGATGCCTCAACGCACAAACGGGCAAGCTCCAGGGGAACGTTTAAGGATTTTTTAATACTGCCGCTCTTAAATGCCGTAACGTCAAGATCGACTAAAGCTAAAAATCTTTTACGTAATTTATCAGATTTGGCTAAAATGCTTTTGAGCTCTTTTTCAAACCGGGCGTAGCGGGGCTTGCCTAAAGTAAAGTTAACCACCATGCCTAAAAGCGCCGCGGCCAGCGCCGCGTTCAAAGCCGCCGCCGAACCTCCGCCCGGAGCAGGCAGCTTAGCGCTTAAATCATTCAGGTACTTGCTAAGAGTTTGATTTCTATACTGCATTTTAACTCCCTTAAAAATCCAAACCGCTGCTTAATTCAAAAGCGCCCCTGATCAGGGTAATACGCGGACGCGCATTTTCATAAAGTATTGCTACCACATCAAAACGCGCCTCCTGATCCAGCCAGCCGCGTGATTTTAAGTAACCCACCGCCACCCGGCAGATCTGCCTCTGCTTGGCCAAAGTAACCGCTTCCTGGGGCAGGCCAAAACCGGCAAAGTGCCTGGCCTTCACCTCTAAGAAACAGATCACCCCTTTATCCCGGGCGATGATATCGATCTCCCCGAGCTTGTTTCTGTAATTAAGCTCAAGGATCTTATATCCTTGCGTTTTTAAGAACTCCACCGCGCTTTTTTCCGCGCTTTTTCCGAACTTTAAGTTTCCTGAAGGCACTTGAGAAAACTTTTCCGGTGAATCGGGCTGGGCCCTTTTTCTTTTAAGATCATGCGGTGGCGTAAAGTAGGATAACCTTTATGCTTGATAAATTCGTATTGTGGGTAAACTTTATGGTAAGCTGCCATGATCCGGTCCCGGCGCTCTTTGGCCAGGATGCTGGCGGCAGCGATACTTAATGATTTAGCGTCTCCGCCGATAATTGACTGATAAGGCAAGTTTAGATTAAAACGCATATTTCCATCAACTACCACATAAGCGCGTTTTAAATCACCGGGTTTTAATTTGGCAGCCAGCCTGGCTACCGCTTGCTGCATCGCTAAAATTGTCGCCTGCAGGATATTGACCCGGTCGATCTTTTTGTGGTTAACGGCAACAATACTGTATAACGATTTTTTTCTGATCTCCAAGTAAGCTTTTTTTCTCTCTCGGGCTGAAAGTTTCTTTGAATCGTCGATACGGTTCTTAAATTGCCGGCTTTTTAATAGTACTGCCGCAGCCAGCACCGGGCCGGCTAAAGGGCCTCGGCCTGCCTCATCCACCCCGATAATAAGATCATAACCCCTGGCTTTAAGCCTGGTTTCGTATCCTAACACTTATTTGGCGTCTTCTTCCTTGCTTTCGATCTTGGTTGCGTGTTTGCCGATCTTTTCCCGCAGATAATAAAGCTTGGCCCTTTTGACCTTGCCCAGGCGGATGATCTCGATCCGGTCGATCACCGGAGAATAAAGCGGAAACACCCTCTCTACCCCCTCGCCTGATGAGACCTTACGCACGGTAAAATTGGTTTTTAACCCCGATCCGCTTTTAGCGATTACCACGCCCTCAAAAGGATGCAGGCGGAATTTATCCGGGCCTTCCGGAATCCGGGTCATTACCTTAACCGTGTCCCCGACATTGATCGCCGGCATCTCTTTCTTAGCAAAACCTGCCTCAATTGATTTGATGTCCATTATTGAATCCTCCCACTCTGTTTTAATAAATCTGGCCTTTTAAGCCGGGTCCTTTTAAGCGCCTGTTGTTTACGCCAGGCATGGATCTTGTTATGGTCTCCGCAAAGCAACACCTCCGGTACCGGCCAGTTTTTGAATTTGGCCGGGCGGGAATACTGCGGATATTCTAATAGATTACCTTCGAAAGACTCAAAATTCAAGGAGTTTTTATCTCCCAGCACCCCCGGGATCAAGCGCACCAGGCTGTCGATTACCACCATTGCCGCCAGTTCCCCACCGGTTAAAACGTAATCTCCAATTGAGATCTCCTCATCCACTAAATGCTCTCTCACCCGCTCATCGATCCCTTCATAATGGCCGCAGATAAAGATCAAATTGCGGCAGGTGGATAATTTCTTGGCCTGGTCTTGATTGAACCGTTTACCTTGCGGGCATAGCAAAACTACCTTGGCCTTGCCTTTAATTTTTTTCTTGATCGCTGCAATCGCCCGCCAGATCGGCTCGATCTGCATCACCATGCCGCTGCCGCCGCCAAAAGGACGGTCATCGACCTTGCGGTGTTTATCTAGGGTATATTTGCGCAAATCATGGGTAAAAATTTTTACCTTGCCCTTGGCTTGAGCCCGCTTAATCATCGACTCATCCAGCACGGCAGAAAACATCTTAGGAAATATACTAATAATATCTATGCGCATATCTGGTTGTTGTAATTTAACAAAAACATCTGTTTGAATTGGGTAAATTTATCTTCTTTGATCGCCTGGCGGATCTGCCGCATCAGATCTAAAAAGAAATATACATTATGCAGGCTAAGCAGGATTAAACCCAGCATCTCCTTGGCATTAAAAAGGTGCCGCAGGTAAGCGCGGGTGAAATTCCGGCAGGTATAACAATTACATTTAGGGTCAAGCGGACTGAAATCCTCCGTATAAGCCATGTTGCGGATGGGCACCTTACCGCCGGAGGTAAAAGCCGTGCCGTTTCTGCCGTAACGGGTGGGGATCACGCAATCAAACATATCTACCCCCCGGTCAACCGCCTCAATAATATCAAACGGATAACCGATCCCCATCGCATAGCGGGGTTTCTCTTTAGGCAATAAATCCGCCGCAAGCTCCAGGATATTATATATTAAATTACTGCTCTCGCCAACCGAAACTCCGCCGATAGAGTAGCCGTCAAAATCCAGATCTACCAGCTGCTTAGTGCACTCTTTACGCAAATCCTCATAGGTTGCCCCCTGCACAATCCCGAACAACAGCCCTTTCTTTTTCTGATGGGCTTTTTGCGAACGCTTGGCCCAGGCAATTGTCCTGTCCATCGCCACCTTTGCTTCATGTTTAGTACAAGGATAATGCACGCATTCATCAAGCGGCATCATGATATCCGAGCCTAAAATTTCCTGATTCTTAATTACATCTTCCGGGGTCAGGAAATGTTTTAATCCGTCAATATGCGACTGAAACTCTACTCCCCGGTCATGCATCTTACGGAACAGCGCCAAACTAAATACCTGATACCCGCCGCTATCAGTCAAGATCGGCTTATCCCAGCCCATAAACTTATGCAGGCCGCCGGCCTTTTGGATTGTCTCCATTCCCGGCCGCAGGAAAACATGGTAGGCATTGGATAGAATGATCTGGGCTCCGGCCTCCTCGACATCCTTAAACATCAGCCCCTTAATCGTCGCATGCGTCCCCACCGGCATAAACGCCGGCGTCTCAAACTCCCCATGCAAGGTCTTTACCTTACCCAGCCTGGCTTTACTATGTTTATCTTGATGAATTAATTTATACATATTTATAGTTCTCTACAAGAGCCTACTAACTAAATATGAATAAGTTCTTATTTTCTATATTTTGGTCGTTGGTTATAACCAATTTTGGGATCGTTTGAATTAAAAACTTTAATATATTCAACTTCTTTTGCATCAACTTCCCTGTCTGAAGCAGTTTCAGATTCCCATAGTATCTCTTTTCTTATCGTAAAATCTCTTCGTTGTTCTCTTGAAAAATCTTTTGCAACTAACCTACTATTAGCGCTACCAAAATAATTTATACTATCAGTAATATCTTGACCGATATAGATTTTACCATTTGGATAAGTAATTTTATATACGATTTTCATTGGCAGAATGATTGACAC
>ERZ1645192.539-NODE-539-length-31465-cov-7.636485_pt1 | contig 31465 bp, 29 predicted proteins | sample MGYA00575354_ERZ1645192 | MGnify/ENA primary metagenome ERZ1645192 (study PRJEB40844, sample SAMN11349763) | freshwater sediment metagenome | isolation source: river sediment | host: Sediment | place: India: Faizupur Khadar , New Delhi | collected 2017-02-21 ... | reverse complement strand
AAACAGGGGATCCTCTCTCTTGTCAATAAATGTGCGAAAGATATTGTACGTTATCGAATTCCGGCGGAGCCGACTTTATTTTTTCGAGCAGATCATAGGCAAGCGCATTCTTCATTTCAGAATAAGCTTGCTCAAAAATTTCTCTGGGTGTTGCCTCACCGGCGGCAGGTATCTGTGTCTCTTCGGGCTTGTTTTTTTTCGATATTTTCTTTACGAAATCGGAGTAACCGTCGAATTGGAAAAGCATCTTCATACGGATTTCCTTGGGACTAGTCTTGAGAAAGGCAAGGCCGCTGTCGGTGATAGTGTAATAGCCTCGTCTTACTATTTGAAGCAGCCCAGCCTTGTTCAAATGCGTCCTAGCCCAACTGACACGATCATAAAAGACTGTATGGTAACCACTCGGTATACGAACAGTTAATTCTTCATCGGTGAGTTTGAATTGCTTGGCAAGTTTCTCTACGCACTCGCTGAGAGAGTGCTCCCGCTTGTCGGCAAGCACTTGGAGAAACGGCAACATCGTCTTTTGAAAATCAGGAATGGTCATTCTGCTTCTCCCTTACTCACCATGCAGGGTTTTTAAGATAAAAAGCCATATGTTGCGAGAATCCAGAAAAAGACCATATCTCCCTCATGTTTTTGTGTTTATCTGGAAGCTTTCCTAGATTTTTCACCATTAATTTGTGTGCAGGTGTGATTTTTTGCATTTCGTTGATAATCTTCTCCATTTGATTGCGCACTGAGCCATCGTAAAATATTGTATCTGTGGATGAACGAGGGCCGGTTCCTTTTTCTAGAGCTTTTCTTCCGGAACTAAGAATTCTTTCTGCCTCATTTAAGCCGGGGCCATAACAGTTTTTGTTCCCATTAACATCATAAAAAACATCTGTTTCTCCTAAAGCGCACGAAGCCCGTATGGAAATTTTCTTATCTATGGCTTCTCTTTTAAATATATCTGCAAGTATTCTCTTCTGGTAAACATTTACCTCAGAGAAGATAGAAAATAATCCTTTATGAAAATCATTGTTGTATTCTTCCCGAAAAATTATATAACAGCCATCGCCCGTCGGAATAAACTGTTCTATAACATCAGAAGGTTGCATTAGATTCAAGGAGAATTTTAACTGTTTAAAAACACCGTTCATCAACGACAAAATGGATGCTTGATAAAGGGTCCCTCCGGTAGAATAATCTGCTACATCTATTAGTATCACCCCGCGTTTTCGTGGGTTGTACAGAGCATTACGAAATTCTTCACTATTTGTTAAATTACGAACTTCTTCCGATTCCATATCCAGAGGGAAAGAAGCAACCATAACATTTTTCTTCTCGGCGTCATATGTCATGATTATCCCTATACTCTTCTTTTCTTTCTCAAGATATACTTTCTTCCCTATTTTGATCCATGCCAAGATTTCGTTTATGGTTTCATTCACACACATTCTTTATGCCCTACTTGCTTGATATTTGAATGTATCTCTCAAACAGGAACGAAATTCGATCCTTGTCGTCTTTGAATGAGGCGGAGCGGTAACACTTCTCGACGGCGCGGTCGAGTTCGTTATGCGCCTTGATGAGTTCGGGCGGCATGGTACGCGGGTCGTAAAGATCGGCAAGCGAACTGTCGGAAAACTTGGCCCGCGCATCGAGAACCGCCTGCGCCTTCTCCTCGACCATCTTCACCAATTTTTCCGATGGATGCTCCGGCCACGGGAAATTGTTGTAGACGATCTCATTGGAATAACGGAACCGACCTTCAAGCCTTCCGCAAACATAATCGACCCATGCCACATGCATAAAGGATTGCAGCACACCATAATGATAAAGGGATATGTCTGGAACCATAAGGCACAAATTGCTGGCTATCAATGTTTCATCAGCCACCGCCATGGGGATATATTTCCGATTCTCCGAACTGACGCTGGGAATAAGGAGATATCGACCGGACGGTTGTCTGATTTCGCCGAATCTCGACGGATAATCCGCCAGTCTTCTAGTCATTGGACGATCACTTTTTAGACGATATTCTTTAACTGCTCCTATGCGGCGCAACACTTCCGGCATCGCTTTGATTTCATGAGGGGAGACATCAACAAGCCATAAACACCAGCGCTTGATGTTGTGAAGAAATTCCTTGCTCCCGGTAAACGGCCTGACAAATTTGGCTGCCGACGGTTCCTTGGCAATCAGCTCCTCTTTTTCTTCATCACTGAGCAAAAGATGACCGCCGTCATTCGGCATGCTTCCGAAAATAATCCGCGGTACAGCACAGAGCGGTTTCCGCCGTTTCAAAATAACTAACTCGACCCCTTCGACTAGATAAGGGTTAATGTCCTTCACCTTCATTTCATGCGCTTCGGCACCGGGTGTTTCATAGTCGTAAAGCATTTTCTCTTTTCGCCCTGTCTGCGAAAAACCTATAATGACCACAAAAACATTTGCATTCTTTCGAGCTTCATTGCTCCATCTAAATGTCCGGTGCGCAAAGTCGACATGGACATGATAGCGCCCGAACAGTTCGTTCCACAAAAGGCCGACCTGTTCGCCCTGCGTTATAGAATTCGTCGAAACGAACGCCGCCCGCGTTTCGGGCGATTCTTTCATGTACTGTGCCGCTTTGATGTACCATGAAGCCACATAATCGAGAACGCCCGCCCCGTCGACATCGTTGAACACTATATCCATATCTGCATTCTGGTCTGGTGTGCGGAACTGTTTTCCAACGAACGGCGGATTTCCGAAGATATAGTCGAAATGGATATCCGACACCGGCATCACGGGTTTCGACGGATCGACGACAGTGAACGACTTCACATACAGATTTACCTTACCGTACTCGACCTTGGGCTCACTGACTTGGAAAATATCGGCTTCCTTGGCGTGGATATCGACGGTACGCTGCGGATTGAGCAGTATATTCCAGTCCGTCCGCAGGGCGTTCCCGTGATGTATCGTCGCCGACCGCTCAAGCGGCACACTCGGGAAGTAGAGTCCGAAATCTTCGCAGAACCGCTTGTTCATAAGGTGGTCCATGAGCCACAGCGCCGTTTCGGCGACCTTTGCCGGGAATTCTTCTATCTCTATGCCGTACATCTGGTCGATGCGTACCTTGAGAAGCATTCTGATGTCCAGCGCCAACTCCTTACGCATCGCTTTCAGTATCTCGATCTCAAGGAGCCGGATTTCGCGGTAGGTAATGATGAGGAAGTTGCCGCACCCACAGGCAGGATCAAGGAATTTGAGGTTCGCTATCTTGATATGGAACTCTTTCAGTTTCTGGAAGTTCTTCTTGACGCGGTTGAACTCGTCCCACAGTTCGTCAAGGAACAATCCGCGAATCACTTTTAGGATGTTTTTCTCGGAGGTGTAGTGTGCGCCAATGCCCCGCCGTTTCTCGGGGTCCATGACATACTGGAAAAGCGACCCGAACACGGCGGGCGATATGAGACTCCAATCGAAATCGCAGCAAGAAAGCAGCGTCCGGCGCATCTTGGAATCGAACGACGGAATATGCAGTGTCTCGCCGAACAGATGTCCGTTGACATACGGGAAGCGTTGAAGCATTTCGTCGAGTCGTTTTTCACGATCACCTTCCGGCGTATTGAGCACCTCGAATAGCTTGGCGATATGCAGGCCGGTATCGGCGCCATCCTCGCCGGTGCGCGTTTCAAGGTATTCGCGGAACCCGTTCTTTTCAAAAATGCCCGTATCGTCGGCAAACAGGCAGAAAAGCACGCGGACGAGGAACGCTTCGAGTTTGTGGCCGCGATACCCATTCTCGTACAGTTCGTCATGCAAGCGACCCATAAGTTCGGCCGCCTGAATATTTACCGGATCCTCTTCTTTGTAAGTTTTCTTGGTATATCCGGCGATGAAACCGAAAAGATGCGCGTTGTCGGGAAGCTCGGCGAGTTTAAAATCATGCTCGGCATCTTCTTCTAGGTCGTATAGGCGAAAACATTCAAAATCCGACACCACGATGAATCGCGGTAGCTCCTTTTCTTTGAGGCCGTGGGTGTAGTCGATCGCCTGCTTAAAAGCGCTGTCGAGGTTCTTTCCGCGCGATTTGTGCTCGACGATGAGCATGCCGGGCCAGAACAGATCAATGTATCCCGATTTTTCACCGAGCTTCGCCACCTGCTTCTCAAAGGTGGCCACGCGGCGGCGCTCCATGCCGAAAATATGGAAAAAAGCATCCCAGAACGATTTCGCTTCGGCGTCCTCGCTCGATTCGCCGCTCCATTCGGTCACGAACGCATTCGCCCGTTCCCGTATCTCGTTCCATGTAAGCGCCATGTTTCCCCCATTCGATTATGGAGCCGATGAGGAAAGAATAATGAATCGTTTCTGTGGGTCAACTTTATTGCTATTCTTTACCTATTCATTTTTCTTTTGAATTTCGCGGAAAGAATTCTATAATGGCGGCGAAGTTCGTGAACCTGTACGGGGGTGTCCCATGCGGATGATACTGATCATCAATCTTGTGTTGCTGATAGCGGTCGGCGGCTATTTCTTCTTCAAGTATAAACAGTATCAGGATTTCAAGCAGACGCCGGTCGAGGTGCAGGAACCGGTGACGGTGGTGATCGAGAAGGGCTCTTCGTGGAAACAGGTCGCCGCGCGGCTGGCCGAGGCGAAACTCATCACCAGCGAGCGCTACTTCTACTACATGATAAAGGAAAAGGAACTGGGCAAGAAGCTCAAGACGGGCGAGTTCGAGTTTCAGGGGAAACTTTTCCCCGAAGATATCGCCCAACTCATCATCGAAGGGAAGGTCAAACTCTACACCATCACCATCCCCGAAGGCTTCAACAAGTACGATCTCGCGGCGCTTCTGGCGCGGCTCGACTGGGTCCGCGACGGCAACGAGTTCCTGAAATACTGCGACGCACCGCGCATTCTGCGTGAACTGGGGATCCCCGAGGCGGTCACCTGCGAAGGGCTGCTGTTCCCCTCCACCTACAAATTCGCCCGCAATGTGTCGGTCGAAGAGATCATCGATGTCATGGACAAACGGATGCAGGAGGTGATCGGCAAATACCGCGACCGCCTCAAGAAGATCGGCCTCTCCCCGATGCAGGCGCTCACCTTGGCCTCGGTCATCGAGAAGGAATCGGGCGTCCGCGACGAACAGCCGCACATCGCGTCGGTCTTCCTGAACCGTCTCAAACAGGGGATGAAACTGCAATCGGACCCGACGGTCATCTACGGACTGCTCCCCGACTTCGACGGCAATATCACCCGGAAACATCTCGAGACCGATCATCCGCACAGCACCTACACGCGGCAGGGACTCCCGGCCACGCCCATCTGCTTCCCCGGCGAGAACGCCATCCGCGGCATCGTCGAACCGACGCAGAGCGAAGATATCTTCTTCGTCGCCACCGGCGCGGGACGGCACCACTTCTCGAAGACCTACGAGGAGCACAACGCCGCGGTCGAACATTATCAGGTCAAAGGACTCCGCACCCCGTTCGTCTGGAAAAAATAGTCACCTTATTTAGTTAGAGGCATCCCATGTACAAAAACATTCTGACGGCGCTCGCCGTGACGGCGGCGTTCGCGCTGTTCACCGCCTGTTCCACCAACGACCCGGTCGACAACACCGACATCGACACGGCGACGGTTGACATCGACACGACCGACACGATCATCGCGGATGAGGACACGGCGGTCACCGACGATATCGTGACCGACGAAGACCTCGCCGAAGGCGACCCTGAGCCTGTCGAAGGGGATGATATCGTGACCGATGAGGTTGTCACCGACGATGTAGTGACCGATGACATCGTGACCGACGAGGTGGTCACCGACGACATCGTGACCGACGACATTCTTCCCGATGTCGACACCGTCGTCCCCTGCACGGCGGAGAACTGCGTCTACTTCAGCGAATACATCGAAGGTACGGCGAGCAACAAGGCGATCGAGGTCTACAACGGCTCGACCGCGGCGATAGACCCGGCGAAGTACCGCGTCCGCCTCTTCCCCAACGGCGCGGCCGGCGCCAACCAGACGCTCGTCCTGAACGCCTGCGGCTCACTCACGACGCTTGCCGCCGGGGCGATGGTGAAGATCGCCAACGGGCTTGCCGGCGCGACGCTGAAAGACGCCGCTACCTGCACCCACGGCGTGACCGACTATAACGGCGACGACGCCATGACGCTTGAATATTCGGCCAACGGCACCGACTGGACCGTCATCGACCGCATCGGCGTGGTGGGGACCGACCCCGGCACGGCATGGGCGGTCGCCGGAACGGCCGACGCGACGGCGGAACACACCCTCGTGCGCAAAGCGACCATCACCACCGGCGCCACCGATTGGACCGCCTCGGCGGGCACCTCCACGGGCGACTCGCAGTGGACCGTCAACGCGCAGGACGACTTCACCGGCTTCGGCGTCCGCTGAGGCGTTACCGCTCAACCTTCATCGCCAGATCAAGTATCGTGGAATAATCCTCTACTTCGGGGTCAGGGTTTCTGAGCCGGCGCCCTTGGCCCAAGTCCCTTTGAGGACGCCGTTCTCCTGCACGGTGTAGATGACCGGGTCCGGTTCGCCCCAGTCGATGGTGAGGATGTTCCCCTTCAGATGGCCCTTACCGTTGAAGGTATTGTTGGCGATGTACCAGGTCACATAATAGAGATCGCCCTGCTTCTTGATCGTGAGGGAACCCTTGTAGTGCGTCCCGTTGGGGTTGTAGCCGACCACATCGTAGTTCCCCTCGCGCACCGTCGGCCCCGCCGTCAGTTTCGTCACCCGCTCCTTCGCCCGTTCATGGTAGCGGCTCCCGACGGGGACCAGCTCCATCACATCGCGGTAGAGTTCGAGCGCCCGTTCGCGGTCGGCCGCCTCAAGGTCACGCCCCTTGTTGTAGAGTTCCTCGGCGCGCGCCTCGACCGACTTCCCGGCGGACGGCGTACTGACAACGGTTGGCGTGACGACCGCCGGTTGCGTCTCTTTGCCCGCCAGACGGGCCGTTATTTCGGTTATCGCGCGGCCCAGTTCCTTTTCAGAGCCGTCGAACTGCGCCTTGGCCCCCGCGACCGTCGCCTCTTTGGCCAGATCGACCAACTCGGCGGTGATGGTGTATGAGCCGCCGAAGAAGGTGATGGTGGTCGAGAGGATGCTGTCGGCCGACAGCGCCTGCCCCAATTCGATGCGGCACGACTGGTCGTAGCATTCCTTCCAGCTCTCCTTCTTGGCCTCTTTGACCGTCTCCTTACGTTGGCGTTCTTTCGAGATGACCACGAAGCGATTGCTCGCCACCAGTTCGCTGCGGAGCACTTCGGTCGCCGTTTCGAGCATCGTTTTGGTCAGTTTCCCTGAAAGGTCATGCATCTCCATGACCGCGACCTTCGGCTTTTTCTCTTCGGCCGCCAGCGTGAACGCAAGCACGACGACCGTCAACAGAATCGTGAGATATCTCATACTACTCCCCCATCACCGTGAGACACCCGATGATAGCGAAATAATCGGCCGATTACAAGGAAAACAACACGCCTTATAGGTAAATGAACGATACCGATATTATCCCGCCAGCCGTGCGGCGAGCGCTTCGAGGAGGGGCCATTCGATCTCCTCGATGCGGGCGTTCGCCCCGATGCCCGCCTCGGCGAGGAACGCGGCCGGGAGCCGGTGCATCTTGAAGACATTGGCGAGCGTCTTGCGCCGGTGCGAGAAAAGGATGCGGAAGGCGTCGGCCATCTTCATGATCTCGTCGGGGGTCTTGTCATGCGGCCGTATCGGTATCTGGAGCACCGACGACATCACCTTGGGCGGCGGAAAGAACGACTCGGGGCCGATGTCGAAGAGTATCTCGGCGTCGCCGATATGCCGGATGACGGCGGCAAGCGGCGAAAAATCGCGGCTGGCCGGCTCGGCCGCGCACTTCACCGCCACCTCTTTCTGCAGGAGGAATACCGCCCGCGAGATGTAACGGCTCTGTGACAGGACCGAGAAAAGTATCGGAGAACTCGCCTGATAGGGCAGGTTGCCGAATACGACCCCGCGCGTTCCGACGAAGTGCGGCGTCAGATCGTAGCGGACCGCATCGGCGTTGACGACCTGCGCTTTGCCGTCGAACCGCGCATGCAGTATCTGGAGCATCGTCTCGTCGATATCGAGCACGGTGAACGGGTGAAAGCCGCGCCCCACCGCCTTTTCGGTGAGCGATCCCACCCCGCCGCCGATCTCGACATAGAATCCGGCGCCGGGCGTCAGCGCATCGGCGATCTTTTCCAGCGCCACATCGTCGTGCAGGAAATTCTGCGACAGCCCTTTGCGCGGCGCGACACCCGCCTCGGCGAGGATGCGTCTCAGTTCGGTATTGTTCATTTCTGCGGACGGCAGGTGGCCGTCACATCGAAGTCGAGCGGCGAGAAGTCGCCCCGGTCGAGCCGCGGGAAGGCGGCCGCCGCGACCATCGCGCCGTTGTCCTGACAGTATTTGAGTTCCGGCAGATAGAGCGGCACGCCCCGTTTATCGGTAAATATCTGCGCCATCCTCCGCACCGCGCTGTTGGCGGCGACGCCACCCGCAACGACGAGCGCCGTGTAGGGTTTCTGTTCCCACGCTGCCGTCAGCCGCCGTTCGATCAGTTCGACCACCCGCGACTGGAAGCAGGCCATGAGGTCGGCGAGCGCCACCGTGTCGCCCTCTTCCTCGAGGATGCGCTTCACCGCCGACTTGATGCCGCTGAAGCTGAAGGCGAGCGTGTCTTTGTATTTTCCGCTCCGCATGAGATGCGGCAGATCGTAACGCAACGGATCGCCCGTCTGCGCTATCTTGTCTATCGCCGGGCCGCCCGGATAGGGCAGTTTGGCGATCTTCGCGATCTTGTCGTAGGCCTCGCCCGCCGCGTCGTCCATCGTTTCGGCGAGCACCGTCGGCCCCGACTCTCCGATCTCCATGAGCGTCGTATGACCGCCCGAAACCACAAGGGCGAGGTACGGGGCCGTCGGCCGATCATCGCGGTCGAGGAAGGCGCTGTGGATGTGCGCTTCAAGGTGATTAACGGCGATGAGCGGTTTTTTGAGTCCGATGGAAAGCCCCTTCGCCGCGCCGACGCCGACCAGAAGCGACCCGAGCAGTCCCGGATAGTTGGTCACCGCGACGGCCGACAGATCGGCCGGGGCGACACCGCTTTTTTTCAGCGCCGTATCGATGACGGGAAATATCCACGCGATATGGTTGCGCGCCGCCAGTTCGGGGATGACCCCGCCGAAGAGGGCGTGGAGGTTGGTCTGCGAAGTGGTCTGCACCGCACGGACGCGGAGCTGTTCATCAACCACCGCCGCCGAGGTATCGTCGCAACTGGTGTCGATGCCGAGGATGAATCGCGTCGTCATGCGGCGCTATCCGGCCGTCTGCCGCAGTTTGGCGAAATCGATCTTCTTGCCGAGCGAACTATCTTTGAGAACGGTAAGAAGCGCATCGGTCGGCATGATGCCGGCGCGGTCAAGGAGCATGGTCAGCGCGACGAGCACCGCACTGCGGCCGCCGAGCGGGCCGCGGAAATCGTGCTTCACGATGGTCGCCTTGGTCGCGGGCGCCTCAAGCGAGGCGTCGAGGTAGAGCGTCCCTTTCGTCATCTTCTCGACCAGTCCGCGCACCTTGTTCAACCCCTCCTGCGAGGTGGCGATCACCGCGTCGGGGACACTAATGCCGGTGAAGTGTATCGGTCGGGGCGACAGCAGTATCTCGGCGGTCGAGAAGCCGACGCCGACCGTGACCGGATAACTCCCCTTCTTGGTGGCGTGGAGATCGCACGAGATAGCCGCCTGCGCGAGGAATTCGGCCGCCGACTGGACCCCTTCGCCCGCCGAGCCGGAAAGGACCACGGCATAGCGCTCCGTGAGCGACGCCTTCTGCGAGGCCGTTATCGGTTTTTCCGCCGCGAACAGTGACGCGGGGGCGACATGGGTCGCCGGGCGGTACGGTTCGCGCGCCGGACCCTCCCAATGACCAAGCTCGATCCCCGCCTCTTTGGCGATGTCGTCGAGTTTGCGGTTCGGGTTGAACTTCACCCCGTAACTGGGACATATCTCCATCGCCTCGACGAACGCGAACCCGGGTGTTTTGAGCGCCGCCGCAAGATCGGCCGTGAGATCGCCGAGCGCGAGAAGCCGCCGCACCGACGGAGCGCCCGTCGCGTGGAGGACCTTGCACAGATCGTAGCCGATATTCGGTTTTCCGTCGGGCATGATGGGGGTCTTGAATCCGCGCGGGGTGAGCCCCGAAGGCTGGCCGCCGGTCATGCCGTAGAGCATGTTGTTGTGGACGATGACCGTCATGTTTATGTTGCGCTGGGCCGCCTCCATGAGGTGCTGAAGCCCGATGGTCGCCCCGCCGTCGCCCAGCAGCGCGATCACCTTTTTCTTCGGATCCTCTATCGCCATCGCGATGCCGGCGGCGAGCGCCACCGAACGGCCGTGGAGCCCGTGGACGGTGTGGGTCGTGAACTGTTTGTCGATGATGCCGATACAGCCGATGTCGGTCACGACGATGACATCGAGCGGGGAAAGTCCCTCGACGGACGACAGCGCCTTTTCGAGGTTCTGCGACACGATATGGTGACCGCACCCTTTGCAGAAGGGAAGGTTCTCGGTGGAAAGGAATTTGCCGTTCATGACCGCACCTCCGCCGCTATCTCTTCGGGTGTGATGAGCCGTCCGACCGCATTGACGCCGCGCACGCCGTCGCGGCACCCCTTCCCGAACAGGATCTCGCGGTACTGCCCGTGCAGGTTCTCCTCGGCGATGACGATCTTTTTATACCGGCCGAGTATCTCGAAATACCGGGGCGGCACCGGGAAAAGCGTCTTGGGGATGAACAGCGACGCCTTCTCCCCTTTCGCGAGGAGGAGAGCGACCGCCTCGCGCGCCGCCGCCGCCGTCACATCGTAGGCGACAACGACCGTCTCCGCCGCATCATCGTCCCAGTCGAAAAGCGTGTAGTCGCCGATATTCTTTTCGACCTTCTCGGCGAGCCGACGGCTGTTGGCGAGCGCCTCCGGGGTCGAATGCTGGAGCGCGGCGTTCTGATCGTGGGTCGAGGCGGTGATGCGGACCTGATGGCGCGCATCGCCCACCGGCAGGAGCGGCGGGACGCCGTCGGACTCCGGTGCGTAGGGCCGGTACGGGCCCTCGCCGGTATAGAAACGGCGCGTGACCGGTTCGACCGCGGTCATCACCGCCGGATCGACATCCTGCACCGTCATCACCGTCTCTTTCGAGGCGAGCAGTATCACCGGACAGCGGAGACGGTCGGCCAGATGGACCGCTTTAGCCGAGAGTTCCCATGCATCGCGCGGGTCGGAGATGCAGAGGGTCGGGATCGGGTAACCGCCCGAGTTGATGCCGTGGAGGAGCGAGATATCACCGGTCGCGCCGCCGGTCGCGGTGCCGGTCGCGGGGCCGAGCCGCTGGACGAGGATGATGACCATCGGCAATTCCATCATGTGCGACATGCCGATCGATTCGATCATAAGGGCAAGCCCCGGATAACTCGTCGCGGTCACCGGCAGTTTACCGGCCGCCGCGTAGCCCGCCATCCACTGGAGCGTCGTTATCTCGTCGGGGGCGGGAAGCACGACCGGGAACCGCTGGGAGGCGTAGAGATAAAGCAGGTTCGCCGGAGTTATCGGGTAACCGATGAAAACCTCGGCCCCGGCCCGCGCCGCCGCCTCGATGATGAGGCGCGAATTGTCGATGAAGTAGCGTTCGCTCATCGTTCATTCTCCTTGGTTATGCTGTCCGGAGGGGGTATCCTTGGCGTTGTCCGGCGCTCCGGTGATCTTTTCGTAGAGTTTGGTGAGAAGCAGGATCGTCACCGTGGCGATGACCGCGCCGTAGGTCTTGTCGATGGTGAACCACCCCATGCTCTTGGCGAGGATGGTGGCGAAGATCACGATGGTGCCGAGTATGAACGACATCCGTACGCCGCGCGCCGATATCCAGCCGCGGCCATAGAGCCCCATGAGGATGACGATGGCGCCGATCGCCCGGATGGCGTAGGAGATATAGGCGGTATCGAGTACCGCGCCGCGCAGGAATATCGCGAGCGGAATGGTGAGGATGCCGACGAGCACCACCAGTTTCCGCGCCGTCGCAATGATCTTTTTGTCGTCGGCCTCGGGGTTGATCATGCCGTGGTAGATATCCTTCGCCGCGATGGTCACCACCGCGAAGTTGACCGGCCCGACGGTCGAGAGTATCGCCGCCAGAGCGCCGGCGAGCGCCAGTCCGCCGAGGACCGGCGGGATGAATTCGGGGGTGGTAAGGATGCGGGTCAGTACCGTTTTGGCGTCGGTCACCGTCGAGAGGTCGAAGAACATACCCGTCTTCGCGTAGAGGGCTATGAAGGCGGTCATGACGCCGAAGGGGGCGACGATGAACCCGGCGAGCACCGAAGCCCGCTTGGCGGTCGACACATCCTTCGCGGCGAAGATCGGCTGGATGCTCGCCTGCGCCGCCATGCCGCCCATCACCCCGCCGAGCAGAAGGGCAAAGGCATCGGAGACCCCCGCGCTGAAGGGATTGTAGAGGTTGACCGGCGCCCCCTGCGCGACCAGCAGGGTGTGGAGTCCGTCGAAGCCGCCCACCTTGTAGAGGCCGATGAAGAAGGCGGTGCCGAGCCCGACATACATCGTCACGAGGTAAATAATGCCGGTGACGGCCAGCGCGTGCATCCCGCCGACATAGGTGTAAAAGGTGATGACGGCGGCCGACAGGATGACCGCCCAGTTCCAACTGATGTCGAACAGCGGCGCCATCACCCCGGCGCAGGTCTGCAACTGGACATAGGCGAGCGTGATGTAGGCGATGAGAAAGGCGATCGCCGACACCGACCGGGCGCGCGGGCCGAAGAGCGTCTCGATCATCTCGCTGACCGTATGGACCCCCTTGCGGCGGTAATGGGCCGCGACGGTGAAACCGATGATGACCATGCCGATCGCGGTCGCGATGTTGTAGAATATCGGCTGGAGCGTAGCGGTCTTGAACGCCTTTTCGCTCACGCCGATAGTGCTCATGCCGCCGAGCCATTCGGCGGCGACCACCACCGCGCAGACGATGACGCCGAGATTGCGCCCCGCCACCAGATAGTCGGAGGCCGATTTGGCCGCCGCCTTCTTGGTCAGCACGCCGATCAGGACCACGAGCACGAAGTAGCCGAGGATGATCCACGCGTAGATGTTCATGGGAACTCCTTCTTGCAGATATTAGAGTGCGGCCATCGCGCGGGCGAGCAGGAGGGCGTTGAGCCGGTTCTGCTCGTCGTCCGACCGCGAATTGAGCACCGCCGGCACCCGCGCCCCGAGGACGAGCCCGCCCCAGGTGGCGCTACCGTGGAACTTGTAACTTTTTCCGAGCGAATTGGCCGTCGCGAGGTGCGGCGCGATGATGAGATCGGGGTCGCCGCAGACCGGCGAATTCTTGATCCCCTTGGTCAGCGCCGCCTCTGCGCTTATCGCCGCGTCGTAGCCGAGCGGGCCGTCGACGATGAAATCCTTTATCTGGCCGCGCATCGCCATCACCACCAGCGCCGCCGCGTCCTGCGTCGCCGGCTGTTTGGGACTCACCGTTTCGACCGCCGCAAGGAGCGCCGTCTTCGGTTTGTCGACACCGAGCGCCTTCCAGAGCGGGCGGGTGTTCTCGATGATGGCCCGCTTCTCCTCGAGTGTCGGGGCGACGATGATGGCGTTGTCGGTCACGCCGAGGAATTTATGATAGGAAGGCATCTCGAAGATGCTGATGTTGGAAAGGACCTGCGCCGCCTTGATGCCGCGCTCCTTGTCGAGTATCGCCTTGAGGTAGAGTTCCGATTTAAGACTTCCCTTCACGAGTATCTTCGCCCCCTGCTCGCGCACCGCCTGCACCGCGAGCATCCCCGCCTCGGCGTCGTTTTTCGCCGCGACGATCTCGTAGAGTTTCGGGTCGTCGTGCGCCTCTGCGATGCATCGTTCGATCGCCGCGGGATCGCCCGTCACGATGCAGGTGCCGACAAAGCCCATCTCGTGGGCCAGTTTCAGGCCGCCGATCACCTCGGGGTCTGCCGCCGCCGCCACCGCGACCGTCACCGGGGGAAGCGCCCCCATCGCCTTTTTGAGTTCCGTGTAGTTCCTGATCGCCATCGTGGTCTCCGTTATCACAAAAGGGCGTGCCGTTGGCGCGCCCCTACATTTTGGTTTTCCGCCATTCGTGGAGCGGATCGATATCCGCGTCCTTGATGATGCAATCGGGCCACCGCATAGCCGTGTCGACGCCCGTCAGGACGCGCCAGACGCTCCCGGCGATCGCTTCGTTCTCATTCTCGCCGGGGAAAATGAAGACCTTCCCGAGCCGTTCGCATTTGCGCGTTATCTCGACGGCGAGATATTTCTCGTGGGCCACTCCGCCGGTCACGATGATGCCGTCCATGTCGAAATCGAGCACCGACGCCATCGCGCCGATCTCCTTGCATATCTGATAGATCATCGCGTCGTAGACGAACTTGGCGAACGCGTCGCCCTCCTTGATGCGGCGGACCACCTCCTTGATGTCCTTGGTCCCGAGGTAGGCGTAGATGCCGCCCGCGCCGTAGAGTTTCTTGAGCAGTTGCTCCTTGGTGTATTTCCCCGAGAACGACGCTTCCACCAGCGGTATCGGCGGGATGCCGCCGGCCCGTTCCGGCGTGAAGGGAGCCCCCTCCATCCGATTGTCGCTGTCGACGATGCGGCCGCGGTCGAACGGCGCTATCGAGTAGCCGCCGCCGAGATGACAGGCGACACAGCGCATCTCCTCGAAGTTCTTCCCCAGTTGCGCCGCCAGTTTCCGGACCGTCGCCCGGATATTGAGGGCGTGGACGAACGAAAAGCGCGGAAAATCGGGCGCGCCCGAAATGCGGGCGATGGGCGCCATCTCGTCGACGCCGACCGGATCGACCGCATAGGTGGGACAGCCGTAGTCCTTCGACAGACGGTGCACCAGCGGCGCGGCGAGGTTCGACGCATGCTGATAGACCGGCGTCTTATGGCTGAAAAGGGCCAGTTCATCGTTCATTTCGATCACACCGCTCGGGACCGGCGGCAACATCCCGCCGATCGCCCCCATCGCCCGGCACTTCCGGTCGGGCAGATGCTTGTCGAGGAAGGCGCGCACCAGTTCTTCGCGGTGATCCAACTGGTCGGCGATCGTGGGAAAGCGATGCACGAGATCGTCGGGATGACGGATACAGTCGTTCACCGTTTCGACCACGCCGTCACCCTCGCCCCGAAAGATCGAACATTTGGTCGAGGTCGAACCGGTATTGACCACGACAAGGCAACCTTGATCACTCATGGGAATATCGCTCCTCTTTTTCAGTTGCTCGAGCGGTTTACCGCCTGCCGCGGGCACGCTAACACAAAGGATCTGCGCTGTCAATAAAAGGAACGGGGGGCGCAAGGCCCCCCGTTTGAACAGGAACTAATTGAAATGACTTAGAAGACGATCGAACAACCGCAGCCGTCGTCCTTCTTCTTTTCGGTGGCGTCGGCGTCGGGGACGATGACGGTGTCGACGATCTCATCCTCGTCGGTCGCCACTTCGTCGCCGCCGATGGTATCGTCGTCGGTAGCCGCCGTGTAATCCTCGCCCATGAGGTTGATGCCGGTGACCGTCGCGCCGCCGTCGCCGTAGTTGACGAACTGCAGGTAGTATTTCTCGCCCGGTTTCACGCCGGTGAGATACCACGCATTCTTTCCCGAATCCTTCTCGATGTTCTGGTCGTAGTCGACCGTCACGCGGACGGCGGTCTGGGTCGAAGCCTCCTCGTCGATGGTGTAGATGATCGGCGTGGTCTTCTTCGCATAAACATGGAAGTCGGGAGTGCCGCCGCCGCCCAGCGGGCTGCTGCCGCTGGAGGCCGACACGCCGGCGACGATCTTGACGGCGTTGAACTCGAAATCCTCGGGAACGGTGTAGTAGAGTTGGAGATAGCCGGGGGCTATCGAGACCGGGGTCTCCTCCTCGAGCACCTGTATCGCGGTGCCGCCGCCGCCCAGCGGGCTGGTCTGCGCCTCCGGATCGACCGCCGCGTCCTGATAGAGCCGCGTGATGGTCTTGGAGGCGTCGCGGGCGCGGATCTCGGCGAAGTAGTTGAAGTCGGTCAGCAGGGTCTCGATGTGGGCCTTGTGCGACTTGTAGGCGTCGTCGTTCTCGATCTCGGAAACGAGCGTTTCGGCCCAGAGTTTATGGGTCCCCTGCGCGGTGCCGAGGGCATAGAGGGTCTTCATGAGCAGTTTCACGAAGGTGTCCTTCTGCTCCTGCAGTGTCGCGCCGCCGATCTGATCCTTCTGCGCCAGTTTGTAGATGGCCCAGTTGGCCGCGAGATGCGGCTGGCCGTCCCAGTGAACCTCGCCTTGATGGTCTTCGAAGACCTTGTATTCGTGTTCGGCGTAGCGCATGCAGTAGTTGTCGTTCTCGTCCTTGTCCATCTCGACGAAACCGCCCTGCGAAGTAGCCCAGTCGACGATCCCCTGCGAGGCGTATTCGCCGGTGCACGGGTCGTCCGACATGAAGAAGGACCAAGTGTCGCCGAAGCCTTCATGGAGCGCGCCCGGCTCGCCGTTCATGCCGTACTGGTCGATGAAACCGCCCGAATCCAGACCGGTGGTATAGACCGTCGCGTGGCCGAACTCATGGTAGACCACATCGCCGTCGAAGCCGAAATCGGCGAAGGTCCCCTGCCCGAAGACCAAGAGGTCGCCTTTCACGCCGCGGGCGGCGAACAGTTGCGCCATCATCGGATTGTCGGGACTGAAGAAGGCGTTGTCCATCGGCGCCAGTTCGGCGGTGCCGTTCATGATCGCGTTGAAATCGTTCATGTCGATCAACTGGAAGTTGCCGATGACATTGAGCGGCGCCTCGGCGGTGTTGCCGGACAGATATTCGAACTCGGTGTCGAGCTGGCGGAGATACTGGTATATCTTCGACGCGTGATAGTACATCGCTATCTCGGCGCACCGATCGATCTTATCCTCGGTCATGTTCTCCTTGACCCAGGTCTTCCCCTCTTCGCAGTCGTCATAGATGAAACTGCCGTTATCGATCTTGTTGGCCAAATGGATCGGCGAACAGATGGGGATCGATATCGGGTAGCCGACGACCTCCTGCAGGTTGAGCATTTCCCCGGTATTGGGGCAGTTGTAGGCCTTGATCTTGCGGATGTCGTCGCTGTCTTTTTTGGTGGTGAGGAAGCCGCGTTCCGCTTCGGTCAGCTCGGCGTCGTCGGCGGCGGCGACCCACGGCAGGGTCACTTCGACCAGATCGGGCGTGGTGATCGGGTTCTTGGTGTAGACCTTCGCGGTATCGAGCGCGACGGCCGGATCGTCGGTGAGCAGGGAATCGTCATCGGCGAACATGGTGTGGTTGAAGCCCTTGATAAACTTCCCGCTCTTGGCGTTGACATAGTAGATGCGGCTGTCGGCCATCGAGAGGGGCATGAAGCGCACCTTGTAGGCGGGCAGGTAGAGGCCGGCGCCGACATGGATGATGACCTTTTCGGCCATGTGCCGGGGCAGCGCGGCGGGCAGTTTCTTGAAGTGTTTTGCCATCGCCGCCCTGACCGCGGTATCGGCCGGGACGACCTTCGAAAGGTCGAGGTCGATGCGGCCGAGGCCGTTATTGATGCGGTAGGCCTTGCCGTTCTTGATCGAAACGGTCGTGAAGGTCCCTTCGACCGGCCAACCCTTGTAGGAGTGGCCGTACTTGAAGATCGAGGTGCCGTCGATCGTCGCTTTTTTGAAAGGAACGAGTGCAACATCCTTCCCGAGTTTGAACTGCGGGAAGAACTCCGTGGTCACGAACTTCTCGACCGACGCGGTGTCGGCCTTCAGCGGGACCGCGAGTCCCTTGATCAGGACCGGCACATCCTTGGCGTAGCGGACTTCGGCCTTCTTGAGCGGGGCCGGAGCGGCAAGAAGCGCCGCGGCGCACAGGACGATCACGAACATACAGGCGATTCTCATGCGATTCCTCCTCTAGAGGTTTAAGGTTCCCACAACGGGCGATTATATAGTGGCCCCGTTTTGAATGTCAACACTTATTTTTGACAGGAAATGCCTTGACTTGCCGCCTCCCCTGCGTATCTTTACCAAGGTCGGTTGATCATTACCACCCTAAGGGAGATACCCATGACCGAGACCACTTGGAAAGACAAAGTCCCCGTAGTGCTTGAGAAGGTCCGCCCGATGCTGCAGCGCGACGGCGGCGATGTAGAACTGATCGAAGTGACCGACGACGGCGTGGTCAAGGTGGCGCTCCGGGGCCACTGCCACGGCTGTCCCATGTCGCAGATGACGCTCAAGATGGGGATCGAGTTCGAGCTCAAGAAGCAGATACCCGAAGTGACCAAGGTCGTCAGCATCTGATGGACGATCTCATCCGCCGCATCGCGGCGCTGAAAAAAGAGAAGAACGCCCTCATTCTCGCCCATACCTACACCCGGGCCGAGGTGCAGGATATCGCTGATGTGGTGGGCGATTCCTTTGAACTGGCGGTCCGCGCCGCCGATACGACGGCCGCTATCATCGTGCTCGCCGGTGTCCGCTTCATGGGAGAAACGGCGGCCATTCTCGCCCCCGACAAGAAGGTGCTCCTGCCGGTGGCCGACGCCGGGTGCCCGCTTGCCGACATGATAAACCCCGACCAGCTACGGCGGCTCAAGACGGCCTATCCCGACGCGGCGGTCGCCTGCTATGTCAACTCGTCGGTTGAGGTCAAAGCGCTCTCCGATGTCTGCGTCACCAGTTCGTCGGCGGTCCGCATCGTCCGCAATCTGCCGCAGAAACAGATACTGTTCGTCCCCGATCAGAACCTCGGTTCGTGGGTAGCCGAACAGCTTCCCGAAAAGGAGATCATCCTCCACAGCGGTTTCTGCCCGGTCCATCATAAGATAAAGCCCGAAGATGTCGCCGATGCGCGGAAACTCTTCCCCGGCGCGGTGGTCCTCATGCATCCCGAATGCACCAAAGAGACGCGGCGCAAAGCCGACCACATCCTCTCGACCGGCGGCATGGTGGCGCTCGTGAAGGAAAAGAAGCATAAACGCTACATCATCGTCACCGAGTCGGGCATCACCCACACGCTTCAGCGGCACGACCCGACGGCCGAATTCATCGATCTTTCCAACCCGGCGCTCTACTGCCGGAACATGAAGAAGATAACGCTTGAGACCATCTTCCGGTCGCTCGACGAGGAGGAGACGGTGGTCACGGTGGGCGACGATATCGCCGACAAGGCGCGCCGCGCCCTCATCCGCATGCTTGAACTGAACAGGTAGGAATATGGAACGGAAACTGACCGTCGGGACCTTCTCGTTTTCATCGCGCCTCTTCCTCGGCACCGGCAAATACCGGTCGAACGAGGCGATGATCGCGGCGGTGAAGGCCTCCGGCACACAGGTGGTGACGGCGTCACTGCGGCGGATGGACCTCGGCGGGAACGACATATCGCTCCTGAAACCGCTCCTCGATTGTCCCGGCATAATCATTCTCCCCAACACCGCCGGGGCGCGGACGGCGGAAGAGGCGGTCTACTATGCCGAGATGGCGGCCGAGGCAGGTCTGCCCAAATGGGTGAAGCTCGAACTCACCCCCGAGCCGCGCTATCTCCTGCCCGATCCGATAGAGACTTTGAAGGCGACCGAGATACTGGTGAAGAAGGGCTTCGCGGTCCTTCCCTACATCAACGCCGACCCGATGCTGGCGCTCCGGCTGCAGGATGCGGGCGCCGCGACGGTGATGCCGCTCGCCGCGCCGATAGGGACCAACAAGGGACTGCTCATGCGCGAGATGATCCGCATCATCATCGAACAGGCGCGCGTTCCCGTTGTGGTCGATGCCGGTATCGGCTCACCGTCCGATGCGGCCGCCGCGATAGAACTCGGCGCCGATGCGGTGCTCGTGAACACGGCGATAGCCACCGCGAAGGATCCCGCCGCGATGGGTACGGCATTCAAGATGGCAATAGAAGCGGCGCTCATCGCCCGCGACGCCGGTATCCCAAAGAAATACGACAGCGCGCAGGCCTCCAGCCCCGAACTCGACTTCCTCAAGAAGTAACCGACAGATAACTATAAAGCGCTTTCCCTAGAAAATTTCTTCTCGAGCAAAACCGTACACTACAAACGCAATAACAGGCGACACAACATTGTATAAGACCACAGTTACCAGAGAAATAATGAATTTGTCAGGAACAGTAAAAGCCATCAAAAGCAGTGGCAAAAAAAACGCCGCCACAAAGGCAAGCAACGACGAAATAACACTAAAATTGACCCGCAGTATCAAGGCAAAAACTAATTCTGCGACCAAAGCACTCACAACTGGAAACAAAAAGAACAAAAGAATGTACCCGCGGGTAAGGGTTGGGCTAATTGCAAAAAGAAGAAGGAACAATCCTCCGTCTATCGCGTAGGCCACAAGCAACTTGAGCGCGAAAGTTTTCATGCCCACTCCCGAACACCGACGCTATGATAGCCGAACTCGTCCCACAATGCAATTAGATTTTGTCGCCTCTCCCCTTGACATCGCCCCCGCCCACAAAAAATGAAAGTATACTTTCAAATTTTGGTCAAAACCACAGAAAAAGAAAGTATGTTTTACAAAAAGGCGTTTTCAGAGGAAAAAAGAAAGTATGTTTTAAGATTTTGAGCAAGTATACTTGATCATAATCCAAGATTTTAAGCAGGTATACTTTATCATAATCAAAAATACACCGCCTCCCTGCCGAGAGATTTCTCCTTGACTTCACTTCACAGTGACATAGAGTGATGCCCATGAACGGGCCGACCTTCCGCACCGATAACGACCAAACCCAGCGGCTGTACGACCGCGCCCTGAACAGTACCCCCGCCGACATCGCGGCGGTGCTCGGCGCCGAACACCTGACGCTCGACGACTTCGCGACGCTCCTCTCCCCCGCGCTCGACGACGCGACGCTCAACCGGCTCGCCGCCGAGAGCGCCCGCCTCACCCGCCGCCGCTTCGGCTACGCCCTTTCGCTCTATATACCATTATATTATGATAACCGTTGCGTGAACCGGTGCCGTTACTGCGGCTTCAACGCCGGGAACGATCTGCCGCGCGTGCGGCTGACCCGCGACGAACTGCGTTCCGAGGCGGCCGCGATACGCCAGCAGGGCTTCACGAGTCTCTTGCTGGTCGCCGGTGAACACCCCGAGAGCGCCGACCCGGAAATTCTCGTGCCGCTCATCCGCGACATGCACGAAGTGGGGTTCCGTTCGGTCTCCATCGAGATCGCGCCGCTCGCCGAGGCGGCCTACCGGCGGCTTTTCACCGACGCGCACCTCGACGGGCTCTATATCTATCAGGAGACCTACGACCGCGCAGTGTATGCCGACCAGCATCCGGGCGGCCCCAAGCGCGATTTTGACCGGCGGCTCGCCACCCCCGAACGGGGCGCGGCGGCGGGCATTCCGAAGATCGGCGTCGGCTTCCTGCTGGGACTCGCCGACTGGCGGCGCGATGCCATCGAGCTAGCGCGGCATCTCAGTTTTCTCCAGAAACACTACTGGCAGAGCGAATTCTCGGTAAGTTTTCCCCGCATCCGCGGCGCCGTGGGGGTAGCGGGCGGCCCGCACCCGGTGGATGACCGCGACTTTGTGCGCCTTGTCTGCGCGCTCCGGCTCCTCTTCCCGGTGACCCCGATGTCGCTCTCCACCCGTGAACCGGCAGAATTCCGCGACGCCCTCATCCCGCTCGGTTTCACCAACCTGTCAGCCGGCAGTTCGACCGCACCGGGCGGCTACACCGGCAAGCACGACGAACTCGCGCAATTCGAGGTGGTGGACGACCGGAGTCCCGCCGAGGTCTCGGCGATGCTGAAGAAAAAGGGGTTCGATCCTATCTGGAAGGATTGGGAGTAGCGGCCTCCCCGATTTTATTTGACCTCTTTCTTTGCTCTCGCTACACTGGAGCGGTCATTTTTCACGGGGGTAACTCATGCGCCGGATTTTTTTATGCGGGCTTCTGCTGCTTGCCACCATCCTCTCGGCCGATGAGCCGGAGGGTCCCGATTTCCGCGACGGTTTCCAGAAAAGTTGCAACGCCGGCATTGCGGAAGCCTGCGCGGTGCTGGGCGACATGTATTTCCGCGGCGAAGGGGGTCCGGTCAATACCGTCCGCGCCCGTACCGCCTTCGAAAAGGCCTGCGGCGGCGGGGCGGCCCACGGCTGCAATATGCGCGCCTTTATGTGGTTGAAAGGGATCGCGAGCAAGGTCGACAAGAAGAAGGCCTACGACCACTTTCGCGACAACTGCGACGACGGCAACGGCGAAGCATGCCTCAATCTCGGGCTCATCCTGACCGACGGCGACGGGCAACCGGTCGACCTCAAGCGGGCGGCCGAGGCGTTCGAACGGGCCTGCTTCAACGGCTCGAACGACGGCTGTTACCGGCTGGCCGGGATGCAGATGAAAGGGGCCGGGGTGCCCGAGAACAAGAAAAAGGCGCGCGAGAATCTCCAGAAAGCGTGCGACTGGGGCAACGGCGACGCCTGCGGCTTCCTCGCCTTCATGTGGTACAACGGCGAGGGGGGCGACCTGAATAAGGACAAGGCGCGCATCTACAACGAGAAGGCGTGCGGCAAGGAGAAATCGATCGCCTGCTTCAACCTCGGCGTCTACTATTATAAAGGAGAGGAGGGGAATCCCAACAAGGAACAGGCGCGCCGCCTCTTCTCGCGGGCCTGCGAACTCGGCAACAACGACGGCTGTTTCCTCGTCGGGGCAATGTACTTCACCGGAGAGGGCGGCCCCGTCGACACCGAAGTGGCGAAAAAGTTCGTCAAGAAAGCCTGCACCAACAAGATCGAGGATGCCTGCATCTTCCTCAAGAACAACTTCTAGACCCCGGACCTTCTCCCTTTTTTCCTTGACACCCTTGAACGGGGCGTGATACCGTCCGAACGGTCATTGTTCACTCATCCGCTTGCGAGGTCGCCATGTCACGATTCAAGGATTTGGTCGCATCGGTTCCGGGTTCCCGCCATATTTTGCAGGGGAACGAGGCCTTCGCGCTGGGGGTCGTTCACGCCGGTTACCACGCCGCCGACGGCTATCCCGGCACCCCGTCGACCGAGGTCATCGACAAGTATCTGTCGCAGGTACAGGATAAACTGGTGGTCGGCTGGTCGGTGAGCGAGGCGGTGGCGACCGCCGTCACGGTAGGCCACGCCGTCGCCGGGTCCGACGCGGTGGTCACGATGAAGATCCCCGGGGTCTTCCAGGCGGGCGATGCCATCACCACATCGGCTTTCTACACGGCGCAGATGGGCGCTTTCGTCATCTACGCCGCGACCGATTATGTCCCGAGTTCGACCCAGCATGTCATCGACGCGCGCCATTTCTTCGCCGCCGCCCGCGTCCCGGTGCTCGAACCGCGCGATCATCAGGAGATGTACGATATCGCCTTCATCGCCGCCGATCTCTCCCGCCGCTTCCGGACGCAGGTGGTCATACTCGCGTCAGGGATACTCGCCCACTCCGAGGGGCTGGTGACGACCCGCGCACCGCGCACCGTCGAGAAACGGCCGCTCCCCGAGAACCTGCACGGCTGGATGCTGATGCCCAACATCGCGCGGCAGAACTACAACGCCGTCAACCGCGAACGGATACCGCAACTGCTCGCGTGGGGCGAACAGGAAACGGCGCTCGTGAGTGAACATATCGGCAAAGACGATTTCGGCGTCATCGTGGTGGGCGAGTCGGACATCATCGTCCGCGAGGCGTTGACCGCCGCGAAGCACGACCCGTCGATACTGTCGATGTCGCTCGCCTATCCGGTCCCGGCTGGCCGTATCGCCGCGTTCGCGAAGAAGGTGAAGGGAAAACTCTTCGTCTTCGAGGACGGCGACCGCTTCCTCGAGGAGAAGATACGGGTGCTCGGCATCCCGGTCATCGGCAAGGAGGAGCACTCCGTCATCACCGATTGGACCCCCGACATGGCGCTCGAAGTGCTCTCGAAACACCTCGGCATTGCCCTTGCCGCCGCACCGAAACCGGCAACGGTCAAACCGGTCCCGCGGCCGCCGTCGATCTGTCCCGGCTGTCCCTACCGCGCCTTCGCCCTCGCGGCGCAGAAACTCAAGAAACAGAAGAAACTCTACGCCTCGTTCGGCGAGATCGGCTGTTCGACCCTGCTCCACTTCTTCAACGCGGTCGACACCATCCTCTGCATGGGCGGCTCCGACGGCATGCGGCAGGGCTTCGTGCTGTCGCGCCCCGACCACGCCGCGAAGACCGTCAGCGTCATCGGCGATTCGTGCGAATGCCATTCGGGGCTCGACGCGACGCGCAATGCCGTGTTCCGCAATGTTCCGGGGGTAAAGATACTGCTCGACAACCGCATCACCGCGATGACCGGCGGCCAGCCCGCTCCCACATCGCCCCACAACCTCGCCGGCGTGGCGAACAAGTTCAGCCTGCGCGATGCGGTCTCCGCCGAGAAATGCCGCATGGTCGCCTGCAACTCCTACGATCTCAAGGAGGTCGAACGGCTGCTGACCGAGGCGCTGGAACTGGCCGCGAAGGGCGAATTCACCTGCCTCATCCTCGAAGGGGCCTGCGTGCAGGAGGTGGCCGCCGAGAAAAAACGGCGCCAACTTACGATAGATCGCGACAAGTGCAAACAGTGCGGTCTGTGCGGCATCTGCCCCGGCATGGAGCACGACGAGAATAAAAAACCGAACTTCACGAGTCTTTGCACCAACTGCGGATCGAGTACGCAGATATGCCGCCAGCGCTGCCCCTTCGGCGCGATCGTCGAAGAGAGCGCCGACAAGAAGAGCAAGTCGGCGCCGCCCGACCTGCCCAAAGCGAAGGAGATCGCCGCGGTGACGGTCGGCCGCGACCACCTTCCCCCTTCGCTGCGGGTCGCGATCCGCGGCATCGGCGGACAGGGGAACCTCTTCTTCGGTAAGGTGCTTTCGGAAGTGGCGTTACGGACCCCCTACGCCGAGTCGGGTATCGTCAAGGGCGACACTCACGGCATGGCGCAGATGGGCGGCCCGGTCATCTCGACCTTCGCCTGCGGCGAGGTCCATTCGCCGATACTCGCCCCCGGCAGCGCCGATGTGCTGGTGGTGATGGAGATGAGCGAGGTCCTGCGCCCCGGCTTCCTCGACCTCTTGAAACCGGGCGGCACGGTGATACTCAACCGTTTCGCGGCGGTGCCGGTGGCGGTGAAAAAAGAGGACTATCCGGCGTTCGACGAGATAAAAAAGGCGCTCGCCGGCTACCGGCTCATCGAACTCGACGCCCTCGCCGCGGCGCGCGGCTACGGCGACACGGCGGGACGGACCGCCAATGTGGTGGTGCTCGGCCTCCTCTCGACCATAGCGCCGTTCAACGCGATCCCCGAAGAGATATGGCTCGCGGCGCTCATGGCGGTATCGCCCGCCGACGCGGTCAGATCGGCCAACCAGATCGCCTTCGCGGCGGGCCGGGGACTCGGGAAATAGACTACAACCTCACCTCTTTCCCGCCCTGTCAAGGGAGGGCAGGGAGGGTTTCGCCATTCACGATCCGTTAAACCCCCTTATTCCCCCTTGACAGGGGGACATTCCCGGAACGGTCGGGGTGAGGTTTACCTATATCCGTATTCTTTCATAAGATCGGCGTAGGCCATCTCGAGCGTCGCACCGTGCTTCCCTTCGGCGCCGAGATATTTGATGAGCGGCGCGCGCCACACCTTGCCGGTCATCTGGTTGGTGATGCCGGGGCCGACAAATTTATAGTAGTCGCCGCCGGCGAAGATGTATTCGTGGATGACCGTCTTGTAGCGCTGGTCGGGATCGAGCGGCGTACCGTCCTTGTGCCAGCGGTCGTTCACCTTCTCCATGCCGCACACGGCGTTCTCGGAAAGGTTGAGATTGTAGATGAGGTCTTTGCCCGGTATGGTCGACAGCACGATGCGGTTCTCGAACGGCAGCATGGAAATGATGTCGCTCACACGGATGTCCCCTTTCCGGATGACGTCGCGGAAGGCGCCGGGGTTGGAGAGCGCCACATCGGCGTCGGGGTATTCGGCGAGGGCCGCGCAGGTGTACAACCGCATGAACTTCTCGACCGGGAAGTCGCTTTCGGCCTCAATGACCACCGTGCCGGCCACCTGATCCATCTTGACCAGATAGCGGTTGATGAGACTTTTCAGGGCGAGCGTTTGGGAGTCCTGCGATCCCGACGCGTCGCGCAGGGTCACCAGTTTCGCGTCGACCACCTCGAACTTCCCCTTTCTACGCAGAAGTTCGACCCGGGCGTATTTTTCCAGATATTTCTTCGCCTGAATGAAGTAGGTCCCATCGACATCGCGGACATATTCTTCGTGGGTGTGGGCGTTGAACACCAGCAGCGGCCGGTCTTCCGGTTCGAGCGCCGCGAACCATTCGCGGGCGCTTTCGAACGACTGGTGCGCTATCGCGATGACCGCGTCGGTCTGACCTCTGACGCGGCGCGTTTCGCGCTGGACCGCGTTGAAGGACTGAACCGTCTTGATATCCTTCAAATACGATGAGAAAGAGACCTGCCGCAACTCCTCGGTGGTCACCCCGATGAAGGTGATGCGGCTGCCGCCCCGCTCGAGCGTTTCGGACGGCGGAAAGACCGGTTTGGTGTCCTTCCCGATGATGTTGGCCGAAACATAGCGCATCTTGGAGGCGGTGCGGTTCTGTTCGAACTCGGTTATCCCGTAGTCGAACTCGTGGTTGCCGACCGCCGATATCTCGTAGCCGATCTCGGCCATCACTTCGGCCATCGAGCGTCCTTTGAAGATCGATGAAACGGCCGACCCGGTGTAGTTGTCGCCGCCCGAGAGACGGATGACGGTGCAGCCGGCGCAGTTCTTTTCCTCTTCGCGCCACATCTGGTCGAGTATCAGCGCCTTCTCCCGGCCGTCGCGCTCCCAGAGGTGGCCGTGCTCGTCGTTGGTGTACAGCAGGAGGAAGCGGCGGGGATCTTCGGGTGTTATCAGACCGGTGATCTGTTCGCACGAAAGAAGCGACAGAAGCGCCGCGGCAAGCACGATGAAAACGATATGTCCGCGCGTCATGCCCCGTCCCCCGTCCGGAGAAACTCTTCAACAGCCGGTCAATGCTAACCATTTCAGCGGCGAAGTAAATTTTTTATGAAGTCGTTGCTTCCCGGCGCGGGACGCGCTAGACTTGACCGAACGGGAATGGAGCGGACATGCCGGCGACCGTGTACGACCACATCGTCATCGTGAACGGACTGGGGGCGGTCTATCTGCGGGTCAACCGCCAGGCGCGCCGCATCATCCTGCGGCTGACCGACGAGGGGGAGATCGCCGTCACCCTGCCGCGCGGCGTCCCCTACGGCGAGGCGCTCGATTTCGTTCTTTCGCGCCGTGATTGGATAGCAGCGCAACGAGCCGCCCGTGACCGCGGCGAGAGCTCTCTGCCGCCGCTCCCCTACGAACCGCCGCCGCTCGACCGGGCACAGGCGACCGCCATCCTTGAACCGCGCGTCCGCGAACTGGCGGCGCTGCATGGACTGGCCGTCGGCGCGGTGCGGATAAAGGCTCAGCGCACCATCTGGGGTTCCTGCGCCACCGGCGGGGTGATCAGCATCAACTGGAAGGCGGCGCGACTCCCCGATCACCTGCGCGACTATGTGATTCTTCACGAACTGGCACACCTGCGCCACCGCAACCACGGTCCGCACTACTGGCATACCCTCGACCGGCTCCTCGGCGGCGACGCGAAAACGCTCGACCGCGAGATGCGGCGCTGGCCGCTGAAACTGCTGTAGGAAAGAATTATTTGAGCTGACGCACCAGATCTATGACGACGATATCGGGCGGTGCAAGGACCCGTATCGGCGGACCCCACGTCCCGGCGCCGCTCGAAACGACGATCATCGAACCGTCGGGCTGTTTGTAGAAGCCGCCGCGCATCGGGAACGGTATCGACACCAGTAGGGAGAAAGGCCATATCTGTCCGTTGTGGGTATGGCCCGACAACTGGAGATCGAACAGCCCCGCGACATCGGGATCGGGGCGCGGCTGATGCTTGAGCAGCACCGTGTACTTGTCGCGCGGCAACGACTCGAGCACCGACCGCGCCGACGGCGGCGCGTCGCCGAACCGTTCCGCGGCAGGATCGTCCACCCCCGCGATGGTGATGGCGTTGGCCCGTGTCTCTCCACGGTTACGCAGTACGGTGAAGCCGCTTTTCTCCAGCATGGTCAGGGCGTGGTCGAGCCCGTTATAGAATTCGTGATTGCCGGTGCAGGCGTATTTGCCGAGCGGCGCGTCTACCGAACGCCATTTTTCGGCGATCCCCTCCTCGTCGACCATCCCGCGATCCATGAAATCGCCCGTCATCAGAAGCATATCGGGCTCCTGCGCCTTGATGAGTTTCGTCAATTTCTCGGCGAAGGCGACCCCGTGCAGTTGGCTGAAATGGACATCGCTCACCTGCACCATCCGTATCTTCGTGACGAACTCCGGCAGTTCGGTGGTGGCGAGGGCCAGATGGCGCACCCGTATCTTCGACGCTTCGTAGAAACCGTAGAGGATGACGAGTATGCAGAGCAGGGAGGCCGCGAAGAACAGCGCCCGGCGCGGGACATCCTCCCCGGCCAGCCGCTTCAGGGCGAAGGCGGCCAGTTCCAGCGCGCCGCCGATGAACAGGAAATAGAACAGGAACCCGAGCCACAGATAGCCGACCCACGCCATGCCGCGCATCGTGCAGGTCGCGGCCAGCGCCGCGTGGGCATGGGTGATGACCGGGAAGAGGTACATCAGTGCGAAGAACGCGAGCACTCCCCACTTCACCGCTTTGGGCAGAGCGAACGAACCATTCAGCCCGCGCCAGAAGAACCAGTGCAGCAGCGTGAAGACGGTGTAGAACGACAGCAGGAACAGCGCGAACAGGAGCGGGTTTCTCATCTTTCTCCCTCGGTATCGGAAACGGTGCCGTCACCACCCGGCACATCCGGTCGGTGATGCCCCATTGTAGCGATGAAAAAAAAACAGTCAAACTAAACGGTTCCGAAAAATAACGGAGCGCTCATAAAATTTATTTCACATCCTTGAAGGAAACGGTATAAGGGAGGGACACTAAACGGTGGTCGGAGGCAATTGATGCAGGCGTACAAACAGGAATTCATACGGTTCATGCTCGAATGTGAGGTCCTGCTGTTCGGCGATTTCGTCACCAAGAGCGGCCGCAAGACCCCCTTCTTCGTCAACACCGGCAAGTACCGCACCGGCGAGCAGATAGCGCGGCTCGGCCGCTTCTACGCCGAATCGATCATGGAGCACACCGGCGGCGAGATAGATGTCCTGTTCGGACCCGCCTACAAAGGGATACCGCTGGCCGTCGCGGCCGCATCGTCGCTCTACAACGGCTTCAACCGCAATGTCGCCTTCTGCTTCAACCGCAAAGAGGCGAAGGATCACGGCGAAGGCGGCGTGTTCATCGGCCATAAACTCGTGGCGGGGAACCGCGTCCTGATCATCGAGGATGTCGTCACGGCGGGGACATCGGTCGGCGAGACGGTGCCGTTGCTCAAGGCCGAGGCGCCGGTGAAATTGGCGGGACTGGTCGTGTCGGTCGACCGGCAGGAGCGCGGCAAAGAGGGGACGCGGACGGCGCTTACCGACATCCGCGAGAGTTACGGCATGAAGACCTTCGCCATCGTCACGATGGCCGAAGTGGTCGAATATCTGCACGGCCGCGAGATAGGCGGCAAGGTGCTACTCACCGACGAGATCCGCAAACGAATAGGAGAGTATTATGCGCAGTACGGGGGTACCGAGGTCTAAAAGAGACTTCGTTTTTCTGCTGGAGGACCTGATGGACGAGAAGAGACGCGGCGTCCGTTTCAAACTGAACGGCGAGGCCGAGATCAAGCGGGCGGGAAAGAAGAGCAAGGGGACGCTCCGCGACCTTTCGATCAACGGCGCCTTCATCGCCATCAACAACGGCTTCGAACCCTATGACGACATCGACATCGAGATAACGGTCCGCAACGACCGCAAGAGTCTCGCGGCGACGCTCAAGGGGATCGTGAGCCGCAAGGACGGCGAAGGGATCGGCGTACAGTTCACCGGGATGGACATGGACGCGTTCCGCATCATCCGCGACATGGCGAAACTGTATGCCGACGATCCGAAAAAGATCGAAGGCGACATCAAACGGCTCAATATCAATTCAGCGATCCGCTAGGATCCTTCCGGGCGACCCGAAATTTTCTATTGACATTGGCACCACATTCGGTACCGTATTCAGGTCTACTAGTGGGGAGAGAAGCCATGAGAGCAAGTCAGGACATCCGGCCGGTCACGTATCTGAAGACGCATCCCGCCGAACTGATACGCGACATCTCCGCGTCGCGGCGGCCGGTGGTCATCACGCAGAACGGTACGGCCAGCGCCGTGGTGGTCGACATCGCAAGCTGGGAAAAGGAGCGCGCGCTGATGGCGGCGCTGAAACTGGTCGCGCAGGGAGAGCAGGATATCCGCGCCGGGAAACACGAGGCGCAGGAGACGCTCCTTCTGCGGCTGGAAAAGAAATACCGCTCATGAAGAAGAAACTCCTGCCGGTCCGCTGGACCGTCATGGCCGCGAACGATCTTGAACGCATCTGCGATCACATCGCCGTCGACAACCTGACGGCGGCCGGAGATATATTGCAGAAGATACGGAAGGCGGCGCGCGACCTCGAGCGGCATCCGTTCAAGTTCCGGGCGGTGCCGGAACTGGTCGAACTAGGATTGCCGCAGTACCGCGACATGGTGCTGACGCCCTACCGGGTCATCTACAAGGTGACCGACGATGCGGTCTTCGTCATCGCGATATTCGACGGTCGCCGCGATATCGAATCGCTGCTCCTCGAACGGATGCTCTACGGGAAATGATCCTTCTCAAATGTATCGTTTCAACGCCCTGACCCCAGATACAAGTTGAAGGAAGTGGTGTTCCTTGAATTGTCGGATCTCCTCGTGAACAATATCGAGAGCAAAGGCTACCTTAGTTTCGATGTCGAGGAGTTGCTGGGTATCGAGAATCCCACCGCTCGGAAACTGCGGCTCCTTCTCGAGAAGTGGCGCGGCATCGAGAAAAGCGATACGCTGAAGCGGTCCTGCGGGTTCATCGCGGGACGCATTCCGTTGTCATGGGAGGACAAGAGCGTCTCGGGAACCTTGAAGGTCATTGAGCGGGCCGCCGAGGAACTCAAGAAGAAAGGTATCATCGCCGGCTACCAAATGTCGAGCGAAGGAAAGGTCAGCCAGACTGAGATCGAGTTCATCTTCAAGGAAGCGAAGAAAGAGAGCCGGTCGACGGGCCATGAAGACCTACAGATAACCGGCGTGAAGTACAAGGGTCGGAAGAAGTGACCTCCGCATTTGGATAACGTACAATATCTTTCGCACATTTATTGACAAGAGAGAGGATCCCCTGTT